>Ga0228535_1000298_pt1 | contig 156540 bp, 128 predicted proteins | sample SJ1metagenome_FD_168457 | JGI IMG/M metagenome (GOLD analysis project Ga0228535, IMG submission 168457) | Enriched culture of PCE-dechlorinating microbial communities from Ithaca, New York, USA - SJ1 | ecosystem: Engineered > Modeled > Simulated communities (microbial... > Unclassified... | reverse complement strand
GGCGTGGTATCCTCGCCGACCGGCAAAACACGAATTTGCAGCCATTTTCGTTCCATGCCTTTTCTATCGGCATGGCCCACCGTCAAACGTGAATGCTTTCCGAATCTATTCTCTTACGAGTCCTTACGATTGCCTGTCGCCGCCGAACGGATAACGACAAAAGTCCTGGCAGTCTATCAATCGTAAATCCCAAATAGTAAATAGTAGATAGTAGATTTCTACGCGTCGCTCGCGTGGCTGATGTAATGCCGCCTTCGGACGCTTCGCCAGATTCCCAGAACCGCCGCGACGACCAGGATCACGCTGGGCACCGCCGCGATGTTGACCATCTTGAGTTGGTTGCCGAGTTGATCGGTCTGGACCCGGCTCTTCTCTTTGATGGCCCGCAGGCGCTTCTGCGCGTCGCGGATCTTCATCTCCAGCTCGCGTTTGGTCTTTACGATGTCGCTGCCCAGGATCTTCTGCTCGTCCTCGCCCTTGGCGGACGAAACCAGCTCCTGCAGCTTCTGGTTGAAGCCGTCGATCTGGGCATTGACCAGGGCCACCTCGTCGGCGCTGGCCCGCTCGGCCTCCCGCTCGATTTCGTCGACCACGGTGAACGGCCGCTTGAAGTTGCCGCGGGAGCGGATCGCGATCAGATCGCCCGAGCCGCCGAGTTCTTCGACCGTGTTCATCAGCAGCGCGCCGTTGTCGCCCACGACCATCTTGCCGAAAATCGAAGTGGCGTAGGCCAACTGGTCGCTGATGAAATCCACGTCGGAGAAGACCACCACGGCGCAGTCGGCCGTCGCTTCGGTCAACCCGGTGACGCGTTTCTTGATCTTCCGGGATTCGTTCGGATCGTTGGGGTCGGCGGAAGCGTTGGTTTCGACCTCGATGCCCTCCGGGAAGCTGCTTTGGAACCGACCGGTGACAAGATACCCCATGGCGACGGGCCGGTCGCCGTCGACAAAGCTCGCCATCATCTTGGCCGGATCGGGGAACATCAGCTCGAATGAGCTGCCCACCTTCCAGGCGTTGCCGCTCTTGGTGGTCGTCACGAGAGGCGTTCGCCGGATCGCGGGCCTATTCGGATCGTTCGCTTGGACGCCAATTTCATTCAGTACGCCTGCGAACAGCATGCGGACTTCGTTCAGTTCGGTCGTGATCGGATTGTCCCGATTGAAGCAATCGCGATTGAGCGAGAGATAGCCGATGATCTTTTCGGCCCTCGCGTTGCGGCTGACCGCGGCCTCCATGGCCAGCGACCGGTCGCCCGCGAAGGTGTTGGCGGGCATCTCCAGGCCCCAGGTTTTCATCAACCGGTCCAGGCTGGAGTTCTGACTCTGAACGGACATCTGCATCGGGTTTCGCTGCGGACGGTCCGCGATGCAGTGCGGGTCCACGCAGACGATGGTCCGGCCGCCTTTGAGGACGAACTGGTCGATCGCGAACTGCGTCTGTTCGGACAGATCCTTCGGGTGTACGACGATCAGGACGTCCACGTCCTTGACCTCGTTGACGTCCGTCGGGACCGTGGTCACCTCGTGCTTGTTCCGGAGCTGCTCGACAAACGTCCACGGCGGCTGGAGCTGCTGGCCCTGCATCTGCATCATCCGGGCCATGTAGTCGCTGGCGTCCTGCCCCATCACCGGCAGCGAGCTCAAGACTCCGATCCTCTTTTTCTGCTTGGTGATCGCGGTGTCGATCAGGTAGCTGATGTCGTACTCGACGAAATTGTGCCGATCAGGCGAGAAGAAGGGAATCACCTTGTCGACGCCGAACTGCGTCTGAATGGCCAGGCCGAAGAAAAAGTTCTCATTCTCGGTGATCGGGAACCGCTGGAGCCCCAGACGCATGGCCTGCTCCTCGTCGTCGGAGAACGGACGCGGATCGATCACCTCGAGCTTGACCTTGCCGCCGGAGTGCGCCACGTACTCGTCCAGAAGCGACTTGACGAATTCGAAGTAGTTCGTGAAGTACTGGATCTGATCGGGGGCCTTCATGGCCGCCTTGCGGGCGAAGTACAGTCTCGCGGTGATCGGCTGGTTGAGCCGGCCGAGAATGGCCTTGGTCCCGTCAGACAGGCTGTAGAGTCTCTGTTCGGTGACGTCCACCTTCACGCGGCTCCCGATGTTCTGACAGATGCTGATGCCGCTGAACGCGATGATCAGGATCAGAACGGCACCCAGTATGGCTCGAAGTGTGCGGTTCATCAACTGGCCTTCCTTTCATCCAAAACGACCGTGCAGGCCGCGACCCAGCCTGCGATCAACAAGACAAAGTATGCGATGTCGTTGAATCGCACGACGCCCCGTTGCAGGGAGGCGAAATGCTCCTGAAGGCTCATGGTCCCGATGGCCGAGACGAGCCCCGCGGGCAGGAACGTCGAGAGGTAATTCAGCATCGAGGGCAGCCCGGCCACCACGAGCACCAGGCAGGCGACGACCGACAGCACGAACGCAATGACCTGGTTCTTCGTCACGGCCGAGAACAGGCAGCCGACGGCCAGGAACGAACCCGCCATCAGGAAGCTGGCCAGATACCCCGTCGCGATCAGGCCCCCGTCGGGATTTCCCAGGTAGAAGACCGTGAGCACCATGGGAAACGTGAGCGCCAAGGCGATGCCCAGGAATACCCAGGCGGCCAGGAACTTGCCCAGGACCGCCTGCGTGATCGTGATGGGAAGAGTGAACAGCAGCTCGACCGACCCCACCTTGCGTTCCTCCGCCCACAGCCGCATTGCGGTCGCCGGGACCATGAAGATCATCAGCCAGGGGAGATTCACGAAGAACGTTCGCATGTCCGCCTGACGCAATTCGAAGAACTTTTCCCGATTGAACGTCAGGAACCCGGCCGCGATCAGAAAGATGACCAGGAACACGTAGGCCAAAGGCGTCGCAAAGTAGCTTTTCAGCTCCCTCTTGAATACCGCCCAGAAGCTATTCATAGGTACTCCCGTAGAAATTTACAATTTGGCATTTACTATTTGCGATTGGGTCCGCTTCCGGACGTCGCAGAAATAGCAAATCGTAAATAGCAGACAGCAAATTCTAAGCGCTTTTCTTCATCTTCGTGACTTTGCGGAAGATCTCTTCGAGACTGACCTTGTGCTGCTCCTTGAGCTGCTTGGGGGTCGAGTCCACGAGGACCTTGCCTTTGGCGACGATGATCGTCCGCGAGCAGATGGCCTCCACCTCTTCGAGGATGTGGGTGGAGATGATGATGCACTTGTCCTTGCCCATGCTCGTGATGAGCTGGCGGACATCGTGCTTCTGATTGGGATCGAGACCGTCGGTCGGCTCGTCGAGGATAAGCACCTGAGGATCGTGAATCAGGGCCTGCGCCAGGCCGACGCGGCGTTTGTAACCCTTCGAGAGCGTCTCGATCGTCTGATGGTAGACCGAATCGATGGAGCACATCGGCACCACGCGATCGAGAGCCCTCTTGCGCTCGGCGCCTTTGATCCGGCGGACGTCGCAGATGAACTTGAGGAATCCCCCCACCGTCATTTCGCCGTAGGCCGGGGAGTTCTCGGCCAGGTAGCCCAGCGACCGCCGGACACCGAGGGGGTTCTTGAGGATATCGTGCCCACACACGCTGGCGGTGCCCCCGTCCGGGCGGATATAGCACGTGATCATTCGCATGGCGGTGGTCTTGCCGGCGCCGTTGGGGCCCAGGAGACCAAGCACCTGGCCCTTCTCCACGCCAAATGAAATGCCGTCAACAGCAACTACCGGCCCGAAGCTGCGCCGCAGTTCTTTGACTTCGATCATATCCATCTCCAAACCATCTACGACTTACTCTTGACTCTTTACTATTGGGCTCAAACGCAATCCCCGATCACACGGCCCTGGCGTCGACTTTCAATCGAAAACCGTAAACAGTACATCCCACTGGGGCAAACCACATCAATGTACGGATTGCCGTTCGACAGTCAAGACCCACGACCCGATTATTTTGGCCGCCCCAGGAAGCGTCGGCCCCAGGCCGGGGAACCATCCCGGCGATTAACCCGTTACTACGATCCAGGGTTCGCAAATGTTTGGGTTCGGGCCTCGCGACCGGTCGAAAAATGCCGGGATGGAGTCTGCAGAATTGCCAACGCGGGACTGCGGGGCCCCATATCACAAGGGACTTCGCTCTCGGACAGACCGATAACTATCGCTTAGGCCGCTGCTGTACGTTTCAATACCTCGCCTGGAATCGGCCGATCAAGGACTCGATTTGGCAGATGTGTCGCGCTTGCGACCGCTCGCGCTACACCAACTCGACTTTGTCCCATTTCGTATGCACGGGATTGGCCTTGACGAGATGGATCTCATGCTCCTGGAATTGGCGGACGATTTCGAGGTTGATCCGCGTCCGCGTCTGAAGGTTGGATGCTTCGGGCTTGATCCAGTACAGAAGCATGATGTCCCGCGAGTACTCGGTGATCGCGAAAAAACCGGTCACGACCTTCTCCTGGGTGTCCGGGTCGGACTGGGCGATGTTCTTGAGCAGATCCATGGCCCGTTGAATCTGGTCGCTGTCCATATCGGGCGTCAACCGGTATACCGCGAAGACCTGGCGGCCGTTCTCGGTGTCCACATTGACCACGTCGGACCGCGCCACCAGTTGGTTGGGGATCGTGACGATCCGCCCTTCATAGCGGGTTCGGATCCTCGTGCTCCGCAGCCCGATGGCGGTGACGACGCCGTCGTAGCCCTGCACCTGAATCCGGTCGCCGACGCGGAACGGCTTGTCGAGGAAGATCGCGACGCTGCCGAAGAAATTCCCCACGGAGTCCTGGACCGCCAGAGCGAACGCCAAACCTCCGATCCCCAATCCGGCCAGAATCGTGAGGACATCGTATCCGGCGTTGTCGAGCGCGGTGATCAGGGCGATCATCCAGATCGCGGCCTTCACCCCCTTGCTGATGATCGGGATCAGGTGATCGTCGAGGTCGCTTTCGGTCTTCCGGGCGAGCGGGATGAGGTACTCCCTCACCGCGGCGTCGAACACGCGCGTCAACAACCAGGCCGCATCGAGGATGACCAAGGCCCAGGCGATCTTGTCGATGGCGCCGCTGGCCTCCTCCGGCAGAGTCAGCGTCTGCAGACCGTACCAGATGCCGGCGATGATGACCGCAAAGACAATCGGCTCCTCCAACAGATCGATGAGAATATCATCGACCTTGGTTCGCGTCTTCGCAGCGGCCCGCTTGATCGTTCTTCCGATCAGCCAATACAAGGCCCTTCCCAAGACCACCGACACGACGACGATGACGGCGGCCGTGGCCCAGGCTCCGATTGTATTGCCGTAAAAGGTCTTGTTGAACATGATCTTCCTGGCGGCGTTCGTCGACGCCGAAAGCGCCGACGAACGCCCTGGCGTCTGGTTACCTGCCGCCTCCTGTCGGAGAACTCTCCGGGAGAGGCGAACTCAAGAGCACGCGGATCTCCGGACGGCGGAGCGATTTGTCCAGTTCCTTCAACTGTTTCTCGATCTCCGCCAGCGTGGCGGCATAGTACAACTCGGTATGGAAAAAGAACATCGCGGTATCGGCGTCCACCACATGGATCTGCCCTTTCTTGAGCTCGGGCATGAGCAGCACCTTGCCGACGCTGAAGTTCCTCAGACGCATTTCCTCGATGCCGCCGTTGAGGACCGCGATCCTCTTGAGCACCAGTGCCCGACGCAAGCGGACGAGGTCCGAGTCGTTCTGAATGAGGATCGTGTGACGCTGTTGACCGTTCGGCAAAGGCTGGTTCAACTCCCAGAGCAGCTTGGTCCAGGCCTCACGATCCGGACAGTCAATCATGCGGACTTCCGGAATCGGTTCGCTGCCCAGGTGGCCTTCGGCCAGCAGGTCGCGATCAAAGGTGTACGTGACCGCCAAGGCCCGATCGCCAAGGTCCGTGACGCCCTTTTCGCTGTAGTCCGCGAGAAGTCGTTCGAGGAACCGCACACTATAGCCGCCGACCGGCTGGTCCTCGAAGTAGATGATTCGCGGTGTCTCCACCTTGGCGGCCACGTCCAGACGCTTGACGACCTCGTAGATCATGCGGGACACGAGGATCGGCTCGCCAGGCACGTTGTCGCGAACGAAAGACCGGAACGGCTCAACCCCGCCCAGACGGAAGTTCCTCTGGGCCACCTGCCGGGCCAGATCACGGTAGGTCGCGATGCGCCGGTTTTCCAAAAGGAACGTCAGATCGAACACGTCCTCGCTGCGAATCCGATAGGAGTCGCGGAAGAGGGCGTTGCCGAAGCTGTCGAACAAGTCCTCGTCTTTCGGAAGCGCCCGCAGGTTCTCTCGTCTCTCGGGAAGGACGTACGGGGTCAAAACGATGATCACCTCGCGTTTCAGTCGCTGCACTCGCTCTGCGCGGAACAGCATGCCGATCACCGGGATGTCGCCCAGCAGCGGCACCTTGTCGCGGACCGTGGTGTTCTCCCTCGCAACGAGACCGCCTATGATCAACGGAGTGTTGTTGGGAATGCGGCCGTAGGTCTGCACCCGACGCGTGGAGATGGTGGGAGCGGAAGCAAGAACGACGTCGCCATTGGCCGACCTCAACTCGAGGTCCTTGCCGACGACTCGCGCCGAGACAATGGTATCGATGAGCATGCTGACTTCCGCCCCCGATTCGGCGATTCGGGGCCGGATATTCAGCAGAATCCCGGTGGGAAGGTACTCGAACGCGAAGGCGACTTTGTTGGAGTAGGTGGCCACCCCTTCGAAGCTGCTGGCGATCGGGATGTCTTCTCCGACGCGAATCGTCGATTGCCGATTGTCCAACGTCAGGACACTGGGACGGGAGAGGATCTCCGCCTTGCCGTTTCGGACCAAAGCGCGAATCGTCGCCTCCCAGTCCCATTGAAACTGCGATCCTTCGAAAATCTCGTTGAGCAGGGATGTGTCCGGCGTGGAAACCTTGAGCGTGTCGGACGGGGAACCGGCAATCAAAGACCCGGCATTGATGAACAAGGGCGACTTGTTCAATTCCCACTCGACTCCCAGATCCTTGAGCCCTTCCTCGCTGATCTCCAGCACCATCGCTTCGATGAAGATCTGCCGAGCGGGACGATCGATGTACGCATCGAGAATCCGACGGACTTCGCTGAATTGCTCGGGGTACGCCGGATGGAACAGAACCATGATCTGCGTCATGGGCGAGGCGATGGCGTTGTCCATCAGTTCCGAAGCGCCGCCGGGCGCCATGGAGAGTTTGCCCTTGCTGCTGACCTCCTTGGAACCGACCAGGCCGGTGTATTCCTTCTTCGGGTCCTCGATGTTCACCACGTACGGGAGCTTGGCGAACTCGATCTTCGGGGGCACTTCCGCCGGCGTGTTCAGAGTGGTCACGCCGAAGCCTTTGAGCATGTTGATCGCGGCGGCCGCGTCAGTGTAGCTCAGTTGAACGAGCTTGGTTTCGAGATCTCGGACGGTCAACTCCGCCCGAGATTCATTGAGCGACGTGATCATCTGGGCAACTTTTGGCTCGACCTGCGCCAGATCCGGATTGGCGGACAGAACACCGTTGTCTCCAACGATCACCCCCATCGCCCAGAATTGAGGCGGCTGGGAAACGAACCAGCAATACCCAAACCGCAGGATGTACGTGCCGTTCTCGCCGGATCGCATGAGGGCCCTGTCGCCAAGAAGGCCCGCTGGAGCAACCGGCAGCGCATCGGTAATTGCGGCTGGAGCGGCCACATACCCAAGCGAGGATTGAAACCCAAGGATCACCTGGGCGGCGATTTCGTTGATTTCGATGCGACTGAGCCTGGGCAGGACAACCGCCTTGGTCGATTCCGGCGGGACGGCCCCTGGCATGGTCATGCCCACGGCCTCCGCAAGACCGACGCTCGGGGGAGCTGCGTCCTGCGACGCGGAACCACTCTGATTGGGTTCGCTCCTCCTGATTTCGTCGATTGCCGGCGTCTCCGGAGGGACGGGAAGATCGAGAGCATCCACCGCAGCGGCCAATTCCTGCATTTTCGGGGCATCATTGGGCTCGAAGATCACGCCTCGGCTGACCTTGGGCTGTTCGAGCACCACCGTACTGTCCCTTTCGGTGTGCGATGTACACCCGGTCAACAGAAACAGAGCCGCCAAGAGATGCGGCCCGATCCTCCGGAAACCGTCCGGGACAGAACTGCCACGATTCCAAGGACATACGCAAGTGCCAAGGGTGTGCAAAGCCTCTATCGACATGTGCGTCTCCATGTGCTTGCTTGATGTGTCATCGCGAAGCGTTCTCAGTTTCCTCAATCAGAACAGAGCCACCAACGACATTCTCTCTGCTGCCGGCACTCGGAACACAGAGACTCCAACCGCCAGTCGGGACGTGACGACAACAACCGGCACTACACCGTCTATACCGACGAACGTCACAGGTATTCTATTGCCGAAAACCCTTTTCCGAGCAAGAGAGAAGTATAGCCCAACCGGCAGGGCCAGGCAACCGTATACGTCGCGCCTTCCCGGAGGACAATCAGGAAAGCATCGCGACGAAGCTTCTGCAACAACGCCTCTCGGGACGCCCGCGACGAGAGCTCAGGACTCATCGAGAGAGGCCTTCAAATCCGGAGCCGAAAAGGCGATGGCGATCAGCGCATCTCCCGGCTCGATCCGGAATTCTCCGTCATCCATCCCCAGGCTTCCCTTTCGGGGATTCATGATGACCTGGCCCTTCCTGCGGATGCCCAACAGAATGACGGGATTCGTGCGATCCCTTCTGGCGTACAGAATCTGCCCGCACTCCGCAAAGGTCTTGCCGATGAACGTCTCCGGATAAGACTCCTGGGGGATGATGTAGATCTCGTTGCCCTCGAACGAATACGTGAGCAGGTCCTTGTACACCACCGAGAGCTGCTTGTTGACGGCACAGTGCGCCAGGATCCCCACGCCGATTTCCGCCGTGCAGATCGTCTCGTCGGCCCCGGCGTCCTTGAGATGCTGGCTGTTGTCGGAGTTCACGACCTCCGCGATGATGTGGGGTCGCCTTTTCTTGCACTCGCTGAGCAGCGCCAGGATGATCATGGCGGACTTGGCGTCCGGATCGGGACTCTCATCGTCGGACAGCACGATGATCGTGTCCGCCAGGCTGACCCGGGCGCTCTTGAGGGTGCCGTGCCGGATGGGGTCCTCATTGACGCAGTACACTCTGTGAAACGCCGGCAGCCTTTGCAGCCCTTTCTCGTCCAACAGCTTCTTGGTGACGATGACGATATCGGTGTTCGGCTTGCCCTCGGGGTGCCTCAGCTCCGTGACCACTCTCTTTCCACGCTCATTCCAGTTGCAGATGACAATATGGTCCACGACATCTTTCGGCATACGATTCTCCTCCCGCTGCAGGAAGGCGGCCGCAAACCGTCCGGCTACGGCGCCAAAGAAGAACACGCTCAAAACGAAAATGAGAACGGAAATCACCCGTCCGGGCCAGGTGATGGGATACCGGTCCTCAAACCCGCTGAACAGATAGACGGTGATCGACCAGAACGATTCCGGAACGCTCTCGAACGACCGGTTGTTGTATCGCTCGCAGAAGAACATGGCAAGCGTTCCGATCACATAAAGACAGATGAAGACCCCCACGAGCCGGACATGGACGTGTTTCTGGGTGAACCGCCTGATGGCGGAACGATAGCGTATGACATAAACGAGCAACACGACACAGCCGGACGCCCAGAGAATCGCCGGCAGATAGTCCTTCAACGTTCTCTTGAGAAGACCTTTCTCGAGAAAATAGGCCGCCGATTCCGGATGAATGGGGATGATCGGAGCCATTCGATGGTCCAGGATCCCGTAGAGGGCTTCATTCAGCGAAAACTGATACCCGCTGAGATCGGCGCCCTCGACGCCGTGTTCGAATCGTACGGTCTTCTCCCGCTCGAAAACCAGCCTGGTGAGGGTCTTGACGAAATCCGGCGGGAGCTTTCGGCCCTGCGTCTTGGTTTCTTCGAGGTGCCTGCGTGCGATCAAAATGGCGCGTACTCCCACGGTTTTGACCACCTCTTCCTGCAGGCTGTACGTCTGCGCGGGAATCTCGGTGTACACGAAGTAGGGGAACGCCCGCATGAGGCGATTCGCCAGCCCCTCGTTGATGGGAATGAACGTGACATGATCCTGGAGGGAAATGCCATCGATCTTCTCGGTCAGCAGAGGCGTCGGAATCCCCGCCGTGACGCAGGCCGCGTCCAGCGAATTGGACAGCAGCAGATTGCGGGCCTCGGAAAAACTGCAGCGGACATCCGTCAGATCCTCCGCTTCCCAGCCGTCCAGCGAAAAGATCACGGTGGCGCTGTTGCTGGTGTTCTCAGGCGGAGAACCCGTGCGAATCCGTCTGCCCTTCAATTGGTCCAGATACTCGATTCCGCTCTTGCGGTTCGCGATGATTTGAACCATCTCGGTGTACAGAGAAGCGATCGCAAGGGCCTTGCTCGAGGGCAGGCTGAACATCTCCCGGCCCCGGCTGAAGTAATAGACCGCGTCGTTCTGCGCAAGTGCCAGGTCCACCTGCCCTTTGTCGATCAGACGCAGATTCTCCAGGGCGCCGGAGGTCTGAACCACTTCGACGCGGACATCGTTCGGGTAGGCGTCCTCGATGACCTTCTTGATCCCACAGCCGATCGGATAGTACACCCCCGTCCTGCTTCCCGTGGCAAGACGCAACGTTATCGGCTCGGCGGCCATGCCGACAAAGGCATCCGCCAGCACAACAAGTGCCGTCACGGCCATTCGACAAGAGAACGTCCTGAGAATCCCTGGCTCCAACAGAGTGTGTATCCTTATAACTGTCTGCGGCAGCCCGTGTGCCTCACGCGTTAATCTCCTGTCGACCGGATCACGAACATCCCCAGTCAACCAGCCAACGATGCGCACCGCAGTATGGCCGCGGATCCTGCTTCTGTCAATCCCTGTAGCGCAAGCCAATCGAAAGGAATCGATCCCGAAGCGCGGGCAGATTCTCACCGCTCTGCGCTTCTGTCGGGGTCTGCCGTCTTCCCGGTGCAGACTCCCAGGGAAGATTCGTCCTCACGAAGGACTTGCGATGTCCACGTTGCCGGAGGCCGGGCCGGAAGCGGACAGACGCATCCTCGCCCGCGTGCCGATGTGGATTGTCACCTGACCGGCCATGCCCAGGACGATGACTCCCACCGCGAACCAATAGGGCGCATAGAGGCCCACATGTTCGCACAGATACCCGCCGGCGGCCGAGCCGACGGTCAGGCCCAGAGAGATCACGATCTCGTGAATGGCCATCCGTCCCGACCGCTTCGCGCTGCCTGAGGCGCCGTAGTAGAGGTGGGAGCAGTAGGCGAAACCGTACGCGACACCCAGCAGAATCGATGAGGTGAACAAAACACTCAAGTGTCGGCCGTAGATCGTCATCAGGAGGGTCACAAGCAGGACGCCCTGGCCGACCACCAGCATGCTGGGCTTGAAATGCCACCGGGCCCAGCCCCCCGCCGCCACCAAAGCCAGAAAGTTGCACAAGGCATAGATCGTCAGGTACAAGCCGAACTGCGACTCCGTGTACCCCAGGCCTCGGAAAATCAAGGCGAACTGCGACCGGATCACGGCATAGGATGCGCACACACAGAACAGGGCGATGCGCGAAATCCATCGACAGTCCGCCAACAGCCTGGGATCGTATAGCGTTTCCTTCACGCCCACTGCGGGCGACGCCCCCATGGGCTTGAGAGTCAAACCATCCCGCCCGAAAGCGAGGATGACGAGCGACAGGGCCACCGCAACCACCGCCCCCGCCAGCGGCAACACCGGATTGACCTCGAAGAGCCAGCCGCCGATAACCGGACCGATCATGCCTCCACTGGACCAGGCCCCGTTGTACCAGCCGAACCGCCGATTCAGTTGAACCCCCTCATAGTCCGAGGATACCCAGCTCATCAGAAACGGCCAATAGCAGGCCATCGTCGCCCCGCCGACGGCGCCGGCCGCGATGAGGCTCCAAATGAAAACCCAACTGTCCACCCCGGCGTGGCGCTGCGCCCACAGGACGACCAGACTCATCGTCCCAGTTGCACAAAACGCCACGAAGCCGGCCGAGAGCGTGGCCCGTTTAACGTGAAGATGAGCAAGATGCGAACCTGTGACCAGCAGCGCGATCATGTAGGCGAGGTTGTTGATCGCAGGCGCGTAGCCCACGTGGGCGTGGGTGCCGCCGATGGCGCAGAGGATGAACGGCATGGCCGCCCAGGCCATGCTCAGGCAGACAGCCATCAGAAACGCCGCACCGTACTGCGGCCAGGCGTCCCACCTGCCCGGCCGGAGCAATACCGCCTGAGGCCCCCCCTCGGGGTCTTCAAGCGGCATTCCGTTGCGTTCTTGCGACATCCTGGCATTGCTCCAAAAGGATGGATTCTACCATCCTTGCTGCAATCCGCAAGAGGTGCAACATCCGGATGAACGCGCGACCACAGTCCTGCTGGACCGACTGCATCACCACCATGTTCTCGGATTCACCCGCGCGAACCGCCGCTTCCGCAGGTCGGTGAAAAGAGCAAGTCCGTTCCAACAAGACATCGGGCAACCGACCGAAGAACCCCTGTACCGGTCCGGGCGGCGCGTCGCTAATCCCGCAGCACCCGGCCTGGGACGCCCGCGCCCCCTGGGGCGGGCTTGACCACGGGAGTGGGACCGGTCGTTGGCAGGCCGAGCGAAACGTCGCTGGGTCTGCGGAAGACACGAGCGAGCCGCTGGCCCGTGACGCGAGGCGGTTCGACGACCAGCTCGGCGGTGTTGTAATTCTGGAGGCACGAATCGTAGAATATCGGATCTTTCTGGGGCAGCACGATCGGCCGATGGGTCCTGCCCTCCGCGTCGACATAGCAGATGAACAGCCGCGTGAAGAAGCCGTTCTGCGCCTTGCTGCTGTAGACGAGCCACCGGCTGTTGCTCGACCAGGTCTGCCAGGATTCGCTCCTGCTGCTGTTGAACTCCAGACGTCGGTAAGGGAACGGGGCCGAGGCCGACGCCTGGAGGTCCATAAGAAAAATGTCGCTGCTTTCCTGCCAGGTCGGGAAGTAGCCGTAGTCGCACATGCAGAACGAGAGCCATCTGCCGTCGGGACTGCACCGCAGCATGGCGATGCTCTTGCCCGTATCCTTGGACGAAAGGACGGTCTGGGGTTCGCCCCAGGCGTCGGCGTTGGGATCATAGGCGATCCGCATCAGGTCGTAGCGGACCTGGTCGTACTGAACCGGAGGATACTCCGCGTCGTCGGTCCACAGCTTGGGGGCGCTGCAATAGTAGAGGTGGCGGCCGTCGCCGGACCAGGCAGGCCAGTTCTCCAGCCGCTCCTTCTGGGCGAGTTGGGGCACGGTGACGATCGACCGCGTATCGGCCTTGTAGAAGGCCAGGAGGGAATCGAGGTCGATGGTGTCGCGGGCCTCATTACGGCTGGCGTGATAGAACATCGGCAGGTTGTTGATCGAGAAAGCCGCCAACCGGCCGCTGGGATGCCAGGAGGTGTAGCCGAACTTCTTGTCGATGCGGTGCACGGAATCGCCTTCGACAACGAGGGTCGCCACGCCGTACTGCGGAGAACGAAGGCCGATCAGCATCCGGTCGGTGCGGTTCTGCGCGAAGGAATGACAGTTCAGGCAGGCCCTTCCGCAATCGGTGCAGCTCAAGACCTCCGATTCCTTGAAGCCCGTCAGATCGCGGCAGTAGATCCCGATAGGGGTCCTCACGTGCATGTGCCCCATGTGCATCTTGCGATACACGAGGTAGCGGTCGATATCCTCGCTCGCAATCCGGCAGGTCACCGGACTGGGCCGGACCCACTGGCCCGATGCGTCTTTGATGAAGATCTCGATGCAAAGGTCGCCTCCCCGGTTTCCGGCCAGAAGGTCGCGCCAGGGGCCTTTCGGAATCAGGACGACGGGACCTCGGCCTGAAACCTCGATGGGGTCGCCCTGCCTGGAGGAGATTCGGGCCGCATAGGCGGTCCCCTGCTCACGGATCTCGAAATTCAGCGGGGCAATGTTGGGCGGGATGACCGCGCCGTCGCAATCGGGGAAGATCCTCGCGGGGCGATCCACTGTCACGAAGCGACCGACGCGCTCGGTCCTCCCGGACGCCCATGCGATCACCCCCCCGATGGCCAAGAGCAACACCACCGGGAGCAGAAGCTTGATGATCCTCCGTCTGGGCATTATCGCGCTCCCGAATCGCTGAAGAAGAAATGGTAATAGAAGGTGTCTCCAAAGCCCCCTCTGAGAGACCTGCGTGCGGCAGCCATGTCCTGCCCAAAGGGCTGACGGGCCTTCGCGAAGGACGCAAACCGATCCCTGGACTCCTGGCCGACGGATCGGACGTCCGGATTCAGCCCCCCTGCGTTGAGGGCCTTGGCCAGCAGAAGAGCCTCCTCGTAGTGCCTCGGAATCCTCGATTCGACGCCGCTGTGGTAGGTGTCGAAGAGCTGGACAAAACCCGCGAGATTCTTCGTCAGCAAGAGCCAGGCCATGCCGTATTCATAGGCCATGCGGTTCCGGGGATTCTCTATCAGCAACTGACGGAGGAAATCCGTCTGCCGGACGAAGTCCTGTCGGAGTCGGATCGCGCGGAGGCGTTGGATCTCCTCGTCCTCCCAGACGTTCGGATCGCGCTGCAATCGCGCGAAGTCTTCTCGGGCCTGACGCCCCCAGAACGGGACCTTGCTCAGGGCGCTGAGATAGACGCGGGCGGTCTCGACGTCGCCTTTGACCAGATAGACCCGCGCCAGACGCTGGAGCAACAGGGGCTTCTCCCCGCACACCTCCATCGAAATGGTCAGGGCGTTCTCGGCCTCGTTGATCAGCCCGAGTTCCATGCAAGTGTCGACCTTCTGCCACAGGGCCTCTTTTCCCGTCAGCAGGAGCGCCTTGGGGTCCTGGTAATAGCAGAACATCTCGTCGCCGAGCCGGCCGGTGTGATACAAGGCGCGATTCACGGCGTGACAGATCAAATAGTGAGGGGGAGAGCGTCTGGCCGTATCCAGAACCTGCGACCACATGCCTTGCCTGGAGTAAAAATCCACCTCGAACAGAGCCCTGAGACTGGGATCGTGATGGAACCGCAGGACGGCTGTGGCCGCGCCCGCCAGGAGGATCGTCTCGATCGCCCACCTGAACACCCAGGACTTGGCCCCGTTCGGTGGGGGAGGCGATTTCCTGGAGTTTCGGCCGGCCTGGATCGGCTTGGCCTTGCCGAAGGACATCCGGCGTCCGACGGTCAAACGCCAGAGCCCCACGACTCCCACCGTCACAGGCAGAAAGAGATAGAGGACGCCGATCGCTTTGAGCATCAGCTTGGGAGGCTCACTCACACGGGTTCCCAGGTGGATCGGCAGCATCAGGACATAGGCATCCAGGACCGGGAGTCCCCAGGCCACTACCCCAACGAGACAGGGAACGACGACCGCCCACGCTCCATACCCCAGGCCTTCGCGACACCTGCGATCTTTGATAATCCGGGCCCCTCCACACAGAAAGGCGAAAAGAAGGTGCGCGGCTCCTATCGCTGCGTAGAGGGCAATCGACAGGATCAGAAAGCAGAGAGTCCGACGGACCGCGTTATTGGATGAGAACCTCAGGAAGAGACAGGCCGAGATTACTGCAACGGTGAAGGCCACAGTCATCGTGAAGTGAAAGACGTATTGGGAGTACACGGCCGCCAGAACCAGAGGCCCGGCAAACCGGAGAATGCGCAACCGCGAGGCTCCGATCTCCTTGAGATAGGCGTCCGTCCCCATACCGATCAACCACCCCTGGCACGTCACGACTGCCGCTCCAGCCCAGGAGTGGTAGAAGGACTGGGCCAGAAGCGCGGAGACATATTCGATCATCCCCCCAGGACAGGCCAGTAGTCCCTTGAAGAACGCCCAATCCACATAGAAGGTCGGAAAGTTGTCGATCAGGCCGCCGCCGTTGTACAACAGACGCAGATCGACTTCGATGGCCAGGTACAGGTAGAACAAGAAATAGAATGCCGCCGCGGGAAGTCCTTGCAGGATAGTCCAGACCGGGCCCGTTCTCGTCAGCGTGTTCCCCTTAAGCGAATGTGCGGTCCTCACCGGTCGATTTTCCTCAACACAACCCAAATCCACAGAACAATCCGGCCAAGGTGGATCATAAGCGATACGACCGGTCGCGTCAACGCGTCCCCCGCTCGTGCAGCGATTCCGCAGGGATGAGCGTAAGGGGCTGCGCCCGCTGGATTTAGTGCAGGGTTCGCAGATTGCAGTTTTGGCAGGAATGACGGGGCCACGAACCCAGAGTGGATCGTCCGGCCCTCGGTCCTTGGGATTTGTCTGACAGTTCAACATTCGGATTTCGGATTTTTCCGCCCGATGCCTGTTACCTTTTCCCCGCTCTGCGCCTCTACCATGTAGAGAGCGCTCTCGGAAACAGGGCCGTCCGCGGCTGGAAGGCCGATGAAAACAAGGATCGAGGAAAGGTCAGGTGCGATATGAGAGCGATGGCACGACTGTGGCGGTGGTGGCGGGCGTTGTGGGAGTTGGATTTCTCCGCGACGATGGAGGTCGATTCGCACCTGTGGGACAACAAAAGCGAGATGCGCCGACGCCTGGCCGGCCAGAACGGCTGACTCGGATCATTCCCGACGCGTGTCGCTCCCGCCGTGCGCTACTTGCCCACATGGATTGACTGGATGTCTGTCGCGGGAATCGAGACGATCTTGAGACGCCCCGAGTTGGGGTACGGCGCGTGGACCTCGATTGCCTCCCTGGACACTGCGTGAATCTGACCTTCATAGATCGTGGTGCCGCCCAGGATTCGCACCATGCCCAAAGGCGGCGGCGCATCGGGCGGGCCTGCTCTCTGCGGCGTGCGGGCCACCACCACGCACGAACGACCCACCTGCTCGGCCTTCAGCGAAGTCCTCGGGATCGACTGCATTCCTCTGGCGAGAACCGCCAAGGCCGCCTGGACCTCTTCGGCAGGCGCTTCCGCGACGGACGCGGCATTCGCCTGTTCCCTGCGTTTGCAGCCGGTCGCGGTCGCAAGCACCGCAGCGACCATCATTCGGATCGCCTCGCGTCGGTTCGTCATCGTCAGCCTCCGGAATCCGTGTGCACGCCGGTGTACCAGGAGACCGGGACGTCCTCGCCGGTGGTTTCCTTGATGCCGCTGACGTGTCCGTCGAGCCAGCAGAGGTTGGAAAGGCCTGTGTGGCGGAAACACTCCTTCACCGTGTCGTGGTCGCGCCAGTAGGTGTCGACGAAGCCCTCGCCGCCCTGGCTGCGCGGACGCCACTGGCGGAGGTTGACGCCGACGCCGGGACCGATGCACAGCATGTCGGAGCTGGCGCCGTCGAGCTTTTGCTCGATGTGGTCCTGGAAGACGATCACCTCGTCCGGCGACTCGGTTCTCAGTATGCCCGCGACCGTTCATATCATACTGGAGAACGGTTCATTTGTCATGAGGGACGCAAGAATCTTTCCCGTGTGAGCCGAATTATCGGACAGTCCCAGCGACCCAAGGGCATTCGAATCGCCGGCGAAGAACGGACTGCCTCGGCCATTGCTGGAGTATCCGGGCATTTTGGCCGATCAAAGACAACGACGTTGGAACTTCGTGCGGGTGCGGCCTGGACAGGATTCGGAGGCTCTTGGAGAGTGTATGGTAACGACGGTATCGCTTGAGGAGATCATGCTGGACAGCGCCAAGGAGGTGTTCGCCAGCATGGTTTGCATGGCCTTGGAGAAGACGACGGAACCCGCTATGACGCCGGATGAGCAGGCGTTCCTGGCGACCATCACCTTCACCGGCGATCTCGAAGGGTGTTTCGGAATCGCCTGCAACGCAGACTGCGTGCGGGCCGTCACCGCAGGCATGCTGTGCATGGAGCCCGACGCGCAACCGAGCGAGGCGGAAACCATCGACGCCCTCGGCGAGATCGCCAACATGATCATGGGCGGCGTCAAGACCCGCGTCCAGCACGAGGTCACGAACATCGACATCTCGATCCCCTCGGTGATCTGCGGCCGCCAGTTGCAGAGCCGAATGGGCGAAACCCTGTCCCGAATCGTCGTGCCCGCCACCGTCGCAGACCAATACCGCGTAGAGCTTTCGCTGCTGCACCGCGACCGAGGCACGTGAGCGAAGCGATCGGACGAGAGAAGAATGGACCTCCGACGCCGGCGCCCGACCGCAGACCGCAAGGGTCCGAGGAATTTGCGTGCCGGCGCCGCCCTTGGACGGTAGAATGATCCTCTCGACATGAACAGAAACGTAACCATGGAGGTCCGATGTCGCGGGTAAGAGGGACTGCGCGGAGCGGGGACTCGCCGCCGCGATGGTCGTATCGAAGCGTACGCAGACGCACGCGGGAAATCCTGGCCTTTTCAAAGGCCGACGACACCGTGGGAAGAGCGTGCGACACGTTCATCGTGGCCCTGATCCTGCTGAACATCGTGGCGATGATCGTCGAGTCGGTCGAGAGCGTCCATTCACTCCTGCCGAACGGATTCAAGGCCTTCGAGTTGTTCTCCGTCGCAGTTTTCACCGTGGAGTACGTGCTGCGATTGTGGTCCTGCGTGGAGGACCCCCAGTACGCCAGCGGCGTCCTGCGACGCGCGCGTTTCGCGGTGAGTCCCCTGGCGATCGTCGATGCGCTGGCGGTGCTGCCCTTCTATCTGCCGTTCCTCAGCGTGGATCTGCGGGTCCTGCGAATGTTCCGGATGTTCCGTCTCATGCGCCTCATGCGGATCGCCAAGCTGGCCCGCTATTCCGAGTCGCTTCAGATGCTCCTGCGGGTTGTCAAGTCCCGCAAGGAGCAGCTTCTCGGCGCGGTGTCCATCCTCGTGATCCTCCTGATCGTGGCGGCTTCGCTGATGTACTATGCCGAGCACGAGGCGCAGCCGGAGGTGTTTTCGAGCATTCCGGCATCCATGTGGTGGGCCGCGGTGACGCTCACCACCGTCGGGTATGGCGACGCCTATCCGGTCACCCCGATCGGCAAGATCATGGCCTCCGCCAGCGCGATGTTCGGGATCGGCATGTTCGCCCTGCCCACCGCCATCCTCGGCGCCGCGTTCCTGGAAGACCTGGAGCGTCAGAAGAAGACCCCGCGGTGCCCGCACTGCGGAAAGGAGATCGCACGCTAGATGAGACCGATCGGCAAACTCCCAGACAAGGCAATGGCCATTCGGTTCGGCGACTTCCTCACCGCTCGGGGCATCGACAACCAGGTCGATCCCGCCTCGCAGGGTGATTGGGAGGTCTGGATTCTCGACGATGAGAACGTCGAGCAGTCGAAATCCCTGTTCGAGGATTTCCGCCGCAATCCTCTCAATCCGCTCTTTCTGGCGGAGGCCCGCGTCGGCGTTTCGCGCCGGAGCCGGGATGAGACGACCGCGGCCCCGAGACGGGCACGTGTGGTGGACGCCCGGACGATAATCTTCTATAGTCCCCCGGTCCCCCTGGGGCCCTTGTCCATCGTCCTGATCGCCATCAGCATCGCGGTGACGCTTGTGGTGGAGTTCGGAAAGAACGACAGTCTCCAGCAGATCCTGTCCATCAGTCGCTTTGCGCCGATGATCGGTCACCATGTCCAATGGGAGCGAATCCTGCTGGAAGTCCGACGAGGCGAAATCTGGCGGCTCTTCACCCCCATGTTCCTGCACTTCGGCTTTCTCCACATCTTCTTCAACATGCTCTGGCTGCGGGACCTGGGCAGCATGATCGAAGCTCGCAAGACCTCCCGGTTCCTGCTGCTGCTGACGCTGGTTTTGGCGGGCACCTCGAACATGGGCCAGTATCTGGTCCGGGGACCGAATTTCGGAGGCATGTCCGGCGTCGTCTACGGCCTGCTGGGCTACATCTGGATGCAGGGCAGATTCAATCCCGCCTCCAAGCTGTCGCTGGCGCCGCAGACCGTCACGTTCATGATCGTATGGTTCTTCGTGTGCCTGGCGGGCCTGGTGGGTCCCATCGCCAACACTGCCCACGGAGTCGGACTGGTTGTCGGGGTGGCATGGGGATTCCTGGAGGCTCGTCTCAGGACCGCGCCGCGCCGAATGTGAGAGGTCGCCGACTACCGCGAGGCAATGGGCTGGCCGGTCTCGCCGGGACCGACGGGAGTCGGGTCGAAATCGCGAGGGCCATAAGTCGTCACGCGCATTCGTTCGCCCACTTTCTTGTAGTGCAGCAGGGCGCTTTCCTTGTCCTTGAAATCCCTGTCGGCGAAGAGGATGGCGGTCATGCCGACCAGGATGACGTCGCCGTCCTGGAGAGCGAGCTCGTCCTCGATCCTGCGGTTGTTGACGTAGACGCCGTTGCGGCTCTTCATGTCGTAGGCGAAGTAGCGGTTCGTGGCCTGGTCGAACCGAATCTGCAGGTGTTTGCGAGAGACCATGTTGTCCAGGATCTGGATGGGCAGGGCCTCATCCCGACCGACGACGTTCGTCCGACGACCCAGCGGATAGTAGCTGCCCTCCTGCTTGCCGTTTGTCACGATCAAAGAAGCCATGGCTCAAATCCCCTTGCGACCCATTTGCACCGACTCAATCCCTGCGTATCATCTTAGGCTGCCGATGGCCCGCGGTCAAGCCCTGCTCCACAATTCCACGCTACGGCCCCTCGGGCGGCATCGCACACCAGACGACGCCTTCGTAGGCCCAGACCTCGGACGGATGCTTGGCCAGGCTCCCTCTCTCCGATTCATCCATCGTGTAGAAATGCGCGGACATGGCTGCAGACCAGAACCGATGGACGGGTTTGGCATCGAGGGAATGCCTTTGCGAGGAATACGCGTACCAGGCGAGGCCCCTGTAGTCCCAGGTCTCCGGATACGCCAGGACTGCGTCCCGCTCGGCCTCGTTGATCGTATAGAGCTCGCTGCCAGTGGTCTTCGAGACGAATCGGAACACCGGCGCTGCGTCCGGCGGTTGCGAGCCCTCCGGATAGACGCAGAAGGCGACACATTCCCGAGCCCAGGATTCTCCCCTGCGTCCCAGAAGATCCGCCTCTTCCTCCAGACTCATCGTATAAGCGTGGAGGTTCCGCGTTCGCGAATAGAGTCTGTAGACGGGCCCAGCCACGTCAACTCGCCATCGCCCCCCATCGGCGATGGGCCACCGATCACCGGAGAACTCGATCCGGTACTCGCCCTCCGCGACCTCGCCATGAATCGAGCCCCAGACACGCAGTTTGTAGGGCGACGAGGAGTTGTCGGGAGTCCGAAGGGCCTGGCCTTCGCAACGAAACTCGAATGCCCCCCCCGACCGCGAATACTCGCACGAGGGACGCCACGTGACGACCGTCCCGTCCGGAAAGTTCAGTTCCCACACGCTGTCCGTCCAGCCGTCCTCGCGCAGGACCCAGGAGACGATCCGCCCGGAACCGCCGGACGCATCGCTCGTGAATCTGCGGTTGCGAATGCCGCGGACTTGATACCCCGAGAGGGCGACGTCGCGGAAGGAGCCGTTCTCAGGCGACGCCCCGAGCCGATACACGCTGCCGTCGGAGAAGGAGGCAATCCGCCGGAGCGGCAACGCGGAAACCAGTTCATCCAGGTCGTACAAACGCGCGTAAGAGAAGCCCCCAAACCAGACCAGAGTTTCCCCGTCGCTCGACAAGATCTGCTGCAGATATTCCGCGAGATCCCACGTTCGATGCGGCGACATCTGCGAGTCGACGCCCGTCAGAGCGTACAGGGCGTCCGGCGCGTTGCTGCGGACGGCGCCCCGCGAAGGATGGGCTGCAAGCCAATGAGTCAGCGGTGACTCCTGCCATTCGATCCGGCTGTACCCCCCAGCGCCACGCTGCATCTGGCAGGCGAGCATCGTGTACGTCCGATGCAGCGGGTGGATCAGCCAGAGTCCGCAGGACAAGACCAGCGCAGAGGCGATCGCCGGAGCACCGAAACGACGTCGTCGCAGCGCGTCGGCCAGCAAGTCAATGCCTGCGAACGCCAGCCATGGACCGATCATCGCCAGAGGGGCGAGATACCGGTCGTTCATGATCTCGTCCAGAACCCCGACCTGATGGGTGTACAGGATCAAGGGCAAGTAGATCAAGGCCACGAGCGCCGCGGTCAATACGCAGAATCGAGCGTCCTCCCGACCGGGACCAAACCTGGCGCGCAGAATCCCAATCGCCCCGGCCACCAGGACAATCGCCGCGACGACGATCGCTCCTCGCATCGGCAGAGAGACCCCCTCCGGCACGAACCACTTCGTGGCGGTGTCCGCGGCCGTGACGAGATTCTCTGTGAGCGTATAGATGGAAGGCTGTCGGTCATGGCCTGTGAGCATGGAGGTCAACCGGTAGTTTCGCGCCATCCAGAGCGCCAAAGGGACCGACGCGATCCCGACGAACCACGCCAGGCGCCGGAGACGCCGACCCAGGCCGGCGTTCGATTGGGGCCACAGAATCACAACCATCCCGACACCGATCAGTGTAACACCGGTGTACCGCTGCAACGAGCACAAGGCCGCCAAGACGGCTGCTGTCAACAGCGACGTCATGCGCTGCGTCCGCCGATATGCGGACATCGCGGGCACGAACCAGGCGATCAGAAGCACGAAGACGGGCTCGGTCCAGGCCATCGCTGCAAGACTCAACAGGGGAAACGACAACACTATCGAACAGACGCCCACAAGAGCCAGCGGCTTGGACGTCAGACATCGTCGAAAGAACAAACCGGATGCAAAGACAATTCCCCCCATCGCGACGGCGTTCAATACCCTGGCCCCATTCGCAGGATCAAGGCCCGTCAATCCCAGGGCCGCCAGGAGCGTCGGAAACAGCGGGGGCCACGAGGTGTAGGGACTGTCGCACAAAGTCCGGTACCCCCTGCCGGCCAGCAGATTCCTCGCCGCGCAGAGATAGCCCGCAGAATCGGGCGAAACGCCCACGCCGCAGCGGGAGGTCGCCAGCAGGACCAGGACCGTGCCCGCAAGACTCAAGGCAATCAACGCCCTGTAGGAGAGGCGTCCTGCGTCTGGCTTGAACCCGTGGCTCGATTCCGATGGAAACGTGTCGCTCATGCCTTCCCTTCCTTCCGCCCTCCTGCGCGTGACGACACCGACCTCATGCGCCCCCCGCGCGGCCCAGACTCCGCATGGAACGGCTGCACCGCACCGTCTGGCGGAACGACCGGATCGACGCTTTCCACAGCCCCCCTGGAACGAGGGACACGCGTCCGCTGCGACGCGGGCGAGAAGGCACAGGCACGCTCGCCATTTGCGCGTGCAGCCGGCATAGCCCCCCCGAAACGACCAGATTCGGCGCGAACGTGTCCGCAGGGACGTGATCGAGGATGCGTCCCAGCACGGAGGCTCGCATGAGCCGGTAAGGGGTGTTCACATCGCGGACTCCCCTCCCGAAGAGCAAGACCACGGTCAGACGCGAAACGAGCGTGATGATTTTGCGTTGAAGCGTCTGGCGTCGGTCCAGACGGCACCCGAACACCGCATCGGCCTGCCGACGGACCTCCCACAACCGTCCGAAACACTCGGCGGATACCTCGTCGTCGCTGTCGCACTGAAAGACCCACTCGGCCAGCGACACGGCGCGGCGGTAGCCTTCGAGAATCGTCGGACCATGTCCTCGATTGGCCTGATGGAACACGCGAATCCGCTCATCGCGTGCGAAGTCGTCCAGAATCTCGCCGGTGCGGTCGGTTGAACCGTCGTTGAGGACCAGGATGACGAAGTCGATGCCGGACTCGCTCAACACGTGCCGCCACGACGACAGAACTTCTCTGATGCAGCTTTGCTCGTTGTAGACAGGCATCACGACCGCAAGCTCGCATTTCACGGGCCCCGTCCGGATCGGATCCATCATTTCCAAGCTCTCACTGCCTTTCGCAGGGCATTCACAGCCGGCCCCGCATCCGACGCCCGAGGCCTGCGTTCGACGACTCCCCTTCCGACGACGTCATGGTAGCGCATCAGCCCTCGCCAGTCAAGCATCGTTCGAGCGGCCCCCTTCCGAGTGCATCTTATAGGACCTGACTGCCGTCCCCAGACGTCGGCCTGAGCCTGTGAAACAGCCTCCACACGACTGAGAACGTCGATCCTCGCACGGACCGAGAACAGACTGTGGAGAAACAGCACCCAATTAGCCGAAAAAGCAAATACGATAGGTGGCGCGGTTTTGTGCCAGGTGCGTCGTAGCCTGTCTGTCTCAAAGAACTGGCACTGGCGTCCGTGGGAGTTGTGATCGCGATGATTCTGAAGAACCTGTTCGTCTATCCGAAGTTGCCCGAGAACCTTAGCAAACTGCATCAGCTCGCGTGCAACCTGTGGTGCACGTGGAATCACGAGGCGATCCGGCTGTTCTACCGCATTGACCCGCAGCTTTTCCGCGCGGTGAACCACAACCCCATCCAGTTCCTCGTCAGCCTGCCGAAGGACCGAATCCGCCAGTTGGCCCACGACCGAGGCTTCCTGTTCCAGCTCGACGAGGTCTGGCAGCAGTTCCAGCAGTACATGCAGTACAACGAACGGTTCAAGACCTCGTACGAGGCGACCCTCGAGGAGAAAGACATCGTCGCCTACTTCGCCATGGAGTTCGGGCTCCACGAGTGCATCCCGATCTATGGCGGAGGTCTGGGCGTCCTGTCGGGCGATTTCCTCAAAGCGGCCTCCGACATGAATCTCCCGGTGGTCGGCGTGGGCCTGGTCTACAAGTACGGCTACTTCACCCAGCGCATCACCGCCGGCGGCGAGCAGCACGAACAGTCCGCCGAGTTCGACAACCACCTGATTCCGATGCACGAACTACGCGGCCCTGAGGGCGATCCCGCGTACATCGAGATGCAGATCCTCGACCAGAATGTCCGAATCAAGCTCTGGGAAATCAGCGTCGGCAAGACCCGGCTCGTTCTCCTGGACACCGACCTCGAGGAGAATCCGCCGCACGTCAGAGACATCACGAACGAGCTTTATGTCGCCGACCGGATCAAGCGGCTCCAACAGGAGTTGGTCCTGGGCATCGGCGGCGTGCGGGCCCTGGAACGGCTCGGCATCGAACCCAAGATCTACCATATGAACGAGGGCCATTCGACGTTCCTGGTCCTGGCCAGGCTCCAGCGGCTCATGCTCCGGGAAAAGCTCAGCTTCATGGAAGCCAAGGCGGTCATCCGGGCCTCCACGGTGTTCACGACCCATACGCCGGTGATCGCCGGGAACGAGGGCTTCGACGCGGGCATGGTCCGCGAGTATATCGAGCGCGAAGTTCAGCCCTTGGGCGTGTCCTACGACGATCTGGCCGTCCACGGTTTCATCAACAACGACACGAAAACCTTCTGGCTGCCGGCTTTGGCGATGCGGTTTGCCCGGCACCTCAACGCCGTGTCGCTGATGCACCGCGACGTCTCCCGACGGATGTGGGCGGGGCTGTTCCCCGACCTGCCCGAGAGCGAGATGCCGATCGACTACGTCACCAACGGCGTGCATCATTCCTGGCTCAGCGAGCCCTTCATCGACCTGTTCAAACGGCACGTCGGTCCCGACTACGTCCACAGCACATGCGATCCGAAGACCTGGGATCGGATCCTGTCCGCCCAGGACGACGAGGTCTGGCAGGCCCACCACCGGAACAAGCAAAGCCTGATCACCTACATCCGCAAGAAGCTGGCAGACGATCTGGCGTCGCGGGGCTACATCGAGTCCAAGGTCCTCAAGCTGACGCGTGCCTTGAACCCCGAGTTCCTGACGATCGTCTACGCAAGACGGTTCGCCCGGTACAAGCGAGCCACGCTCATCCTGCGCGACAAGGACCGGCTGGCCAAGATCCTGACCAATTCGACCAAGCCCGTCCAGCTCATCTTCGCAGGAAAGGCGCACCCCGCCGACTCGCTGGGCAAGAACATGATCCGAGAGATCATCGATTTCGCCAAGAGTTACCAGCTCGAAGACCGCGTGGTCTTCGTGGAGAACTACGATATGAACGTCTCCCGTCACCTGGCCTGGGGAGCCGACGTGTGGCTCAACAACCCGGTGAAGGAGAACGAGGCCAGCGGCACCTCCGGCATGAAGGCCGCCATCAACGGCGTCCTGAACCTCAGCGTCCTGGATGGCTGGTGGCCCGAGGGCTACAACGGCCGTAACGGCTGGGCCATCACCGGCGCCGAATACAGCAACCAGTACGAGATGCAGGAGGCCGCGGAGGCCGAGCAGATCTACGATCTGATCGAATCCGAGATCAGCGAACTGTACTACGACCGCAACGAGGCCGGCGTGCCCACCCGCTGGGTCGAAATGATGAAGCAGTCCGTCTGCTCGGTCTGCTGCCACTTCAATATGAACCGCGTGCTGGCGGAGTACACGGACAAGTTCTACGCCCCGTCGAAGGCCTTGACGGAGGACCTGGTCCGCAACAACCACGAATCCCTCAAGCAGGCCCTGCACAACGCCCATGAAATCAACCGGCTCTGGAACAACATCCACATTGGCCGCCTGACCACCAGCGTGGACAAGAAGGAAGTGGTCGCTGAAGGCGAGCACGTGGAGGTCGCCTGCGAGGTCGATCTGAATGGGGCCCCTGCCGACCTGTTCCAGGTCGAGCTGTTCTATATGCTCCGCGACACGAATGAGCACCGAGTCATTCCGATGAAGCCCCGCACTCCGTCGGGAAGCCGGACCCTGTTCGACTGCGGATTCGAAATCGCAGGCCGGGGTCTGCTGAGCATCAATGCCCGGATCAAGCCCTCGTCGCCCATTCTCCAGGATCTCTATCCCCACTGGGTCAAATGGGCGTCGTAAGAAATCCTTGACCTATCGAGGGCGCCGACCGGTCCGACGCGGTGGAGGTTCCAGCGAAACCGGTCGGCGTCCCCTTTCACCCTCCCCGATCCTCACGCACGCCGCAAACCGGCGGATTTTCCCGCACCATGCGGTTCCAGCATCGCCGTAACACTTGCTTTAACAAGCACTTAAGACACGCCCTTACGGTTTTTTCGGAACAAAATGCTCGATCCCCCTTGACGTGTTAAACATTCGTTTTAAACTAACGTATCAAACGTTCGTTTGAGAAGTGGACTTCGACGAGATCCAGGGAGTCTGTGGAGAAGCACATGAGTAGCAGGGTCGCAAAGACCGAGATACGTCCAGCCGGAAAGTGGAGATCCGGACGGTTCTGGGTGAAACTGGCCATCGTAGTCGCCGCGATCATCGCGTTGTTCCTCCTGTCGCGGGTGCAGCCGCCGAGGAAGCAGGTGGCCGCCACGCCGCCCCCTCCGGTCAACGTGACGGTTCTGCCGGTGACGCCGGAACCGAAGCTGGCCGACACCTTCGAACTGCCTGCAGTCATCGAACCCAATCAGGTCGTCGCGGTCGCAGCGGAGGTGGCTGGGCGGATCGAGTGGATCGGGCCTCGCAAGGGCTCGCCCGTGCAGGCGGGGGACCTCCTGATGCGGCTCAACACAGATCTCTTGCAGGCAGAATTCGAGAGATCGCAGGCCCAGGCGAAGAACGCGCAAACCGAATTCGAACGTCAGCAGGGTCTGGTCAGAGGCGGCGCGGCTCCGAGCCGCGAACTCGATCAGGCGGCCACGCAGTTGGCTGTTTCCCAGGCGGACCTTCAGGAGGTTCGGGCTCGCCTGCAGCGCACACAGATTCACGCTCCCGCCGGCGGGATCCTCAACAACCTGCCCGTGGAGCAGGGAGAGTACGTCCAGGCAGGCGCCCCTGTGGCCCAGATCGTCCAGACGGACATCGTCAAAGTGGCCGTCCATGTCCCCGAGCGGGACGTTGCGTTCTTCTCTCAAGGCGAGAGCGTGGAGATCCTCGCCTCGGTCAAGGGGTGCCAGCAGTCGTTCCACGGCGTAATCACCTTCATCAGCAGCGTGGCCGATGACCGGACCCGCTCCACAAGGATGGAGATCAAGTTGCCCAATCCGGATGGTGTGCTTCGCAGCGGACAAATCGTCCGGGCCCGCCTCACCCGCCGGATCATGGAGAACGCCGTCTTGATCCCGCTGCTCGCTGTGATTCCCATGGAAGACGGATACGCGGTCTACATCGTCAACGAGTCGAAAGCCCAACGCCGGATGGTCCAGCCCGGCATCATCCGAGGCGACCGCGTCCAGGTCGTTCAAGGTCTCGAACCCGGCGATCAACTGATCGTCGCAGGCCACCGGTTCGTCGCTCCAGGGCAGGCCGTCAACGTCGTGTCTCCTGCGTCAAAAGAGGGCAAGTAGGTTTATGCTTCTCACCGATCTATCTATCCGAAATCGCACCACAGTCGCCGTGCTGGGGGTGATTATCGTCATCCTCGGCGTCGGCAGCTATCTCTCGTTGCCTCGCGAGGCGTTTCCGGACATCCCGATTCCCTTCATCATGATCACCACGATGTACGAGGGGGTCTCGCCGGAGGACGTAGAGACCGCGGTCACGATGAAAATCGAGAAGGAATTGACCGGCATTCGCGGCGTCAAGGAGGTGCTATCGAGCAGCGCCGAGGGCATGTCCTTGATCAGCGTGGAGTTCACGCCGGACGTGCCTACGGACGTCGCACTCCAGCGGGTGCGGGACCGCGTGGACATCGCCCGCGGCGAGTTGCCCCAGGAGATCGAGGAACCCGTGATCACGGAGATCAACATCGCGGAGTTCCCGATCATGCAGGTCAGCATCTCCGGCGACGTCTCCCCCTTCCAGCTCAAGGAAATCGCCGACGACCTGGAAGACGCGATTGAGGCCGTCCCCGGCGTGCTGAAGGTGGACGTCGAAGGGGCTCTCGAACGCGAGATCCGCCTCGAGATGGACCCCGACCGGGTCGCCCAGTACAACCTGACGATTCCCGAGATCCTGGCGTTGATCCCGTCGGAGAACGTCAATATCTCCGCCGGCGGCGTCGAAACGCCCGGGACCAAGTTCAACGTCCGCATCCCCGCGGAATTCGTTTCGCCCGAGGAGGTCGATCACCTGCTCCTGGCCGTGCGGGACGGAAAGCCCATCTACCTGGCCGATGTCGCCACCGTGCGCGACACCTTCAAGGACCGCGCGAGCTACTCCCGTCTCAACGGAGAGGAGAACGTGACACTGCTCGTGCGCAAGCGCATCGGCGCCAACGTCGTCCAAGTGTCCGACGCGGTGAAGGCTGTCGTCGAAGGGGCCCGCAGCCTGGTCCCCGGCGGCGTGACCTTCGAGGTCATCAGCGACACGTCGAAGTACATCCGCAACACCGTGTCGGACCTGGAGAACAACATCGCCGCGGCCCTGATCCTTGTCACCGCCATCCTCGTGCTCTTCATGGGCTGGCGACCCAGCACGATCGTGGCTCTGATCATTCCCCTGAGCATGCTCATCACCTTCTTCCTCATCCAGTTCCTCGGCTACACGCTGAACATGATCGTGCTGTTCAGCCTGATCCTGCTGCTGGGCATGCTGGTGGACAACGCGATCGTGATCGTGGAGAACATCTACCGCCACATGCAGCTCGGCTACGGCCGGATCGAAGCGGCGCGTCTGGGAGCCAAGGAAGTGGCCTGGCCGGTGATCACCTCCACGCTCACCACGGTTTGTGCATTCATCCCCATGATGCAATGGCCTGGAATCATGGGCGATTTCATGAAGTACCTGCCGATCACCCTGACGATCGGCCTGATCGCCTCGCTGTTCGTCGCTCTGGTCTTCAACCCGGTGATCTCCTCGGTCTGGGCCGGACGGGCCCCACGAAAACGAGACCATGAGAACGGGTTCATGCGAGGATACCGTCGGTTCCAGCGTCTGGGTCTGGAGAATCCCGGCATGGCCCTGGTTCTGGCCTTCTGCCTGCTGGTCGCCATGGGCATCCTCTATGGCAAGTTCGGCAAAGGCGTCGAGTTCTTCCCCGAGGGCGATCCCGAACGGGCGTTCATCAGCATCCGCGCGCCCCAAGGCGCGAACATCCACGAGACCGACCGCATCGCCCGTCTCATCGAAGAACGGATCAAACCCTACGAGCCCTGGTTCGAGAACGTCATCACCAACGTCGGCTCGGCCGGCAGCGGCATGGACCTCATGGCCAGCGCGGGCGGACCGCATCTGGCCAACATCACCATGGTCTTCTACGATTTCATGGAACGAACGCGGCCATCCAATGAAGTCATCGCCGAAGTTCGCCAGGCAGTCGCGGACATCTCCGGCGTGGAGATCAAGGTCGAGCGGGAGCAGGATGGCCCCCCCACCGGAGCGCCGGTCACCGTCCGCATTGTCGGCGAGGACTTCAAGACGCTGGGTCGGCTCAGCGACCAAGCCATGCGGATGATCGCGGACGTCCCGAATCTCGTGAACCTGCGAAGCGACCTGGAAGCCACGCGGCCCGAATTGGCCTTCACAGTGGATCGCCGAGTGGCGACGCTCCTGGGCGTCAACACCGCCACCGTGGGCAACTTCCTGAAAATGGCCATCTTCGGGACCAAGGTGGGGACGTACAGACAGTACAACGACGAGTATGACATCACGGTCCGTCTGCCGTTGAAGGACCGCGTCAACATCGACGACCTCTACCGGCTCCAGATCCCCAACGCCACCGGCGAAGCGGTGCCGTTGAGCTCTCTGGGTCGGTTCGAGTACAGAGGCGGGTTCGGCACGATCAATCGCGTCGATCAGAAACGCGTCGTCACGCTGACCGCCGACACCGAAGGCCGTCTCAGTTCGGATGTCCTGGCCGATGTCCAGCGGCGATTGATGCCCTTGGGGGAATCCCGCCTGCTTGCCAAGGACATTTTGGACTGGGATGCATTGCGCCGCGTCCTGATCACGTCTCAAAGCGAGGTGGAAGCGGGTTTGATCCAGAGAATCTGGCAGGTGTTGCCTGAGAAAGCCGCGGCGGCCCTGGACGCCGCCCTGACGGCCGACGCATCCGACGAAACGGCGAGGGCACAGATCCTCGACTTGCTCAACAAGGCTCTCGCCTACCGCGACTTGTACAGAGCCGAGGATCTTCAGGGCAGGGACCTGCCTGCGTCAGCCGGAGAACTCGTCAAGCGGGATACCGGGAGCCTCAGCCGGGCGGAGATTCAGTTTCTCAATCGCCAGGCTCTTGTCGCTGCGTTCCCGGACGTCGTGGCGGCTTCCGTCCGGCTCAACCTCCCGGCAGGGTATGAAATCCGCTACGCCGGCGAGAAGGAAGAACAGGACGAGTCGCAAGCCTTCCTGGCCCGGGCGTTCGGGATCGCGGTTCTGCTGATCACCCTGGTCCTGGTCATCCAGTTCAACTCGCTGCTGGTGCCGATCATCATCATGACGACGGTAATCCTCTCGTTGATTGGCGCCCTGTTCGGATTGCTCGTCGTCGGACTGCCCTTCGGCATCATCATGACCGGCATCGGCGTCATCAGCCTGGCAGGTGTCGTGGTCAACAACGCCATCGTGCTCCTGGACTACACGCGGCAATTGCAGGCCCGCGGCATGGACCTGGTGGAAGCCGCCGCGGAGGCCGCCGCGACCCGACTTCGCCCGGTCATGCTCACGGCCGGAACGACGATCATCGGTCTGATCCCCATGGCGATCGGCGTCTCCTATGACTTTCACACGTTCTCCTGGGCTCTCAAGAGCGAATCAACCCAATGGTGGCAGAACATGGCGGTGGTCGTCATGTTCGGCCTGGGCTTCGCAACGATCCTGACGCTCGTGGTCGTGCCCTCGCTGTACGTGATGCTCACCAGGGCCTCTCGGTGGATTTGGGCCAGACTGGGTCTCGATCATCACGAGGAAAGCCCGGTCGCGGTGCAGGCCCCCGAAGGAAAGTGATGCGATGGACGCACTGAAAGGCAAACGCGGGTTCATCTGCGACATGGACGGCGTGATCTACCACGGATCGCGTCTGCTGGAAGGATCGAAGGGATTCGTCGACTGGCTGAAGTCCGAGGGCAAACAGTTTCTGTTCCTGACGAACAACTCCGCCCGCTCGCCGCGGGAGTTGCATCAGAAGCTCATGCACATGGGCATCGAGGTCGGGGAGAGCCACTTCATCACCTCGGGCATGGCGACCGCCCACTTCATCGCGTCGCAACGCCCCGGCGGGCGGGTCTTCGCCATCGGGGATTCCGGCCTGTACCAGGCCCTCTATGAAGCGGGTTTGTCGATCGATGAGAGCCAGCCGGACTATGTGGTTGTCGGCGAGACCCGCAGCTACAGCTACGAGAAGATCGAGACCGCGATTCTCCTGGTACTGGCCGGGGCCAAACTGATCGGCACCAATCCCGACCTGACCGGGCCCACCGAGCGAGGCATCGGGCCCGCGTGCCGGGCGTTGATCGCCCCGATCGAAATGGCCACCGGCCGCCAGGCCTACTTTATCGGCAAGCCCAACCCGCTGATCATGCGTCACGCCAGGGAAATGCTGGGGTGTGAGCGAAATGAGACAGTCATCATCGGCGACCGCATGGACACCGATATCATCGCCGGCATCGAGTCGGGCATCGACACCGTGCTGGTCCTGAGCGGCATCACCAAGGAGACCGATCTGGACCGCTATCCATACAAACCGCACTATATCCTCAAGGATGTCAGCGAAATCGCTGCGTAGCATTCTCGCGGTCCACAAATCCCGCTTTTCCCGCGAAGTCTCGCCGTGTACAATCCGCCGTCATGGATGGATATAATGTCGTGAGCTTTGCCGGGATCTTCGTTCTCCTCGGGTTCGCGTGGGTCCTGTCTGCGGATCGCCGGAACATGAACTGGCGGGTGATCGGATGGGGAATCGCCCTTCAGTTGCTGGTGGCGATCTTCATCTTCGTCGTCCCGACCGGCGCCCGCGTGTTTCGCGTGGTCAACGACGTCGTCGTCAGGATCCTCGAATCGGCCGGCAAGGGGGCCTACTTCGTCTTCGGCCGCCTGGCCCTGGGCCCTGGACAGGTCAGCGAAACCGGCGAGGAATCGATCGGATTCATCCTCGCCTTCCAGGCGTTCCCGACCATTATCTTCTTCTCGGCGTTGCTCGCCATTCTATATTACCTCGGGATCATGCCGCGGCTGATCAAGCTGTTTGCCAGGGTCTTCACCCGTCTGATGCGAATCTCCGGCGCCGAGTCCCTGGCGACCGCCAGCAACATCTTCGTCGGCGTGGAGTCGAATCTCACGATCAAGCCGTACCTGGCGAGGCTGACGGCCTCCGAATTGTGCACCGTCCTGACCGCGGGCATGGCCACCGTCGCGTCCAACGTGCTGGCCCTCTATGTCCTGACGCTTCAGAAGCAGTTTCCGACCATCGCGGGACACTTGGTCTCCGCATCGCTGCTCTCGGCGCCAGCGGCCGTGATCATGTCGAAGATCCTCGTGCCCGAGTCCGGCTCGCCGGAAACGCTCGGCCTGCGAGTCGAGCCCTACTATGAGCGGGACAGCAGCCTCTTCGAAGCGATCATCAACGGGTCCAACGCCGGGGTCCGCATGATCGCAGGGATCGTCGCCCTCCTGGTCGCAGTGCTCGGTTTGGTGGCTTTGGTCGATCTGGGCCTGTCGAGCTTCGCCGCCCTGCTCGGGGCGGAAGGCCACTGGTCCCTCGGCGGCCTCTTCGGATATGTCTTTTACCCTGTGACACTGGTCCTCGGGGTGCCTCTCGACGACGCAAACCTCGTGTCGCGGATCGTGGGCGAGCGATTGATCGTGACGGAGGTCGCCGCCTACGGCCACCTGGGCGAAGCCATGCAGCAGGGACTTCTCGTGCATCCGCGGTCGGCCGTGATCGCGGCCTACGCGCTGTGCGGATTCGCCCACATCGCCTCGATGGCGATCTTCGTCGGCAGCATCTGCGCCCTGGCGCCGCAGTGCACCAAGACCATCGGCCCGGTCGCCGTGCGGGCGTTGATCGCCGCGAACCTGGCCTGCCTGATGACCGCTTGCGTCGCCGGGACGTTCTTCACCGAAGGTTCCATTCTCCTGGGGGGGGCCTGATGTTCATCCGCCATCTGAGTGATTGTGAAGAGTTCATCGCAGGAGACCGCTCGCTCCTTCGAGAACTGCTCCACCCGGACAAGGCGGACCTGGCGATTCACTACAGCCTGGCGCACGCAATCGTCAAGCCCGGCCAGACGACGACGCCCCATCGGCTCCGAACCGCCGAGGTCTACTACGTCCTCCAGGGGCACGGCCGGATGCACATTGACGCGGAAACCGCCGACGCGTTCCCCGGCTGCGCGATCTACATCCCCCCTCACGCCATCCAGTTCATCGAGAACCCCGGCGACAGCGATCTGGTCTTCCTGTGCCTTGTGGACCCCGCGTGGAGAGGGGAAGATGAGGAGATCCTGGAGCCAGCGAGTCCGAGCGAATCCCGCATCGCGGTGGACATCGTGCTGTTGCCCGAAGACGCCATGACCGACGCGGCAATCGAGATCAGCAAACGCCTGGTCGAGGAGCAGTCGTCCGAGATCGCGCTGAACCGGACGGACTGCCTGCCGCACATCTCGCTGGCGATGGGCTGCATTGAACCGCGGGACATCGGCGCCATCCGAGAGATCTTGGAGCGGCTGGCGAACGAAAGCCCGATCGAGCGACTGACCGCCACGGGGCTCGAGATGCCGACGAACTCGCGAGGCCAGGCGACATGCCTGCTGGCCATCGCCAGATGCAGGGAACTCCAGACGCTGCACACGCGAGTGCTCACCGAGATGAAACGGTTCTTCAGCCATGACGTGGAAGGAGTCCGGTTCCACGACGAGGTGGTGTCGGAGAGCACGCTGGACTGGGTCCGGAACTTCCCTCACAAGGCAGGCCACGAGCGGTTCAGTCCGCACATCACACTGGGCTACGGACAGACCACGCCCGGTCTTTCTTTTCCGCTGGATTTCACCGTTTCCCGCCTGGCCCTATGCCAACTGGGAAATCACGCCACCTGCCGCAAGGTTCTGGCGGCCGCAAACATGCGGTAGCTGCCGATCAATGATCTCGCATCAATGGGCGATGACGCTGGAGACCCGGAAGACCGGCAGCAGCAGCGCGATGGCGATTGTGCCGATGATCGCGCCCAGGATGGTGATCATCAGCGGCTCGATGAGCGTCATCACGTTCTTGATCGAGGTCTCCAGCTTCTTCTGGTAAAAGATGGACACCTTGTCGCAGACCTCGCCGAGCCGACCGCTCTTCTCCCCGGCGCGGAGCATCTGAATGATGCCGGGGGCGATCAGGTCCGAGCCTTCCGCGATCAGAATCGACTCGGATAGTTGGTAGCCGTCCTGGATCCTCTCGTCCACCTGTCCCCACAGACGCTTGAAGTGGTAGTTGTCTACGACCCCCTGGATTACGCGGATGGCGTCGAGCAAGCGAACGCCGGTGTTGACCATGGTGGCCAGAATCCGCATGCTCCGGGTGACAACCATGTCGACGTACATCGTGCCGATCACCGGCGTGCGGATCTTGACGGCGTCCAGGACCCGCCGTCCGCTCGGAGTCCGGATCCAGTACCACAGGGCCGCGCCGACGAAGATCACCGTCGTCAGGATGCCGGTCATGAGTTCGAAGTTGCCCAGAATCTTGCTGACGCCGACGAGCACCTGCGTGAGCTTGGGCAGTTCGGCCCCGCGCGAGGCGTAAATCCGCATGAACCGCGGCAGGACGAAGAACATCAGCGTGCCCGTGGCGGCGATGGCCATGAGGACCATGATGATCGGATAGGTCAGCGCGCTTTTGATCTGCTTGCGAGTGTCCGTTTCGAAATTCAGATAGCCCGTCAGAACGGTCAGCATCTCGACCATCCGGCCCGAAGCCTCCGATGCCCTGACCATGCTGATGAACATGGTGCTGAACGTGTTCGGGTAGCAGGCCAGCGCCTTGGAGAACATGTCGCCGCTCTTGACTCGTTCCGAGAGGTCCAGGATCACAGCCTTGAACCGAGGGTCGGCCGCCTGCTCGGCGATCGCGTCCAGGGCGTCGCTCAGAATGACGCCGCTGTCGAGCATGACAGCCAACTGCGTCGCGAAGAGAATCAGGTCGCCGGGCTTGGCGCGGACCCGATGCAGCCGTCCCGAAGGGGATGCGCCGACGGGCTCCCGAGAGCGAGAGGCCCCTCGCGCGACGCCCGGTTCCTCCGTTGCCGAGGAATCGGCCCGCGATTGCTGCATCTGAGACAACAGTGTGCTCATGGGTCCTGGATTCCTGTTCTATGCGCCGGCATTGTCGTTGACGGTCGTCCGAAGGATCTCCTCGATGGAGACGATGCCGGCCTTGACCTTCTCGATCCCGTCGTGGTACAGCGGCAACATGCCCTTCTCCAGGGCCTTGGCTCGGAGCTTCTTGGTGTTGATGCGTTCGTTGATCATCTCGGCGATCTCGTCATCGGGGACGAACAGCTCGTGAATCGCGATCCGTCCGGCAAATCCCGTGTTGCGGCATTTTTTGCACCCGACGCCGCGACAGAACTTCGCCACGTCGCCGCCCTGCGCGTCGATCATCCTGCGGATGCTGGCCGGCGGGTCGTACTCCGTCTTGCAGTTCGAGCAGATGCGTCGGACCAGTCGCTGGGCGATCACGCCGCGCAACGAAGCGGCCAACAGGTAGGGCGCCACCCCCAGATCCAGAAGCCGCGTCACCGCGCCGGGGGCGTCGTTGGTGTGCAGCGTGGACAACACCAGGTGCCCGGTCAACGCGGCCTGCACGGCGATGCTGGCGGTCGCGTCGTCGCGGATTTCACCGACCATGACGATGTCCGGGTCCTGTCTCAACAAGCTCCGCAGCGCGGTCGAGAATGCGAATCCCACCGACGTATTGACCTGGAACTGGTTGATTCCCGAGATGTTGCACTCGACCGGGTCCTCGACCGTGCAGATATTGACCTCGTCGTTGTTGAGCTCCGACAGGGCTGCGTAAAGGGTGGTGTTCTTGCCTGAGCCGGTGGGCCCGGTGACCAGGACGACCCCATTGGGCGCCTGGATCACCTCGCGGAACCGCAGCAGATTGTCGTAGGTGAAGCCCAGCGACTCGAGGTTGTAGAGGATCTTCTGCGGGTCGATGACGCGGATCACGACTTTCTCGCCAAAGTTGCCCGGCATGACCGACACGCGAAGGTCGATCGGCCGGCCCTCGACGAGAACGTGGATGCCGCCGTCCTGGGGGAGTCTCCGCTGGGCGATGTCCAGCTCGGCCATGATTTTGACGCGGGAGACGACCGCGGGATGCATCTGATAGGGGGGCCGGAGCTTCTCATAGAGCTTGCCGTCCACACGATAGCGGACCCGCAGCTTCTTGTCGTCCGGCTCGATGTGGATGTCGCTGGCGTTCTCCCGGACCGCATTGTACAGCAGATAATTGACCAGCTTGACGACGGGCGACTGCCCCGCCACCTCTTCCAGGTTGCTGATGTCCTGGGTGATGTTCTCGATGAGCGAGAATTCTTCAAGCCCCTGGTCGTCGATGATGTCGTCGATGACGAAAACGTTGGCCGCCGGCAGATAGCTCTGCAGGGTCGCCTTGATGTCCTTGCTGGTGGAGCAGACGACCTGCACGCGACAACCGCTGATCCGCTCGATCTCGTCGATGAGAAAGACGTTGGTCGGCTCGCTGACGGCCACCGTCAGGACGTCGTGCACCTTGAACAAGGGCAGCACGATATGCGCTTCGAGGAACTCGCGAGGCAGGATCTCGACCGCTTTGGGGTCGCAGAGCTTGGGGCTCATCTGCGCGTAGGGAACGCCATACGCCTCCGCCAGGGCCGCTGCGATCTGGTTGTCGGTGCAGTAGCCCATCTCGATGAGCAACTCGCCCAGGAGCTTGCGGTGCCCCTTCTCCCGCTGTTCGACGAGGGCCCTCTCGATCTGCTCTTGAGAGACCACCCCCCGGGCCAGCAGGAGCTGGCCAAGCTGGGTCTTGTTCTCGAGCAGAATCTGAACCATGCCTTACCTCGATACGTCATAGATCAAGTCTGATTGTCGATTGCAGGAAGCCCGGTCTATACGCTTCTCCAATCCAACATCGACAATCACACTTCATCACGCGAAGCTCTTGACGGCCTGCGACAACTCCGCATGGCAGTCGAACTCGTCCTGAAGCCGGGTGATCTCGAGGATCTTGCTGCAATTCTCATCGAGTCCGGCCAGCCGCAACTGGATCTTGTTCTGACGGCAGTAATCGCGTACCCACAGCAGCAGTTCAAGCCCCTGACTGTCCACGAAACTCACATTGCTCATGTCCAGGACGATCCCCGCCCTCTGGTTGCCGGCGATCTCCGTGACGGCGCCCCGCAGCGGTTCGGTGAGTTCTCCGTCCACCTCGCCCCGCAGGTCGATCACGGTCACTTCGTTGTAGTCCTGCCACTGGATTCTCATCGGAGCAACGTCCCCACGGCATCGGTCCCATAGTCCGCGAAATGGGCGCTGTCATAACTCTCCGGCCCTCCCTCCTGGATCACGTCCCATAAATGGGTGATGTCGCTGTCGAGGAACAGCCGGCCGATCTTCTCATCGAACTGCGTGCCGAGCCCTTTGCGGATCTCCTCCATCGCGTGTTCGACGCTCATCGCGTCGCGATACGTTCGCCGCGATGTCATGGCGTCGAAACTGTCCGCCAATTGGACGATCTTGCCGGTCAGGGGAATCTCGTCGCCGGAAAGGCCGTCGGGATACCCCTGGCCGTCCACCCGCTCGTGGTGGCACAGGATGCCGGGAACGATGTCGCGCATCTGCTTGATCCCGCGGAGAATGCCTGCCCCGATCGAGGGGTGCCGCTGAATGCAGTTCCGCTCTTCCGGCGTGAGCTTGCCGTTCTTGCGCAACACGGCCTCATCGATCCCGATCTTGCCGATGTCGTGCAGCAGGCCCGCCAGATAGATCTTGTGGATTTGCTCCTCCTCCAACGGTTCGCATTCGGCCAGCCTCTCCGCGAGCCACCGGGAGATCAGCGCCACGCGTTCGGAATGGCCGCGGGTGTACTGGTCCTTGGCGTCGATGCTGTTGGTAAGCGCCTTGAGAGACCCGACGAACAGCTCCTTGAGATCGTTGAAGAGCCGCCCGTTCTCGATGAAGACCGCACAGCCGCTGGCGACCGAGGTGAACAGTTTCACGTCGGTGCTGTCGAAATCGGCCTTGTCGATCCGGTTGATGGCGACCATCAGGCCGATGATCGAGACGCCCCCTTTGGTCCGACGGGACGACCCGGCCTCCGGTTTTTCCTTGGCGCACAACGGCACCGCGATGAGATTCCGCACGCTCGCCGGCCATTCGTACCGGAAAGGCGAATCCACCTCGCTGTCCAGGAGAGCCTCGTGTCCCTGATGCACCTCGCTGGAAAGCCGACTGTGCAGCGCCATCGCCATGTGGTCGTCGATGTCGATCAGGCCCGAGCCGGCCGCCACGACGAACCGTCGATCGCCCTCGACGCGCCGCTCCAGAAGAACGGCGATTCCCTCCACCAGGATGATGTCCGTCAGGCTGTCGCACGCCAACTGCAGAAAGTTCGTGTCGGACTCTGTCACCCGCATGTTGGTGCTGATCTTGTGGAGCAGGACCAGTTCCTCGTATACGCGGGCGAGTTCGACGCCGACGGTTTCGACTTGCTCCTCGGTCCGCAGAGTGGTCTGCTGGTTCTGGGCGATCAGCCGAAGCATCTCGCTGAAATGGTCGATGTGGCGCGCCGGACCGGCGGATGCGTCGCACGGGCTTCCCAGGTCGAGGATCGCCACGCCGAGAGGATGGCGGTACCCTCCGATCACCAGGGGCATCAACAGCGGCGACGCCACGAGCAGATTCCCCTCGGAAAACTGCCAGACGGGGATCTCGACGCCGTCGTACCGCTGCTGCTCGATGCGGTCCAGGACGCACCGGCCCGCCTCGATCAGTTGCTCGGGCCGACTCTCGAAATGGCCGCCGCTCACCAGGACGGGCACTCGCCCGTCGGACGTCACGACGGCGAAGTTGACGCCGAAGCGGACGATCCGCTCCCCGAGTCTCTCCAGCTCCCGCCGGCGCGCCGGCGCCAGAGTCAAAGTCATCGTGTTCGGCATGACCGTTTCCACAAATCCACCTATCCCTGAGGGCATCCCTTACGTCCGTTCCCGAGCGCGCTAGCTCTGGGCCACGAGTTCCTTCTGGTACAGGAGATCCTGGATGGTCTTGAGGAGTTCTTTGGGACTGAACGGCTTGCTCAGGCAGGCGGACACGCCGAGTTGCTGCTGCATCTCCTCGGTGATGGCGAAGCTGCGCGCCGTCAACAGAATGACGGGCGTGCTCCTCGTGCGATCGTCGCCTCGCATCTTCTCGATCAGTTCGATGCCCGTCATGAGCGGCATCTGATAGTCCGTCACCACGATGTCGGGGTTCTCGTGGCATGCCAGCTCGTAGGCCTCCGCGCCGTTGCTGGCGGTGATCACTTCATAGCCGTTGTTGCGAAGCTTGATCGCGACCACGTGAATGATATGGAGTTCGTCGTCTGCAACGAGCACCTTGTTGGCCATTGTTCGATCCTCAGAATGGTTCATGATCGGTGTTCACTCCTCCGTGACGGGCAATCGGCGGATCCCTCTATACGAGAGCGGCCTGCCGGGCGGTGGCCAGCGGCAGCTCGAAACCGAACGTGCTGCCGACGCCGACCGTGCTGGTGACGAACACCCGGCCGCCATGTACCTTTTCGACTATTTGCTTGACCAGGTTTAGCCCCAGCCCGGTCCCTTTCGCCTGTTTGTTGTTGGCGGCCACGCGATAGAACTTGTCGAACACGCGGTCGACTTCGTTCTCGGGAATGCCCACGCCGGTATCTGTCACCGTGACGCGCACCAGCCCGGCAGCCTCGTTCACCTCCGTGCCGATCGTCACGCGGCCCCCGGCCGGCGTGTACTTGACCGCGTTGCTCAGCAGGTTGATGATCACCTGCGAGATCATATCCTTGTCGACCTGAACCTGATCGTACACGATCGCGCGCCCCGCGGTCACGGCGATGTTCTTCTCTTCCGCGTAGTTGCGGATCATCTGCATCTGTTCTTCAATCAGAATCGTCAGGCTCGCGGGCTCCTTGTGGACCTTGATCAGACCCGACTCGATGCGAGAGACGTTCAAGATGTCCTCGATCAGACGACTGAGCCGCTGGGCCTGGCTCTGAATCACCGCATAGAACTCCTTGCGGGTCGCCTCGTCGTCCGCTTCGCCGTCGGCCAGCATTTCCGAGTAGGCCATGATCGAGGCCAGCGGCGTCTTGAGCTCATGCGATACATGGCTGACGAAGTCGTTCTTCATCTGGGAGACTTCCTTCTCCCGCGTGACGTCGTGCAGCACGGCCACGACGCCGGAGACCTTGTCGTCCGTCTGGACGCACGAGACGATCGTCTCATAGGTGTGCAAACGGTCGCCCTGCGGAATCTCCAGTTCCCGTCGGGTGGCCTCGGTTCGGTTCCGGCGGCACTGCAACAGCAGTTCCAGAAACTCGACGTGGGTCCGCCCGATCGCTTCGGCCAGAGGCCTGTGGCGGATGTTCTCGGGGTCGAATCCGAAGATCTGAGCGGCCGGAGGGTTGGCCATCAGGAGCCGGTCCGATCCGTCGATCACGATGACAGCGTCGCGAAGACTGTAGAGAATCGCCTCCGTGTGTCGCCGTTCCCGCTCCGAAAGTTGGGATCGGATCTCGAGGTCCTTCAGCTCGGTCTGGAATCGACGGGTCGCCTCGGCGCCTTCCGCCACGCGTTCGTCGATGGCCTGCATCAGCCCTCGGAAAGCCGGCGGCGGGTCACGGTCGCAGCCCGAAGAGGGACCCGACCGCAACCGTGCCGCCATGGACGTGACCGCCCCGGCCATCCGGGCATAGCCGACGCCGAGGAAGATCACGCCCACAGCCCCTGCACAGTAGACCACGAGGCGCAACAGAGCCGATCGCCATTCCGACGAGGCGCCGGCGTCCTGCAGCTCCATGACGGCCGCAGTTATCAGCGAAGCGACCGCCACCGTGGTGGCGGTCGAGATTGTGCTTCGTTGGCCTCTCACCGCAACTCCTCCGAAACCAGGGGACGACGGAAATCCCGTCGTCCCTTCCACCGGGCAAGACTCAATGTCGAGACCAAGGCCCGGGCTGCTGCTCCTCAATCTTCTGGCCCGCGATGCTGTCGAGCCGGCGGAACTGTTCCGGATCGGTTTCCGCGATGATCCGCTCCCGAAGGCGCAGCGCCTCCAGATAGGTCGGCCGGATCATGAGGGCCAGTTTCAGGTTGAAGACCGCCTTTTCGATGTCGCCCTCAAGATAATTCTTGGCGGCTCTGGCGTAGGCGTCCTCGGCCCACTTGGCGGAATCGACGCCCTGAAGGCTATCAATGGCGCCCGCACGTTTGCGACGGATGTCCTCAGCCCGTTCCTCGCCACGGGTTTCGCCGGGCTCATCGATGATGTGAGGCGTCAGGATGACGATGACCTCTTCGCGACCCACGGTGTCCGTCTGGCCTCGGAACAGGGCGCCCACCAGAGGCAGATTGCCCAGCAGCGGAACCTGCGACCGGCTCTTGGTCACGTTGTCGCGGAACAAGCCGCCGATGACCACCGTTTCGCCGTCCTTCACGACGACGTTCGTCTTCAATTCGGTCGAGGTTTCGTCGGGGATGTTGTTGGCCTTGAGCGTGCCGTCGCTGTCCTTGGGATAGATGTCCATACGAATATAGCCGTCGTTGCCGATGTACGGCCGGAACGCCAGACGGGTACCGGTCTCCAGGAACTCCACCGACTGGGTCGTTGAAGTCTGGGTCTGTGTCGTCTGCGCCTGGTAACCGATCTTGCGGCCGATGTAGACGATGCCTTCCTGCTTGTTCACCGCCAGGATCTTCGGATTGGCCAGCACGGTGGTGTCCGTGATGGTCTCCAGGGCCGTGATGATCGCCTGCACGTTGTCGGCCGAGAAGCCGACGGTCAGACCACGACCGCCGGGCGTGGCAGCGAAGCCGGAAGTCTGGGCTTTGGTGCCGTAGCCGTTAATCGTGACGGGGAACCCGTTGATCGGCGTGCCGGTGAGCAGGTTCCAGTCGATTCCGAACTGGTTCTCTTCGGTCAACCGGGCGGACATGATGGTGGCCTCGATGAGAACCTGCTGAGGCCGGGTGTCCACTTCCCGAATGATCCCTTCGGCCCGCTGGATATTCTCAGGATAGTCGTAAACGACGATCATATCATGGCTGGCCGGATTGTTGCCGCCGGCGGAGCCGCCGAGACTGCCTTCGCCGCCGGAGATGCTCTTTTCGGCAGCCGAAGTCGCCTGGACCTTTGCGGAGGCCGAGCCGCTCAGGACCGGCGTGATCAGCTTCACCGCTTCGTCCGCGGTGAGGTAGTACAGCGTGATGACTCTGAAGACCATGCGTTCGGGGTCCTCCCTCATCTTCTTGTACTGCTCGGCCGTGTACACGCGAACAAAGTCGCCGACCTGCTCGTACTTGAAGCCGAACCCGAGGATGGCGTCCATCGCTTCCTCGAACGTCACGTCGTACAGCCGACTGACGGTCAGCGGGCCGTCGACCCCGGCCGTCGGCACGATGTTCTTCTTGCACAGGGCTGCCAGCAGACGCAGACCGTCACGGATGTTGCTGTCCTTCTGGAAGGCGATGAACGTGATCTTGGTGCCGGTGGGGTCCACCTGGCCCACGTTCGGATCGACCGTCAGGGCGTTGACCGGGACAGCAGATTCAGCGCCTGCCGCGACGGCTCCGCCGGCGTCCGCCAGTCCGAAGAACAGACTCAAAGACACAACGACCCATAACCATCGCGTTCTCGAAAATAGGTGTGTTTGACTCATGTGTGTGTCCTGAAACATAAGGTTACTCCTGTTAATTCATTCGCCAATTCCCAAGGGTTTTGGCTCCCGCATCGTTCGAAAACTCGTTCATTTACTTACGTACGTCCGCAACCGGCGCCAACTTGAGCGCCAGTTGTATACCTTTGCATTCCACAAGCACTGCGTTGTCACTGATCTGCAACACTTCGAATTCGAGACGGTCGGAGCCGTGCTCCACGGTCAGCGTGTCCCCGACCCCCAGCAATCGGTCGTTCAGGAAGGCCTGGGGATTCTCGCTCCGCAAGGACACCGCCCCCAATCTCAACGTCTGTGCGACCTGTCGAACCACTTCTTGATCACGATTCGGAGAAACGACGGGTACTTCTGCATCAGTGCCTGTGCTCGGGCCCATGGCGGATTGCCGCGCCGGCGCCCATTCCTGCATATTGAAGAAATCTCTGCCGATGGAATCGTTGCGTCCGAGAATCCGAGGCAGTTCCACCATCCGGGCCTTGCCCCCAGACCTCTTCTCCGTCGCGACGGCCGCCTCACCGGCAGCCGGCGCGGCGGCGACCGAACCGGGCTTGTGCCCGACCAGAACGCGAATCCACATCACGGCCATGACGACCATCAGCGTCGTGGCCAAGACGGTCTTCTTTCCATCCATCAGGAGGTCCGCGATCCGACCGCCCGGGCCGACCCCATGCTCGCGCTTATGCGCCATGGCTCGCCCCTCCCGCTGCATCCGCCCGTCCTGTGTTTTCCGTCCGAGCGGGCTTCAACTGATAGAAAATATAGGCGTCGGTCTGCATCGTCAGTTGCCCGCTGAAAGCGGGATCGTTCTCGATTTTCACGGTTTCGATCCGAACCAGCCGATCCATTGCCTGGAGCCCGCGGAAGAACTCGAACAGGTTCGCCAGCGTTCCCTGGCAGCTCATGCGAATGGGAATGCAGCCCACCTCCCCCGCCTGCGTCTCCTGGCCCGGCAGAACCACCTGATCGGTCAACTGCTGGTTGGCCATCAAGGTCGCCACCCGTTGAAGGAACGCGCCCAGCGCGTTGTCCGACGGCACGGAAGCCTCGAACTGCTCGACCAGCCGTTGCGTGTCCCGCAACTTCGCCTTCAGGCCGGCCAATTCCTCGCCCTGTTGGCGGGCCATGCTGATCGTGAGGCTCTGTTCGGCCTTTGCCTGTTTCAGCGACGCCAGCCGCTGCTGCGAGGGAAGATAGGCGCACAGGATGAAATCGCAGACGAAAAGCCCTGCGATCACGCACACCCACACCTGTGGCCTGCGATGCGACGGTCCGAAACGGGTCGCGTTCATCGTCCGTCTCCCTCTTCATAGTTGGCCAGGGCGCATGTGATCTCGAACGCGGTCACGTCCATCGTTCGCGAGCCGTCCGTGCGCGGGGCCGCTCCATTGGTCGAGACCGCATTGGCCGGGCCGATCTGCACCTTGCTCCGACCGTAGAATGACGGGCGAACCTGACGAAAATACACTGACTGGTCCAACCGAGACACCAGATCCGCAACGTCTTTCGATTGCGCGGCGACCCCGGCCAAGACCACCCGCAACGTCGATTCGCCCAGCGGCGCCGCGCGACGTGAATCGTCCGCGGCGAATGCCCGCACCGAGGGGCCCTGGACCGGACGCACGTCATTCGGCGACGAAACCGGTTCGCCGACCAATTCCACCTTGCTGAGCATCACGGATTCATCCACAATATGGCTGATCTCCGCGAGGATCGGCGCGATGTCGATCCGCGTGTCGATGCGTCGAACCAGATCGGCTTTGGCCTTGATCTGATTCAGTTCCCGCGTGACCAGATTGAATTCATGAACCGTCGCCTCGGCTCGCACCCGCTGCTCCTCCTGGTGCGACACCTCCGCAGCCAAGGTGGTGGCCCTGTGCAATGCGGTCAAATTGAAGGTCATCATCATGAGAAACACCGCAACCAGAGCGATGTACTGCTTTCGCACCTGCGAGTGGCGTCTTTTGCGATCCTTGTACCAGTCCGGAAGGAAGTCGAGCTCTTTCACAGCGGCTCCCCTTCCAGCACAGGCTCGGGACGCTCGGCCGGCGCGGAGTTTGAAATCCCGGCGTCCCAGCCCTTCAGACTCAATCCCACCGCAAGAGCCAGATCCGCATGTTCGTTGCCGCAATTGCCGTCGAGGGCTGCGTGGTTCAGATCGAATCCTCGCAAGGGCTCGGCGATCTCAACCTCGACCGACAGGTGACGCCGCAAGGCGTCGCGGAGAACCAGTTCGTAGGCGCCCCCGCCCGCGACGATCGCCCGTTCCACCCGTTTGCCCCGGAACGTGACGGTGTAGTACCGCAGGCACAAAGAGACCTCGCCCGCCAGTTGCTCGGCCATCACGTTCAATGCGTCCACCACAGGTCGACGCGTGGCCGCATCGACCGGCTCGTCCCGCTGCAGTCGCACGCGAAGCGACTCCGCGTCCGCAGGGGAGATCCCCAGCGACGAGGCCACTTCCTGCGTGAACAGATCGATCCCCACCGGAATCTGTTTGACGAAGCAGATTTCGCCGCTGCGTCCAAAGACCACCGTGGTAAATCGATGTCCCACGTCGATGAAGATGATCGTCCGCTCGCGGTCCTCCTGGCGACGCATCGTCCGCTCGAACGAGCGGAACAAAGCGCACGGCGGCGCGTCGATGCCGACCGGCGTCAGACCGGCCTCTTCCAGAATCCGTATGTGAGTTGAAATCGTCTCACTGTCGGCCGCGAAGAGAATATACTCATCTTTGACGACATCGCTCTGACGAATGCTGCCGGCATGGATATGGTTGATCGTGTCTTTCGCGGGGTCCAGATTGAACCGCTCGGCCGCCTCTTTCCGCAGGATCTTGTCGGCCTGCAGTGTCTCGGCCTCCGACAGTCGAACCGACGTGATCCGAAGCGCATCGATCGGAAGCGCGGACACCACCTGTCGGCCTCGGAACGGGTTGTCCGACAGCAGACGGCAAACGGCCCCAATCACGGCCCGTTCCCGTTGGGGCCCGTCGGGAGCCACATCGGCGTCCAAAGCGACCCGTTGGGCCGCCAGCACGCGGATGCGATCCTCACCCACCGCCAGTTGGACCATCTTCAGGCACTTGTGCCCGATATCCAGGCCGATCGGCTGGATCTTCTGATTGCCGGTTATACGCATCCACGCCTGCATAGCACGTCTCAATTCGAGATGGAAACAAACCCTGTGACAGGCTCCACCGTGACGGTGCGGGTTACCCCGCCCGCCTGGAGCGTGACGACGCCGCTGGCCAGAGGGCCCGGCGCGCCGTTGTAAGGGCTCCCCAGGTAGTCGAAACTCACCGTCTGGCTCCCGTCGAAGTCGGCGCTGACGATGTTCACCTGGCCGAGCCGCTTGTCCGTCGAGAAACTGACGATGTAATCGAATCCTTTCTTCACCGGATGCTTGACCACGTTTCCGTTGGCGTCCGCAATCCGATAGGTCTCGGCGCCGGCATCGAACACCACGCTGTGACGCTGTCCGGTGCCAATCGCCAGGCTCTTGGCGTACTCCAGATCGGCTGCCACCATGTTGACCGCAGAACGAAGCTGAAGACTCCCGGCCGAAGACGCCATGGGCACCGCGATCGCCGCAGCGACCGCCAGGATCACCAGGACGATCATCAACTCGATCAGCGTGAACCCATCGGCAACCTGTTGTCCCGGCCCTTTGGATCGATTGATCTTCATTTCTCTGTTTCCGTGCATATTGATCCTGCCTCTACAGCCCTTTCGACCTATTTGCACCGTGTCTTAATACAAACATACGAATTCATTCCCCCGGCCGCCAACGTCCGACAACCGCGGACATACTGCGTCCGACAATCAGGGCTGAACTGGCACCGGGAAGATGGAATTACCGGAGCGGATGGGTCGGGTCGCGAATTGCGGGCAACTAGATCCCTACATCGAGGATCTCGCGACACTGCGGATGAAGGCATCCGCGGCGGGGCTCCAGAATGCCGCAGGATTGGCCAGACCACCGGGATAAGCGACAATGGAGGCTCGAACAGGTTCGGCCAGGATGGTCACAGATGAGCCCGGCCCGTTGAATCGCCAATGACCGATAACATTCACGAGAGATTGCCCGGCCCTGATCTGAGCGATCTCAGCGGCGGTCCAGACACAGTCGTAGATGCGCACGTCGTCGATTGCTCCTGCGTAAAGGGTATTCGCCGACACGATCCCCTGCGCGCCGAGCTTCAGATGACCGTTCCCAGTCCCCAGAGCGTAGGCCCACGCATCGGAAGCGCGTTGCACGCCGTCGAGGTAGGAGGTCATCGTGGTCCCGCTCCAGACGACAGCGACATGATGCCAGACGCCGGCGATCTCGTCGAGAGAGATTCCCGTGGGCCACGCGTTGCCGGCGTCGTTGAGATGCCGCACAACCAGTTGCTTGGAGGCCCCAGCGTCGAACTGGAGCGACCAGTGGGTCAGACTGCCGTCCGGGCTGCACCGGACCACGAGGCCCGCGTTGTCGTTCTGCGACGAGGCGGCCTTCATCCACAACGACAGCGTGTACTGGCTTCCAAGCTGGAGCGTGGTCGAGCTGTCGGAAGTCTGCGCGTAATCTCCGACGCCGTCGGCGCTGCTGAAATCCATCGCCCGGTCCAGGGCGCCGGCTACCCATTGAGGATTTCCAACGATCTGAATCTGGTTTCCGTATCCGGAGGCGTCGGTCGCGGTCTCGCGGATGGTCCCGCCCAGACACAGGCCTCCGACGAACTTGACGCCCGACGCATTGGAGCGAAGTCGCAGATTGCCGCCCACGACCGCCAGCCCCTCGACCGTCAAGTTGTTGGCGTCCTCCAGCACCAGATTGCCGCCCACATACAGCGCAGGGAGGTTCTTGCCGGACGCGATCCGACTCGCGTTGCCTGTCACCGTCAGATCGCCTGTCACAAGCAGCATTCCCTGCACCGTGACGCCGCCGCCGAGCGACAGGTTCCCGACGCGCCGCCAGATCCGAGTGCCGACCGGGCTCGTGTTCAGGGTATCGCTCGCCAGATCTGTGCGCGTCGTGGGAGGTTTGATGTAGGTGCTTGTCACAGGGGGCCAGGTCAGCGACACGTCCCCATAGGTCCGCGTCCGACCGACGCAGGCGCCGGTCAGCTGCGTGGCGAAGACGTCGCCATCCAGCGACGCGGTCGCGGCCTGATTGATGACGTTTCCCTGCGTACGCATGTCGCCGTGGAGGACCCAGTTCTGCCGGAACGTGGTGTCGGTCAGGGTCCATAGGGCAATGGCGGGATCCAGCCGAACCATCGCGGACAAGCCGACACGGCCCACTTTGCGCCCGTTTCTCAGACGGAAGGCCTCGCATGTGACATTATAGCGGCAGTAATCGGTCGAATCGGAACTGTCGAGCGCGATACTGACGTCGTAATAGTCGGGACTCGCGCTGAGCAACTGCAGGTTCGTTCCGCCCGTCCAATAGGGGGTCGTGGCGTCCTGTGGACGCAAGAGCAGACCTCTCGCGTGCTCCAGGGCCGACTCCGCCAGATGGTTCATCTGGACCCCCATGAGCATATTCTCGCCGCTGGCCAGCTCGACGTCCGCACGGCCGATGAATCCCGCCGCGATCATCGTAATCGCCAGAACGATGATCAGGACCATCAGCAGGGCCACGCCCCGCGTGCGATGGAGGCTCGATGATGGATGGATGATTGGGCCCATGCTTCGCCTGAGACGCTCCTTCGGTCGCTAATCGTCATCGCTCGTCACGATCTCATTGGACGGACTGAGCAGATAATCGGCCCGCCCTCGAACCGCGACCACGTTTTCATATCGCTGGTACGCGCCGTTCTCGACATACCCGAACGTAACAGCGAGCAATCGCGTCCTCGGCGGCGAAACGCCGAAGAAATCGAATTGCACATTGTTGCAGTCGGAGATCAAGGGCGTGTACTTGAGACTGTACAGGTTCCGCAGTTGATTCTTGGTCAGGGGCTGCGCCAACTGGGACAGGGTGTACTCGGGATTGCTGGCTGCCGAGAACTGGCACAGCCGCAACATGTCGCAGGTCGAGCCTCGTTCGATGTAGATCAGCTCGTTGAGGTTGATCCGGCCGTTGTTGTTGTAGTCGGCCCGCCACAGGACCAGATCGTTGTCCGGCGCGGCGCAAATCAGCTTGCAGTTCCTGACGAGTTCGGAAAGATGCACAGTGGTATGGCGGATTCTCGCCTGGATCAGGGCGCTGTCGCCGCCGGCTGTGCTGGCCCGGCTCATCGCGAACGCCAGGGTCGCCACCGCCGACAAGATGATGCTCGTCACCATCAAGCCGACCAGCAGCTCGACGAGCGTGAACGCCCTGCTGTTTCCTCTTCGTCTTGCCTGCATGCGCAGCTCTCCATACGCCGTATCGGTGGAATCCTACGTTCTAACGGCCGATCAGGCGAGCAAGGGTCGCCATCAGACGGCCCCGGTCGTAGACGCGTACGAAGACCAAAGTGAAGCCCGAATCGGGAGAAAGGCCTGTCTGCGGATAGACGCCGACGTTGGCGACGCAGGTCACGTCGCGACGGAATCCCGCATACAAGGGATCGGAGAAGACGACGCCCGCGTGGTCTTTGACCTGCCCCTGGGTCTCCGCATATCCATTCCACCGGCTCATAATCTGGTCGAACGGGGTGGCGACGATCTGATTCATCAGGTCGCCGGCCAGACGGCCCCCCACGGTGCGGCGGCTCCCCTCGACCTGGGCTGCGGCCCCGCTCGAAAACGGCAACAATACGCCGGCAGCCGCCATGCCCAGGATCACCAGGGCCATGACGGCTTCCGGAAGCGTGAACCCCGATCGTGTCTGGACGCGATCAATACGCATAATAGGCGGTCCCACGGTTGTCGGTGCCCGTGTTGCCGGGCCGGATCTCCCCCGTCGCGGGTTTGTAGATCCAGCCGCAACTGTCGTCGGCCACCGCCGGGAAATCCGCATCGTCCGCCAGGACAGTGACCGTACCCAGCTTGTTGAACGGATTCACCGGAATGTTCGACAGATAGGGCCCCAGGGGAAAGCCAACCGTTCCGCGAGCCGCGGTCTGCCCGTCGGCGCTGCTCGACATTGTCGCCTGGGCGAGGAATGCCTCCCAGGTCGGAGCCGCGGATCGATTGCCTCCTGGATATCCCGGCGGAACTTCACGATGCTGGCTTGTATACACGGGAATGAACCTGCGAAGCAGGCTCAGATCCATGGATAACGTCGTTTCCCTCGCCGATGTCGCGCTGTTGCCCACGGCGGGAATGACGATTGCGGCCATGACGCCCAGCAAGACGACGACAATCAGGATCTCCACCAGGGTGAAGCCCTTCGCACGTCTCATGGTTGCCCTTTTCATGCTCTTGTCTCCCTGCCTCAGCAGTTCTCATCGTAGAGAAAAGGCTGACCGGCTTGAGGATCACTCTCGCGCGGTCAGCCTTCACATGCTTCATAGGATGGCTGTCAAGCCGTGGGGATTAGAACGCCGCGTGGGCTGCCGTGTCGCCGGCATAGATCTCGCCGGTCGCTTCGACATAGTCCCAACCGTTGGTGCCGCCGCCGGCAGCAGCCTGGTTCGCCACTGCGCCAACCGTTGCCAGATTGCTGAACGGGTTCTCAGGAACGCGCTCGAGGTACGGGCCGTAGCAGTAGGTCGCATCGCGGACTTTCGTGCCGGCGCCGTTGATGTTGCCGTTGATGTCCGTGCAGAAGGTCATGCGCGTCGTGAAGTTCGCAGCAGTCGGCACCGTGTCATTGTGCTGCACCTTGTACAGCTCGATCTGAGACCTCAGCGTCTGCAAGTTGCTGCACAGACTGTTGGTCTTGGCCTCGGTGCTGGCCTGGGTGAACTGCGGAATGACGATCGCGGCCAGAATGCCCAGGATGACCACGACGATCAGAATTTCGACCAGCGTAAATCCACGTTTAGCTTGCATTCGTTTTCCTCCTCAGTGTGAGATAGATAAGTGAAACGCCTCGTTAAGAAAGAAGGCTACGTTGCCTTACTACTGTGAAGCTATCGGCAAAACCGATCAGCCACTTAATTGACTCGATTTCTTTGGGTCGCAAATCCTCCTGCAGTGAAACCGGAAACAACCGACACAACCATGACCAATACTTCCATGCTGATGTTCAAGACGAATTCGAGAGCCTTAAGGGTGCGGTCCAGGATTGGGCCCGGCCGCGTTATCTGCGGCTCCCACTCAGTCCAAGCAAAACATAGGAAATGCAGGGCAAGGATGCAAAATGAGGAATAGAAAAAAATCCGAAATTCGAATATCGAAATCCGAAACAAATCCAAAGGCTCAAAATCCAAATCACCGAAATGCTGTCGCAAGCCGGAAGTCTCGTTTTGAATTCTTTCGAGATTCGGTCATTTGTGCTTGTTTCGGATTTCGATATTCGAATTTCGGATTTGCGTCCGGATGTATACTAGAGGATCTGGAGAGGCTCAGACATGTTTCGAATGCGGATGATCCTGGTCTTCTGACCCGCGTGGGCCAGATCGATCCGAATGGGGCCCATATCGCGGATCACCGGCTCGATTTTGTCCGCCCATTCGATCAGGACCACCGATTGCGGATAGCAGAAATCATCGAACCCCAGCATCTCGAACTCTGCAAGAGACTCGATGCGGTAGGCGTCGATGTGATAGATGTCGAAGCGACCGCTGTACTGGTTGACAATAACGAATGTAGGACTTGTGACGTTTTCGCGGTCTATGGCGCCCGCCCCCGCGGCGATGCCTTTGATCAGGTGCGTCTTGCCGCTGCCCAGGGGGCCGCAGATCGCGAAGACCTCCCCGCCCTTGAGCCGGCTGCCGATTCGCCGGCCCAGATCCATCGTTTCTTCCGCAGAGTGCGTTGTGATCGTCGTCTCCATCATCGGATCCCCAACTGGGGCGGATAATAGTAGCCTGTCGTCTGCGAGGCAACGCCCATCCGATAGAGATGATCCTGCAAAAGACATGGCCGACGCTCCCGCGAGGGGATCGTCGTCGAGTAGATCCGCAGTTCGCCTTTGACGCAGGTGACGACCTCTTCCCGGTGGTCGCCAAGGCAATCGAGCACCGCGATCACGCGGCCCTCAATGGGTTGAATCGCAGGGCCGGCCCAATCCTGGATAGCCTTTCCGAAGATCACTTCCTTCTGCGGATCGCCGTCCCACCACAGGGGCCGAGGCGTCAGGGGCAGATCTTCCCGAAACTCGATCAGTTTGCCCGAGGCGCTGTAGAGCCACCGGCTCTTGTTGTCCCGCTCGCCTGCAAAGACTTCCATACCGGGATGCTCCGCGAGGACGTCGGCGGCCATACCCTGGCCGTGGAGGTGAGCCGTGGGCTCCTTGTGCGTCCAAAGCTTGCGGCCTGTCGCGGCGTCGACCACGCACATGCCGTCGGTCTTCTGCCGCACCTCGAATCCATAGTAGATTTCCAGACCGGGATTGGCCGGATCGATATCGGCAACATAGCAGATGTCCGGGTGGCCCATCTCCAGCGTCCAAAGCCCCTTGCCGCTCTCGTCAAGGACGGCGGCCCCGATCACGATCTCGTCGCGTCCGTCGTTGTCCACGTCGGCGGCGATCAGGCCGTGGGAGCCCTGCCCGGCGTACTTGCGTTTTTCCTGCGTCGATTCCCAATCCCAGAGGCTCTGGAAATCCTTGTCCAAGGCCCGTGTCTTGATCAGGTTATATGTGCCTCGCTGCATGATCAGAGACGGGGTCTTGCCGTCGAGGTACGCCACGGTCAGGAAGTTCCGACAGTAATAGTTGTAGTCGGGATACCCCTCCCGGCTGAGCCACGCGGTCCTGGCGACGATACGCCCCGTCTGGCCGTCGAGCTTGACGAGATACTCGGGCCCCGTCTGAACGAGGCCCTTCCCATCGCGAGGATCACCCTCTCCCGCTTTGCAGTAGACCTCTGCCTTGCCGTCGCCGTCGATGTCGTAGACCACCCAGGGCGAGTACCAGATGCCCGCCTCGATGGACCAGCCCATGTCGTGCTGCCAGAGCATCGTTCCGTCGAGGCGATAGGCCTCGATCTTGTATGTGGTGGTGCTGGGCTTCCAATACCCCGGCTGCTGATATGGGTCCGTGTTGAAGTTCGGCTGCTTGATGACGAACTCGAGAACGCCGTCGCCGTCGAGATCGCCGACGCCGACCTGCTGGAAGTCGTAGTCGCCGTCCAGAGGAACGCGAAGATACGGCTTCGAACACACAGGGGCCGAGGCGACAGGTTTGCCCGTCGGCCTGCCGTCTTCACACAGAAACAGTTCATACACGCACTCGTCCGACGCGGCGGCACGATCGACGAAATGAGTCTGCGGACTCCCTAGTTGATGGAGCACGACTCGCGATGCGTCGGCCGCATTCGAGGTTCTACGCGCCACGGCAAACGTGATGCCTTCCGGATCGTCCTTGAGCAGTCTCCAACTCAGGAACACTGCACCATCGGGGGTCCGAAGGGCTACGAGCCCTCGATCCAGCTTCTCCCGGGCCGATACGCCGGAGACTTCAACCAGCATCAACAGCGAGATCACGGCAATCGCTTGCGTCTTCATCATCTCGGTCTCCAATAGCCAGCCACCAAAGTTAACCCGTCAAATGCTCGTAGCCCCCCGGCTCCAAGTCGACCACGCGCCCATCCGGCATGCGGATCTTCATTCCCGGACTGTCCGTGACACGTCCTACCGCAGTAAGTCGCAGCGGGTCGCGCCATTGCGAACGAAGCCTTTCCCACTGATCGACCGCCAGCGTGAACAGCAGTTCGAAATCCTCGCCCTCGTTCAGCGCAGCCGCCAGCGGGTCGGCCTGTGCGTTCGCGTCTTCGGAGATCGGCAAGAGCGACGCTTCGACCACCGCGCCGACGCCGCTCTGATCACAGATTCGATTGAGGTCGGTGCTCAGGCCGTCGCTGATGTCCATCATGGCATGGAGATCGGCGATTCGAGTCATCTCAAGGGCCTCGCGGACCCGCGGCTCGAAGTCCAGGTGCTTTCGAAGCCCAGAACCGCCCAGGGAACCGGTCACACAGATCACGTCGCCCGCTTGGGCCCCGCTGCGACGAACGGGCGGCTTGTCCCCCGGTCTGCTGAGCATCGAAACGCACACCACCAGGCGCCCCGCGTCCTTCCAGGACGTGATGTCCCCTCCGACCAGAGGACAATTGTACTTGTCTGCCGCGGAGAGGATCCCCGCGTGCAGTTCCCTCATCTCGGATTCGCTGAACCCTCGAGGCAGGCCGACCGCCACAACCGCTCCGATCGGGATCGTCGCCATCGCAGCGCAATCGCTCAAACTGGCGGCCATCGATTTATATGCGATTCGTTTGAGGCCGGCCTTTTTCACTTCGAAGTGCGTTCCGTCCAGCAGCATGTCCGTCGTGATCAGGACGGAGCTATCGCGACCCAGTGCGATCTGGGCCATGTCGTCGCCGATGCCAATGGGGATCTCGACGGGCGAGAGCTCTCGCTGTCGGCGAAACCAGCCGGTGATGTCATCTTCTCTGGGACTCATAGGACGCCAGATGCTTCTTCCAGAATGCGATCTGCTGACGGACCTGCTCGGGGCCCGCGGCGCCCGCGGAGACGTACCGCCTCACCACGTTGCCCGCGCCGAGGTGCTCGTACACGTCATCGCCAATCACAGGCGACCGGTCCTGGAACTCTTCCAGCGAAAGCTGGGACAGCGAACGGCCCTCCTTCTCGCACCGCGCGACCAGCGACCCGACGACGCCATGGGCCTTGCGGAAGGGAACGCCCTTTCGCACGAGATACTCGGCCAACGCAGTCGCGTCGAGGAAACCCGCGTCCAGGCCCGCTGCGATCTCCTTCGTGCGGAACGTCGTGTGCGAGACGACCGCCGCCGCAATCTCCAGCGACTTGCCGATGCAATCGGCCGCCGAGAAGACGTGGAGCTTGTCCTCCTGGAGGTCGCGGTTGTAGCCGGAGGGCTGGGCCTTGAGAATCGTTAACATGGCCATCAGGGCGCCGTAGATCGTACCGGTCTTGCCCCGCATGAGCTCCAGGACATCGGGATTTCGTTTCTGCGGCATCATGCTCGACGACGTGCAGAAGGCGTCGTCGATGCGGACAAAGCCGAATTCGCTCGATGAGAAGATGATCCAGTCCTCGGCCAGGCGGGACAGATGCGCCGCGATCAAGGCGCAGTCGAAGATGAACTCGGCGCAGAAATCCCGGTCGCTGACCGCGTCGATGCTGTTGAGGACGATGTCGGTGAACCCAAGCGCCGAGGCGGTTGCCGCCCGGTCGATGGGCAACGTCGAGCCTGCGATTGCGCCGCCGCCGAGCGGGGAGAGGTTCAACAGATCGCGGCAGTTGCCCAGCCGGACCACGTCGCGTTCGAGTTGCTGGACGAAGCTCAGCAGGTAGGCGCCGATGACGATGGGCTGGGCCCGCTGCATATGCGTGTACGCCGGCATCAGGTCGTCCACATGCTTGCCCGCCAAAGCGACCAGCGCGCTTTGCAGGCGGGCGATGCCCTCTTGCCGCGTGCCGATCTGGTCCCGCATCCAGAGGCGGATGTCGGTCGCGACCTGATCGTTGCGGCTGCGCGCCGTGTGCAGTTTCTCGCCCGGCTCGCCGATCCGCTTGATCAAAGCCCCTTCGACGGCCATGTGAATATCCTCAGCGGCCTTGTCAAACTCGAACCGACCCGCCTCGATGTCGTCGCGAATCCCCGTCAGCCCTTGCTCGATGGCGACGAACTCCGCCTGCGTGAGGAAGCCCTGTGCCGCGAGCATGGCCGCGTGGGCGATCGACCCCAGGATGTCGTACTTGTACAAACGCTGGTCGTAGGACAGGGACTCCACGTAGTCCACGGTCAGTTCATCGGGCTTGCTGGACAAACGCTTTTCCCAGCTTCTCTGCGTATCGGCCATGATTGTCGTTCTCACGCTTTCTGCGCCGCGCCCCCGCGGATACGTGCGGCCATCGCTCGGCCCAGGGCTCGGCATTGTTCAAGCTGCTCGGATGTCGCGCAGAACCTGGCGTCCACGATCGGCTCGATCAGCTCCAGTTTGTTGTCCTCGACGAGTTGCTTCATTCCTTTGACCGCCCCGCCGCTCCAGCCGAAGCTGCTGAACAGGCCCGCCACGCGGTTGGCGACCCGCTTCTCGCGAAGCAGATCCAGCACGTTGTTCATCAGCGGGAACACGCCGGCGTCATAGGTCGGGCACCCCAGGATGAGGCCCTGATACCGCCAGACATCGCGGATGATATACGATACGTGGCTGGTCGAAACATTGTGCGCCCGGATCGTCTTGATCCCGCCTTCGGTGACGCCCCGCTCGACCGCCTCGGCCATCCGCTCTGTGGCGCCGTACATCGATCCGAACGCGACGACGACGCCGGGTTCCGTCTCCTGGCGGCTCCAGCGATCGTACAGGCGGATGATGTGGCCCGGGTCCGTCCGCCAGATCGGGCCGTGTGTCGCGGCCACGATGCGAAGGGGTACTCCCGCGACGCCGAGCTTCTGGATCGCCTTCTGAACCATGGGTGAGTACTTGCCGACGATGTTCGAGAAATACCGCAAAATCTCGTCCTCGAAGTAGTGGATGTCCACCTCGTCGTCGAAGATCCCGCCTTCGAGCGAACCGAACCCGCCGAACGCGTCGCCGGAAAAGAGAATGCCGTCGGACATTTCGTAGGTCATCATGGTCTCGGGCCAGTGGACCATGGGCGTGAAGAAGAACTTCAGCTTGCGGCGGCCCAGGGAAAGCTCCTCGCCGTCGGCGACGATGCGGGTGTCTTGGACGCCGTAGAGCTCGTTGACGAACTCGGCAGTCTTCTTGTTGCCGAGAATCTGGATGCCCGGAAAGACCTTCTTCACCAGCGGAATCGCGCCGGAATGATCGGGTTCGAGGTGATTGACGACCAGGTAGTCGATCTGCCGGTCGGGCCCCAGCACGTGACGGAGCTTCTTGAGATATCCATTGGCCGACAGGTCTTTGACCGTATCGATCAGGACCGTCTTCTCGTCCAGGATGAGATACGAGTTGTAGGAGACGCCGCGGGGAATCGGCCAGATCCCCTCGAACAGGGACGTGCGCCGGTCGTTGACGCCGACCCAGTAGACATCCTTGACGATGGGTATTCCGTATTGCACCGTCTACCTCAACTTTCCCATGGATTTCATTGGACCTCTTGCATGAGGCAAAAGCACCGAAGCCCCCGTGCTTGTGCGATTTCCATTCGACCCGGCCGGGGCGCGCACGCCGCGCCTGCCGCCTTGGTACGATAGTCCAAAGCCTCCCAGGCGTCAACCAAAACTGGGAATGTGACAGTCGTGAGGAGCATGCCGCTTGCATTCCGTCCGGCCCCCTCGTATCCTTGCGAGACAGAAGGCGATGGCCGGCCCTGTGGTCGCGTCATCCGATCCGAACCCGCCGCTTGTTGGACACAGAAGACATGAGTTCACTATTGGTCACGAATTGCCGATTGCATGATGTGCCGGCCGAAGCCCCTTTGCGATCCATCCTCATACGCGACGGCGCGATTGAGCGGATCGGCGATGCCGCTCCTGCGCCCCTGGCCGACCGGGTCCTCGATGCCGGCGGCTGCGTTGTGGCGCCCGGTTTCATCGAAGTCCACATCCAGGGGGCCGGCGGCGCAGACGTCCTTGACGCGACGCCGGAGGCGCTTCAGACGATCTCGCAAACCTGCGCCCGTTTCGGAGTGACGGGCTTCCTGGCCACGACGGTCTACAAGCGCGGGCAGAGAAACGCCCATCTGCGTCTGGCCGCGGAATGCACAGGCCGGGACCTGGGCGGCGCACAGCTTCTCGGCACGCACTTGGAAGGCCCGTTCATCTCGCCGCACAAACGGGGCATGATTCAGCCGGACTGCTTGGGTGATGCGTCGGCCGTCATCCTCGACGACATCTACGCCCTCCTCGGCGACACCCTGAAGATGATGACCGTGGCCCCCGAATTGCCCGGCAGCGAGACCATCATCCGAACGCTGATGGCCAACGGAACGGTCGCTTCATTCGGGCACTCCAAAGCTACATACGAAGAAGCCCTTTGGGCCTTCGACGTCGGCATCGCCCACGTGACCCATCTGTTCAATGCGATGCCCTCGCTGCACCATCGCGATCCGAGCCCTCTGGCGGCGATCTTCGAGCGACCCTCGGTCACCTGCCAGGTGATCACCGACGGGGTTCACATTCATCCCGCGGTTTTGCGGCTCGCTTACAGGGCCCTCGGACCCGAGCGGTTCGTGACCATCACCGACGGCATCCAGGCACTGGGCCTGCCCGACGGTCGCTACGTCTACAACAACGTGGAATACGAATGCCGCAACGGCACTCCGCGATACAAGGACGGGACCCTGATCGGGACCGCGGTCCCACTGAACGACCTGCTGACCCGCCTGATGCGATTCACCGGGTGTCCGCTCTCGGAGGCGATCCGGACGGTGACCGAGAACCCCGCCCGCGTGCTGGGGTTGGACAAACGCAAGGGGCGCATCCGGCAGGGCTACGACGCAGACCTGGTCGTCCTGGAGAACGATCTGTCCGTCAACACGACCCTCATCGGGGGCAGGATCGTCTACCAACGCCCCATCGGGAAGTGAGCTCAGGTCGGTCGCGTGACTTCTCCCAGGACTGTGATCGTGCGATCAATGTCGGCGGCGGTAATGCCGTAGTGCGTAACCGCGCGAATGCGTTTGGGACCGACGCTGAGCATCCGAACGCCTCGATCGCTCAACCGCTTGATCAGCGAATCTGCTGCCAGGCCCCCCTCAACCACGTCGAAGTAAACGATGTCCGTATGGACCTTCGCCAGATCGATGGCCAGGCCCTCGATTCTCGCGATCCCCTCGGCCAGGCGTTTGGCGTTGTCGTGGTCTTCCTGGAGCCTGTCCACCATTTTCTCCAAAGCCACGATGCCCGCGGCGGCCAAGACGCCCGCCTGCCTCATGCCGCCGCCCAGAACCTTGCGAACGCGACGCGCCTCCGCGATAAACGCCTGGGATCCACAGATCACCGAGCCCACCGGCGCGGCCAATCCCTTGGACAAGCAGATGCTCAACGAATCGACGGACGCCGCCAGTTCCTTCACATCCACGCCCAGCGCGACGGCTGCGTTGAAGAGCCTCGCCCCGTCGAGGTGAACGCCCAGGCCATGACGACAGGCCAGTGCTGCGACAGCCGCCATGTATTGCGGCGTCAGCGGCGCCCCGTTGCATCGGTTATGCGTGTTCTCCAGGCAGATCAGCCTGGTGCGGGGGAAGTGGACGTTGTCGGGGCGGATGGCAGCCTCGACGTCCTCAAGGCGGAGCGTGCCGTCCGGCTGGTTGGGGATCGTGTGAGGATGGATCCCGCCAAGGGCTGCGATGCCGCCTCCCTCGTAAACGAACGTGTGCGATTGGTCGCCCAGAATCACTTCCTCGCCCCGGCGACAGTGCGTCAGGATCGACGCCAGGTTCCCCATCGTCCCGCTGGCGACCAACAGGGCCGCCTCCTTCCCGACCCGCTCGGCGGCCATTCGTTCGAGCCGGTTGACAGTGGGGTCGTCGCCAAAGACGTCATCCCCCAGTTCGGCGCGGGCCATTGCCTCACGCATCTCGTCGGAGGGCAGGGTGACCGTATCGCTGCGTAGATCCACTACTTGCATCATGTCGCACTTTCGTTCACGGACTCGTTCGGCAGGCCGTTCAACTCAGCCACGAGAGAGGATAGCCCGAAGGTGCGCCATCGTCAATACAGACCGATGAAGGCATGGTTTTCGCCCGTTTTCCAATTGGCTGAACGACAGGACGTGGTATGATGACGTGTATCATGTTCGCAGCGCTGTATATAGCAGGCGGCTCTTTGTTCCTTGCTTCGGTGGCCGCGCATATTTACGTTCGCGTCCGCTTGCGGCCTGGCGACGCCGACCTCGATGACTATTACCACGAGTTCGAGGATCAGCACCCGGACTATGCCCGATACACGCGATGGCTGCAGATCACCCTCAGCGCCGCAGCCCTGGGGCTTCTCCTGATGTTCGTGCCGGTGGTGTTGTAGAGATCTCGCGCGCGAGCCCCGCCTGGAAACACGAAAAGCCGACGGACGATGCCGACCGCCGGCTTCATGCTTTTTCGTTGCCTCGTGGCACCGGTTCGGGATTACTCGAAAGCGATGCCCAAACCGATGCTTGCGTTGTCCAGGGTGTTGCGTCGATCGACACGAACGATCCGTCCCCGCTTGATCCGGGCGTACTGCCCTTTCTCCTGGGCAAGCGTGTCGGTCCTCGGGAAGTTCAGCTCGACCACGCTGCCCTCGCGGGCCGGCGTGCTGAGCGGGACGGTGATCAAGGCCCCTGTCTTGCTGATGTTGGCGCTGCGGCCGTTGAAGAATCGATCCGCCTCCGGAAGCCAGACACTGACGGGCCAAGAGAGATCCGTTCTGCGTTCCCTGCGTTGTTCCAGCAAAGTTTCCATAATCTGAACCTCCATTGCACTTGGTTTCAGCCAACGGTGCACTTATCGGAGTCGTAAGAATGGGGACTTTAGCGAATCTGGCGAATACATCGATCACAGGGGATTTTTCGCCTCGTTTTCCATCTTCAGGCCTGATTATCGGTCGTCCCCACGCGGCTTCGCAGAAGAACCCCTCGGAAACCTTGCGGGTTCTTGAACTTTGGTGTATCGTGACTCCTTATGACAATAGAGGTCATTAAAATCAGCGGTCGCCCGGGAGACCTGGACCGGATCAAGGAGGCCGCGAAGGTCGTGGAAGAAGGCGGCTTAGTCGCCTTTCCCACCGAGACAGTCTATGGAATCGCCTGTCGGGTCGAGGCCAAGGCTCTCGATCGTCTGGATCGGATTAAAGGCCGGGATGCTCGCAAGCACTACACGCTTCACATCGGCCAGATTGATGAGTACCGCAAGTATGTTCAGAACGTGGGACTCCGAGGCGAGAAACTGATCCGGCAGGGCTGGCCGGGACCATTGACCCTTGTCTTCGGCGTCGATCCTGAGTTGATCGCTCAACAGAGAACCTCTTTGGGCGACGACGTGGTGAACACCCTCTACAAGGAGGACTCGATCGGCATTCGTTGTCCCGATCATCCCGTCGCCTCCCTGCTGCTGCGTCTGGTGAATTATCCGGTGGTCGCGCCCAGCGCCAATCTCGCCGGCCGCGAACCGCCCAAGGACGCGGATCGCGCGATCGCTGAACTCGGCTCCGATCTCGACCTCGTCCTGGACGCCGGGCCGTGCAAGTATGGAACGAGCAGCACCGTCGCGGCCGTCGGCTCGCACGGGATTCGCCTCCTGCGAGAGGGCGTCTACTCCGCCGCACAGGTCAAGAGCATGTCCGACGTTGTCTTTCTCTTCGTGTGCACGGGCAATACGTGCCGCAGCCCTATGGCCGAGGGCCTGTTCCGCAAATACCTCGCGGAAAAAATCGGCTGCGGCGTTGACGAACTGCCGGAACGAGGCTATAAGGTGTTTTCTGCGGGCACCATGAGGCTGGCCGGCGCTCCGGCCAGCACCGGAGCCATCTCGGCATGTGCCCTGAAAGGAGTTGACATCGGCGATCACATGAGCCGGCCCTTGTCCCGGCAGCTCATCGACGCCAGCGACTTCATCTACTGTATGACGCAGGCGCACTGTGATCAGGTCGTTTCGGTTGCGCCGGAGGCGGAGCGGAAATGCCTGCTTCTGAGCCCCGATGGCGAGATTCCCGACCCGGTCGGACAACCTCAGGAGTATTTCAATCGGTGTGCCGCGTACATTGAGGCGGCCGTGAAGACAAGAGTAAGTGAGCTCGCGATATGAGAATAGCCGTAGGAAGCGATCACCGGGGCTATGACGCCAAACAATTGATCAAAGCGATCGTCGCCCAGATGGGCCATGAGTGCATCGACGTGGGCACCGACAACGCGACCCCCGTCGATTTTCCGGACCTCGCCTATGTGGCGGCCAAGACCGTATCGGACAAGGGCGCGGACAGGGCCATCCTGATCTGCGCTACCGGTCTGGGCATGAGCATCGCCGCCAACAAAGTCCACGGTATCCGAGCCGCCCTGTGCCACGACGAGCTCAGCGCGAGAATCTCGCGCGACCACAACGACACGAACGTTCTGTGCCTCTCCGGCGACCAGCTCGGCGAAGTGCTGCTCCGCAAGATCGTGGAAGCCTGGATGACGACGGAGTTCAGCGGTGGCCGCCATCAGCGACGGGTCAACAAGATCACCGCGATCGAGGAAGGTCGCGACCCGCGAGAAGTCACGAACGGTTGATTCCAGCCACGACGATCACCCGGTGCGGACCTCCTGCGAAGGCGTCGCGTCCTGGGGCTCGGACGCCAGAGCCATCGAAGGGCGCCCCGCTTGCCTAGCGGTGCAGCCGTCCAGTTCCTCGATGCACACCCGGTCCAGCTCGAGCAACGCCCGTTCCACCTGCTCCACGCAGCTTCGACGCTGTTGCGAGGAGATCCGTCTGGGGACATGGATCGGTTCGCCAAAGGCCACGTGAACCCGGCCGAACGGCTTGACGACGATGAATCGATCCCAGCTCTTGAGCAGCAACCTCCGGCTGGCCTGGTAACTCACCGGGATGATCCGAGCGCCTGTCATCTGAGCCAGCTTGACGACCCCTTCTCCGACGACCAGGGCCGGCCCCCGCGGTCCGTCCGGAGTGATGGCGACGTTGCTGCCGGATGCAATTCGCGACACGAGCTTTCGCACCGCGTCCTGTCCGCCGCGACTGCTCGACCCGCGGACCGCGTCCTGCTTGAGCCGCCGGACGAGGGCGGCTCCATAATCCCCGTCTCGACTCATGCTCACAAGCATGCAGGCCTTACGCCGCGGCGCACGCATCACGTAATAATAGACCAGGTAGAACAGCCGGCTGTGCCAGAACACGAAGATATTGTTGCCCTGATCAACGTAGTCGTCGAAGATGTCCCGCCTTGTCACTGTCAGCCGATTGGAGCCGCAGACGCACCTGAGCAACAGGCTGAAGAAGAACGCGAAAACGATAGTCAGGACTTTGTGCATGACTTCAGACCAGCGAACCACAGATCGACTCGTATCCACGGGCCACGCAGGTCGACGTGCCGACAGATGCGCAATCCCCCTGACGCCGGGGTATCCGAAATACCCGCACACCCTCCTTCAGCGGACAGCCGCTCCCAAGACTCCGTGGCCCGCGAATCTACTCGAGCTTCTGCTGAAGCTGCTGGAGCACAGCCCGAACCGACGTCATCTGTTCCTGCAAATCCAACATCTGCTGCGTCTGGCTCTTGAGCCGTTCGGTCAGGACATCGACTTTCGCCTGGGCATTCCTGGCGTCCACCATCGCGGCGTTTCGCGCCTTGGTCAGGGCCGCCACCTGCTTCTCCAGCATGCCCCGGGTGTCGACGAGGCTCGTAACCATGGCCTGTAGATCATCCCGCGACTTGACCAATTCGTCAACCCGCTGCTGAAGCTGGTCCCGAGACGTGCTCAACTGATCCAGCTTCTGCTGCAACTCGGTCCTGGACGCGGTCAACTGGCCGACCTTGCCGTCCAGATCGCCGACCTTCGACTCCAGACCCTTGCGGGAAACCGTCAGATCCTGAATCTGCTTCTGCAGGTCTTCCTTGGCCTTCTTGGCGTCCGCAAGGCCCGATTCCGCCTCGTTCAGCGATTTCTCCAGTCGGCCGACGTCGGTCTGGAGCTGTCCCTTCTGACGCTGGCTCTCGTCCAGCGCCGTCTTAAGCTGCTTGACCTCGGCGCTCGGCTCAGCCGACTCCCCCCCCGTACCGTTGCATCCCGTCACGGCAAGCAGCCCGATCGTCGCGGCCAAGCCTGCGACCACACACCATCTTCTCATCACTCCCTTCCTCCTTTCCTTCAGCCATCACCTTACTTACTGCTCCCCCTGCAACCCGACATGCCTGGCCGGGCACAAGCCGATCGCACTCCCCCTCTGACACAGGCTCTTGGGGCAAGGCAAAGCGGCCCCAGCCCGTCGAGCCCGATTTCATCATACCCTGGCGGCAGAAGAAACGCGACGAGCCCCCGTCGATCCGCTCGTGCTGACGATGGGCGTCCTGCATGCAGGCGTGACGCCGACGCTCACGGTGCAATCCTTGCCGACGGAACGCCACTTGCGATACCGCGTGTCCAGAAGCTCGCGCGTGCTCATCTTCTGAAGCTGGGACAGAGTCTGCGAGATATAAGACTCGACGTTGTAGACTGTGTCGTGCACGTTTCGATGGGCGCCGCCGACGGGCTCGGGAATGATCGCGTCGACAAGGCCCAATTGGTGAAGGTCCTTGCTGGTCAGCTTCAGTGCCTGCGCCGCGTCCGGGGCCTGGGAGCCGTCTCGCCACAGAATCGCCGCACAACCCTCCGGCGAGATCACCGAATAATACGCGAACTCGAGCATCGCGAGCCTGTCGCCGACCGCGATGCCCAGCGCGCCGCCGGACCCGCCTTCTCCGATGCAAACGCTTACGACCGGGACTTTCAGCCGCGACATCTCGGCGAGATTGACCGCGATGGCCTGGGCCTGGCCCCGCTCTTCGGCCCCGATTCCAGGATACGCTCCCGGCGTATCGATCAGGGTCACGATGGGCAGACCGAACTTCTCCGCGAACTTCATCTTCGCCAGGGCCTTGCGATAGCCCTCGGGATTCGGACATCCGAAGTTGCACGCGATCTTCTCTTTGGTGGTCTTGCCCTTGTTCTGACCCACGATCAGCACCTTGTTGCGAGCGATCTGGCCGATGCCCGTAACGATCGCGCGGTCGTCCCCAAAACACCGGTCCCCGTGCAGTTCGCGGAAGTCTTTGACCATCAGGCTCAAGTAATCGGTCAAGAGCGGCCGCTGCGGGTGTCTGGCCACCTGGACGGTCTGCCAGGCGGTCAGACTGGAGTATGTGCGTCTAAGCTCCGCGATCCGGTCCTTCTCCAGACGACGGATTTCGACAGAATAATCGATCCCCTTCTTCATGCCGAGCTTGCGAAGCTCTTCGACCTGTTGCTCCAGGTCTGCAATCTTCTGCTCGAAATCCAAGTAGCCGCCTATTCTGTTGCCTTCGGGCGCCATACCTTATTCTACCCACTCCACGGAGTGCAAACTCCCCTTGATGTTCCGAAACGGCCTTCTCTACACAAAAAACCGGCCGCTCATCGGCGGCTCCGAGGTTTCTATCGCCGGTTCCTTCGGCATTTCTTTCGCTGTAGAATGTAGCATCTCGGCCGGTCAAATGAAAGAAAAAATTTGACAGCCGACGGGGACTGCTATAGGCTTATGCATCGCCCGTGCAGTACATTTCTCTTGTAAGGTCTTATGCGTGAAGAGTTTACGGCAGGTTTCCGTCATAGGGTTGGGACTCCTCGGCGGCTCGGTCTCGCTGGCTGTGCGTCAGCGCATGCCCGGCGTCCAGGTAGTCGGCTACAGCCATCGCGCCGCCACGCGTCGTAAGGCCAAGGCCCTGGGGATCGCGACCCAGGTGGTTGGGGATCTCGCCGCCGCGACGGCCACCGCCGATCTGGTCATCCTGGCGACCCCGATCTTCACATTCGAGCAATACTTCTCGGACCTGTCCGCCGTCGTGCCGCCGGGCTGTATCGTCACCGACGTCGGATCGACGAAGTTGCTCCCGCATCAGTGGGCCGAGCAGCGTCTGTCGAGTTCCGCCCGGTATGTGGGGTCGCATCCGATCGCAGGATCCGAGCAGCGAGGCGTCGAATTCGCGAGGGATGATCTGTTCGACACCGCTCGGTGCATCCTGACCGCCACGCCCTCGACCGATCGCACAGCCATGAAGCTCCTCAAAGACTTCTGGTCCGCCCTCGGTTGCTCCATGCGGGTGATGAGCCCGGACGAACATGATCGCGTCTATGCGAACATCAGCCACCTGCCGCACGTGATCGCCGCAGGGTTGGTCAACGCGAGCGACGACGAAGATATGAAGTTCGCAGGCAAGGGGTTTCTGGACAGTACGAGGATCTCCTCCGGTCCGGCCTCGATCTGGACGGACGTTCTCCTGGCCAACCGTGAGAATATCGCTGCCGGGCTCGACCGCACGATCGCCGAGTTGTCGCGGTTGCAGGCGGCCATCCGCGATGGTCAGAGGGATCGGATCACGGAATTGCTCGAGACCGCTCGACGCAAACGTGCCGACCTCGTGAAGTATAAGATCAGAAGGAAGGAACTACTGTAGTGAGACAATGGCGTTTTGAGGTCTTCAACCGGCCCAGCCTTCCCGACGTCGCGGGCAACAGCGTGCTGGCCGATATCCGCGAGTTGGGCATTACCACAGTGCAAGTCGTTCAGTCGGCCCGCGTCTTCCTGATCGAGGCGGATTTCGACCAGGCGTTTGCGGAGCGAGTGGCCCGTGGACTGCTGACGGACCCGATCTGCGAGCAGTATCATATCGGTCGAAGCGGCCCGCCGGCCGGACTGGCGAAGGCCACGCTGATCGAGGTGCATCTCAAGAGCGGCGTGACCGACCCGGTGGCGGAGTCGGTCATGGCGGCCATCAAAGACATGGGCGCGACCCCTGCCGGCGTCCGGACGGCCCGCAAGTACATCCTCCTGGGCGAGATCAAGCCCAGCCAGATCGACACGATCGCCCGCAAGATCCTGGCCAACGACGTCATCGAGGACGTCGTGATCGGCGATCAGGCCGAACCGCCCAGTCCGCACCTGAAACCCTATGAGCTGAACCTCGTTCACTGGCCCATTCGGGACCTGAACGACGCGGGCCTGGAGGCTTTGAGCAAAGAGCGTGACTTGTTCCTGAACCTGGTCGAGATGAAGACGATCCAGGAGTACTTCCGCAAGCTCGAGAGGGAACCGACGGACATCGAACTGGAGAGCCTCGCGCAGACCTGGAGCGAGCACTGCGTCCACAAGACGCTCAAGAGCCAGGTGGAAATGAACCACGAGGGCGAGCCGATCCACTTCGACAATCTGCTCAAAGAGACCGTGTTCAAGGCCACCCAGCAACTCGCCAGGCCCTGGTGCATCTCGGTGTTCGCCGACAATGCCGGCGTGGTCGAGTTCGACGAGGAGTCGGCCGTGTGTTTCAAGGTCGAGACGCACAACCATCCTTCGGCGCTCGATCCGTACGGCGGCGCGGCCACCGGCATCGGCGGCGTCATTCGCGACCCGATGGGCACCGGCATGGGCGCCCGGCCGATCGCCAGCACCGACATCTTCTGCTTCGGCCGGCCTGACAAGAAGTGGGACGAAGTACCCAAGGGCGTCCTGCATCCCCGCCGGATCATGCGAGGCGTCGTCTCGGGCGTTCGCGACTACGGCAACCGCATGGGCATCCCCACAGTCAACGGAGCGATCTACTTCGACGACCGCTATATGGCCAACCCGCTCGTCTATTGCGGCAACATCGGCGTGATGGACAAGAGCAAGGCCTTCAAGCACCAGCAGAGCGGAAATCTCATCGTCGTCGTCGGCGGAAGGACCGGCCGGGACGGCATCCACGGCGCTACGTTCTCCAGCGGCCAGATGACGCATGAACACGAGACGATCTTCTCGCACGCGGTTCAGATCGGCAATGCGATCACCGAGAAGAAGATGCTCGACGTGCTCATCCAGGCCAATGAGGCCGGGCTCTATGAAGCGATCACCGACTGCGGCGCAGGCGGCCTGAGCAGCGCGGTCGGCGAGATGGGCGAGAAACTCGGCGCCGAGGTGGACCTGGACAAGGTGCCGCTCAAGTACACGGGTCTGAGTTACACGGAGATCTGGATCAGCGAAGCCCAGGAGCGGATGGTGATCGCGGTCAAGCCCGAGAACATCGAGGCAATCCAGAAAGTCTTCGCCAGCGAAAACGTCGAGGCCACGGTCATCGGCCGCTTCACGGACGACAAGAAGCTGCGTCTTCGCTACAACGGCCGGCAGGTGGGCGAGCTGGACATGGATTTCCTCCACAACGGAGTGCCGAAGTATCGGCGCCAAGCCTCGTGGAAGAATCCCGTGCTTAGCGAGCCGAAGCTGCCGAAGAAAGACAACTACACCGACGACCTCCTGCGTTTGCTGTCGTCGTACAACATCGCCAGCAAGGAGTGGGTCATCCGCCAGTACGACCACGAGGTCCAGGGCGGCTCGGTAGTCAAGCCTCTGGTCGGCGTGGCCAACGACGGTCCCAGCGACGCCGCTGTCGTGCAGCCCAAGTACACCTCGCAGAAAGGCATCGCGATCAGTTGCGGCATGAATCCTCTGTATGGCGACATCGATCCCTATTGGATGGCCTTGGCCGGGATCGACGAAGCCGTCCGCAATCTGATCTGCGTCGGCGGACGAGTGGACCGCATCGCCCTGCTGGACAACTTCTGCTGGGCCCGCTGCACCGATCCCGAAGTCCTGGGCAGCCTGGTGCGCGCGGCGCAGGCCTGCTACGACGGCGCGATCGCCTATCAGGCTCCCTTCATCTCGGGCAAGGACTCTCTCAACAACGAATTCGTTTGCGAAGACGGCTCGCTCATCCGCATCCCGCCCACCCTGCTGATCAGCGCGATGTCGATCGTGGACGACATCGACAAGTGCGTGACGATGGACCTCAAGCGCGCGGGCAACCTGCTCTTCGTCGTGGGCCGGACGAACAACGAATTGGGCGGATCGCACTACTACAAGGAGAACGGCCACACGGGCGCGAACGTCCCGAAGCTCGACCTGGCGATGGCGCCTCAGATCGCAGCCCGGATCGCGTCGGCCATCGCCGAGGGACTGGTCGCGAGCTGCCACGATTGTTCCGAGGGCGGCCTGGCCATCGCCCTGGCGGAAATGGCGATCGCCGGGGGGCTGGGCATCGAGGCCGGCCTGCGGGGCCTGCCCAAGAGCCGGGAGTGCTCGCGCACGGACGCACAACTGTTCAGCGAATCGAACAGCCGATACATCGTCGAAGTGACTCCGGAGAACTTCGACGCCTTCGCCAAGAGAATGCTGAATCTGCCGTTCGGACAGATCGGCACGGTGACCGAAGCGCCGCGTCTGGTCATCAAAGACGAAGATGGCCACAGCGTCGTCGACGCCGGGATCGACATTCTCAAACAGGCGTGGCAGAAGACATTCAACTGGTGACAACGGGCTGGAGCATAGGGATACAGATGGAACAAGTTCGAGCGATCATCTTGCGGGCGGCGGGAATCAACACCGACCTGGAGACTCAATACACGTTGGAATTGGCCGGGGCCAGGGCAGACCGGGTGCACATCAATCGAGTGATCGAAGACAAGTCGCTGCTCGATCAGTACCACATCGCGATCTTCCCCGGCGGCTTCAGCTATGGCGACGACGTCGCGGCCGGCAAAATCATGGCCAACCAGGTGGTTCACCACCTCGCGGAGCCCGTTCAGAAATTCATTGACGACGGCAAGCTCGTGCTGGGCATCTGCAACGGCTTCCAGGTCCTGGTCAAAGCGGGCATCCTCCCCGGCGGCACCCGCTTCCGACAGGAAGACGTCACCATCACCAACAACGACAGCGGCAAGTATGAAGACCGCTGGGTCTACCTCGAGCCGCAGACGGATCGGTGCGTCTTTATCGAGCCCGGCAGGCGGATCTACGTGCCGATCGCGCACGGCGAGGGCAAGATCGTCGCCAAGAGCCCGGAAGCATTGGAGAGACTCAAGAGCGAGGGCCACGTTGCCTTCAAGTACGTCGACGCCAATGGCCAGGAAGGGCCCTTCCCGATCAATCCAAACGGCTCGACCGAGTCCATCGCGGGTTTGACCGACAAGACCGGTCGGGTCCTGGGACTCATGCCCCACCCCGAGCGGTACATCCGGCGGACGCAGCACCCCCACTGGTCGCGTCTGGGCAAGGACCTCCGGCCGGACGGCATCGAGATGTTCCGCAACGCAGTCAAGTACGTGCGGGAGAATCTGCTCGCATCCTGCTCGGCATAGTCCTCACGCCATAGACATGATAGAGTGGAGGCCGTCGGCAAGGCGCACTTGCCGCTGTCACCCGGGATGAAAGACGCGTCTGCGTTTCCACGCTGTCGCTCGCGACGGCTCCGTCATTTCCGGATGATGTCCGTGATCTTCATCAGGCGGGTGATGTTGTCTCGCTCGACCTCGCCGAGCTTGGTGTTGATGAACTTGATCGTATCGACGATGTCCGGGATCACCACGTGCTCCAGGACGTTCACACGACGCCGGGTCATCTGGAGTTCTACCGCCAGCAGGCGGGCTTGCTTTTCTTTCTGGGCCAGCTCGACCAGGCTGTCGATCGCCTTCTCCAGCGACTGGAGGGCGACGTCGAGTTCGCCGGAGGTGACGCCGTAGCCGTAGCAGATGATGTCGCCTTCGATGTCTTTGGACAGGCGAGGCACGCGGACGTTCATGACCGAGGCGAATTCGATCGCCATCTTGAACCGCTTGGTCGGAACCGCCATCGCGGCCTTGACGTCCTCGGGCTCCATCGTCGCGCGGGCGAGCATGAACCGGCGGAAGGTCAGCAGCAAGGCCTCCTCGACCTTCTTACGCAGCGGCTGGATGTCCCGGGCGATCTGAATCAACTGGCGGGAGATCTCGTCGCGTTTTTCACTGAGCAGTCGATGCCCCCGCTTGGCCAGCGTGATCCGCTTGCGAAGCCGAAGGAGCTCCATTCGTGTTGCGTTTACGTTTGCGAGCATAGTTTCAGTGACCCGTGGCTCGTGACCCGTGGCCCGCGTCGGCGTCCAGCTTGCCGATCAGGCTCACGAGCATCCGCATTTCGTGATTCAATTCCTCTGCGACATCTACCAGTTTCGCGTCTGTCACGTACTTCCGTCGGCCTGCGATAATCAACTGCGTGTCCAGCTCTGCACAGGACCCGAGCGACACATACAGATGCTGACGGTATTCCGCGGTGGACCGGCGGACGAATCCTTCCGCGATGTTCGACGGGACCGACACGCCTGCCCGCCGCATCTGGCTGGTTAGGCCGTAGATCTCATCGCGGGGAAACCCGTCCGTCACGGAATACACCCTATCAGCGAGATCGATCCCCTTTTGCCAAACGATCAGGTCCTTATAGTCTTTGACCTTCATGCTTCTCCCTCCGAACAAGCCTCGGATCGCCGGCCGGCGGCCGCGAGTCACGCACTCGGGTCACGGGACACGGGTCACGAGGCACTCTTCTTTCGGAATTGCGGCATGTACTTCTCGATGAGCTTGACGTCGATGCGTTTGAGCTCGTTGTTCTCGAACATGCTCAGCAGTTCCCAGCCGAGATCGAGGGTCTGGAAAACGGTTCGGTTGTCGTACCAGTCCTGGCCGATGTACCTGTCCTCGAAACGGTTGGCGAAGGTCATGTACTTGCGGTCCTCGTCGGAGAGGGCCGCTTCGCCCATGATCGTCGCCAGCTCCTGCATTTCCTTGCCGCGGGCATAGGCCGCGTAGAGCTGGTTGTAGAGGTCCGCGTGGTCCTCGCGGGTCTTGTTCTTGCCGATGCCCTTGTCCTTCAGACGCGACAGGCTGGGCAGCACGTCCACCGGGGGCTTGACGCCCTGCCGCTGGAGGGAACGAGACAGAATGATCTGGCCTTCGGTGATGTAGCCGGTCAGGTCGGGCACCGGGTGCGTCTTGTCGTCTTCGGGCATCGTGAGCACGGGCACCATCGTGATGGAGCCCTTCTTGCCCTTGATGCGGCCGGCCCGTTCGTACAGGGTCGCGAAATCCGTGTAGAGATAGCCGGGATAGCCGCGACGGCCGGGCACTTCCTTGCGGGCGGCGCTGATCTCGCGGAGGGCGTCCGCGTAGTTGGTCATGTCGTTCAGGATGACCAGCACGTGCATGTCCTGCTCGAAGGCCAGGTACTCCGCGGCGGTCAGCGCGAAACGCGGGGTCGCGATTCGCTCGATGGCCGGGTCGTTGGCCAGGTTGATGAACATGACAGACCGCTCGATGGCGCCGGTGTTGTGCAGGTCGTCGATGAAGAACTGGGCGGCCTCGAACGTGATGCCCATGGCCGCGAAGACCACGGCGAAGGCCTCGCCCTTGCCGAGCACGGACGCCTGGCGGGCGAGCTGGGCGGTCAGGTCGTCGTGGGGCAGACCCGAGCTGGAGAAGATCGGGAGCTTCTGGCCGCGGACGAGCGGGTTGAGGCCGTCGATCGTCGAGATGCCCGTCTGGATGAACTCGTTGGGATAGTTGCGGGCATAAGGATTGATCGGGGCGCCGTTGATGTCGCGGCGTTCGACCGGGATGATCTCGGGTCCGCTGTCCTTGGGGACGCCCAGACCGCTGAAGACGCGGCCAAGCAGGTCGGGCGAAACGCCCAGTTCGAGCGGACGGGCCAGGAAGCGGACGGTGCTGCTGGCGTTGTCCAGGCCGCTGGTGCCCTCGAAGACCTGGACGAGGACCTTGTCGTTCTCGACCTGGAGGATCTGGCCGCGACGCACGGAGCCGTCGCCCAGCTCGATGTCGACGATGTGGCCGTACTTGGCCTCGTCCACCATCTCGACCAGCATCAGCGGGCCCTGGATGTTCGATACGGTCTGATACTCTTTCACGGATAGCATGTCACACTCCTGCGTCGGTCGCGACGCGTTGGTTGGCTACTTGGCGGCCACGGCTCCTTCGAGCTGTCGCATCTGGTCGTCGATCTTGGCGCGGATCTGGCGGATCTTGTCGATCTCCGCCTGCGGGATGTACTTGGCGCGGGCGATGTCCTCGCGAACGGCCAATCGCGAGATCGCGGAGGTCTCGACGCCGGCCTCGACCGCCGCCAAGCCCGCGTGGTGGAAGTGCAGCACGGTCCTGAGCATCTCGTACTGCTTCTCCAGCGAGGTGTACGTGTCCACCGCGTGGAACGCGTTCTGGTGCAGGTAGTCCTCGCGGATCGAGCGGCTGGTCTCCATCGCCAACCGATCTCGCGGCGACAACGCCTCGGCGCCGACGAGCCGCACGATTTCTCGTAGTTCCGATTCCTGCTCCAGAAGGCCCATCGCCTCCTTGGTCATCTGCTCCATCTCGGCGCCGAGGTCCTTGTTCTGGAAGGCCCCGCGCAGGTACTGGCCGTAGAACGAGTAACTCGTCAGCCAGTCGATGGCGGGGAAGTGACGCTGGTAGGCCAGCTCGCCCTTGAGGGACCAGAAGACCTTCACGACGTGCAGGGTCGCCTGGACGACGGGGTCGGAGAGGTCGCCGCCCGGCGGGCTGACGGCCCCGATGACGGACAGACCGCCTTCGCGGTCGGGCGACCCCAGGCACTTGACCCGACCAGCCCGCTCGTAGAACGCCGCGATGCGGGCCGAGAGGTACGCCGGGTATCCTTCCTCCGCGGGCATTTCTTCCAGACGCGTCGAGATCTCACGCATGGCCTCGGCCCAGCGGCTCGTGCTGTCGGCCATGAGGGCCACCGTGTATCCCATGTCGCGGAAGTACTCCGCGATCGTAATCCCGGTGTACACCGACGCCTCGCGGGCGGCCACCGGCATGTTCGACGTGTTCGCGATCAGCACCGACCGCCGCATCAGGGGCTCTCCGCTTCGCGGGTCTTTCAACTCGGGGAACTCGGTCAGCACGTCGGTCATCTCGTTGCCGCGCTCGCCGCAGCCGACGTACACCACGATGTCGGCATCGACCCACTTGGCGAGCTGATGCTGAACGACCGTCTTGCCCGTCCCGAAGGGCCCGGGCACGCAGGCGGTGCCGCCCTTGGTGATCGGGAAGAACGTATCGACGACACGCTGCCCGCTGACGAGCACGTTTGTCGGCGCCAGCCGCTTGCTCAGGGGCCGCGGGTTTCGCACGGGCCACTTCTGCATCAGCGTCAGTTTGTGCTCGGTCCCCTTATCCGATACGCAGACCGCCACGGTCTCCTCGACCGTATACTCGCCCTGCGAAATGCTCTTGATCGTGCCGCTGATCCCCGGGGGAACCATGATCTTATGCAGCACCAGCGAGGTTTCCTTCACCTCGCCGATGATGTCGCCGGGGTTCACTTTGGCGCCCTTGGCCACGGTCGGCTTGAACGCCCATTTCTTCTGGCGGTTCAAGCCCGGCATCGCGCTGCCGCGGCTCATGAAGGAGCCTTCGAGCTTCACCAGGGCGTCCAGCGGCCTCTGAATGCCGTCGTAGATGCTCTCGATCAGCCCGGGCCCGAGCTCGACGCTCAGCGGCGCCTCAGTGTCCAGCACCGGCTCGCCCGGCCCGATGCCCGTGGTCTCCTCGTAGACCTGGATCGACGCCCGGTCGCCGCGGAACTCCACGATCTCGCCGATCAGGTTCAGCGCCCCCACGCGGACCACGTCATACATGCGTGCCCCGGCCATACCCTCGGCCACCACCACCGGCCCGGCGACCTTCATTACACGACCTTGTCTTTTCTCTGTCATTGTTGTCACAACCTTTTAGCTACTCTTGAGAATATCGATCCCCGTAGCGAGTTTCAGTACCCTGCCCAGAGCCTCGCTGGCGAAGCCCTCGGATTCCTGCGTGAACGGCACGACCACCACGCACGGCGTCGCTTTGGCCTCCGTCGCCGCCAGGACCTCGTCGGCCGCCGCGGCGATGGTCTCGGCCATCACGAGCAACGCGTAGTCCCCGCGGACGATCTGCTCGGCCGCCTTGACGATCTGCTCGCGCTCGTTGCCCACGGCGTACGTGTCCACGCCCAGCGCCGAGAACGGCATCACGAAATCGGCATCCCCTAGTACTGCGACTTTGCCTTCCATTGATTCGTATCCCGTGACCCGTGATTCGTGTCCCGAAAGAGCGACCTGCTCTACGCGAGACGATCCACGATCAGTTTGGTGTCCAGATTGTTTCGCTTGGCCGTCAGGATCAGGCGGACCGACCGGATTTCGTGCTCCTTGGCCAGCAGGAACGCCACCACCGGCTGCGGACCCGATCCGATCTGAGTCGTCTGCTTCAGGTAGCCCAGCACGTAGTCGTCGCACTGCTGCTCAACCTTCAGGAACGATCCGTTGGCCGCAACGTACGCAGCGCCGGCATCGAGAATGGCATGATACGGCGTGGCGAAATACAGCGGACCGACCGCCTCGTATGGTAGGTCGAGCCCCTGCCGCAGCCGGTCCATCTCGATGAATCCGCCCTCCAGGAACACATCCCGCGGATCCGCCTGCAGGAACTTGACCCGCAGCATCGTCCGCAGGTTCGTCATGTCGATCTGGATGCGGAAGAGATTCGTCAGGAACTCCGCGCCGTCGGCGACCTGGGCCACGTCCAGCTTGTGCCCGGCCTGGGCATGGTCGATCGCGAGGTCGATCTGGCGGATGTCCTTGTTCTGGTAATACGCCAGAGTTGCCCGCTCGACCGCCGCCTGCGCGTACTCGGGCAACAGGCCGTAGTTCTGTTCTTCGAAGGCCTGCCGCAGCACTTCCGGTGGAACGTTCCCCTCAGGGCTGAAGTCGGTGCCGACGGGCTTGTCGGTGAGGACCCGGCGCAAGACCAGGCGGAGATTCGCGTAGTCGTCCCGACTGCGGAACAACTCCGCAACCCGCTCGTCGAGCATCAAGTCCTCGAACAGCCTGCGGACCGCGGCCCGGCGCTGTCGAAGCACGGACTCGACCTCGGAGCCGCCCGCCCCCTGGGGAAGCGTGTATTCCGTGCCGCCCAGCGACGAGGCCGCCGAGGCGAAGTCCGACGCGTTGGCCATGTCCGTCAGGGTCGTCCGCGTCAGCATCTGCGTCTCCATGCTCCGGACCTGCGCGGTCTGGAACATGTAGCGGTAATCGTCCTCGCCCACCGGCGGGTACGTGAAGAAATCGTGCACACCCAGGTCCATCTTATCCAATCGCATCTCGGGCATGTTGGGCTACCGCGACCGACCCGCGTCGGCGTTGTTTGAAAAGAGATCCTTGGCCACTTCGATCTCGAGGTCCTTGCGGGCCTGGCCCACGAGCACGTCCACCGAGACGTTCGAACGGACCTTGCCCCGCTGGAGGAGGAACCCCGCGCCGAAGTTGTGCTTCTCGTCGGACAGCGTCAGCTTGCCCTTGCCCTGGAGCCTGGCGTTGACGTCGGCGACGAGCTTGGCGTCGATCCGGGCGTCGTTCTTGCCCGGGACCACCTTCTCTTCGCCCGTCTCGACCGCCGCAGCCATGAGCCTGGCCATCAGCTCGCGATACTCCGCGTCCGGCAGCTTCTCCATCTTCTGGCGGGCCTGGACGAACACCTCGTCCAGCAGCGAGGCCTTGGCGGTCGCGTATTCCTTCGACGCCTCCATTCTCGCCACGGCCAGCCGCTGCGAACGTTCGTCCGCAGCAGCTTTCTCCACCAGAGCCTGAGTCTGCTGCTCGAACCGGGCCAGCTCGTCGTTGAGCTTGCCCGTCTCCGCGGCCTCGCGCTCCTGGGCCTGCTTGAGGATCGCGTCGGCCTGGGCCTTCGCATCCGACAGTATCTTCGTTATGACCTGTTCAGCTTCCATTGTGCCTTCCTGCCGAAAAGGGGTGCTCACTTACGCGCCGGCGCCGGGAACCGCGAGCTTGATGCCCATCAGCAGAACCAGCAGCGAGATCAGGAAGCCCAGAATCGCGTACAGCTCGATCAGAGCCGCGTACACGACGCCGGCCTTGAAGGCCATGTCGGGCCGCTTGGCGCTCATCAGAATACCGGCGGCGCCGGTTCTGCCCTGGTGAATGGCGCTGATCATGCCTGCGATGCCGACCGGCAGACAGGCCGCCAGGATCGAGAGGCCCTGGAACCACGTCACCGGAATCGGCTCGGCGCCGAACATGTTCAGCTTGATCATCACGAACAGGCCGATGACGAAGCCATAGATGCCCTGCGTACTGGGCAGCACGACCAGGAGCATCAGAGTGCCGTATCGTTCCGGCTTCTCACTCAAGACGCCCGTGGCGGCCTTGGCGGCGACGCCCAACCCGATCGACGACCCGATACCCGCCAGGAACACGGCCAACGCAGCCCCTGTCAACGCGAACGGCAAACCCATCATTTCCAACATAGTTTCTGACCTCTTTCCCTTTGCGTACTTTCGTAGACTTCTGCCCAACCGCTGCTTTGGCCCAGCGGCATCATTCAATGGTGATATATCGGTAATCGTTCTGCAGCGGCGTGAACGCCCGGCCGCCGCCCTGGAAGAACTTCGGGAAGAACTCGACAAACTGCAACCGCAGGCTGTGGACGAAGGCCCCGAGCATCGAGAGGGCCAGGTTGAACAGGTGCCCGCCCACGAAGAGCAGAGCACCCAGCAGCCAGCCCACGTACGGGACTTCCATCACGAGCTTGACCAGCACGTTGATCGCCATGCCGAAGCCCGAGCCGACCATGCCCAGCGCCATCAAACGCACGTAGCTGAGAATGTCGCCGCCGTAGAAGACGGTGCTGAACAGGTTGAACACGCCCATGCCGATCCGCCCGGCCCAGGGCAGGTCCCGCCCGCTGAACAGCAGGATGACGATGCCCGCGACGATGGCCAGGATGCCGCAGATGCCCGCCAAGGCCGAGGGCAGCAGGCCGCCCTTGCTCAGGCCCAGGCCCAGCAGGCTGTTGAGCATCACGATCCAGGTCAACTGGTCGTACACCGCCGCTTTCACATCCTTGCGGTTCACCAGGTTGTGGAATAGCGCGATGAACAGGCCGCACTGGATCTGGAAGTAGCCCAGGCCCAGCGCGAGAATGAAGAACGTCATCGGCTGCGTCATTGGATCGAACCACATGAGCGACACACGCATGCCGTCGAGCGCCTTCAGAATCCCGCTGCCCTGCGGAAGCAGGGCCTGAATGGCGTCGCTGAACCAACTGCCCGTCAGGATGCCCGCAATCGTGGTCGTGACGCCGCACATGATCAGCATCACCATCGCGCCCTTGTTGCCCTGCATCTTGCGAACGACCCATACGAGCAAGGCGGTCATGATCAGTCCGTACCCGGCGTCCGCCAGGCACAGCCCGAAGAAGATCGCGAAGAACGGTGCCAGGAACATCGTGGGGTCCACCGAGGTCGGCACCGGCATGCCGTACAGACGCGTCACCGTCTCGAACGGGCTGACGAACGGCCGGTTGTAGATCTCCACCGGCACGTCTTCCCCTTCGGCCGGCTGGATCTGCGACAGGCTCGCGGCGTCGAACCGGGCCACCACGCTCTCCAGCTTCGGGTACTCCTGTTTCTTGCACCAGCCTTCGAGGATCATCGTTTGCTCGGTGGCCGGGATGTTCTCTCTCTTGTGCTCCCGCTCCAGCAGATTGCGATAGTGATCGAAGAGGACCTGGAGCTTCAGCAGATTCGCCGACAGACCCGCGGCGGCCTTGCGGTTCTCTTCGAGCCGGGCGCGGGCCTCGGCGAGCTTGCGCTCGTTCTCGCGGATCAGCGAAGCGACCGTGCCGGTCATCGGCTCGAAGCTGACGAGCTCGAACTCGTACGACCGCAGCAGCTTCTGGATCTGCTCGATGTTCTCCCGCAGGGCGACGACGACGACCGCCTCCCGCGTGCCGGCGGAACTCACCTTCTGGATCGCGGCGCCGACGTCCGTCAACTGCTGCTCGAACGCGCCGAAATGCTGGCCGGGCACCAGGCCCGCCCAGGAGACGCCGGTCCGCAGCCGGCCCAGTTCCTCGACCGGGGTCTCGAAACTCGCCCACGGCCGGAGCATGTCCAGCACGCCTTCGAGGTGATCGATCTCGCTGCGGGTCTTCTCCAGAGCCGTCTGCGTCTGCTCGGCCATCTCCAGCGGCCGGCGGACCTGCGGATCCGAGACGATCTCCCTGTACAGCCGCGACTCCACGATCTTGCGCGGCGCGAACATGCTGCCGCCCTTTTCGGGCGGCGCGTTTTCCTTGACGAAGCTGATGCTCCGATCGAGACGGCCCACGAGCTCTTCGAGATCCTTTGGACGCTCTCGCAGCGCGGCCAGTCCCGGCGTGTCCTTGCTGATCGTCGCCTCGTCGGCGTTGAGGATCTGGCAGATGCCCTCGGCCTGCAGCGCCGCCAGCAGGTCCGAGACCTGCGTGCGATGGCACACGATCATCACCTTGGCCATTGGGGTAATCGCCATGGATCAGCCTTTCTGGGGTCCCTGGCCGCCACTCTTGCCGGCCGGGGTTCCCTTCATGTGGTCGACCACCTTGGCGACGGCGGACGGGATCTTCTTCTGCACCTGGTCGCGCAGTTGCTTTCGCTGCTGCTCGGCCTGAGCCATCAAGGTCTTGATCTCGCCCTGGGCCTCTGCCCGCGCCTTTTCCACCGCGGCGTCGATCGCCCGCCGGCGGTTCTGTTCGGCCTGCTCCTGTCGCTGGCGACGCTCCTGCCGGCCCTTGTCGGCCAGGGCGACGGCGTCGGCCTTGGCCCTCTCAACGATCTGGTGCGCTTCGGCCTCGGCCTGTTTGATCTTCGCTATCAGTTCCATGTGCGATTGTGCCCCTATTGCATCCAACCGTGTCAAAAGTCGCGTAGGTTATATCAGGCCCCGGATCAAAGGCAAGGGAAAAGCAAGCACGAAACTCGAAATTCGACATTTGAAACAAATTCGAAACCCAAAACACCGAATTCAAAACGGATCGTCCGAGGGGGCGTCAGCATTTCGGTCATTGGGATTTCGGTCCTTTGGATTTGTTGACGTTCCCGCCGGGGCGGGGTCGGATTTCGTGCTTCGAATTTCGGATTAACTCACTTCTGCCCCAGGAGCTGGTCCACCCGTGCCACCAGTTCCTTCACTCTTCCCAGCGACGCGTCGAACTGGCTCTTCTCGGACGGTTCGAGGTCCAGCTCGATCACCCGCTCGACGCCGCCCTTGCCGAGAACGACCGGAACCCCCACGAAGTGCCCGCCCACGCCGTACTGCTTTTCGCACCAGGCGCAGCAGCAGACGACGTTCTTCGTGTCCCGCAGAATCGCCTCGGCCATCTTCACCGCCCCGGCGGCCGGCGCGTAATACGCGCTGTAGCCCAGGAGGTTGACGATCTCGATGCCGCCCTTGCGGGTGCGGTCGATCAGAGAATCGAGTCGCTCCTTGCTGATAAACTGGGAAATCGGAATTCCGCTGGCCGTGGTAAACCGGGGAAGCGGGACCATGTCGTCGCCGTGGCCGCCCATCAGGACGCACTGGATGTCCGCGACGTTGACGCCGAGCTCCTGGCCCAGGAAGCAACGGAACCGCGCCGAGTCGAGCTCGCCCGCCATGCCCATCACACGGTTCTTCGAAAAGCCGGTCGTCTTGCCGGCGACGTAAACCATCACGTCCAGCGGATTGCTCACGACGATCACCGCCGCATCGGGGGACAATTCGGCCACCTTGCGGCTGACGTCGCGGACGATCCCGGCGTTGATCGAGAGCAAATCATCCCGACTCATGCCGGGCTTTCGCGGGACGCCGCTAGTGATGATCACCACGTCGCTGCCGGCGGTCGCCGCCCAGTCGGTGGTGCCGAGCACGTCCTGCTGCGAGAGCTGGATCGGGCTGGCCTCCGCCATGTCCAGGGCCTTGCCCTCGGGCAATCCCTTGACGATGTCGAGCAACACGATTTCGCCCAACCGGCGGTTGGAGGCGATGAACGCGGTCGTCGCCCCGACGTTTCCGGCTCCGACCACGGTGATCTTCTGTCTTGGCATCGGCGGTTCCCCATACCTTGCACACCCCTGGCTCTCCCCGCCGGACAGTCTTCTACCGCCGCGGGTTCGTCAGGATGGCAGCATCGTATAGTGAACCGAATCACATGTCAAGAAACCAACCGTCGATCTTTTGTGCTTTTGGGTGCGATTTTGTGAATCGCAACAGTCTATTCTCCGGTCTGTGTGGGATCGACGACGCGACCCAGGAACAGGATGCTGCCGGTTCGGTTGTCCTGGATCAGGAACAGAAACGGATGGTCCGCCCGAAACTCCGGCGGCTTCGGCGGCATTCCCATCATCATCATCTCGACAGCCGTCGCCGCCGCGGCTTCCGTGCCTCTCTCATTGACATCCACATAGGCCTTGTGGATCACCTGCCCGATGTAGAACCAATTCGGATCGCCGTCCAGGCCCGCGAAGTTCGCGCCCGGCCACTGGAAGGCCTTCTCCATCCCCATCCGTTGGAGGACGCCTTTCATCTCCGCTTTCCATGTCATCCTGAATCGAGGCATTGAGACGACGACGGACTGCTCCTTGAGCTGACTTCGCCAGCGGGTCAGATTCTCCACGGTCAGACGCTGCTCAAGTTGGCTGAGACCTTCCACTCTGGCAGGCAGAAGAATGAGCATGGAAAGCCCCTCATTGGGATCAAAGAAGAAGGGCAGAGATCGCTCATCCTTGCGGTACGGCAATTCGAGGATCTGCACCGACGAGTCAACTCCGTAGCGGAAGACCTCCGTCTGGTGCATCATGGGCACGGAAATCGATCTTCCCACCGAGAAGTAGAACGCCCCGGGACGTGTTCTTTCCGGATCGAACTCGCTCAGCCATCTTGCGTCGAAGTAGATCGCGTTGGTCAGGATGAGCCGGGTGAGTTCGGAAGGACGACCCGGCTGGAGCAATTCTCGGATCTTATCCTGTGTCTTGACTGCGACCCAACGATTGATTGTCTGACGCGAGGCTTCGCGGGCAGCGTCGGTCGAGTAATCCAGCGAAGTAATCGAGACGCCGTAGTATTTCTCGACCAGAGAGAGGTATTCGCCGAGGAGCGGATGCCCCCGCTGGGGCCACAGGGAGTTGGCCACGCTCAACTTGATGACGCCGCCCTCCTGAACCTTGTTGAGGCCCGCCTGCAACTCGGCAAACGCCGGGTGGAGCCGTTCCGGCGCCATCGAGAAACGCAGCGTTTCCGCCATCTCACGGGCGGTGTCCTCCCGAGCCCCGGCATAGGTCATGGCCAAGGCGGTGGAGATACTGTGCGGCGAGAAGAACAAGTTGCCCTCGCCTGCACGCAGTTGCTTGTATAGTCCGATGGCAAACGCGGTGTTGCCTCGCACAAGCCGCTGGGCATCCGTCAGAGGGCTTTCGTCGTCTTGAGAGTTGTTTTCGTCTATCGACTCGATCGGCGACTCATCTGTCTGGGCGTCCGGCCCCTTGGCGCCACCGCCGAGCTTCAAGAGAGTCGCGAGGTCTTCTCGCTCTGGGCCCTGAGCGAAATCCAGGGGGGTCTTGCCCTGCTTCGTTCTTGTTTCCCTGTCCGCACCCGCATCCACGAGAAGTTCGGCGGTCTCGTAGTGTCCGTTGCGAACCGCGTAATGCAGCGGGGTCATTCCGCTGTCGGCCACAGCGTCTGCATCCGCGCCGGCGGCGACCAGCAGTTCGGCCACGCGAACGCAGTTCTCATTGGCGGCATAATGCAGCGATGTCTTGCCGGCATCATCCTTAATGTTGGCGTCGGCGCCCTTCGCCAGCAACAAGGCCACGACGGTGCCATCTCCGCAAAAGGCGGCATGGTGAAGAAGCGTCTGGCCACGAGGACCTCGCTCGTCCACACGAATACCCTTCTCCAGCAGCTTCTCGACGGCCTGCGAGCACCCCTCTTCAATGGCAACCCAAGCCAGCGTATTGCCGTGGCGGTTATGGGCGTGAATGTCGGCCCCGCCGTCGATCAGCAGCTCAGCCACGCCGTGCTGGGCGTGACGCCGCACGGCAAGAAACAGGGGGGGCTCACCGTCTTTGTTCTTTGTGTCGACGTTTGCGCCGTTGGAGATCAGCAGTTGCACAACCTCCCTGCTCTTTCCGAAATACACCGCCTGATACAACGGCGTCCAGCCAAGGCGGTCTTTCGCGTCAATCGCAGCCCCCTTGGCGAGCAATAGTCGCATTGTCTCCAGTTGACCCTGTCGTACAGCTTCGTGCAGCGGAGTGACCTCCAGGCTGCCCTTGGCATTGACATTGGCGCCGTTGTCGAGAAGAGCTCGGATTCGTGGGAGATTCCCGTCCTGCACCGCTTGAAGAAAGAGCACATCGTCTTCAGGCACCGTTCTTCTGCATCCTGCGAGCGTGGCGAACGCGAGAACCGCACAAACCACCCGGCAGTGTTTCATACTCATGATCCTCCCTGCAGATTCTTCGGCAAATGGCTGGTCAGTAATCGCACGATCTCCTCATGTCCGTGACGAACGGCGTCATCCAACGGCGTACGGTTGCGACTGTTCCGGACGGTCGGGTCCGCTCCGCGGGCTAGGAGCAGCTCGACAACGTCCTTCCTGCCTCGCAGGGCCGCCTCGTGCAATGGGGTGTCGCCATCGTTGGAGACGGTGCGGACGTCCGCACCGTGCGTCAGAAGTAACTCCGCAATAGGCTTCTGTCCGCAAGCCGCAAGGTGTAGAGGCGTCATACCGTTTCCGTCTCTGGCGTTCACTTCCGCACCGTGCTCGATCAGAAGCCCTGCAAGTTCCTCGTCCTGGTTGTTCACGGCAAGATGCAAGGGCGCATTGCCTTCATCGTCGCGAGAACCGGCATGGGCTCCATGGACCAGGAGCGACTTGACAATGCCTCGATAGCCCCCGCGAAAACCAGCATAGATCAATTCGCTCTCATCGCCGCGCAGATAGCAGGCTGATATCAGGTGTACGAAAGGATGAGACTCGGCGGATGGCTGCATTCGGTCGATGCCCCCTTCCTGAAGCGCATAGAGCAGAGGTGTCCGACCGATAGAATCCCGCACATTGACGTCTGCCCCTCGGTCGATCAGCAACCTGGCCACGTTGACGTAGCCGTTTTGCAGGGCCGAAATCAGCGGCGCCTCGTACGGTCCATTGACATCGACCGCCTTTCCGTCGATGTTGGCGCCCTTGGCCAGGAGCATTTCGACGATCGACCTATACCCATTTCCGCAGGCCAGAGCAAGGGGCGTCACGCCGCGTTTGTCCATAACGTCGACATCCGCCCCATGGGCCAGCAGAACGCTCAGTATCTCCATCTTCCGGGCCATCCATTCCCGTCTCTCGGCCGTCATACGTGGTTCGGTCCAACTGTCGCCGAAATCCACGCCGAAATCGTCCAAAACCGGTCCCCCCTCGAGACTCATCCCGACCACATGCAGAGGTGTCCGGCCGATGCCATCCCTCGCATTCACATCCGCGCCCCCGGCCAGGAGCATCACGACAATCTCCTTGTGTCCTTCGGAGACGGCCTCTGCCAGGGCCGTATAGCTGGCGCCCTCACGCCCGTCCAGGAGGATCATCCAGGCAATTTCCTCCTGTCCTTCGGAGAGGGACTCTGCCAGGTACTCAGTTGCGTTGATGTCCGCTTGTGCGGCAAGAAGCAGTTCGACAATCTCCTTGTTCCCTCGTCTAGCGGCCATGCGAAGCGCCAGGGAACCCCTGGCATTCACATCCGCCCCTTTCGATAACAGGAACTTTACAGTCTCCGTTCGGTCCTCTTCCACGGCGCACGACAACGGGGGCCAGTCCGATTCGACGTTCACATCGGCGCCGTTGGAGATGAGCCAATCGGCAACAGCCCATTGTTCTCTATCCATTGCCTCGCGCAACGCCGTTTTGACCCCGTGATTCCTTTGATTCAGGTCCGCTCCTCTGGCCGCGAGCAACTGCACCATCTGCAGGTCGCCTCTCCCGGCGGCAACGTGCAACGGCGTGCGTCCCAACCGATCCTGAGCATTGATATCGGCCCCCGTGTCCAGAAGGGCCACCGCTCTCGCGACATCCCCCAAATAAGCGGCGATGTGCAGCGTGACGGCGGCCCCTTCGCCCAGGAGTTGCTCGACAACCGCCCGCCGCCCCCTCTCCGTGGCCAGGGATACGGGGGTCTGGCCGTTCTTGTCCCTGGCGTCAATCGACGCCCCACGATAGATCAGCAATCCAACCACATTCTCATGCCCTCCTGCCGCAGCCAAGTGCAACGGCGTCCGGCCGTCACTGTCCTCGGCGTTGACGTGGATCCCAAGCGCAAAAAGTCGCTGCACCTCCGCGATGTCGCCTCGTTCCGCCGCGTGGTGCAGTGGCGTCGTCCATGCCCGCCGGCCCTTCTTCCGTTCGCAACCGCCGACAACCAGCGTCGCCGCCAGAGCGACGCAAACCCATTGGCTCGTTCTCATTTCTCGCTCTCCTTCGAAGGTCGCGGCTTGGCCGTCAGCAGTTGGACTACGTCCGTGTGCCCGCGACGAATGGCCTCGTCCCGCGGCGTGCGGCCTCTGCTGTTTCGGAGGCTTGGGTCGGCCTTGTGGGACAGGAGCAACTCCACAGCCTTCCTCTGGCCCCGGAGGGCGGCGCTGTGCAGGGGCGTGTCGCCGTCGACGTCCTGGGCGTTCACGTTCGCGCCCTTTGCCAGCAGCAGCGAAATGAGCTCCCCCCTGCCGCCGGCGGCCGCCAGGTGCAGAGCGGTCGTGCCGCCCGGATTGCGGGCATTGACGTCGCAGCCGTGGCCGATCAGCCGGCGGGCGGAGATCTCGTCGCCCACGAGCAGGACCGCCGCGAGAGCCGTATTGCCTTTTTCATCCCGCTCGTTCGGATCGGCGCCGTTGGCCAAGAGCAACTCCACCCACTCTCTGCGGAACTCGGCCAGGTTCGGTTCCGCGTCGGAAGGATCGTGTTGCCAAGACATCTCCGAGCGGCCTGCGATGGCGAGGTGCAGAACCGGCTCGTGTTTGGACTCGTACTCGACGAGAATCCTCGGCAAACGGTCCTTCATGACAACCTTCTCAGCCCCGGCGGCGATCAGCGTCTTGGCGGTCTCAACGTTCCCCCTACGCAGTGCAATCGCCAGGGGCGCCGTGCCTTCCTTGTTCCGGGCGTTCACGTCCGCCCCCGCGACAATGAGGACCTCGGCCACCTTCCGCCCCGTCCTCGCGGCCGCATAGTGCAAAGGTGTATCGCCCGATTCGTCCGAAGCATCCACCTTCGCCCCGTGGGCGAGGAGAAGACCAACCACGTTCGGGTCCCATCCAGCGACCGCCTCGTGCAACGGCGTCACGCCAGAAACAAGACGAAAGCCCAGGTCACGTTCCGATCCGATCTGTTCGGGGCGAGGATCAGGCACCGTGCGAGCATTGACGTCTGCCCCGCGAGCCAGAAGAAATGCCACAAGGTGTTCGTGACCCTTGTAGGCGGCGCAATGCAGCGGCGTCATACCTTCTTCATCCCCGGCCTTCACATCTGCGCCGTGAGCAACCAGTCGTTCCATGATCTGCGCGGCCGGCGTCCGGCTCTCCCCGAACCTATCATATTCCGTCACAGCGACGTGTAGCACACTCCACCCCGATTCGTCCGTGGCGTTCACGTCGGCGCCCCCGGCGATCAAGAGTTCCACGATATCGATCCGCCCCGCGCGTACGGCGATCGCCAAGGGCGTATCCTCCAGGAAATCGTTGCGTTCGTGGGCTGCGTTGGCGTTCGCCCCTTTGGCGATCAGGAGTTTGACCATCTCGGCCTTCCCCTTCCAAGTCGCCCGCAGGAGCAACGCATCGAGATCCCGGTCCGCCGTCCCCGCCTTCAGGCCTGCGTCAATGAGCATCTCAACAACCGACCCGTGATCGGCGGCCAGAGCCAGCATGGCTGGCGTGCGTCCTTCGCGGTCGCCAATATCGACAGCGGCCCCGCCCCGGATCAGGAGATCGACGATTTCCAGATGGCCCCACTCTGCTGCATTGTGCAGCGCCGTGCGACCGCGGGAATCGGTCGCGTCCATCGACGTGCCGGCTACCACCAGGGATTGGACCTGCTGCACATCCCCTTCCGCAGCCGCGCGGAGCAACTCCGACTCGGTTACAGGCTCTCGCCTCTTCTGGCACCCGATCCCGCTCAGAAGCGTCAGGGCCAGGATCGCCGCAAGGTACTCTCTCACTCTCACGTTCGCCTCCTGTGAACGCACATTCCGTCCGTCCCCCCATTGTCAAGGCACGAAGGGACCGGAGAGTAACATAATTCCAGAAGACAACCTCGGCAAGAGGCCGAGGTTGTCGAGTTTCAAGTTTGAAGCGTCAAGTTTGAAGTAAGAGAGTCCGGACTCCGGTGCCCCTCTTCTCCGTCTTCGCACTTCACACTTCGCATTTCAAACTCGGTCTACCATCGATGCTCCAGGCCCGCGGTGACGACCTGGACCGTGTGGTCCGGGTTCAGTTCCGTGCCGTAGTCGAGGAACACCCGGGTCCGGCGGGTGAACCAGGTGTCCAGGCCCGCGCCCAGGACCGCGCTGTCGCGGGCGATGTCCTCGTCGCTGACGCGGAAGGTCGCGCCCGGGTCGGCGGCGAAGCCGGCGTCGAAACTCGCGTTCGTGTCGCCGAACTCGTGGACCCAGCGGCCGCGAAGCTCCAGCTCCATCCGGGCGCCGTCGGCGTGATCGAAGAGTTCCCGCGTGATCCGCACGCCGAGCGATCCTTTGTACGAATCGTACCGCTCGTCGTCGAAGGTCAAGGCAGCGTCGCCGCCGGTCTCGGTGAAGCGGTCGATCTTCAGCGTGGAGACCTGCAAGCCCGCCAGCGGCTGGATCAGCGTCCGCTCGGAACGACGCCAGTTCAGGCCGGCTTCGAAATACGCGGTGAACATGGAACCCGAGGGGTCGGCCTCCAGCCGCTCGTCAAGCAGATCCACGTATCGGCGGGTGTCGTATTCGAGGTCCGTGTAGGTCAGGACCGAGTCGAGGTACCAGCGAGGCGCGTCGTACCCGCCGTAGATGCCGCCGTGCGTCGCGGAGACGTCGGAGCTGTCCCGCGAGCCGGAATAGTCGATGTCGCCTTCCGAGTAGCCAGCGGTGACGCCCAGGAGCAGACGTTCGGTGAAGCGGTAGTCCAGGCCGAAAGCGGCGCCGTAGACCGTGTACGCATAGCCCGGCACGCCGGACTCGCTCTCGCGGTCGCCGTACAGGCCGTAGCCCTTGCCCCACACGCCCCAGGGCTTCTCCCCCAGAACCGGCGAGCCGTTGCCTACGGCGAAGAGGTACCGCCCTGCGTCCAGACTGACCGTGTCGGCGGAGGCCAGTCCCGTCGAGGAGGTCCCGAACCCGTCGCTGGCCGCGAACCCGCCGGCGGGATCCCGCAGCCGGCCTGCGATCGAGCCCACATGTCGGGTCGTGCCGGCCACGCTGACCGGCGCCAGCGAAGGCGTCGTCTGGCCGCTGAGCTGACCGTAGGCGGACCGAACCGCGTCGGAGGTATCGAGCTGCTGCAAGGCCAGGGTGAGGTCGTTGCCTCCCGCTTGGGCGATCTGGTCCAAGGCCGTCCCAAGCGAGCGTTGGTTGCACGTTCGAGCAATATTCGAATCATCGAAGGACAATGCCGTCACGCGAAGCACAATCGAGTTCGGTTCCTCTCCGTAGGCAATGGTCGAACGGATTAGACCGGGCTCCACAGCGGGGTGCGGCCATTCCAGCGTCTGTATGCGTTCCTCAATACGGTCTGCCTCGACCACGGTGTAATCATGGGTCCCGACGAGGGTCTCGATCGGAACGGGCACCAGGGCCTGCCGCCGGAAGCCGACGAACCCGCTGACCAGCAGCTTGTCGCAGTTGCCTTCGTTGTCGATTTCGAACTCGATCACACTCGTGTCGCGGATTGCCGCCAAGTCGCCATCGATAGTGAGCGTGCCAATCGAGCTGCCCGGGCGAATCGTGCCGCGATTGTCCACGTCGCCCCGCAAGGTGCCGTCGCCTGTCAGGAGCCCCGTCGACCAGATGGTCACGTCGTTGCCGTCCACCAGACCGCCGCTGTAGATGCCGAGGGAACCGGCCCCGCCGGGACCTTCGGCATCGCCGCCGATGTAGAGTGCGTGCGACGTCTCCATGAGGGAGTCCGCTCCGGTCACAACAACTGTGCCGACTCCGCCAGGCCCCGACCCGATGAACCCCCGAGCCGCCGAGACATGCGCCCCGTCAGCGACGGTGAGCCGGCCCTCGCCGTGATAATAACCGATCGTCAAATCGTAGGTGGCGCCCCAGAGAGAGTTCGGCCCACTCACGAGCACCTCGCCCAAAGCGCCCTCGCCGGCGCCCACCCAGACGTCCGAAGCCCCGCTTCGGGCGCCGTCGGTGATGGTCATGCTGCCTCGTCCGCCGTCCATGCCGATCTGAAGAACATCGCCTCCCACGTTGGAATCCGTGCCGGTCACGACGACCGTACCGACGCCGCCCGGCCCGGTGCCTATCCCCAGAATGCCCTGATCCCAGACCCAAGCGCCGTCAGAAACCAGCAGATTGGCCTGGCCCTCTACACCCACGTAGGTTGCCCCCCACCCCGACCACCACGAGTCAGTCCCCGTCACCGTGACCGCAGCGGTACTGCCTGCCTCCATGCCCATCCTGGAGATCATGGCTGAGACACGGCCGCCACCGCTGACCGACATGGTTGCGTTTCCGTAGACTCCAACTACCAGGTCCTGCTCGACCTCCAGAGCAGAACCTGCTCCTTCCACCGTGATCACGCCCTCGCTGTTCGGATCCGAGCCGGCAATCGCATCGCGGGCGGTGACCGTGCCGCCGGCACTGATCACCAGATGTCCCGTCCCCGCCACACCGATCTGGATGGCGGATTGATTCTCCCAGAGCGAATCCACACCCTCGACGATGACCTCGCCAACGCCAGTAGCCGCGTACCCTACCAGACCCTCCACGCTGCCGACGCGTCCGCGCCGGATGGCCAATTCCCCAGTTCCCTTTCCCCCTACATAGAGGCCGCCATCGATTTGCCAGAAAGAGCCCGAATCCCCCACGATCACACTCCCGCGGCTGGTGGAGACGGTGTCCCCGATGTAGGCCGCATGGGTAGTCGTCATAGTCCCCCCATCCTGGATCATCAGCGAGCCTGTGCCGTAGTGACCTACTCGAATGACGCTGTTGTCCTCCCACACCGAATTCGGCCCGGTCACGACCAGACTGCCGAACGCATTCGACGAATACCCCAGATAGAGCAGGCCACCATCGGCCGTCACGTGGGCGCCGTCGGAGATCAGGATATAACCCGATGTCGCATTCCCTCCGACCGCCGCTACGATGCTGTTTTCGGAGAGGGCGACTTCGTCGGCGGGAAAAACCTCGAAGTCGGAGATCCCTTCGATCGAGCCACCCTGCCATGTCGTCCCCGATCCGACGACAGTAAGATAACCGAGACTGCCTGCCTCGCTCCCCAAGAACACTCCTGGAGCAATCAGGCAGGCGCCGTCGGAAACCGCTACCTCGCCGGAACCACCTTCCCGGTCGCCCAGACAAAGCATGCCGAAGCTGTCCCAGCATGAACCGGGCCCCGTCACCTCGACAATACTACTGCCCGAGGCCTCCGAGCCTATGCGGGTCTGTCCGCTGACAAGCCGACTGCCTTCCGAGATCAGGATGCCGGCGTTCCCGCTGCCCCCAACGATGAGATCCTCCGACAATATCCACGGATCCGAGTCGTCATAGGGGGGAACGACGTCACCCGTGGTGGTGATGGTGCCTGCCGCCGGCGAGACCAGAATCCCCCCCCACAGCGTGACTACGACGACCACACAAACAACACTCCGAATCTTCCCTCCGCACATCATGCTCGTTCCTCCGCAAGGATCTCTCAGGAATCAGGCCTCGACCGCTTCTGAAGCAGGACCCGCACGCTCGCTCACACACGGCTCGCCGGCGCGATCCGCTCCTGTACAGGGGTCGATTATCCCGGGTCAGGCTCGCGATGTAAAGACCTTTCTTGGATCGAGAGTCACGAGGACTTGGCTCTGTCATTCCTGCGAAAGCAGGAATCCAGGAATCGTGGGGTCAGTCGTGTCCGAGCCCGTGGATTCCCGCTCCCGCGGGAAGGAGACTCGCCGCCTTTCGCCAACAGCATGAAAGGGACGCTGCGTACGCTCCAGAAGACGGGAGAGTCTTCCTCCATCATGCTGCTGGCAGAACGAGAAGAATGCCCGGCGTCCGGACGCGTAGCGTCCCACCGGGCCGGGGCTGGAATCCGGCTCAGTTCGTTGCTTCCTTTCGCCAGACGGCTCCTGCAAACGCGCGATTGATCCGTTGCCAATACGGCTGTAGACGCCGGTTTCTTTTCCCAGACACAGTCGAGAGGCGAATCCGCATCACGGCCGGTTACCTGCCGTTGGCCGCCAGCCAGAGGTCTGCGAAGAGGCGGAGGTCCAGGCTGTCCACGACGCCGTCGTCGTTGAGGTCGGCGGGCGTGCCCTCGGCCGGGATCGGCTTGTCCAGGGCCTTGGCCAGGAAGCCGAAGTCGTCGCCGTCGAGGTCGCCGTCGAGGTCGAAGTCGCCGGCCTTGGGCAGGCCGCGATAGAGGCGGATCTTGCCGTCGCCGTAGCCGACGAGCAGGTCCCAGTAGCCGTCCTTCGGGCCGAACTTGCCGTCGCCGGTCCAGTAGCAGACGCTCGGCCGGGATCGACTGCCGCCGGGCAGATCGATGGCCACTCCGAGCGACTGGACGAGCGTGTAGGAGGCGAAATCGGGAAGCGAGGCTGTTCCGATGTTCTTGTAGAACAGGACCAGGCCGTCGGTGTTGCCGGTGATCAGGTCTTTCTTGCCGTCGGCGTCGAGGTCCGCGAACTCCGGGCTCGATCGTCCGCTCGGGACCGTCAGGTCGCGACCGGCCACTTGAGCGAATGGGTAGCCGTCCTGGGTCGAGAAGAAAAAGTGCGGCGGAATCCAGCCGCCGCAGCCGCAGTTCAGGTAGAGGTGGATCACGCCGTCGAGACCGCCGACGACGAGGTCCAGCATGCCGTCGTCGTTCCAGTGGACCATCGAAGGGGTCGCCCGCGAGCCGACGTCGAGGGTCGTGACGTCGTTGACGCCCACCTTCACAAGCGTCCCGGCGTCGAAGGCCGGCTCGTTGTTGTCCGCGACGTTCAGGAAGATCTTCACGGTGCCGTCGGCCAGCCCGACCAGCAAGTCCTTGCGGTCGTCTTCATCCCAATAGACGACGCGGGGGAACACCCCCTGGCAGCCCGCCGGCGCCGCCGAAAGGTCCGTACCCGCAGCCTGGACGTAGAAGTAGTCCACAAAGCACGGATCGGATTCGATTCCCACGTTCAGGTAGACACGGACTTTGCCGGTAAAACCGTTGCCGCCCTCGCCGACGATCAGGTCGCGCAGCCCGTCGTTGTTCCAGTCCTCGAAGGACGGGACCGAGTAGCCCGGCACGACGATGTCCACCCCGCCGGCCTGGATAATCTCCTCCGGTCCCAGATTGAGAACGCCGTCGGCCCGGACCTGCAAAGACACGCAAATCGTCACAAGCACCGCCGCCAACACAACGGAACGACCCATACCCAACCTCCTTAAATGACAAAACATCCCCACACCGAGGGACGCTGATATCCCAGAAACGCGAGGAAGAACCCTCTTCTCCAGACCCCTCCATGTTCCAATAGCATACCACCGCGGTCGGGAAAAGTCAACGAAAAACCGCCCGAAGTCCCGCCGCGGGTCCGGCCAGTCTTCCTGGGGCATGGGGGCAACCACTCTGTCATCCTGAGCGCAGCGAAGGATCTGGGCACAGAATGCGGGCGTACATTCGTTGCATCCGAAGGCCGGATGCTTCGCTGCGCTCAGCATGACACATGCTCATGAGGCCCCACGAAATCCAGTCACACACCCCGCCGCGTGGGTGCTGTGGCGCGTCAGTTCTCTTGGCGGTTCGGATGCCTTCGAGGCCTAAACGAGCAGTTTGCTCAGCACCGCGGCGGTGTGGGCCGCGATGAGCATCAGGTAGTCCAGGTCGCCCAGCGTGTAGTGGTCGTGCACCATCGCGTTGTCGATGTAGATGACGCCGTAGCAGCCGGAGGGGCCGGAGATCGACGCGATCAGCGCCGAGCGGATTCTCGCCTTCTCCTCCACGTCCGCGGCCACTCGAGGCATCACCAGGGACTGGCTTCGCTCGACCGCCTGGTTGATCTTGTCGGCCAGTTTCAGATCGTTCAGGTCGACGGCTCCGCCGTCGCGCCGCTTGCCGGCGTGGTAGGTCATCGGGCCGCTGGGCTGCTCGCGGAGGGCGCACCAGGTGTGGAACGCGCCGAACTGCTTGAGACACAGGTTCAGCATCGTCACAAGCAGGTCCTCGAGATTCTTCGACCGACAGATCGCATCGCAGGCGTGCGAGAAGTCGGAGAGACGCTTGGCGGGCAGTCGCATCGCGGGGGCATGGCCCGCATCGGGCTTGCGGACGACCGTCTCGTGCAGCGGGGTCGCCAGTCCGGCCTCCAGGTTCAGGGTGTCCTCGAACTGCTCGGAGTGGGACTCCTGTGTGACTTCGTCGAGATTCACCTCGAGAACGAAGTCCGTAATGCGGATGGAATCGCCTGTCTTGATCGGCGCCTGGCGGACCGGCTCGCCGTTTAGATACGTCTTGTTGGCCGATTCGAGATCTTGAAGCTGCCAGCAGCCATCCCCGTTGCAGGCGATGGTCGCGTGCTTCTTGGAGACCGTACGATCGGGCAAGAAGACCTGGCAATCCACAGCCCGGCCGATGTGGATCGGGCCCTGGGTGAATTGGTATTCCTTCGCCTCGCCGTCTTTCTGTTTTAGTACCAGACGCATGGTCAGTACCTCCACACACACACGGGTTTCCGACGCGGCTCCATTATCATCCCCGACAACCCGCCTGTCAAGACATGATTTGCTGCATAATGTGAAAATGGTGCAACCGCGACGCCGTCGGGCCCGCGTCAGACAGACGGGCGTCAACGAGACGCCGCAGAGGTCGGGGTTCAAGGACGGGACAAACCCCGGCGGGAACGGTGACGATACTGGTCCAGGATCACCGCAGCCACAATGACGCAGCCGGTGATCAGGCGTTTGGTGTACTCCTGGGCGCCGACCTGGGCCAGGCCCGCGCCGAGGACCGCGATGATCAGCACGCCGAAGAAGGACCGCACGACCGAGCCGCGTCCGCCCATCAGGCTGGTCCCTCCGATCACGACCGCCGCGATCACCTGGAGCTCGAACCCCGTGGCGGTGTTGGGATTGGCCGACGACATGCGGGCCGTCTGGATCACCGAAGCCACCGCCGCCAGGAAGCCCGAGAGCGCGAACACCGCCAGCTTGTAGGGACGCGGGTCGATGCCCGAGAGACGCACCGCCTCCTCGTTGGTGCCGATCGCAATCAGGTAGCGTCCGAAAACCGTGCGGGACAGGACCAACTGGCCGACGATCACCACGAGGATCGCCAGGAAGAACGGGGCCGAGAGCCCCGCCGCCACCGGCTCGGTGAGGACATCGATCGAATTGATGTAGATCGTGCGGGAGTCCGTCACGAGATAGGACGCGCCGCGGGCCGCTTCCAGCATGCCCAGCGTGACGATGAACGAAGGCAGCGTCCACCGCACGACGATCAGACCGTTGGCGGCGCCGCACGCCAGGCCGGTCAGCAGGCACAGGACCACGCCCCCTGCCAGAGGCGCGCCCCAGTTGACCACCGCGATGCCCAGCACCGCGCCCGACAAGGCCATCACCGAGCCCACCGACAGATCGATCCCGGCGATGATCAATACGAACGTCATCCCCACCGCCGCGATGGTGACGTCGGCGACCTGGTTGGCGAGGGTCCGGAAGGTGGCCTGCGTGAGGAAGTTGTCGGCCGAAAGGCCGAAGACGACGATCAGCGTCACCAGAGCGATCGTCATGCCCAGGTAGTCGGCCAACAGGCCGCGGATGTTGCGGCTCTTCAGCTCGTTACTCATGTTCGGCGGCGCCTCCAGAGGTCTGGACGTACCCGCTGAATGCAGCGTTCATAATGGCCTCCTGGCTCCAGTTGTCCCGCTCGAACGTCCCCGCCACCTTCCCGGCGGACATCACCAGGATTCGGTTGCAGACCGCCATCAGTTCCTTGAGGTCGGAGGAAACCAGGACAATGGCCTTGCCCTGGGCCGCGAGAGCGCCGAGCATGCGATAGATTTCGAAGCGCGCCCCGATGTCGATTCCGCGTGTGGGCTCGTCGAAGATCAGGACGTCGCAGTCGCGGTACAGCCACTTGGCGATGACGACCTTCTGCTGGTTGCCGCCGCTGAGCTGGCCGGCGGTCTGCTCGATCGACGAGCACCGAACGCCGAGCGACCGGACGTACTCGCCTGCGACCTGCCGCTCGCGGGCCGCGCGGATCCACCCGAACCGGCTCACGGCCCTGAGCTTCGTGATGGAGATGTTGGCCCGCACGGGCAACGACAGAAAGAGACCCTGCTCCTTGCGGTCCTCGGTCAGCAGGGCAATTCCCTGCCGGACTGCGTCGCTGGGCTTTCGGATGCGAGCGGGTTCGTCGCGACCGTACAGGTGCACTTCACCCGCCTCGGGCACGTCGGCACCGAAGATCGCTCTCATGGTCTCGGTCCGGCCGGAGCCCATGAGGCCCGCGACGCCGAGCACCTGGCCGCGATAGGCTTCGAACGAAACGCCCCGCACCCGCGGCCCGCACACCAGGCCGACGACGCGGAGGGCCGTCGCTCCCCTGCCGCCTGTCGGGGCCAGGCATTCACTGCCCAGGTCCCGGCCGACCATCATGCGGATCACGTCCTCCGGCCCGACGTCTTTCGCGGCCCGCGTGCCGACGATCTGGCCGTCGCGAAGGACGGTGACGCGATCGGCGATGCTCAGCACCTCTTCGATGCGGTGGGAGATGTAGATCACGCCGACGCCCTCGGCCTGGAGCCTGCGGATCTGGGAGAAGAGTCTCTCGACCTCGCTGTCGGTCAACGAGGCGGTGGGCTCGTCGAGCGCCAGAACCCGGCACCGTCGGGACAACCCCGCCGCGATCTCGACCATCTGCTGGCGGCCGACGCCCAGCGACTTGACGGGCGTCGCGGGATCGACGTCCTCCAGGCCGACTCGGGCCATGGCTTCGCGCGCGGATTCGTGAAGCCTGCGATAGCGGATGAAGCCCAGCCGGCTGGGCAGACGCTCGATGAAGAGGTTCTCCGCGACGGTCAGACTGCCGACGAGGTTGAGTTCCTGCATAACCATGCGGACGCCGTGACTCTCGGCGTCGGCCCGCGACCGCGGTGCGTACGCCTGTCCCGCGAGAACCATCTCTCCGGCGTCGGGACGCTCCAGACCCGCGAGGATCCGCGTCAGCGTGCTCTTGCCCGCGCCGTTCTCACCCACGAGAGCGTGGACCTCGCCGGCCTTGAGGTCGAAATCGACCGAGCGAAGGGCCTGCACGCCGGGGAAGGCCTTTACGATGCAGGAGGCGAAGAGAAGCTTGTGTGCCACGGGATTCATTTCGTCACGTCAGGTAAACAGGAAATCCGAATTCCGAATTCCGAAATTCGAAACAAGCACGAATGACCAAAATTCCAAATTCAAAACGGCCACGCATCGCAGCCGCGGTAGCGTTTCGGTCATTTGAGTCTTGAGCCTTTGGGTTTGTTTCGGATTTCGAGTTTCGGATTTCGAATCTTCTTCAGAGCAGTTCCGCCGTCACCAGATCGACCGGCGTCTCCTTGTCCGCCGGCTGGGCCTGCGTCTTGAGCATCTCCAGCGCGTACTCGATGCCGAATCGGGCGAGCTGGTCCGCGTGCTGGTCGACCGTGCACAGGATCTTGCCTTCCTTGACCAACTGGCGGACCGCGGCGATGTTGTCGAATCCGATCACGTGGATCGCACCGGTCTTGCCGGCCTCCTTCACCGCGGTGACCGCGCCCAGGGCCATACTGTCGTTGGCGCACAGGATCGCCTTGAGGTCGGGATGCTCGTTGATCAGGGCCGACGCAACGGGCCGGGCCTTGTCCGTCTCCCAGTAGCCCGTCTGCGAACTGACGATGTTCATGCCGCTGCCGTTCATGGCGTCGTCGAAGCCCATTTTGCGCTGGATGCCGTTGTAGGCGTTCGGAGCGCCTTCGATGATCGCGACCTTGTCGCCGGCCTGGAGTCGCGTAGACAGGTACACGCCGGCCATCTTGGCCCCCTTGCGGTTGTCCGGGCCGACGAACGGAATCCTCGCGCCTTTGTCCTTGAGGACGTCCGCGTCGAACTTGTTGTCGATGTTGACCACGATGATGCCGGCGTCCATCGCCTTCTTGCAGACCGGGACCAGGGCCTTCGAGTCGGCCGGAGCGATCACGATCGCCTGGGCGCCCTGGGCGATGGTCAGCTCGACGTTGCGGATCTGCTCGGCCACGTCGGTCTCGTTCTTCATGCCGATGACCTTGAGCGAATAGTCCGCCTCGTGCTCCTTGGCGTGGGCGAGGGCCCCGTCCTCCATCGTCTTGAAAAACTCGTTGGCCAGCGACTTCATCAGCAGCACGACCTTGGGCCGGTCGTCCTGTTTCCTGCACCCGCCGATCATCGCTCCGGCGGCAATCGCCAGCACGGCCAGTCGGCGACACATCCCTACTCTGCTGTCTCTCATTCCATTCTCCTCGGCATCATCCAGCTTGCTGCAATATGAACTCTTCCAACTCGCTCCTGGTCGGCATCGACGGCTGGGCGCCCAATCTCGTCACGGAGAACGCCGCCACGCGGTTGGCGAACAGAGCCGCCTCACGAAGGCTCTGCCCCTGCGCCAGGCCCACCGCCAAACTGCCGGCGAAGGCGTCGCCCGCCGCGGTCGTATCGACGGCCTGGACCTCCATCGCGGGAACCAGCTCGGTCGTGTTCCCCTCAGCCAGCAGGAACCCCTTGGAGCCCAGCGTCACAATGACCGCCTTGACCCCGGTGCTCAGCAGCATCTCCGCGGCCTTGCGGGCGGAGTTCGCGTCGACCACCTCGACGCCCGTCAGGATGCGGGCCTCGCTCTCGTTGGGCGTCAGGACCGACACGACCTTGAGCAGCGAAGGGCTCAGCCACTGGGCGGGCGCCGGGTTCAGGAGGAAGGGAACGCCTGCGTCGTGCGCGATCTCAGCGACACATTGCACGGTCGCCATCGGCACTTCGAGCTGCGCGACGACCGCCCCTGCTGATCGGATCTCCGCCTCGGCCCGCCGGACGTCGTCGGGCGAGAGCCTCGCGTTGGCGCCCGGCGCGACCACGATCGCGTTGTTGCCGGCCTGGTCCACCGCGATCAGCGCCACGCCGGACGGCGCGTCGGACGTCAACGACACGTACGTCGTGTCCAAGCCCTCCAGGCGGAAGTTGTCCAGGGACTTGCGGCCGAACAGGTCGTTGCCCAGCCGCGCGACGAAGAACACCTTGGCGCCGAGCTTCGCGGCGGCCACCGCCTGGTTGGCCCCCTTGCCGCCGGCGACCATGAGGAACTCGCCGCCCAGGATCGTCTCGCCGGGCGCCGGAATCCGCGCCGCCTTGACGACCAGGTCCATGTTCGAGCTGCCGACCACCACGATGGAACGAGATTCGTTTGCGATAAGAAACCTCCATGGATTTGTGATCCATGATTGTCGACTTGTGATTTCAGACTCGCGTCACGCAGTGGAGTCCGAGACCCAATCAGCAATCAGCCATCCCAAATCAACAATCACTTGGTCAGCCTCTCGACCAGCCAGGTTTCGTAGCCGTCGAGGTCCTTCCACTTCACGGCGCAGTTGACCTTCTTGGCGCCCTCTTCGACGCGGGTGAAGCCGTCGTCGGTGACGCGAAGAGGCACTTCCTTCATCTCCACCAGATCCTTGCTGACCGCCAGGTAGATGGCGACCGTGTCGAACAGGGTCGTGCTGCTGTGGCGGAGTTTCTCCTCGGTCACGCGTTTGCGTCCGGCCTCGTCCAGGTCCTTGCGGTCGTGCAGGCCGTCCAGGTACCAGAGGCGATAGTTCTCCAGCAGGTTGCGAACGAGAATGCTGTCGCTCTTGAGCAACGCCTGGTACTTCGGGCCGTCGAGCTCGACCAGGCCGCAGGTGTCCAGCGGTGTGATCGTCATCGGCCAGGGGACGGTGAAGACCTTCTTTGCCGCCGGGACGTCCTTCACGACGTTGTACTCTGCGTGGGGCGTGCTGCTGCCGCCGTAACCGACGAAGACGCTGCCGTGCATGCCGATGAAGTCCGCCTTCTCCGCGATCCGCGGCTCCCGCTTGAGGGCCTCGGCCACGTTGGGCAGCGGGCCCACCGCGATCAGCGTCACCCGCGTGGGCGAGTTCATGATCACGTCGATCAGAGCCTGCACGCCGTCGGCGTGAACCTTGCCTGGATAGGAGGCCAGGTCGTAGTCCTTGACCCAGCCCATCTGCCGGTGCGGACCATTGCCCTGCTTGACCCCGATGCCGACGGGGATATCCGCCCGTCCGGCCTCCGCGAGGAAGCGTGCCACGATCTTGGCCTTTGCCTGCGTGTCCCCTACCGCCGTGACGACCAGCTTGCAGTCCAACTCGGGCGACTTGAGCAGCAAGGCCAGCGCCCAGGTGTCGTCGATGTCGTCGCAGATGTCCGTGTCGAGAATCACCGGTCGGGCCGCGCCGGCCGGCGCGACGCCCGCAAGGATCGCCAGGAAAATGCACAAGGGACCACAAAATGCTCTGTTCATAGCCGAACTCCAGCGATTTGCGATTTACATTTCACGATGTACGCCTTACGATTGGGCCTGAGGCCACAAATAGTAAATCGTCAATCGTCGGTAGTCAATGACAAAGGGTCTGCTCATGGATGTGATCCCAGCCATCGATCTGCGGGACGGCCAGTGCGTCCGCCTGATCCAGGGCCAGTACGACCGCCAGATCACCTACAGCGACAATCCGGTCGCCCAGGCCAGGCAGTTCCACGCGGACGGAGCCCGCTGGCTGCACATCGTGGACCTCGACGGCGCCAAGATCGGTCGGCCGGTCAACACCGCCTCCATCACCGCGATCGCGGCCCTGGGACTGCTCAAGATCGAGGTCGGCGGCGGCATTCGCGACGAGGCCTCCATCCGGGAGTTGCTCGATATGGGCGTCTCGCGGGTGATCATCGGCACCAAGGCCGTCAGCGACTTCGAGTGGTTCTCCGACATGGCGCTGCGGTTCAAGGGCAAGCTCGTCCTGGGCCTGGACGCCCGCGGAGGCACGGTGGCCACTCACGGCTGGCTGGAGAACAGCCACGAGTCCCTGGTGGAGTTCGCGACCAAGGCCGACAGGCTGCCCCTGGCGGCGATCATCTACACGGACATCGCCAAGGACGGCATGCTCAGCGGCCCGAACATCGAACGCACCGCTTCGCTGGTCCAGGCGGTCAAGACCCCGGTCGTCGCCTCCGGCGGCGTCAAAGAGGTCGAGGACATCCACAAGCTCAAGCCCATCAACGTCGCAGGCGTGATCGTCGGGCGAAGTCTCTACGAAGGCACGCTGAAGCTGTCGGAGGCCGTCGCGGCGGCAAAGTAAGAACCGGAAATCCGAAGCACGAAATCCGAAATGCGAAACAAGCACAAATGACCAAAGGACAGATGACCGAAACGGCTCCTCCGACGGGACAACAGCGTTTCGGTCATTTGGTATTCGTGCTTTGAGTTTGTTTCGGATTTCGAATTTCGAGCTTCGTGCTTTCTTACGTCGAACGTTCACGCGTAGCAATCCGCAGGGCCGAGAGCCGGCAGCTTCAGCCCGTTCTCGAAAAAGAACTGCCGAACGTGCGTGCACAGATGGCACTTGCTTGCATAGGCGGGTAGTTCCTCGTAGCCGAGACCCCTGGCCTCGTCGAGCAGGCCGCAGGGACCTTTCTCACACAGAGTCCCGACCGGACCATCGACGCGGGGATCGAACGCTCTCCAGATCTCTTCCAGCGGTGTCCGATTCACGTTGCCCAGGACGATGCCGCTGCACACGCCGCTGAAGACGTTGCCGTACGGGTCGATGTGCACGCCCTTGGCCCCGAGAAACCCGGCCAGGCAGTTCATGTGCAGGAGCGCCTCTGCTGGCTTGCAGGCCAGCAGATGGGCCGGATGCCCCGCGGCCCGGCCGGTAAAGCGGAACGGGTACTCGTAATAGGCAAGCGTGTAGACGCGGTCTCGCTCGGGCTGCGAAAGACGCCGGATGTCCGCGGGCTCGTCGAGGTACTCCTCCCAGCGGACCTGGACCCGGTCGGGCCCGAGGATCTCGGCCGCCATCGACGCCAGCCGATTCACCGGTTCGCTGTCGACATATTCCTGGTGGAAGGGATCGACGCTGATTTTGAGCCGTTCCATGCCCAGCGAGGTCAGCGTGGCGAGGCGGTTGGAAACGAGTTGATCGTCCGTCGCCCAGAAACCGTTCGTCTCGATCTGATCGACCGGGCCGAGACCCTGCTCGCCTGTCTTGCGAAGGACCTCAACGAGGTGGTCCCAATAGAGAAAGGGCTCGCCGCCGGTGAGATGGACCTTGGCCGCATCGCCGGCGATCATTTTAAGCGACCGCCATGCCGCCAGGCAGGTCTCAACGGGCAGGAGCCCGCCCTTCCGGGGCCCGCAATGATAGTAACAGAACTCGCAGGCGGCATTGCACTGGTACGTCAGCATCAGCCCGGCCGACCGCCAGAGCTTGAACTTCGGCTCCTCGCGCGACAGGCCGCGGTTGTACACATTCTCAGAAAGCTCGAACATGAGCCCAGCGTACCGGAATCGGCCTCGTTCGTCCAGTGATGCGATGGCTTGCATCGCATACGGCGCGGAGATGGCTAGAGAGCGGCATATAGACGTTCCTCTGAAGGCCGAGACATGAAGCTCAAGTTGGATGAGAACCTCGGCAGGGCCGCTGTCTTTCGATCCGGCGGACATGACGCAGTCATCCTGAGTCGCAGACGAAGGATCTGGGCACAGGACGAGAAGTCTCTCTCGGTCTCACGACAGATCCTTCACTTCGCTGCGCTGCGTTCAGGATGACAAGATCCGCGCACGAGTCAATCCGGATCCGTATGATCCCACACAGATGCTATCGTACGCTCTTCTTCAGGTACACCTGCAGAACGGTGATGTCGGCCGGGGTGATGCCGCTGAGGCGCGAGGCGTGACCGAGCGTGGCGGGCTTGTAGGCTGTCAGTTTCTCCTTGGCCTCGGCGCGAAGGTGCGCGATCTTTTCATAGTCCACGCCCGCGGGGATTCGTTTGCTGTCCAAGTCGCGCTGCACACCCGCCAGTCGCTCCTGCTTGGCGAGATAGCCCTCGTATTTCGCGTCGATCGCAACCGCCTCCAGGACCTCCCGGCCGCAGACCGCGAAATCGCCGTGCGTCACGCGGAGTGCGTCCTGCGTGAGGCCGTCGGGACGGCGGAGCAAGTCCCACAGGGTCACGCCGTCCTGCCGGGTGCCCTTGAGATGGGTTTTCAATCGTTCGATGGTTTCAAGCTTGTCCTGGAATCGGCGTTGTCGCTCCGGCTGGACGAGGCCGGCGGTGAGGCCCAGGGGCGTGAGCCTCCGGTCGGCGTTGTCGGAGCGGAGGGCCAGGCGGTGCTCGGCTCGCGAGGTGAACATGCGATAGGGCTCGTCGATCCCGCGGGTGAGCAGGTCGTCGATCATCACGCCGATGTAGGCCTGATCGCGAGCCAGGACGACGGGCTCTTTGCCCTGGAGCTTGCGGGCGGCATTGATCCCGGCGAGTATCCCCTGCCCGGCGGCCTCCTCGTAGCCGCTGGTGCCGTTGATCTGCCCGGCCAGGAACAGGCCGGCGATCTTGCGCGTCTCCAGGCTCGGCTGCAACTGTACCGGCGGGCAGTAGTCGTATTCGATCGCGTAGGCGTAGTGGACGATCCTCGCTCGCTCGGTGCCCGGCATGAGCCGGAGCATCTCTTCCTGCACGTCCTTCGGCAGCGACGTGCTGATGCCGTTGCAGTAGATCGTCGTGCGGGCCTCGTCCTCGGGCTCCAGGAACACCTGGTGCTTGTCCTTGTCCGCAAACCGCATGATCTTCGTCTCGATGCTCGGGCAGTACCGCGGGCCAACGGACTTGATCTGCCCGGTGTAGAGCGGCGCCCGGTGCAAGTTGTCGCGGATGAGCTGATGAATCTGCTCGTTGGTGTAGGTAATCCAGCACGGCAGTTGCGGCCGGTCGATCCGGTCGTTCAGAAAGGAGAACGGGACCGGGTCGGCATCGCCCTGCTGCGATTCGAGCCGGTTCAGGTCGATGGTGGACGTGTCGAGGCGGACGGGGGTTCCGGTCTTGAGGCGCAGGACCTCCAGGCCCAGGCGTTCGAGACTCGCCGAGAGATCGTCCGCCGCGGGTTCGTCCAGCCGGCCGCCGGGGAATTGCTCCGTCCCGATGTGCATCCTGCCGCGAAGGAAAGTGCCAGTCGTGACGACGACCGTCGAGGCAGAGAACGCCGTACCGTCGGCGCAGCGGACGCCGCAAACCTGTGTTCCATCCGTCAGAATCTCGGCGGCCATCGCCTCGATGATTGTCAGGTTCCACGTCTCTTCGAGCCGGGCCCGCATGAAATCCTGGTACTTGTACTTGTCCGCCTGGGCGCGGGGGGATTGAACCGCCGGACCTTTCGAGCGATTGAGCATGCGGAACTGGATACCGGTGGCGTCGATCGCCAGACCCATCAGCCCTCCGAGCGCGTCCACCTCGCGCACGATCTGCCCTTTGGCCAGGCCGCCGATGGCGGGATTGCAGCTCATCTTGCCGATCGTGGCCTTGCTGAGCGTGATCAGAGAGGTGCGAGCCCCGATCCGAGCCGCGGCGTGCGCGGCCTCGATGCCCGCGTGGCCCCCTCCTATGACGATGCAATCAAAGTCGTTGGTTTTCATTCGATTCAGCCAGGGCGACGGCCGAGGCAATCGCAAAGTTGGCTGTGTGCGTAATGCTGATGCTGATCTGGCGAATGCGGAGCCTCTCAGCGATCTCTTTCACTTCGCCCGACAACTTCACTTCGGGCCGGCCCGCCGGATCGTTCGTCACCTCGATGTCGGTCCAGGCGATCTTGCCGCGCCAGCCGGTTCCGATAAGCTTGAGGATCGCCTCCTTGGCGGCGAACCGCCCGGCATATTTCTCCACGGAGTTTCGGTGCGCCCCGGCGTACTGCTTCTCGGCCGATGTAAAGACGCGATCGAGGAACCGGTCCCCGTGCCGATCGATCATCTGTTCGATGCGGGGAAAATCCACCAGGTCAATGCCGTGAGCGACAAGGTCCATCATCAATGCATACCGCTTTCAGCGAGCGAGCCGGTAGAGTCTCTCCAAGCAGTAGTCGACGAACGGAGCGGTGTCGATCTCGGCCACCTGGCGGCCGATCTCCTTCTCCAGTTCTTCGAGCGCGGCCCGCCGACGTTCCCGAAGGACTTCTTCTCGTACCCGGTCCTGGACCTCGGACAGAGGCAGGTATCCCTCATCCTGCTTGGTCTCCACCTTCATGAGAAAGATCCGTCCTGGCGCGTCGATGGGGCCGGCCACCTGGCCGATCCGCATACTTCTGGCCTTCACGGCCAGCACATCGTACGGCGGGGCAAACGCGTTCGGGTTCCTGGGTCTCAGCAAACCGCCCTGAGGAGCCAAGGGATCATTGGAATACTGCTTGGCCAACTCGCCGAAATCCTCGCCGGCCTCGATTCGCATCCGCAGATCCGCGCCCAGCAGCCGGGCCCTGTGGAGACGATCTTCATTCGGATCCGACAGGGGCACCTTGGCGACGTCGATGTCGATCAGACGCAACTGCAGGACGCCCTCGCGAAGAAACTCCTGGTCCTTCACTTTGTCGTAATGGGCGACGATCTCGCGGTACGTCACCGGACGATTCCGACGATACGCCGAGTCGATCACGTACTGGGCGAGGAAGTCCCGCTTGCGACGTTCCTTGAAAGTCGTACGATTCATGCCGCGACGCTGCAGGGCCGCGTCGGCCTCCGCGCCGTTTCCTCCGTGTTCTTCCATGATGAACCGCCGAAGCTCCTTCTCCGCCATCTTGTCCAACGCGTCGTCGGCCTTGTCCCCCAGTTCCCGACGGGCCCGCTTGGCCAGCACGATCCGCGTGATGATATTGCGATTGAGCCGCTGCTCGATCACCGGGCGGACCTCCGAAAGAAACTGTTCGAGCGAAACCTCCTTGGCCCTTGCTTCGAGCCGGTCCTTGAGGGAGGGGCCCGAGAGGTCCTCCTCCGGCGGCGACACCATGACGTCCTCGAACGTGATGGTTTCACCGCTGATGAGGATCTCGTCCGGCCGGGTCGGCCGCGGCGCATAGGTCTTCTGCCGAATCTCTTCCTCGGTCAGGGCCGACTTCTTCTTCTTATTGCCCTCGCAACCGGCCGCCAGGACAAGAACAAGAGCGAAGAGGCACCCGATACCCATTTGTCCCATTCGTCTGACTGTCATCGTTCTCTCACAATCCCTGTGCATTCACATCGCCCTTGAGACCGATTGCCTCGGCGGCTTCTCGCATCCCCGCGATGGCGTCCTCGATCAACACGTTGAGGTCGACGCCGAGGAGGGCCGCCCCCTTCTCGATGACCTCGCGGTTGACGCCGGCCGCGAAGGATTTCTCCTTCCATTTCTTCTTCACGGACTTGGTGGTCGTGTCCAGCACGCTCTTGCTCGGACGCACCAGGGCCGTCGCGGCGATCAGCCCCGTCAGCTCGTCCATCGCGTAGAGGGTCTTCTCCAGATCGGTCGCCGGCTCGACGTCGGTGCAGATCCCCCATCCGTGCGACATCACCGCGCGGATGTACTCCTCGGACCAGCCCCGCTCGCGCAGGATCTGACCGCTCTTGTGGCAGTGCTGCTCGGGGAACTGCTCATAGTCCAGGTCGTGGACCAGCCCGATCAGACCCCAGAGTTCGGGGTCCTGACCCCGCTTGCGGGCGCAGTACCGCATCACCGCCTCGACCGCCAAGGCGTGCCTGATCAGAGCTTCGTTCTGGTTGTACTGCCTCAGCAGCGCGAGTGCTTCGTCGCGCGTCGGCGCTTGTCCAGCCATTTCCACACCCCGCAAATGCGAGGGGCCGCCGTGCAGCCCTGCGTAATAGACGGGTTTCCAACCTCAATACGTGCCGGTACTGTAACGCGAATGCCCCCCGACCGCAATGGGGTTCTCATCGCACCGTGAACATCCCCCGCGCATTGCGGGAAAGGTGTGTGGCATGCACTTGTCATGCTGAACGAAGCGAAGCACCCGAGCCCAGGATGCAGACGGTGCTCCTTCACATGCCAAACCCAGATCCTTGCGGTCGCTCAGAACGACACGCATCCGCCCCCCGCAGCGGGAAGCCCGGTCCCCTGTCTACTTCAGCGAAACCGTCTTGGTTCCCTCGGCCCGCTTGAGGTCACTGAGGGTTTCTTTGCCGTTGGCGGCGATCTTGTGCCGGCCGTAGAACGCCGGGACCTCGCATCGACCCGCGGCGTCGGCCTTGCCCTGCCAGGTCGTCCACCACTGCTTGTAGACCAGATCGCGATAGGCCTGGGCCGCAGGCGTGGGCGACCAGTCCCGACGGTACAGCGACGATTGCGGAATCCAGTTGGCCCCCTCCCAGAAGCCCCACATCAGGATGCCCTTGACCGCCGGCTCGGCGAAGCAGATGCGATAATATTCCACGATGGCCTTCGCCTTGGCCTGCTCCTCCTCATCCGTGAGCTTGGAGTCCCGCTTGTTGTAGTGCTTGGACCGCTGGCCGGGGAAGTTGAACTCGGTGACGACGATCGGCAGCTTGAACTGGGCCAGCTTGGCCAGCGATGCCTTCAAGACCGCGGGGTCGAACGAGTCGCCGTGGAGGTGACCCTGGACGCCGATGCCGCCGATCGGCACGCCCTGATCCAACAGGCCGCGGATGTGGGCGACGTAATCGTCCAGGCGCCGGCCCGTCAGGATGTCGTAGTCGTTCAGAAAGAGCACGGCATCGGGGTCGCCCTGGCGAACCCAGGCAGCCATGTCCCGCGTGATCTCGGGGCCCAGACGCTCCTCGTAGTAGTTGCCGTGGATCATCTCGTTGTTCAGATCGTACTCCACGAATCGGCCCTTGTACCGCGTCCCGATGTCGAGGGCCCGCGCTTTGACCGTCTCGCGCAACGTCGCATCGTCCAGGGCGATCACCCACGGCTGGACGAAGTTCCGGATCCCCCAGAAAATGTTGTGACCTCGCAGCGGGATCTCGTGCTCATCCGTCCATTGCAGGATCGCATCGACGACGGAGTAGTCCACCTGCCCCTGGCGTCGCTCCATGGAGGGCCATTTCAGGGCGTTCTCGGTGACCGCAGCATTGAAGTTCTCCAGGAACACCCTCTTGTACTGGGCAGCAGTCTCGGCGTTCGCCCGCTCGCCGAACATCTGGCTGGCCAGAGCCGCCCCGAACCAGAACTCGTGACGCTGCTGCTCGACGCGAACCTCCGCCCCCGGCGTCGTCTCGATCACCAGCGTCCCCATCCGGATCTTGCGAATGGCCTCGTCCACATCGGAACCCATCGCAAGCGAATGACAAAAGCCCCAGACGACGGCCATCGCGACGGCTTTGGCGACCCACGAAGTGGAATTCATACGATTCCTCCTCAATTGAATGCGGTATTCTTCGGTCGGTTCATGCTGGGAGTCTACCGCTTCCTCGGCGCGCAGTCAATCCGGTCGTGCCGGACCTGGAATCCCGCAGAGGAGACAAGGCATGCTTCACTACTTGTACGTCCGACCGAGCGAATCGACGATCGCCTTCTTGACCTCCAGCGCATCGATCCGGCCCAGATGCTTGTGGAGGACTTCCCCGCCGGGCTTGATCAGCAGCGTGAACGGAATCGCGCCGGGCCACGACGGGTCCACCGTGGAAATCAGGGCGGTGCTGTCGCCGCTGTAAATGTAGTTCGTGAACGAAGCCTGCTTCAATCGCAGGAACTGGTAGGCCTTGCCCTGCAAGGACAAGCCGTCGACGCAGAGGCTCACCATCTCAAACGGGCGCCCTCGGTACATGCGGTTGATCTCGACCAACTCGGGAAACTCCGCCAAACACGGCGGGCAATGCAGCGACCAGATGTTGATCAGGCGCAGCTTGTCGGTGTCGTTCTTGAGCAGGGCCTTGACCTCGTCCAGGCCGATGGCGCTGGAGATCACCGGCTCCTGGGCCCACCGTTCCATCGCCTGTTTGGCCGAGTCCCGCTTGTCGGACCATTTGACCGAACAGCCGACGACCCTGGTCGTCTCGACCGGGACGGGCCTGCCCGCCAGCACCGCTTCGACCGCGTTGCGGGCGTCGTGCGACTTCACCGCGTTCGGGTCCCGCTCGTTGTCGTCGATCCGCCCGACATAGCGGAGCTTCCGCTGGTCATCGAAGACAAACACGTGCGGCGTGGCGACCGGGCCATACGCCTTCGTGACCTGTTGCTTGTCGCCGTCGTAGAGATAGGGGAACTTGAAGTCCCGATCCTTGGCCCGAATCTTCATATCCGCCAGCGTATCCCCCACGTCCGTGTAGCCCAGTTCGTCCAGCCGGACCGCCAGCGGATCGTTGGGCGAGATCGCCACAAGAGCGACGCCTCTGTCCTTGTAGTCCGCAGCCAGCGTCGCAATCCGCGCCTCGTACGCCTGGGCGGTCGGACAGTGATTGCAGGTGAACACGACGACCAGGACCTTGGCCTGCACGAAATCGGACAACCTTCGAGTCCTGCCGTCCACGCCGGGCAGTGAGAAGTCCGGCGCCTGCGCCCCGATTGCCAGGGTCTTGACCGGTTCCGACGCCGCCGTCGCGAGGCCGCCGACGAACCACCCGCACGCAACCACTACAGCCACCGCAAGAATCGATCTGTCCATCGGCGTTCTCCTATCCCCAGACGATCGCCCCTCCGCAGATCCGACCCGCCGCCGGACAAAGGCCGCGTCGGTCGAAGCCTGCTTCCCTATACGTATCCGACGCCGCCCGGTTTGTCCATTCCCAAAGCCCAGCCGAACGAAGGGGGGACCCAGGATTTTCCTTGACAACCTCGCCAATTGCTGGGAGAATACTGATGTTTCATTTCATGGATGGTCGTTTCCGGCCGCTCTTGTGCCACAACCTCGGCAGAGGTGTTCCGTTTCTTGCAGTTCACCAAGGATGTCCGCGATAAGTGCAGGTCCCGATGGATGCGTTTCCGTCGGATACAAATCAAAGGGTGGGATAGACAGGAGGAGTGTTATGAAGAAACTGAGCGTGATGGTCTTGGTGTTAGGTGTGATGGCGGTCTTGGGCAGTACGGCGCAGGCGACGTTGATCGATTTCGAGACCCTCGTGGACTACCAGAACATCCACGGCGTCAACCTCGGCGGCGTCACCCTGTACGAGCCGCAACTGCAGATCGTACGGGTCTTCGCGAACAACCGGTTCTCGGTGTTTTATCAGTCCCGGGTCAACGCGGTCAGCAGCGACGAGAGCGTGGTCTGCACGTACCCCGTCATCGGCGTCTTCGATGCCCCGCAGAGCTCCATCTCCTTGTGGGCTGGAGACTTCGGTTATGACCTCGACCAGTGGGAACTGGAGGCCTTCGACGCTGCCGCGGGCGGCAACAGCCTCGGACTCGTCCAAAGCGCCGTCTGGAACGGCAACCCTTACACGCAGTTGTCGATCAGCGCGCCGGGCATCTGGCGGTTCGAAGCCCGACACATCGGGCCCACGACCGCTGGAATCGGGTATGATGACCTGGAGTTCTCCGACGGGGCCATTCCTGCCCCCGCCGCGATTCTCCTGGGCACTCTGGGCACAGGCCTGGTCGGCTGGCTCCGACGTCGTCGGACGCTGTAGTCCCGTCCAATGGCATGACAGACAATGGGCTGTGGGCCAACTCACAGCCCTTGCCATTTTCACATCGCACGGGATTTCGAGAAACGCGGTTTCCCCTGGCGGTCGGGAAATCGTCGCTCGTTGCCTCTCTCAGATCGTGAATGGGACGCGCATCGCGCGGGACCGCATGCGGTTGGCCTCGGGGTCGTTGACGAACTCGGCCTTACGCAGATCGAACTTCAGATTGCGTTTGCGTTGCTCGCAGATGTCGGCGGCCAGGCAGATGCTCATGGATCGGTACATCACGTCCGGATTGGCCACCGCGGGTCGTCGCGAACGGACGCAGTCGAGGAAGTCCCGCACGTGGTCCATCGGCCTTTGCGTCCGCCCTGCGTAGTCCGACAGCACTTTCTTGAATTCCTGCAACAGAGCGGGCGAGGAAACGTCGGGCTGCGAATACCCGTCCGCTGCCCCGGCCCAGCCTTCCGGCCCTTCGTACCGCTCGCCACAGGCGCCGCGCCAGTATTGGCACGGGTCCCACACCGAACCGGCGACCCGGAACAAGACCAGCTTCACGCCGTTCTCAAGGCGGGTGACCATCGTCGCATCCGGCCCGGCGTACTCGAACTCGATGAAGGTCACGTTCTCCATGTCCAGTCCCGCCAAGGCCTGGGCGACCGTATGAGCGCCCCACATCGCGACATCGGTGGCGAAGTCGTAGTATCGGTACCAGCCTCCGCCGTTCACGTAACCGGCGTTGTAGGGCCGCCAGGGACAGGGCCCCAGCCAGAGGTCCCAGTCCAGTTCCTCCCTGGCCGGCTCGGGTTGGCCGGGCAGCCAGTCGTGAAGAAGCCCGTCGCGCCAGCGGCAGTCGGCGTACACCGTGTGGATCGGACCCAAACGACCCGTTCGCGCCAGCTCGATGGCGAACACGTGGTTGGCCTCGCTGAGCCGCTGGGCGCCGGTTTGATAGACCCGGCCATATCGCTTGGCGGTCTCCACGACCGCCTGCCCTTCGCCCATCGTCAGACAGGAAGGCTTCTCGCAATAGACGTCCTTGCCCGCCCGCATCGCCAGGATGGAGGCCAGCGCGTGCCAGCGGTCGCCCGTGGCGATCAGCACGGCGTCGATGTCGGTCCGTTCGGCCAGGAGTTGACGCATGTCGCTGTACGCGACGCAGTCCTTGTTGCCGTACTTGTTGTCCACCAGATTCTTGGCGGCCTCCCGCCGGCCCTTGTGGACATCGCAGACCGCGACCCACTGCACGTCTTTTTCATTGAGCATGTAACCCAGGTCGTAGGAACCCCGGCCGCCCAGTCCGATGCCGCCCATGACGATGCGTTCGCTGGGAGCTGCGACTCCGGCGGCGCCGAGCGATGAGGCCGGAACGTAGTAGGGAACCGCCAACGCGCCTGCTGTGGCGGCCGCAGTCCCCGCCAGAAATCGACGCCGTGTGATTGCATTGCTCGTGCCGTTGCTCATAGGCCCAGCCCCTTTCCCTTCGATCCTGTCATCTTCGTGCGGTGATCCCAGACCCCGCTGCGTTTGACCCGAAAGGCGGCCATCGCTTGATCAAACCGCCCAACTCAGCCTCCCAGCTTACCGTCGAAGGCGGCATGGCATCAAGTCTTCCCCCCGAAAAAGCAGCAGCCGAAGCACTTTTGCGCTCCGGCTGGCTCTGCTCAATCCTCGGCTTGGCATGGGCGGCCCATCCTGGCGCCCGGTCCTTCAATCTGCGTGCTTGCCCCGATGCCGAATGGCGCACCGGAGGGTCGCCCCCCGCGTACTTCACGCGTACTCGATACTCTAGTTCGACATCTCGCAGAGTGCGGACGCATTCCAGTCTTCCGCGAATCGACCGACCGCGGTGTGAAGCCGACTCTTGACCGTTCCCACGGGAATCCGGAGCATTCCGGCAATCTCCGCATAGGAGAACTTGTGGAAGTAGGCAAGAATCAGTATCTCACGCAGCTTGCCGGGCATCCGAGCGACCACCCGTTTGACCGAAGCGGCGGTCTCGTCCCGAATCAAATCGTCGTACGGCATCCGGGTGTCGCAATCCAGCGTGTTGAGCACGTCGTCGATCGAGTGGTCTTCGCTTTCGAACATGCTCCCCAGATTGGCCGAATCGATCCGCTGCATCCGGCGAAGCGCGTCCTTGGCCTTGTTCGCGGCGATCGTGAACAGCCATGGCCGCAGAGGACGGGACTGATCGAACGAATCCCGACTGACATACAGTTGCATGAACGTTTCCTGGAAGACATCGTCGACCAGATCCGACTGATTCAAGAACCTCCGAAGGAACGCGTAGAGGCTGTCTTTGTACAGCTTCACGAGCTCCTGGAAAGCGTCTTCTTCGCCCGCGGCGTATCGTTTCAGCAGTTCCATATCACTCATAGTTATCCCCTTCCAAGTTAAACCAATTATGAGTGCTATGGTAACAGAGTTGAAAGACCGGTAAATCAGGCTCTGGCTGCTTCTGTTATCCGGTTCGACGCTGGATTTCCTATCGGGAATTCCCCGATACCCCCTCGGCATTCTTCCCAGCCGGGGGTGGGCAGGTCCGACGGGCCGCGAGGTTTCCTGTTGATTTGGCCGCCGGCGGGCCTATGATGAGCGACATGAACGAGAACGAGCCAACCGCTGCGGACCTCGCGACCCCTGGGCCTGCCGGCAACCGCGACGTCAATGCCGCCGAGCATATGCGTGTGTTCGAAGAGCGCCGCTGGGAATTGGCAGTCGACGAGGCCCTGATCGCACTGGCCGACGCCTTGATCGATCCTTCGTTTTCGTTCGAGGAGACGACACAGACCGTCCTGGAGCACGCCCGGCGGTTGACCCAGAGCGAACACGGCTACGTCTCCTCAATCGACCTGGAGAGCGGCGCCAACATCGGCCACACTCTGACGAGCATGATGGGCGAGCAGTGCCGGGTGCGACCCGAGGACCGGCGGATCGAGTTCTGTCCCACCTCCGACGGCGTCTATCCCGCATTGTTCGGCCACGCGTTGAACACCCGTGTCGGATTCTTCACGAACACCCCGGCTCGTCACCCGGCTTCGACCGGCCTGCCCGAGGGACATATACCCCTGAAAAACTTCCTGACGGTCCCTGCGGTCGTGGGCAACCAGGTCGTCGGACAGATCGCGCTGGCCAATTCGAGCCGGGACTATGCGGACCGGGACCTCCGCGCCATCGAACGGATTGCCAAGCTGTACGCGCTGGCCATCCAGCGGATGCGCCGACAGGCGGCGCTGAAGGCCAGCGAGGAACGCTATGCCCTGGCCCAGGAAGCAGCCAACATCGGCAGTTGGGACTGGAACATACTCACCGGCAAGCTTCTCTGGTCCGGTCGCATCGAGCCAATGTTCGGATTCAGCCCCGGCCGGTTCGCGCGCACCTACGAGGCCTTCCTTCAGTGTGTGCACCCCGAGGACCGGCCCCTCGTGGTCGACTCGATCAGCGCCGCGGTGCAGCGAGGCAGGGACTATCAGATCGAGCATCGGATTCTCTGGCCCGACGGGACGGTGCGATGGATCGCCGAGACGGGCGACGTCATTCGCGACCCCTCCGGCGCGGCGGTCCGCATGGTGGGCGTCGCCCAGGACGTCACCGAACGGAAGAAGGCTCAGATCGAGATTCAGAAACTCAATGAGCAGCTCGAGCAACGGGTCATCGAACGCACCGCGGAGCTGACGGAAGCCAACCGCCAACTTCGCGAGGAGATGCGCCGGCGTCAGCGTCTGGAGCAGGAGATCCTGGAGATCAGCGAACGCGAGCAGACGAAGATCGGACGGGAACTGCACGACAGCCTCGGCCAACAGCTCACGGGCATCGCCATCATGGCCAAGGTGCTTCAGCAGAGACTCGAGACCCATGCCCCGCAAGACGCGGCGAGGGCGGGCGAACTGGTGAAGCTTATCAGTCGAGCCATCGAGGAGACGCGTCAGCTCTCCCGGGGGCTGCACCCCGTTGCGCTGGACGAAAACGGACTGATGGCGGCCCTGCAATCGCTGGCTCTGGCGACCGAGGGCCTGCCTGGAATCACATGCGTCTTCGAGTGCAACCAGCCCGTCCCGGTCCAAAACGCCTCGACGGCGGTCCACCTCTACCGGATCGCTCAGGAGGCCGTCACCAACGCGATCCGCCACGGACAAGCCAAGCGGATCGCCATCTCGCTGACCTCCAACCACAGCCGGGCCACACTGTCCATCGTCAACGACGGCCGGAAATTCCCCAAGCGGCTTCCGCGAACCCGAGGCATGGGATTGCAGGTGATGGGCTACCGTGCCGAAGTGATTGGTGGTATACTGAACGTGCGACAGGGATCTGCCGGCGGAACTCAGGTCACCTGTGAGTTCGACGTGAAGCCGAAACGGCGCAAAGGGGCAAAGAAAGATGCCGCACAAGACGCAGAGCACAAACGCCCGTAACAAACGAACGGTCCTGATCGTGGACGATCACCCGATCGTGCGTCAGGGGCTTGCCCAGTTGATCAACCAGGAAGCCGATCTTCTGGTCTGCGGCCAGGCGGAAGACGCTCACGAGGCCATCCAGGCCATTCGCCAGTTCAACCCGAACCTGGTGATCGTGGATATCTCGCTCAAGGACACCAGCGGCGTGGAGCTGATCAAGGACCTCAAGGTCCAGTTCCCCGATCTTCCGGTCCTGACGCTGTCGATGCACGACGAAGCGGTCTATGGGGAGCGGGCTCTGCGGGCCGGCGCCCGCGGATACATCATGAAGCAGGAGGCCACCGAGAAGGTGGTCACCGCGATCCGTCGGGTCCTGGCGGGCGAAGTCTACGTCAGCGATGGAATGGCCGCCAAGATGGTCAGCAAGCTCGTGGGCGGCGTCAGCAAGAGACCCGAATCGTCCGTCGAGAGCCTCAGCGACCGCGAGCTCGAGGTCTTTCGCATGATCGGCGAAGGGTTCAGCACCCGCGAAATGGCGGAGAAGCTCCACCTGAGCGTCAAGACCATCGAGACATACCGCGCGCATATCAAGGACAAGCTCGCCCTTCAGGACGCCAGCGAGCTGCTGCGGTCGGCGATCCATTGGGTGAACTCCGAACTCCAGCGTTGACCCGTCCCGACAGGTTCAGTCCGCTCGTCCGCCGTGCGGACTGAATGAGATCTCTCGCTATCGGGGAAAGCCCGATGCTTGCACGGGGAATTCGTCCTACCCCAAAAACAGATGTGCCCCGATTTCCTCCCGTGTCTTCGATCCGTATGATATAGATGGGCAATTGAGCGAGGGATCGGTGAGAAGAGATCCCCAGCACAAATGCCAGGACGTTGCCATGTATTGACGACAGGAGAGTGCGGCACGATGAGCATGACGACAATGACGGCGACCTGCGAGTGGCGCCACATATGCGAGGATAGAATCAACATGGGCACTGAAGAAGAGCCAATCGTTCGGACGAGAATCCTGGTCGTGGACGATCACTACATCATGCGACGAGGTCTGTGCGAACTGCTCAACCAGCAGCCGGGGTTCGAAGTCGGCGCAGCGGTCAACAACGCGCAGCAGGCGGTGGAAATCGCGCAGCAGGAGCCGTTCGACCTGGCGATTGTCGATGTCTCTCTGGGTGAGGTGGACGGGATCGAGCTGACCAGCAGGCTCAAGTCCCAGCACCCCGACCTAATCGTTCTGATCCTGTCCATGCACGAGGAGACTCTCTTTGCCCACCGGGCGGCAGGCGCAGGGGCTTCCGGCTTCGTCGCCAAGCAGCAGGCGGGGGAAACGCTCCTGCCCGCGATCCGTCACGTCCTCAACGGCGAATACTACTTCAGTCATCTCTGACCGACCGAACCGGTTCGGCGCCGTTGCGCTGCCAACGATCCCGCATCAAGACGCTTTCTTTCAGCGTCCGACGAGGGTATCATGCCTCGTCAGACAAATGACCTTGTCCCTTGGAATCGTGCAGGAGATCGACGGTGCCCCCAATGCCCCATCCGCAGGACATTCTCAAAGGCGGCTTCTCGGCGTTTCAGACTCCTCGCCCTGACGACAAAGCCCAGTGGAATGCACGCCGAAGCGAGCTGCGTCGCACGCTCTGGCGACTCCTTGGCGATCTGCCGACGCTGTTCATGCCGACGGCGACCCTTCTGAGCACAGAAAAGCACGCCGGGTTTGTTGTCGAACGGTTTGCCTTCGACAACGGCGTCGGCGACCCCGTACACGGCTGCGCGCTGCTTCCAACCGCCAGGACCGAGCCGGGACCGGCCATTCTGTACCACCATTGGCACGCAGAGCAGTACGACCTGGGCACGCGAGAGTTGCTCGAGTGCGTCCATCCCGACTTGGGCTTCGCGACCGGAGAAGGACTCGTCCGCCAGGGTTATGTAGTCCAGGCCATCGACGCCTATGGTTTCGGCCGGCGGCGCTTCCAGGGTCCGGCCGGAGAGAGGGAGGTCGGAGCGGGCGTCGAAGCGGCCCTGTTCAAGACCTTCCTCTGGGAAGGCCGAACGCTCTGGGGGATGATGGTCCGCGACGACATGCTCTCGTTGAACCTGCTGGCGTCCCGCCCCCAGGTGGACCCGGCTCGAATCGCGGCCATGGGCGTGAGCATGGGCTCGACGCGGACATGGTGGCTGGCGGCGATGGACGACCGCATCAAGGTCGCGATCTGCGTCGCCTGTCTGACTCGGTATCAGAACCTCATCGCACGAGGCTCGGTCAATGAGCACGGCATCTACTACTACGTCCCCAATCTGCTCAAGGAGGGCATCGATGCGGAGTCCATCGTCGGCCTGATCGCGCCGCGCCCGCTCTTGACGCTGACAGGCGACCAGGACGCAGGCTCCCCCGCTGAAGGCGTACGGATCATCCACGCATTCCTGGAGCACCTCTACCAATGCTACGGCCGAGCGGAATGTTTCCAGGGACTGCTCTACCCCAACGTCGGCCATGCCTACACGCCCACGATGTGGAACCAAACGCTTCGCTGGCTCGAAAAGCACATCTGATCCGTCCCTGTCATGCTCACGGCAGGACGAGGCGATAGCTGACGAACGCCAGCGACCGGCTATCGGGCGACCAGGAGGGCACGTTGATCGTGCCCTGTCCGCCGAAGAGCCTGGCCAGAATTCGTGGCTTGCCGTCGGGCAAGTCCATGATCCGCAGGCAGACGTCCTTATTCGCGGGATGACCTTGAACGCTTCTGTCGTACGAGAGAAAGACCAACAGCTTGCCGTCGGGCGACGGATGCGGGAACCAGTCGGCATAATCCAGGTCGATGGTGACAGGCTCCTGCTGCGAACCGTCGGCGTTCATCCGCCAGATCTTCATCAGGCCCGATCGTTCGGAATTGAAGTAGATCGTGCGGCCGTCGGGCGAATAGTCGGGCCCGTCGTCCAGACCCGCGGCGTCGGTCAATCGCTGCTCGGCTCCGCCCTCGACAGGGATCGTATAGACGTCGTAGTTGCCGCCGCGAGCGGCGCAGTAGGCAAGCGTCCGTCCATCGGGCGACCAGCCGTGCCAGTACGAAGGGGCCAGGGGCGTCACCAGTCGCGGCGTGCCTCCCTCGCTCGGAAGCACGTAGATTCGCGACTCGCCTTCGGTCTGGTCGCTGATCGCCAGCCATTTGCCGTCGGGCGAGAAGCCGTGGTCGTTGTTGCAGCGCGTCGCAAAGCCTGTGTCCAACTGCTTGGGTTCGCCGCCGGCGACGGAAATCGTAAAGAGCCGGCCTCCGCCGTTGAAGAGCAGGTAACTGCCATCACGCGACCAGTTCGGCGCTTCGAAGTGGCTTCGCTCGCGATGGACGATCCGGCGTTCCCCGGTCTCGACGGAGACAATCTCCAACGTGCTCTCGATCACGCGATCCCCGACTTTGGCCTTTCCCAGGGTCTTGAACGCGACGCTGGAAAACACTGCGGTCTCTCTCACGGAGTTGTCGTGCGAGCACACGATCAACCCGGCATGCACCGGGTCCGCCAGCGCCACGCAGACCGAGCCCACCGGCTGCCACGTCTTTCCGTCCCGGCCGACCGACAGGCCAAAGACGTCCGCATCACGCTCCAGGCGGATCGCGGTCGGGGCACGAATGGGCGACTGGATCTCCTCCGTTGCGCCGCCCTGAACCTTGCGGTACTGCAGGCTGATCAGACCGTCGCCATGCACGACGGCATCGACATACGGAGAGCCGGGATCGAGGTCTTGGCGGATCATCCAGCCTGCTTTGCGATGGGCGTTCTTGCCTTCGCCCGTCCAGCGAATGGACGCTGTCATGGCCGCGTCGCCGTCGAGCTTGCGCCGCAGGAACTGAAAGGCATCCTGAGTCCCCCAGATGTTCTCGCCGCTGCCGGTCACGGCGTACTGATCGCCTGCGGCGTCGAACGTCGCCTTCCCCGCGGCGCCAACGGCTCCGACGTCGCCCGCCTCGTCGAAGATCCCCAACGAACCGACCGGCCCATCCGCAGCAGCCACGCACAACACCATCGCGCAAATGACGGCTCCCATCGGCACGCTCCCGCCCGGTCGATCACCGGACAATCTCGACGATCTCGATGTCCTTGTACCACGCCTCGCTCGCAGGGCCCGAATGAATCTGCAGGCCGATCAGACCTGTCTGTTCGATGGACTCATCGGGCTCGGTGTAGTCCACGGTCTGGACGCCGTTGAGCCACAATTGAACGCGCCGGCCCTCGCAGCGAATCACGTACTGATTCCACTCGCCCGGCTTGAGGGCCTTCTTCAGCACCTCCGTAGCCGGTTGAGCGAGGATCTTGTTGCGACGGGACTCGTCGTAAAGGCAGCCCCAGTAGTGCTGGCCCATGTCGGCCTGGTAGCCGATCATCTCGTTGTGGTTCGGGATGCGGCGACTGCGGATCTGGATGCCCGCGTTGGCCTGGGCCGGATCGCCGAGCAGCTTGACCTTCAGCCGCAGTTCGAAATCGCCGTAGGCCTTCGTCGTGCAGAGGAACTCGTTGCGGGGAGCGGCCTTCTTCAGGCTGCCCGCGACGATCGCGCCCTCTTCGACGCGGAACCAGTCGAGATTGCCCTCCCAGCCGCTGAGCGTCTTGCCGTCGAAGAGCGAAACCGCACTCGTCGGCCCTTGCTGCACGAACAGGTGAACGCCCTTCTTGTTGGCGCTGACGACGTCCATCAGCCCGTCGCCGTTGATGTCCACGACCTCGAACTGCGTGCCGATGCCGGAGTCGTCGTCGATGATGTGCCGGGTGAACGTGACCCTGCCCTTCTCGGGCCGCTGGATCTCGAACCACACGAGCAAGGCGGGCTCGCGCGCGCCGGGATCGTTGCCGTTATGGGCGAAGTACCGCTTGCCGGTGACGAAGTCCATGATGCCGTCGCGATTGATGTCCGCCAGGCGGATCGCGTGGGTCTGCGAGAAGTCCTTGCTGATCTGCTGCATGTGGAACTTCTCGCCGTTGGAGCCGGGCAGTTGCTCGAACCACCAGATGCCGTAATCGTGGGCCGAACTGGTCAGGACGTCGTTGAGCCCGTCGCCGTTGATGTCGAAGACGACCATGTCCGCGCACGGCGGGCCGAAATCGACCGCGTGGAACCGCCACTGCTCCTGCGTGCGGTCGGCGGGCGCCTCCCACCAGCCCTTGGTCACGATCACATCGTTGCGTCCGTCGCCGTTGATGTCGCCGACGCCCAGGCCGTGATCATACCGCTCGCTGCCGGGGGCCTTGGGCCCGCCGATGATGTGCATCGTCCACTCCTGGTACGGGTCCTCGGGGATGCTGAACCAGGCCATGTACCCTTCCGGCTGAACTCCCCAGACCGCCACAGGCTTTCCGTCGCCCAGGAGGTCCGCAAAGAGCGGCGTCTCGTTGCACGCGCTGCGCGTCCCCTTGTGCACCTTCCAATGACCGGGCTTATTCTGCGGATTCTCGTACCACAGGGATGGCTCGCCCATCATCGTCGTGATGATCGAATCGATCCACCCGTCGCGATTGACGTCGGCGGAGTAGTTCGCGAAGGTCTTGCTGTACCCGGTGTTGCCGTCATACTTTCCCGGCGGCAGGATCTCGTGCATCGTCCAGTCGGGGGCCTCGTACCACACCTCGCCGGCCATGATGTCCAGCTTGCCGTCGCGATTGATGTCTCCCACCCCGACGCCTTCCGAACGAAACGTCTTGTCGAGCACGACTTTGGTGAACTGTACCGGCGCCGCGGAAACGACGGACCCAAGCGACAAGCCCAGAACCATCGCGAGCAAGAACGGACTTTTGTGGGTGAGCGTGGACATGAGAGACACCTCCTACTGGCAACTCCTGAACGGCACGAACTCGAACGGTACGGCCACCATCATGGCCCCCGGTCCAGAGGGAGTCAAGAGAGAAGCCGCGCGACGTGGAAATCCGGATACTGTGGACTCAAGGCCATCCCACATACTCTGCGGTTGGACTTTTCGAGACGCCTTGCGGCGTCACTGCGAACGGTCAGAGCACGATCTTCTCCTTCCCGGCGTCGAAGCGGGCGACCTTGCCCTGTGTCAGGCCGAGCATGCCCATCTGCATCGCAGTCTGAACGTGGTAGGCCAGATCCATGGGGCTCTGGGTCTCCTTCTTGCCGGACCGGCAGCAGGCCAGGAAGTCCTTCCAGTATCCTACGAAGTCCTCGCCGTGCTCGATGGGGAACTTCTGGGCCTTCTTGTCCGAGCCCTCGGCCGGGATGAAGACGATGTCGTTGCCCTGGATGGTCAGGCTGCCGTCCCAGCCGCGAATGATCGGGATTCGACCGGGGGCCCCGCGGAAACCGGTGCCCGCGTAGTCGTTGCCTTGGGTGCCCAGCACCGCAACCGTGATGCCCTCGGGGTAGTCGATCAGTGCGTTGAACGTATCGGGGATCTCGCGTTCGGAGTAGCGAAACTTGCCGCCTGTGGCGACGACGGTGCTGGGCATCTTGACGCCCAGGATGTAGAGCACAGGCGTCAGGCTGTGCGGGAACAGATCCGTGGAGGGTCCGCCGGCATAGTCCTCGTACATCCGCCACCGGAAGAACCGGCTCACGTCGAACGGCTTCTTCGGCGAGTCGCCCAGGAACGCCTCCCAGTTGAGGTCCGGTCCCGGCTTGGCGTTGGGATCGTCAATGGGCATGCCCCGCTCGCCCCAGTCGCCGACGCGGAAGTACCCGCACTCGGCGTGGATCGGCTTGCCGATCAAGCCGTCCACCACGAGCTTTCGCATCTGGTGCCATGCGGTGTCTGCCATGCCCTGCGTGCCAAGCTGCATGACGACCTTCGACTCGCGGGCCACGCGGGCCAGTTCCTTGGTCAGTTCGAACTGCCGCCAGTGGGTGACAGGCTTCTCGCAGTACACATGCTTGCCCGCCTTAAGGGCGTCGATGGCCTGATAGCCGTGCAGATGGTCCGGCGTAGAGATGCAGACCACGTCTACCGCGGGATCGGCCAAGAGCTCGCGATAATCCATATACGCCTTGCCGCCATAGCCCTCGACGCGCTGCTTGAGCCGAGGTCGATACACGTCGCAGGCCGCGACGATCTCGATGGGCTCCTTCCCCTGCGTCTTGAGCCATTGGATCGCCTGGAAATGCGCCCCGCTCCGCCCGCCGCACCCGATGAACCCGACCCCCAACCGCTCATTGGCGCCGAGGACTGTCGAGCTCATAGATGAGCCCAGAATCATCCCGGCCGCAGTGACGCCACCGGTCTGACGCAGAAACCGCCGCCGACTGACCTGACTTGTGCGAAACGACTTGCTACCGCTTGCCATTTGAATCCGCTCCTTCCAAACACGTTTAGAACCGCCAGAAATCGTTCACAAACCATCGATAGGCCGAGCCGATCTTGTCCGTGCCCACCTTGCCGTCCCATGCGACGACCGCATATCGCAACGAAAAAGGCTTGTCGGCGGGCACAACCAATGGCTCTGCATGGAGATTCAGTGTCGCCGAGATGTAGGCGAAGGGTCTGGTCATCGTGAACCAAGTGGTTGGGCGGAGGTTGGCGGGGTGGCCGAACATGGCCACCGTCACGAGCTTGCCGTCGACTGCCGCGGTGTAGGCGCACCAGTTCGATTGAACAAGCCGCTCCTCGCCGCGGAAGATCGTTCCTTCCTTGCCATCGGCGTTGAAGAACTCGCTTCCATCCATCGATCGCACGAATCTCAAGCCCAAACCGAAGTAGTGCGAACCGGACAGAGTCACTTGTTGGATGCCCTTGGGAAGCTCGAAATCACTTTGCCACGCCAACACGGTGGCGTTCACCTCAGGCGCCCGGCATACGGTGACACTGCGGCTCTCCAGCAGAGAGGGAGGCCGGTCCTGGGAGGCGATCCAACGAATCCTCTCTGTGAATCCCGCACAGGCCGCACCATTCCGCGAGTCAGCCCGCGTGCCGTCAAATCCCTCGTGCTGCTGGCGTCCTGCCGTCGGGGTCTCTTCCCAATAGTTGACGCCATCAACGGCGATGGCGAACATCAGCGCGTGATGGTGCAGATGGTCCCAAGGCGCGTCCAGCAGGAAGTTCACGCCGCCAGGGGTATAGAGCTCCTTGATGTACGGCTTGAATGGCACGCTGTTGTAGCGGTACTGAAGAACCGGCGACTCGCCCGCTCGGATACACACGCTGTTTGCATCCGTCGTAAGTTGAAGAGACTGCTGTGCCTGCGCAGGCCGCAAACCGGCAAGTGCGATAACCACCAAGACAAACAGCAAGTTCAATCGAATCATGGATGGCCACCTCCCCTCAAACAAACTGCTTGAGGTGTTGGATGCTGCGCTCGGCCTGGTCGATCGTGCCGCACTCGACGCTGAAGACGATGTCGCGAGAGATCGTCTTGCAGACCTCGACGACCTTCTTCCAATCGATGACGCCGTCGCCGCAGGCGCAGCCGACCGGGGTGCCGGTGACCTTGCCTCGTTCGGCGGTCGATTGCTGGATCGAGATGTCCTTGGCGTGCAGATGCACGAGGCGCGTGCGGACGTGCTTGAGCCACTTGATCGGGTCCTGGCCGCCGAGGTAGCTGTTGCCGGTATCGAAGTTGATGCCGATGGCCTTCGATTTCACAAGCTTCTGGATGCGGTCCAGGCCCTCCGGCGTCTTGCTGTATTGCTGGTGCGGCTCGATGCCGATCAGGATGCCCCTTGGCTCGGCCACCAACGAAGCCTCCTTCAGCGCGTAGCGAATCAGCGTGAAGTCCTCGTCTTCGGTCGTCCAGGCGGGCTTGGGGCCCTCGTCCGTGTTGACGACCGGCGCCCCGCACTCGGCGGCGAAGCGGATCGCCTGCTTGAGGTACTCCGTGCCGATCTCCGGCTTGCACAAGGGCGTGTGGGCCGAGAGACCCGAGAGCTTGATGCCGGCCTTGTCGCAGGCCCGCTTGACGCGATAGGGGTCGTCCAACATCGAGACGCTGTGGAAGTACCCTGCCTCGCTGAGCAGCTCGCGGCCCCAGTGCACCATCGGCTCGACGTACTCATAACCCAGCTCGGCCGCCTTCTGGACGCCCCACTCAAAGGACTTGTCCGCGTGCCGCACGAATTCCATATTCACCCCGATCCCGATCTTGCCCATCTCGTCACTCCTTCACAGAACAGTCCCTATCCCACCGGCCACCAGCGGATGGCCAGAAACGCCAGCGACAGGCCGGCGATCAGCCACATCGCTCCACGAACCTCCCTGAATCGACCCAGAACGACCTTCAAACCGACGAACGACACGAACCCCAGCGCCAGGCCCATGCTGATCTGATAGCTCACCGCGATCATCACGACGATGATCAACGAGGGAATCAGTTCGTCGGCCTTGCGGAGGTTGATCTTGCGGGCCTCCTTCATCATGAAGTACCCCACGACGATCAGTGCCGGCGCGGTCGCGTAACCCGGCACAACCGCAATCACCGGGACGAAGAACAGAGCCAGGAGAAACAGCACTCCCGTAACCACCGAGGTAAAGCCCGTCCGACCGCCCTGCTCGATGCCGGCCGCCGATTCCACGTAGGACGTGGTCGTCGAGGTTCCCAGCAGAGCCCCGACCATCGTCGCGACGGCATCGATGCTGAGCAGGCGATCCAGACCGCGGATCTGGCCGCGGTCGTCCCGCATGCCCGCCTTCTCGCAGCAGGCGACGAGCGTACCGATGCTGTCGAACAGGTCGATGAACATCAGGGTGAAGATGCTGCCCCACAGGCTGATCTTCATCGCGCCGACGATATCCAGGTGCAGGGCGACCTTGCCCACGGGCCAACCGAGCGACACCCAGCCGGCGGGCTTGCTCACATAGCCCAGCAGCCCCGCCGTGATGGTCGCTACGAAGATGCCGATCAGCAGAGAGCCCTTGACCCGAAGCGCGCTCAGCGCGATCATCACAGCCAATCCGAGCAGGCCGATCCAGACTGTCGCTTTCGTCAGGTCGCCAAACGCGAACAGCGTCTTCTCATCGCGCAAGACGATGCCCAGATTGCCCAGGCCGATGAAGGCGATGAACAGGCCGATGCCCACGGCGATGGCTGCGATCAGACCCTGCGGAATCGCCGCGACGAGCTTCTTTCGCAGGCCGACCAGCGTCAGAACGAGGAACACCAGGCCCGAAATGAAGACCGCCCCCAGGGCAGTCTGCCAACTGACCTGCTCCTGAGCGACGAGCGTGTAGGCGAAGAAGCTGTTGAGCCCCATGCCGGGGGCCATGGCGATGGGCGCCTTGCCGAAGAGCCCGGCGGCGATCGTCGCAATCGCGCTGACCAGGCACGTCACCGCGATCTGGGCGTTCTTGTCCATCCCGGCGTCGCCCAGGATGTTCGGGTTCACGAAGATGATGTAGGCCATGGTCAGAAACGTCGTCACCCCGGCCACCGTCTCAATCCGCAGATTCGTGCGATGCTTCTCAAACTCGAAGCGGTCTTTCAGCATTCCGCGTCCTCATTCCCCCAGATTTGCCAGAACCTCGACGACGAGCCGCGCCGCGTTCTTCGCCGCCAGGCCATAGAACTTCTGCTTGTCCACAACCGCGCTGTCGTCGGCCTTGTCGGCAACGCTGCGAAGGACCAGGCACCCGATCCCGCGTTGATGGCAGATCTGCACGACGGCCGCCCCTTCCATGTCCACGACGTCGGCGTCAAACATCTCCGCCAGTTTGCGACTCTGGGTCTTGGACGCCACGAAGGTGTCGCCTGTAACGAGCGTCCCGACGACGACCCGGGGGGGGCGTTGGCCGTTGAAATGGTCGATCGGGTCGAAGGTCGTCGTGCTCGCCGCGTGTCGGGCGGCGGCCAGCAGGTCGGGGTCGGCAAGGAAGAACGTGGGGTTGGTCTCCTCTGTCAGGCGATTTCTCACGCCGCCGGGCTCCAGTCCCACCGGTCCGATGTAGCCCATGTCGTGATGAGCGGTCCGTCTGGCGACGACGATGTCTCCCGGCTCCAGATTGGGATCGATGGCCCCCGCGATTCCCGTGAGCACCACCCGCGTCGGCTGGAAATGCTCGATCAGGAGGGTGGCCACCATGGCCGCGTTGACTTTGCCGACGCCTGTCCAGGAGACGACGACAGGCCGGCCTGCGATCCGGCCGGACGTGAACTGGATGCCTTCGAACTCCAGCGACAGGGCCTCCGCCAGTCTGGCATGGAGCCCCGCGACGTCCTGCGACGAAGCGCCGAGGACCGCCACCGGGCGCGTGGAAACACCCGGCGATCCGACCGAAGTGCAGGAAGCCAGCGAGAGGAGAGACGCGAGGCAGACCATCATTATCACAAGGCGTCGGGCCATGACTTCTCCTGCACCAGCCTGCAATTCATGGGCGTTCAAATGCGAGCGAGAGGAGTCGAACCTCCACGTCCTTACGGACACCAGGACCTAAACCTGGCGCGTATGCCAGTTCCGCCACGCTCGCAGCGAGCTTTTCGCGGCTCGGGTCATTATGCCCCGCGCGCCCAGCCGTGGCAATTGAAATCCGATCGGGTGATCGGGTCCGCTAGCCCCGCAACAGCGGCTCGTCGTCGTCCTGGTTTTCCGGCTCCGACGGCCCTTCCTTCGAGATCTTCTCGATGCGTTTCTCCGCCTTCTGGAGGATGGTTCGGCAGTGTTTGATCAGGGCCATTCCCTTCTCGTACTGTTCGAGGCTGTCCTGCAGCGGGATCTCCCCCTGCTCGATCTTGCCCACAATCTCTTTGAGCTGCCCGATCGCCTCCTCGAAGGTCAATTTGGTCAACTCGTCCTTGGTTCTTCGTTCCGTCATCATCCATCATCCTTTGTCAATTCCCGTGACTTGGCTTTCGATCCGATTGTCACCGGCCAGTTCCGTGAGGAGCACATCGCCCGCCTTCACGTCGTCTGCCGTGCGGATCACCCGGCCGGTCTGCTTGTTGAGCGTGATGCTGTAGCCACGATTGAGAACCGACTTGGGATTGAGCCCTGCCAGACGGTTCTCCTGGGCGGTGATTTGCAGGTTCTTGCGATTGAGCACCTGAATCAGCCCCGCCAGACTCCGGCCCGCCAGGTTGTTCAATTCGACCGTCATCCGCCCGAGCAGCCGGTGCGGCTCGATCCGCGCCACCTGCTCCTGGCAATCCTGGACCTGCTTCTGGGCATCGAAGAAGACCCGTCTCATCGCGTCGCCCAGGTCCCACCCCAGATCGTCCAGGTGCTGCTCGCGGTTGCGAACCACCAGCAGCGGGTTGCGGAACACGGAGTTGGCGAGAATGGTCTGGAGATACTCGCGGCACAGGTCGAAACGCGAGCGGACGCTGCCGGCGAGCCGCCGCTCCTGGTGCTGCAAGTCGCTCAGCACGTCCTCCATGTTCGGAACGGCCGCGACGCCCGCCTTGGTCGGCGTCGAGGCGCGAGCGTCGGCCACGAGGTCCGCCACGGTCACATCGACCTCGTGCCCGACCGCGCTGATGATCGGGATTTGGGACGCAAAGATGGCGCGGGCCAGGACCTCCTCGTTGAAGGCCCAGAGGTCCTCCAGCGACCCGCCGCCGCGACCGACGATCAGCACGTCGAGCTTGAGCCGGTCATTGCGCCGGTTCACGTCGGCAATGGCGGCGGCGATCGCCTCGGCCGCACCCGGCCCCTGGACGGGCACCGGATACAGAGCCAGGCGGGTGCAGGGCCAGCGGTTGTGGATGCTGTCGGCGATGTCGTGCAGCGCGGCGCCCGACTCGCTCGTGAGGATGCCGATCCGCTGCGGGTACTTGGGCAGCGGCTTCTTGTGCGACTCGGAGAAGAGCCCCTCGGCTTCGAGCTTGCGAACCATCTGCTCGAAAGCCAGTTGCAGGGCGCCCATGCCCGCCGGGATCATCTCGTCGACGATCAGCTTGTACCGCCCCTGGGGCACGTATAAATCGATCGATCCGGTCACCAGCACGGCCAGCCCATTGCCCGGCTTGAACTTCACCTTGGAGAAATTCCCCCGCCACATCGCGCAGGGCAGGATCGACTCTTCGTCCTTGAGAGAGAAGTAGCAGTGACCGCTCTGGTGCTGTTTCCAGTCGGTGATCTCGCCTTTGATCGTCAGCCAGGACGGCAGATTCGCCTGGAGAACGTCCTTGACCAGCGAGTTCACCTGGGCAACGGTGTATACCTTCGTTCGTGTTTGCGACTGCATCTGCATGGGCTCGGAAATCCCTTCTGAGGCCGCCCCCGGACCTGTGTGAGACCGCCATCCAACCGCGTCGTGCGGCTGGCCCCGATTATACGGCGGACCGTCCGCGTTCTCAACCGGGAGTGAGGAATCGTCGAACTGGAAAGCACGAACGAGCGTCTAGCGAGGGTCGGGAACCGGGTGCAGAGCGACCAGACGGGCCCTGTCGCCCGGCGAGTTGACCCGACTCCTGTCGAAGATCGCGATCAGACGTTTCTGTGGTCCTGCCTCTCCGATCCGGACCAGGAGATAGGCTGTGAAGACGTCGCTGCGGACGGTGACCAGATCGCTGAACCGTGTGAACAACAGATCCCGCTCTTCGAGATCGTTCAAGGCGGCGTCCGGCGTCAGATCCGGGCCCCGCGGCGTGTCGTCGTGTCCGTTGCCCGTCCTGTCGAACACCAGATCGTGGAGGGCGATCACCTTCATCAGTTCGGCCGTGCTTCGGTATGCGCCGTGGGTCCGCCGGTGCTTGACGATCTCACGCCCTCGCTCATACGCAGTCTCCAGATCGAAGGCAGGATTGGCCGACGAAGTCGTCGAGCCCGCTCCTCTGACCGAACCCGCGGCGATGTCGGCCGGAACGCCCTTGTAGCTCATCCAGGGCAACTGAGCCAAGACGAAAGCCGGCGCGGTGTTGACGTTGATCCGCCCCATGATGCGCGTTTCGCTTTCGGCCACCCGCGGCGTGGCGGATGGATCGATCACAGTCAGGTACTTGAAGAGACCCGCGTTGTTCGGATCGACCAAGTCGATCAGCACACTGGGCGCCGACGCGCCTTGCGGGACGATGTACCCATTCTGGCGGAAGATCTTGCCCAGCTCCCCGATGTGCGTCAAGGGCTTGTTGGCGGGATGGGCCTGGATCACGCCGGGATACTCGCTGTCGATATAGGGCCCCACGTCATTGCCCAGCGTGGGCGTCGATCTCTGCGCAGCGGACGCCCAGAGCCGCCGGACGCATCGGTGCGGCGAGATGTCCCGCCGGAGGCTGTAGGCGCCGTCGGCAGTCGGCATCCAGCCCTCAGGCACTCGAATCATGTCGGCAGGCAACTCGCGAGAAACTCCTGGAACGACGCGGACCAGAGAGATCGTGGCGCCGGCTTCGAATTTGAAACTGCTCGGATTGGCGTTTTGTACCCGCCTTGAGTAGTCGGCCCGGTTGTAGGCGTACAAGGGCATGGTGTCCGCTGGCTCGTTGGCGTCGGTGAAGACCACGCTGTCGGCCAGCGGCGCATCCGGATGGTCGGCCAGAACGACATGGAACCGCCTGGACCCGCTCCAGGCGATCGACAGCTCGGTCCGACCACCGGCGTCGTCGATTCGAAGTTTCCACTCATCGGGTCTGGGGTCCCGGTCCTCGAAGTGCGGCTTGAACAGCTCGACCGCGTAGGACCAGTGCTTGCCGCTCTGGTTCTCCACCAGCCGGCAGGCGATCTCGGAGATATAGATGCAGGGACGCTCGAAACCGAAATATGGGGACGACAGATCCTGGACGACCGTGACCTCGTCGTCGTCGTCGATGTAATCCATGATATTGGCGCTGATCTGCGCCGCTTCCTGCGCGGCCCGTTCGGGATCGAGATTCGGCTGCGAATCCAGCAGGGCCGCGGCGATCGCCCTGCGGAGGGTGAGTTCGTCCGTCGTGTTGACGTTCACCATCTTCCTCCGCTGGGTCCCATCGTCCAGCGAGAAGGGCTCCGGCGTGATGATCCGGTCCATGTTGTAGGTCGTCGCGACGTGACGATAGGCATAGGAAGAGAAGTTGTTTCCGCCGGTCACCCGCGGATACCACGTATCCAGGTCTCGGTAGATGGGCTTGGAGACCCCGGTGAACCGTCCGCAGACCTCCACACGAGTATCGATCTTGTCCTGATCGAGCAGATAGCGATAGCGAAGCTCCAGCTCGTCCGACATGTCGAAGGGGGTATAGGCGCTCGGATTCTCGACATCGAGGTACCGCCAGATCACGTTCCGTTCATACGCCGCCAGATTCTGCGCGGCCGCCGACCCGGTCGAACCGTTGGCGCGAACCCCCAGCAGCGTCTCTTCATGCGTCACCGAAGGCGCCGCTGTGGGCGACGCCGCCAACGCCAGAACGTTGATCCGCAGAGGACTCGCCAGGCCCACGCCGGAGTCCTGCGAATCGGTGGGATCGAACCGAAAACCGGTGTTCAGATTGAGCATGGCACTGTTGTCGATGATGCGTACCGCCGCGTAGAAGGGCCTGCCCTTGCTGGTCATCACGCCGGGCACGCGGAACCACTTGGCGTCGGGGACCCCGTCGCCGTCGGCGTCGGCCAGTGCATCCGGGTCCACTGCATTGCTCGGATTGAGGATCGGCTCCCGCTCACCAAGGGTCTTGTCGATGAGGATGTCCCTCGTGGCGGTGGTCAGAGGACCGAGGTTGCTGATCTGCCCCCAGGAGTGCTTGCCGCCGGACTCGTACGGCGCCAAATCGGCGAGCCAGGGGTTGGCCTCGTCGGGGTAGTCGTAATACTCCTGGCCCTTCCCGACGCCGGGCACGTCCTCGGCTAAGGCCTGATGAATCTGCGTCACAACCGTATCGACGGCGCAGGTGAGTTCACGACTTTCGGTCGCCGCGGTGGTGGCCATCTTGTCGATCCGCGCCGCCATCACGAAGAGCACGCCGACGATGGCCAGCAGACTCGTGAGGACCACCGTCAGGATCAGGGCCGAGCCCTGGGGCCGGCCTGCCGCAATATGTCCGCTCGATTCCTTCATGGCTGCTCCATCAATTGTCCAGGTAGACAATATGCGTGAACGTCCTGCCGTTCTTGATCAGGTTCCGCGAGTCGTACAGGGTGAATGTGAACTTCAGGGCGCGTCCCAAGCCGGGGATCTGATTGAAGTGCTCCTGGTCGATTCGCGACGCAGGGAAGTCGGGTTCGCGAAGACTGCTTCCTTGTCGCGGATACCACAGCCCGGGATCTTTCTCCGGATCGAGCGCCCTGTTGTCCGAGGTCAGGATGAAATCGGAGTCCGCCAGGTCGCCGTCCTCGTCGGGATCGACCGCCGGAATCCATCGATTCAATTGGTCGTTCCAGCCTTGGACCATGAACTGGCCCACGCCCTGGCAGAACAGCGAATGGATCGAGGCCGGCTGGGCGGGATCGATCAGCACGCCGCGAGCCTCGTGGGCGGGTCGGCTCTCGATCTGGGTGCTGCCGCTGCCCTTGGTGATCGTGATGTCTCCGATGACCGAGAGCATGTCGATCTTCTGGGCCTCCGGCATCCGCTTCCAACCTTCCAGCGAGATCCGGTCGATCTCATCCTGGCTGTTCCACTTGAGCCACTGCTCGGTGGTGAAACCGTTCACATCCAGAGGCTTGTCCGTGCTGCCCGGGGTCGGGGGGATCAGCAGATGTTGCGTCCTGGCCAGCACCCGCTTCCAGGGTTTCTGCATCGGAGCCCAGTTGGGGTCCGCAGGGCTGGCTGACGGGCCGCGGGCCAGCGTGTAACAGATGCGAGCCACGTTGCTCCGCTCCGATCGACCGTAGGCCTGAAAATCGCCTGTGGTGAAGAACATGATCCGATCGAACCGCTCGTAGCCCTGGGTTCCGACGAAGCTGGTCCCTGTCCCTCCCGAGACTCCATTCGGCTCGACGTAGCCGGGCTTGGGCGCCGCGTTCCAGACCACGAAGATGTCGGCGTCCTTGCGGAGACTGCGGAAATCGGCGTCCAACTGGTCCGTAAGGACGCGAAGCTTCTGCATGATCTCGGCGTTGGCCACGGCCAGACGGTGCGAATCGATGCTGACGCGGAAAATCACTCCGGCGAAAGACAGCACCACCGCCAGGATCGCCAGGGCCACCACCAATTCCATGAGCGTGAAGGCTTTTCGCATCTTACGGCCTCGGGAATCTGATGATCTTCTGATACACGGCCACGCCGGGAATCCGCCCTCCCGCCACCGGCGGCGGAACCACCCAGACCCAGCCGCCCTCGGTCGTGGTCAGGCCGCCGCCCTCCCAGACGCGATCCAGCGTGATTCTCTCGGGCTGGGCTTTGTCCCGCTCCAGCACCCGATAGATGTGGCCGGTCGCGTCGTCCACAAGGATCGAATTCTGCGAGACGAACGTCCGCTCGTCGATCGCGTCGCTGGTCACAGCGTCCTTGACAAGGACCTGGTCCGACATCCCGGCGGTCTGAGCGAGGTTGATCCGAACCGGGCACGGCAGCGTGGTCGTCTCGAGCTGCGGCCAATTCGCGCCGCTCCTGCGTTTGCGGTAGGACGAATCGCCGCCGATTTCCCGACTGACGAACACGACGCACTGGATCAACTCGCCGCCCTGCGGCGCGTCGTTGGCGTCGGCGACGTCGTTCGCGTCGGACACCCGTCGGCAGATCGCCGACCAGGAATACTGGCGGTCCACGTCCCCGCGGGTCGAGGGGTAGAAGGTCTCCCCCGTCGGCAGCGTGGCGATATCCTCATAGAGAGCGAATCCGCTGTTCTTGAGATCGGGATCGTTGACGTCGAGACCGAAGATCCGCATCTTGGCGAACGCCTCCGCGGCCGCCACCGCCGCGATCGTCCGCTCGGTCGACAGCGTCGCGAAGTAGATCCCCGTCAGGAAGGTGCCGCCGATGAACGTCATGCCGATCGCCAGCGTCCCGACGGCCATCAAGGTCTCCGTCAACGAGAATCCGTGCTGTTGCCGTTTCTTTGTCATATCGCCCATCACTTCGCGGAGATCAGGTTTCCCGTGTACGGGCTGACGTAGAAAGCCCGGGTCGCCAGCCGGCTCAGGTAGTCGGTCCACGCGGTTTTCTTGTCGTACACCACCCGCAGTTGGGGAGTCTCGTAAACCACGAAACTCGTGCAGCCGGGCTCTTCGCCCAGGCCGTAGTTGAGACTGTCCGTCTGTCTCGACCCGTTCTTGCGGGGGAAATAGTCGTCCTGGAGGAACATCCCCGTAGACACAAACGTCCCTGTGCGGGGCCGGCAGATGTTCTCGACCGAGTTGAACACGTCGTCCCGAGACACTCGGTTGCCGCCTGCGGCGTTGTCCGGACGGTATACGCCGTCCCGGTTGCGGACCCGCACGTTATGCGTGACCAGTTTGCCTGAGGGCGAGAACACGATGGAGAACGTCGTCGCGTCGGACAGTTCGAACGGCTCGTCGATCTCCGTGTCCCTCGTGATCCAATTCAGCTCCATGACTCCCATCGGACTGGGCAGCTTGACCGGTTCGAGCCCTTGAATCGCCCGGAAGCCGTCCTCGAGGTCGAAGTCGCTGGTCGCCTGCACGTGCTCGATAAAGATCATGTACTGCGGCGCGTCCATCAATCCCTTGAGCGGGTCGGTCGGATTGTCCGAGGTGCACAGCTTCTGGAAACGAACCCCCACGTACCGCTGACGGCTGACCGCCATCGTCCGGGCCGAGTGCAGCGCCGCGTTGATCATGCTCACCGCGCCGCCCTCGGTCTGAAACGACCGGATCAGGGCACGCATGGCCGGGACCGCCAGGCCCGCCATGATGGCGATCGTCGCGATGACCAGCGTCATCTCGACCAGCGTCAAACCGGTTGTCTTGCGTGCTCGCAGGTTCATGGGTCCCGATCTTTCCTTCAGTCCTTATCTGGCTCTTCGCGCCCTGCTGCTGATGTCGTCCTCGGTGCCGAACGTCCGGTCCGGACCGGCCGAGATCAACTCGGGAAAGGTGTCCCCCTTGCCGTCGGCGTACTCGTACACGTAGTCCAGCACGGTTCCCCAGGGGTCCCGGATCTCCGCAATGGCGGGGTCCCCCGCCAGACTCTTGACCGTCGCGGGATTGAGCTGTTCAAGCACCGCGCGAGCGTCCGGCACGGACCGCAGCTCTTTGACCATCCACTCGTTGTGGTCCAGGGCGAAACCGCGTGCGTCCCGCGCGGGCTGCTCGGGGAATCGGCCCTTGACCTCGTAGTACTCCCGAAGCGCCGTGTTCAGCAGCCCGAACGCGCTGTCCAGGGCCCGCTCTTTCGACTGGTTGTCCACGCGAAGCGTCAGCGTGACCACCAGACTGGCCAGCACCGCGATGATGCCCAGCACGACCATCATCTCGATCAGCGTCACCGCTCGATTGTGATGCCCCTGTGTCATAGGCTGCCTCACGCGATCCTCGCGGTCACTTGGCGAAGTTCCGAATGTCGTCCTCGGTGCCGTAGATGCCGTCCATGCCTGCGGAGATCAACAGGTACGAATCCGGCCGGACCGGCCATCGACGGTCTTGAATCCGCACGTCGCGGATATAATCGTAGTAGAAATACTCGAAGCTCGTCGTGCCGGGCCGGATGCCCGGCGCCAGGTCGTGCTGCCGACGCGACGCCGGCGGCAGAGCCCCATCCGCCACCAGACCCAGATTCAGGATCGGCGCGTTGTCGCGAGCGTCGTAGATGCAGTTGCTCGTCTGGGTCCACGCGACCGGTTCATGAAGGAGACTGGCGGGGTTGGCCTTGAAGTACAGAATGGGCGTGCCCGCCGAGACCATCTTGCCGTCGAGCCTCCGGATCTTGCGATCCGTGCGGGTGAACACGTCGCACAGCACGTACGTTCGCGGCTCCAGCGGGGGAACCGTCCCAGGGAACAGAGCGTCCGTGCCGCCGCCGAGGAGGAAGGGATTGGCGACCTCCAGATCCACATAGCGGCCTTTGCGTCTCTTCAGAGTGTCGATTTCCTTGTAGACCGTGTTGGCGATCCCGGCGTTGTTCACGCCCGCCGCCAAGCCGTCGGCCCTCCAGGCGGAATTCGGATGGAATCCCATCAGGTCCCAACCGACCATCGCCTCGGCCAGCTTCTGAGCGCCGCAGTAGTTCTGCAATGCAGTTCCCGCAGCGGCAGGGTCGAACCAGAACGAGGGGGGATAATCCCCGTAGTCGCTCTTGAAGGCCGCCAGACCCAGTTCGATGGCGGTGAACTGCGCCTTCTGCTTGGTCTCCTTGGCCATCTTCTGCACGGTGTGCACGGCCGGAATCAACAGCCCGATGAGGATGGCGATGATCCCGACCACCACCATGATTTCGATCATCGTCAGGCCTGATCTTCTCGTTTTCACGGCTATTCTCTTTCCATAGCGCTGTCACGATCCAGTTGCCGCAGACGTCGACACGCAACGCGTCTGACTTACGGTTGCGTCTGCTGCTCCTGGTACTTCCACTCGAAGTTGCAGACGTCGTCGGCGGTGCCGTACTCGTTGTCCCAGCCCGCGGAGATCAGGATGTACTGATCGGGACGGAAAGGCCGGGAGGCCGTCGTGATCTTGTCGCTCTTGGTGTTCATGTAGAACCGCAGAGGGGTCGCCAGGCTGTGCGTGGATGCCGTGGTGGTCCCGCCCGTCATCCAGGGCTTGTTGAGGGCGATCAGGCTGTTGTTGTCCATGTAATTGTAGATGTTTCCACCGTTGCTGGTCTCGGACATCGGCAGGGCCGCATCGTGCTGCGTGTTGGCGGTATCCGCTCGGTAGTACAGAATCGGCATGCCGGTCTTCTTTCCGGATGGCATCTGCCGCTCATAGACGTCACAGAGCACACGGGAGGTCCCCAGGAAGCTCCCCACGTTGCTGTAGATGTCCGTCATCTGCCAGGCGTTGGCGCTCTCGGCCTGCAGATAGGGCCCCCTGCGGGCCGTCAGGGTCGCGGCGCGGGCGACTTCGCTCATCTGGTCGATGTTCGCCGGATAGAGCACCTCTCCAGACGCGCTGAGCCCGTTTCGACGGAAGACCGAATTGGAATGGAATCCCAGAAGGTCCTGTCCCATCAAGGCCTCGCAAAGTTTCATTGCGCCACAATACGCAAGCCCATCGGGGTCCCTGGCGCCGGAGGCCGGGTAGCTGCCGTACTCGTTGTTGAACAGCTCAATCGCGGCGTCCATGCTGTGAAGCTGGGCCTTCTGGCGCACGAGGGTCGCGTAGCGACGGGCCTTGTTCAACGCCGGGACCAGCAGACCGATGAGGATCACGATGATGCTCATGACGGTCAGCAGTTCCACGATGGTGAACGCCCCTTTTCGTTTGGCCTGGTTGATGGTCGGTTTCATGGTCTTCTCCTTTTGCATCTGGTGCACGACAACTTGGATCTTCGATCTTGCAGGATTCCGGGTCAACCGCCGGAGGAGCCCAGGCTGGTGATGACCTGGATCATCGGCAGGAACACCGCCAACACGATAATCATCACGATGCTGCCCAGGCCGATGATCATGATCGGCTCGAGCATCGACATCAGGCCGCCGACGAGCACGTCCACCTGCTCGTCGTACTGGTCGGCCACTTTCAAAAGCATTTTGTCCAGGTCGCCGGTTTCTTCGCCGACGGCCACCATGTTCGCCACGAGCAAGTCCACCGTCTTGGACAGCCGCAAGGGGCCTGCGAACGTGTCGCCCTGGCGGATGGAGTTATGGACCGCGGTGAGCATGTTCGCGTACACTTCGTTTCCCGCGGTCTCTCTCGTGACGTTGATCGCGTCGAGAATCGGCACGCCCGCGCTGATCAGGGTGCCCAGCGTTCGCGTCCACCGCGTGATGGACACCTTGCTGGTCAACTGCCCGAGCACCGGGAGCCTCAACTGGACCGCGTCCAGCACCAGGCGGACCGGACGGAACCGCCGGAGGAAGCGCGTCAGAAACACGATCCCAACCGGCACGCCCGCCAGCCAGGCCCAGCCGAAGTCCTTGGCGATCCAGGAACTGATGCCCAGCACGGTGGTCGTAACGGGGTTCAGCTTGCCGCCGACCATTTCGGTGAGCACCGACTCGAACTGGGGAATCACGAAGAGCATCAGGCCCATCAGGATGCCGAACGCGGCGATGAGCACGACGATCGGGTAAATCATGGCGCCCTTGACGCGCGCCTTGAGCCGCTCGGCCTTCTCCTTGAAGTCCGCGACGCGAGACAGGATCAGGTCGAGCACGCCGCCCGCCTCGCCTGCGGCGATCATGTTCACGAACAGCCGGTCGAAGCAGCGGGGATACTTGGCGAACGCCTCCGACAGGGTCGAGCCGCCTTCGATGTCGTCGGCGACGTACCCGATGATCCGCTTGAAGTTGCCCTTCTTCTGCTGCTCTTCGAGAATGCGCAGGGACCGCAGCACAGGTAGACCCGCGTCCTGGAGGGTCGAAAGCTGCCGTGCGAACTGCGTGACAAACCGAATCTTGACCTTGGCCCCGGCGCCCCGACGCTTCTTGGCCCTGGCCGCCGCGCCTTTGCCCCCCGCCTTGGCGGCCGTCGCGGCCTTGGACCGGACCTTCGTGGGGAAATACCCCATGTTGCGGATCTTGCTGATCGCTTCCTTTTCGCTGAGAGCTTCGATCTCGTCCTTGATCTCGACGCCCTGGGAATCCAGCGCGACATACTGGAAGACCGGCATACTTCTACCTCACTTTCCCTTGTCCGTTAGCGTAACCAGCAATTCGAGCGATCGGATTATCCTTCGATCATCGTCTCCCGCGCGATTTCGTCGACGGTCGTCAGGCCGTCGTAGATCGCGGCCAACCCGTTTTCCCGCAGGGGCCGCATCCCCGCCTTGAGCGACGCCATGCGAAGCACGTTCGTCGAGGCGCGGTTCATGATCAGTTCCCGGATTTCCTCGTTGAACACCATGATTTCGAAGACGCCGAGCCGGCCCTTGTAGCCGGTGCCGTTGCAGCGGCTGCATCCCCGCCCGTAATAGAACTTCTTGCCCTTGATGTCGTCCTCGGTCAGGCGGAGGTCCTTGAGCTGCGCCTCGCTCGGCTCGAACGCGGTCTTGCAGCCGGTGCAGATCTTTCGCACGAGCCGCTGGGCCACGATGCCTTCGATGGTGGCTGTCAAGAGGAAGGGCTCCACGCCCAAGTCCAGCAGACGGGCGATCGAGCTCGGGGCGTCGTTCGTGTGCAGGGTCGTGAAGACCAGGTGGCCGGTCAGGGACGACTGGGCCGCGATTTCCGCGGTCTCCAGGTCACGAATCTCGCCGACCAGGATGATGTCGGGGTCCTGACGCAGGATGGAGCGAAGGCAGCGGGCGAACGTCAGTCCGATGTCCGGCTTCATCTGGCACTGGATCATCCCGTCCATATCGTACTCCACCGGGTCCTCGGTGGTGATGATCTTGGTGTCGATGGTGTTCAGTTCGTTGAGGGCCGCGTACAGCGTCGTCGTCTTGCCGCAACCGGTGGGCCCGGTGACGATGACGATGCCGTTGGGCTTGTCGATCAACTGGCGGAAGGTCTTGACATCTGCCGGCTGAAGGCCCAGCTTGTTGATGTCGAAGCTCACTTGGCTGCGGTCGAGGATACGGAGCACGACGCTCTCGCCGAACATGGTGGGCAGCACACTGACGCGAAGGTCCACGGGATTGCCCTGCACGGTCAGGGAGATACGACCGTCCTGAGGCAGACGCCGCTCGGCGATGTCCAAGCTGGCCATAACTTTGATACGCGAGCTCAAGGCCGCCGCGATGTACTTCGGAGGCGGAATCATCTCATAGAGCACGCCGTCGATGCGGTACCGCATCTTGTACTCGGCTTCAAACGGCTCGAAATGGATGTCCGAGGCCTTGTCGCGAATCGCCTGGAGAAGAACCAGGTTCAGCAGCTTCTTCACCGGGTTCGATTCAGAGAGTTCCTTGAGCTCGTCCAAATCGATGCTGGCGCTGCGGCCTTCGAATTCCTGGAGGAAGGAGTCCGACTGGATCTCGTCGATCAGTTCGGTGATGTTGTCGTCCTGCTTGGTCTCATAATACTTGCTGATCGCGGTCTCCAGACTGCCGCGATCGGTCATCTTGGCGACGATGGCGAAGCCCATGAGGGTTCGCAAATCGTCGGTGGCCCGGAAGTTATCCACATTATCGAGGACAACCGTCAGTTCCTTCTTATCCTTGTTGTGAGAGATGGGCAGAATGTGAAAGGTCTTGGCCATCTGGGCCGGGACCTTCTCGATGACGTCGGCGGGAATGTCCAGTCCGTCGATGCTGATGTACTCGATGCCCCGTTGGGCCGCCAGAGCGATCTGAAGGCGGGGTTCATCGACCAATCCCAACTCCATGAGAATCTGCCCCAGGCGGATACCGCCCCCTCGCTTCTTCTGGATCTCAAGGCATTCGTGGACCTTCTCACGGCTCAGCAGTCCCATCTTCATCAGGATCCTGCCGATCGGTCGGCCGCGGAGCTGCTCGACTGGAGGGAGCTTTTCGATTGCCTTACCGTTACCCATCGCCATAACCCTTAAACACCCTATAATCCAGTACGACCTTATTGTATCGAAGTAAACACTTATTTTACAGAAAATTACAATTCGGACATCTGGTTAATAGGACACAGACAAGTGCCCCGATAACAAAGGAATGCCCTCGGGTATTCAAACGGGAGTGCTTCCATCCGTGCCCTGTCGCCTGGGGTCCCCCGTGCCGTCGGAAAACGCCCGAACCGTCACGTCTTGAGAATCGGTCCGAGGTCTTCGAGTTCCTTCTTGGCGTCTTCTGCCTTCTTCTTGAGCTTGCCCTTGGCGCCCGCGATCTTGGCCAAGGCCTTTTCCTGGAGAGCGCCGGGAGCCCGACCCTTGTCCAACATCTCCTCCAGGGTGATCTTGCCAATGTCGTAGAGGTTCCACAGGTGTTCGTCGAGCAACTGCATGCCCAGCTTCTTGCCGGTCTGGATACTCGAATCGATACGGTAGGTTTTGTTCTCGCGGATCAGGTTGGCGATCGCGGGTGTGACGACCATGAATTCATAGGCCGCGATGCGCCCCCGCCCGGTCGCCAGAGGGCACAACGCCTGACTCAGCACAGCGATCAGGTTTCCACTCAACTGAATTCGGATCTGCTCCTGCTGGTCCGTCGGGAACACGTCGATGATACGGTTGACCGTGCCGGCGGCGCTGGTCGTGTGGACAGTACTGAACACCAAGTGTCCCGTCTCCGCAGCACGCACAGCCGCCTCGATGGTCTCCAGGTCTCGCAACTCACCGACGAGAATGACGTCGGGATCCTGTCGCAACACACGCCGGAGGGCCTCGGCGAAGCTCGGCACGTCCACGCCCACTTCTCGCTGGTTGATGATTGATTTCTTGTGCGGATGGTAATACTCAATGGGGTCCTCGACCGTCACAATATGGCGATCGAAGTTCTCGTTGATGTAATTGATCATCGTGGCCAGGGTGGTTGTCTTGCCGCTGCCGGTCGGTCCGGTAACCAAGAACAATCCTCGAGGCCGCCGGCACAAAGCCGCGCAAATCTTCGGAAGCCCCAGTTCCTCAAACGTCAGGATCTTGTAGGGAATCTGCCGAAGGACCATGGCGATGGTGCCCTTCTGCTTGAACACCGAGACACGAAAACGCGCCGCAGTGCCAAAGGCGAAACCATAGTCGGTTCCTCCTTCTTCCTGGAGCTCCTGCTGGCATCGTTCCGGCGTGATGCTCTTCATCAGAGCAGCCGTATCATCCGGCTCCAATACCTTGGTCTCGAGGGACCGCAAGTGCCCGTCGATCCGAATGACCGGCGGACGACCGATAGAGAGGTGGATATCGGATCCCCCTTGGCTTACGCACGCATGGAGGAGTCTGTCCATGTTCAGTGTTCCCATCAGTGTTCCTTTGCCAAGATATGGTTCTACTCCGCTACAATGCCTTCGACCTGCGCGTTTCGCGAGACCTCTTCGGCGGTGGTCACCCCGCTAAATACCTTCAATACCCCGTCCTCTGCCAGGGTTCTCATGCCGCTGGCCTTGGCCGCGACCCGCAGTTCGCTGGTGGTGGCCCTCTTATAGGCCAGTTCCCGCAACTCGGCATTCATTTCGATCATCTCGAAGATGCCCTTACGGCCCTTGTAACCGGTGTTCTGACAGGCGCTGCAGCCGGCTCCCTTATAGACCGGGCGCTTCTTGACCTCCGCCGGGTCGATGCCCAGAAGCTTCAGGTGCTTGGGATTGGGGTTCTCGTCCACGACCTTGCACTTCTTGCATATGACGCGGACCAGACGCTGAGCCATGATGGCCTGGATGGAGCTGGCCACAAGGAAGGGCTTGACTCCCATATCGATCAAACGGGTGATGGCGCCGCATGCATCGTTGGTGTGCAGGGTGCTGAAGACCAAGTGGCCTGTCAGAGCGGCCTGGATGGCGATGTTGGCCACCTCGCCGTCGCGGATTTCGCCGACCAGGATGATGTTCGGCGCCTGACGCAGCATGGCGCGAAGGATCTTGTCGAAGCTCAGTCCGATCTCGTGGCGGACCTGGCACTGGTTCATGCCGGCGAAGTTGTACTCCACGGGGTCCTCGGCCGTGATGATTTTCTTGTCGGGCTTGTTCAACTCCTGGAGCGCGGCGTACAGCGTCGTGGTCTTTCCGCTTCCGGTCGGACCGGTCACCAGGAAGATTCCGTTGGGTCGCTTGATGATTTGCTGGAAGGTCTGATAATTATCGGTTGCGAAACCGAGCGACTCAATGCCGATGTTGACGGCGTCGGGTCGCAAGATACGAAGCACCACGCTGGGCCCGTGTACACCAGGGAGCGAGGAGACGCGGAAGTCGATGTCCGTGCCTGCGATGTTCCGCTTGATACGACCGTCCTGGGGCAACCGCTTCTCGGCGATGTCCATGCCCGAGAGAATCTTGAAACGGGTGACCAGGGGGTTCTGCATGTTCTTGGGAATGTTGTCCTTTTCGAGACAGACGCCGTCGACGCGATAACGAATGCGGACGCGGTCCGCCATGGGCTCGACGTGAATATCGCTGGCCCGCATATGGTAGGCCGTGTCGATGATCAGGTTCACCAATTTGATGATCGGACCTTCATCGTCGCCGGCACCGGCCTGTATCCGCATGGCCGCGGCCTGCAACTCGTGACCGGCCTCCGCCAATTCGGCCGCCGTGGCGTCGATGCTATGCTTGAGCCGGTCGTCCTCGACCGAATTGGCCGTCTTCGCGTCGCCGGTGTCGCCGCCAACCGGTTTCGAGACCAGGGATTCATCGATATATGCGCGAATCTTCTTGGGATTGGCCACATAACATTCCAGCTCCTTGTTCAGACGGAGCCGGACCGAGTCCATCATGTCGAGATCCATCGGGTCGCCGATGATCAGCTTCAGACGCCCGTTGTCGGCGCTTAAGGGAAGGATATTGTGGCGCTTGATGAGATCCTCGGGGATGATCTTCGTGGCGTCCGGCGGGATGGGGGCCTGATCGACGTCCACGTACTTGAGGCCGAACTGTTTGGCGATCGCCTTGGCCAGCGTGTCCTCATTGATCAGTCCCAGATCGATCAGAACCTGCCCCAGCCTCTTGTTGCTGGTCTTGGCTGTCTTGATCGCATTGATCAGAGCTTGCTTCTCTACCAAGCCTGCCTTATAGAGGATTTCCCCTAAGTGCATGCGTTGTTTGGTCATACAACAAACCTCAAGTGCTGCCGCTAGTTACATCAGTATAATCTTTTCGTGGCAGCCTGTCAATTCCGTAGTCATCGGCCATTTCCTGAGGCTCCTCCAGTCGCGTGTGCCCGACTCCATCGATGCACCCGCCACCTTCACACGCGCCATCTTACCCGCCCTGCCCCCATTGTCCATCTATTAGGAAAGATTTCAAAGAAAGGCCGTGGTTTACGTGCTACGCGGGGGTCGATGTGCCCTGTCACGACAGGCAGAGCCCGAAGGATTGCGGTCAGTCCGCCAGCTTCAGCCGCAGCAGGTTCAGGGCCGTCTGGGCAGCCCGCTGGCGGATCGAACTGCGATCCCACGAGAAGACGTGTCGAATCCCTGTGGAAGGGTCCCGCCGGTCCCACGCGACGTGAGCCAATCCCACCGGCTTGACCTCGTTGCCAAAATAGCGCCAAACCTCGGTCCCGTCCCGGCTGTCCAGGCCGATGTACACCAGGCCCACCGGCTTTGCCTCGCTCCCGCCGTCGGGACCTGCGATGCCGGTGATGCCGATGGCGTAATCGGCGTCGGATCGTCGCCTGGCGCCTTGAGCCATGCCTGCTGCGACCTGCTCGCTGACCGCGCCGTATCGGTCGATCGCCTCCCCAGGCACATCCAGTTCGCTCTGCTTGGCCGCGTTGCTGTAGGTGACCCAGCCGTAGGTGAAATACCGACTGGAGCCCGGCACGTCGGTGATCAGCGAAGCGAGCAGACCCCCTGTGCAGGATTCCGCCACAGCCAGGGTCCGACCCAGCTCGGTCAGACGCTCCCCCACGACTTCCGCCAGTGTCTGGACGCCTGTTCCGTACACCAGATGCCCCACCGCGATCCGTAACGACCGCTCCTGGCGAGCCGCCATCGCCTCGGCCTCGCTCTCCTCCGAGGCGGTCGCCACGACCTCCAGAGTGATCACGCCTTCATGCACGGTGCAGTTGACCAGGGGGTTGCGTCCCCTTTCCATGGCGTCGCCGATCATCTCGGCGATCTTGGACTCGCCGGCGCCGAAGCAGCGGAGTCTCTTGACCACAATCACCTGCCCCGCAGCAAGCCTTCGCAGTTCCGGAAGGATGGGCACATCGAGCATGTGCTTCATCTCACTGGGCACGCCGGGCATCGCGAACAGCACCTTGCCGTCGAACTCGGCCCGGATGCCTGGGGCGGTCCCTTTCCGGTTCTCAATGGCCGTCGCGCCACTGGGAATGCAGGCCTGGATCGTATTTCGCGCAGGCATCTCGACGCCCCGGCGGTCGAAGAACTCTCGCAACGCCGCGACGAGGTCGTCCCGAAGAACCAACTCCACTCCCAGAAAACCCGCGATCGCTTGTCGCGTCAGGTCGTCGTCGGTGGGTCCCAGACCGCCCGAGAGGATGAGGATATCGGATTCCTCGCAGGCCTGGGCGAGCTTTCGTCGAATCGCGGGCTCCTCGTCGCCGACGCAATAGACGCCGACCACCGGGATTCCTGCGATCCGCAGTTGCGCCTCGATATAGGCGGCGTTCGTATCGACGGTCTTGCCGCTGAGAAGCTCGTTGCCGATACTGATAATGCTGGCCTTCTTCTGCATCACATCTCGATCATCGCCTTGACGACGCCGTCCCGATAGCCCGCGACCAGTTCGAATGCCTCCTGGATCTGGTCCAGCTTGAAGCGGTGGGTCACCATGAAATCCGGCCGGACCCTCTGCGACGCCACCAGATCAATGGCCTTGTGCGTGCAGGCGTTCTGCCGTCGGATGTTGACGATGGTGATCTCCTTGCGGCGGATCTTGTCGATCGCGAAGGATATCCTGTCCTCCCGCGGGATGCCGACCAGCATGAGCTTGCCACCGGCCTTGAGGACATCCACCGCCTGATCGATCGTCTCCTGTTGACCGGCGCACTCGAAGGCGACGTCCACTCCCAGGGGTTGCTGCTTGAGGATCGCGGCCACGATGTCCTCTTTCAGAGGATTGCCGACCCAGGTCGCCCCGCCGGTGCGGGCGGTGCCCATACGACTGTCGATCTTTTCGGTCAAATAGCAGGCCCGCACGCCCTCGGCCTGCGCACTGACCAGGCAACTGAGGCCGATGGGCCCGGCCCCGAGGATCGCGATATCAGCCGACCTGGCCAGCTTCGCCTGCTTGACCGCGTAAACGCCGATCGCGAGCGGCTCACAGAGCACGCCCTGCTCGATGGAAATCCTCCCGTGGGTGGGAAGGCAGCACTCCTCCGGCATCACGATGTACTCGCTCAGGCAGCCGTTGCCCTGGCCGGGCGTACCGAGGAACCGCAATTTGAAGCACGTGTTCTCGCGTCCCTGGCGGCACTGATCGCACTCATGACAAGAGATCGCAGGCTCAACCACGACCTCGTCGCCCACTTTGACGTTCTTGACCGCCTTGCCCACCGCCGCGACCGTCGCGGCGCACTCGTGCCCGACGATATAGGGGAACTGAACCACCTGGGAGCCGATCCGACCGGTCTCGAAGTAGTGCACGTCCGACCCGCAAACACCCACCATTTCGATCTTGAGCAGGACATCGGTGTCCTTTTCAATCCTGGGGTCGGGGACTTCCCGCACTTCCATCCGACGGATTCCCGTCAACACAGCCGCTTTCATGAATGCACCGATCTCCTGTGACTACACGTTGAACCGGAAGTTGATGATATCACCGTCCTTGACGGTGTATTCCTTGCCTTCGAGCCGCATCTTGCCGGCGGCTTTCACCGCCTTCTCGTCGCCGAGGGCCTTGAGGTCGTCGTAGGCCATGGTCTCGGCGCGGATGAAGCCTCGCTTGATGTCGGAGTGGATCTTGCCCGCCGCGTCCAGGGCGCTGGTGCCCTTGCGGATGGGCCAGGCTCGGACCTCGTCCGGCCCCACCGTCAGGAAGCTGATCAGCCCCAGCGCCGAATAGCAGATCTTGACGAATTTCTCCGCCGCGGACTCGGTAATCCCCAGGTCGGCCTTGAACACCGTCCGGCTCTCCTCGTCCAACTGGGCCAGTTCGTGCTCCAACTTGGCGCACATCGTCACGACAGGAACCGTACCGCCCATGACCTCGCCGAGATCGAAGGTCTTGTCGAGCTGGTCCTCCCCCACATCGATGACCAGAGCCATCGGTTTGAGCGTCAGAAAACCCAGAGACTTGATGATCGCCAACTCGTCGTCGTTTTCAACGGCCGAGCTGATGGGCTTCTCCGACTCGATGGCGGCCTGGAGCCGCTTCTGGAGGGCCAGTTCCGCCTTGTCCTGGGCCTGGGTCTTAGTTGGCTTCTTCACCTGGGTTTCGAGTTTTTCGATCCTCGTCGTGACCAGTTCCAGGTCCGTGAGCAGCAATTCGGTCTGCAATTCCACCAAATCGCGTTTCGGATCGACCTTGTTGCGGTACGGCGGCACCGAGGGGTCTTCAAACGCGCGGATGACCATGACCAGCATGTCCACCGCTCGAACCTGGCCGATCAGTCGGCGGGCCGCGGTCCGGCCGTGCTCGTCCGTGAAGCTAAAGCCCGGCAGATCCAGGACATCCATCGTCGCCCGGACCACTTTCTTGGGTTTGTAGAGCCCTTCCAGCCAGACCAGTCGCTCATCCGGGACCGGCACAATGGCTTCTTCGATGTTGTTGAGCCCCATCGGCGGAATGGCCTTGCCGCTGATGGCGGAGAAAATCGTGCTCTTGCCGGACTGCGTGAGCCCGAGCAACGCGGTCTTCATGTCATGCTCCAGACTGAGATTTCATCGTAATCCTGTCGTAAACGCTGTCGCCGAAGGCATCATAAGCCACCACTGCAGGGAAATCAACCACCTCCAGGCGACGAATGGCCTCCGTGCCGAGGTCCTCGTAGGCGACCACCTCGGCCTTGACGATGTGCCGGCTGAGCAAAGCTCCGGCCCCTCCGAGCGTGGCCAGATGAACCGCGCCGTATTGCCTGAGCGACTGGCGGACCTCGTCGCTGCGGTAGCCTTTGCCGATCATGGCCCGCAGGCCGTGGGCGATCAGTCTGGGGCTGAAACCATCCATCCGGGCCGAAGTCGTCGGACCGGCCGAGCCGATCGCTCTGCCCGGACGGGCAGGCGTGGGACCCACGAAGTACAGGATCGCCCCCTCCAGCGAAACAGGCAATTCCTCCCCCCGATCGAGGGCCTCGCACAAGCGTTTGTGGGCCATGTCCCGAGCAGTATACATGATGCCGTCGAGGACGACTTCATCCCCTGCCTTGAGCCGACGCACGTCGGCCTCCGTCAACGGTGCATGCAATCGAATCACATCGGATCTCCGGAGATTCCTGAATCCACACGATCGTTTGGAGTGTACTACAGGCATGCGGTTTCGCGAAGCCAAATCTGCAATCCGACAAAGACTCGAACGATCCAGGCCCCCCGGCGTAATGAACCTCAGGCGACAATTCGACGGGGTTCGGAGAAAAGCTGTCATTTCGACAACGGCTTTGGTAGAATGAGTCCTATGGCGAAGTATCCAATATTCGTGGAGCTCGGAACCCGACGAGTTGTCGTCGTCGGCGGCGGCGCTGTGGCCGTTCGAAAAGCCACTTCTCTTCTGGAGGTCGGCGCCCGTTTGGTGGTCGTCGCCTACAAACCCAACGATGCCATCACCGTGCTGTGCGCCAGCCACGGCGGCGAGCTGATCCGCGACCGATATGCCAAGCAATACATCGGAGAGGCCGTGCTCGTCATCGCCGCGACGGACGATCAGGAGGTCAACGCCCAAGTCTATCGCGATTGCCAGGAGTTGGGGATTCTCTGCAACGTGGTGGACGATCCCGAGCATTGCGATTTCTTCGTCCCGGCCGTCGTCAAGCGAGGCGGTCTCCAGATCGCCGTCGGGACCGGGGGGGACTGCCCTGCCTACGCCGGACACCTCCGACAGAAACTGGAGGCTCTATTCACCGAAGAGCACGGGCGGTTCCTCGCGGAACTGGAGAGCGTCCGCCGCGAAGTCATCGACGGTGTAGACGGTTCGGGCGAACGCAAGTCGCTGCTGGGCGAGTTCGTGGACGACGAGTCTTTCGAGTACTTCCGCACGCACGGTCCCCTGGCCTGGCGGGAACGAGCACGGGACAAGATCAAGACTCACACAGCGAAGGGCTGATTGCACGCGCCGCCCTCACGCGCCATTCTTCCGCACAAAGACTCCGTCCCTGCGGTATAATCTTCTCCGATGATCAGAACGATCGAATTACTGGCGCCTGCGAAGGATGCTCCCACCGCCCAGGCGGCGATTCTGTGCGGAGCGGACGCCGTCTACATCGGGGCTCCGCGGTTCAGCGCGAGGGAAGCTGCCGGGAACACGGTGGATGCGATCCGCCGGGTCGTGGAATTCGCACACCCCTACTATGCCCGCGTCTACGTCGCATTGAACACGCTGCTTCGAGACGACGAACTGCCGGCCGTGGAGAAGATGATCCGTCAGCTCCATGAGGCGGGCATCGACGGCCTGATCGTCCAGGACGTGGGTTTGCTGGAATTGGATCTGCCGCCTTTGCCGCTGATCGCCAGCACGCAGATGCACAACGCATCGCCCGAGAAGGTGCAGTTTCTCGAACAGGTCGGATTCTCCCGCGTGATCCTGGCTCGCGAACTGACGCTGGAACAGATCCGCGAGATTCGCAGCCGCACGCAGGTCGAGTTGGAGTGCTTCGTCCATGGGGCTCTCTGCGTCGGGCTCAGCGGACAATGCTCCATGAGCTATGCTCTGGGCGGCCGCAGCGGAAATCGCGGCCAGTGCGCCCAGCCTTGCAGACGACTGTACAGCCTCAGAGACCGGGCGGGCAATGAGATCGCGAGGGACCGCCATCTCCTGTCGCTCAAGGATCTCTGCCTTGCCGATCACCTGGAGGAACTGCTCGACGCCGGCATCACATCCTTCAAAATCGAGGGCCGGCTCAAAGACACTGCGTACGTCGCCAACACCGTCGGTTTCTATCGTCGCAGGCTGGATGAGATTCTGACCGCCAAAGGTCTGCGCCGTGGTTCGTCGGGCACCGTCCGACTGGGATTCGAGCCCAATCTGAAGAAGACCTTCAATCGGGGCTTCACCGACTACGGCCTCACGGGCCGAAACGGGTCGGTCGCATCGATGGACACGCCCAAATCCATCGGGGAGTTCGTCGGCGCCGTCGCTCGCATCGAGGGGACCGGCTTCACGCTCGACCGCGACTGCGACCTGCACAACGCCGACGGCCTGTGCTTCTTCGATCCCCAGCGCCGGCTCGACGGAACCACCGTCAATCGCGTCGAGGGCCGAAGGGTCGATCCCCGGAAGATGCAGGGCATCCGCGTCGGGCAGGAGATCTATCGCAACTTCGATTACGCCTTCTCTCGCAGGCTTGCCGCAAGACCCGCAGAACGCAAGATCGGCCTGGCGATGTCCCTGCAGGATACGCCGGACGGCCTGTTGCTCTGCGGCTTCGATGAAGATGGAAACCAAGTACAAGTGACGATCAGCGGATGCCAGCCAGCCCAGAAGAAAGACACCGCGAGACAGACTCTCGTCGCCCAACTGACCCGCCTGGGCAACACGATCTTCGGGTGCTCGCACGTGCAGTTCCACACGCAGGACGTCCATTTCGTTCCGGCCTCGCGTCTGAACGCGGCCAAACGCGAACTGGTCGCACGATTGCTTGAGGTTCGCGAGGCGAACCGGCCCCGTGACATAGGGCGCGTCCAACGCAATGACGTGCCCTATCCGCAGAAGCATCTGACTTTCCAGGGCAATGTGCTCAACCAGAGAGCCGAGGCCTTCTATCGTCGGCACGGGGTCGAGACCATCGAGCCGGCTGCGGAGACCGGCGTGGACCTGTCGGGCCGGGTCGTCATGACCACGAAGCTGTGTTTGCGAAAAGAGCTCGGCCTGTGCAGGGGACATGGAGTGAAGTCCCCCGCCGAGCCGATGATCCTGGAAGACGAGGACGGCGTGCGATACGCGGTTCGGTTTCGCTGCGGTCCCTGTGGAATGGAGATACTCCTGGAAGGAGAGAACAACAGATGAACGATCACGTGGCGGAGCTGACGACAGGATTGCCGGGGTTGGACCAGGCTCTCAAGGGCGTCCTGGCGGGCGACAACATCGTCTGGCAGGTGGACGCGGTGGAGGATTACATGGCCGTGGCGGCCCCCTACGTGAACGCGGGCCTCCAGTCCGGTCGCAAAGTCATCTACTTCCGGTTCGCGAGCCACCCACCGGTGATCTTCCAAGGGCGGTCGGTCGAAGTACACGAGATGGACCCCGCCGAGGGCTTCGAGACGTTCATCGCCAAGATCCACAGCGTCATCGAAGCCGCCGGGCGAGGCGTGCTGTACGTCTTCGATTGCCTCTCCGAACTGGCCGCCGACTGGTACTCGGACTCCATGCTGGGCAATTTCTTCATGCTCACCTGTCCCTATCTCTACGACCTGGAGACCGTGGCGTACTTTGCGATCTTCCGCAACTCGCACAGCGCCAAGGCCATCCGCCCGATCATGGAGACGACCCAGCTCTTCCTGGAGCTCTACCGCCACGCGGGCGACCTCTACGTCCATCCCATCAAAGTGCAGTTCCGCTATTCGCCCACGATGAACATGCTGCACCGATGGCACGGCGACCAGTTGCGGCCGGTGACATCGAGCGTGTTGATCTCCGAGATCCTCTCCTCGGTCAACTGGTCCGACCTGAACGCCGACACGCGACCGGGCTACTGGGATCGCACCTTCCTGGAGGCCCAGCGTGTCCTCGACGCCTCCGAGGCAGGCGTCTGCCCGCCGAAGAAGCAGCAGGAGACGTTCGACCACCTCAGTCGGATGATCATCTCTCGCGATCCCGGCATGCTCAAGCTCGTCTCCCGCTACCTGACGCTGGACAACGTGCTGAACATCTGGAAGCGGATGATCGGCTCCGGCCTGATCGGCGGCAAGACGGTCGGCATGCTGATCGCCCGAAGCATCCTGAAGAAGCATTCGCCGCGGTTCGCCGAGCTGCTTGAGGAGCAGGATTCGTTCTACGTCGGCTCCGACGTGTTCTACACCTATCTGGTCCGCAACGGAGTCTGGTGGCTGCGGCAGAAACAGCGAACGCCCGCGACCTTCCTCGAAGGCGCGGTCCAGGCCCGCCAGCGGATCCTTCAAGGCCATTTCCCCGACTACATTCTGGAGCAGTTCGAGCAGATGCTCGACTACTTCGGCCAGTCGCCGATCATCGTGCGGTCCAGCTCGCTGCTGGAAGACAACTACGGCAATTCTTTCGCGGGCAAGTACGAAAGCGTCTTCTGCCCCAATCAGGGGCCGCGGGAACGCCGACTCGAGGATTTCCTCTCGGCCGTGCGGACCGTCTACGCGAGCACGATGAGCGAAAAGGCACTGCGATACCGCGATCAGCGGGACCTGCTCCACCATGACGAACAGATGGCACTGCTGGTGATGCGGGTCTCCGGCGCAATGCACGGGCGCTACTACTACCCGCAAGCGGCAGGCGTGGGCTTCTCTTTCAATCCCTACGTCTGGAACGAGAGCATCGATCCCAAGGCCGGCGTGCTGCGTCTGGTCTTCGGCCTGGGCACCCGCGCGGTCGACCGCTCCGACGACGACTACACGCGTCTGGTCGCGCTCAACGTCCCCGAGAAGCGGCCCGAATCCAACTTCGAGGAGGTCCGCCAATACGCCCAGAGGCGGGTCGATTACATCGACCTCCAGGCCAACCGCGTCATGTCGGGCCACTTCCTCGACGTGGTCAAAGAGAGCACCGACCTGCCGATCGAGATGTTCGCCTCCGCGGACGAGTCGCTGACCACGATGGCCGGCGGCAAGGTCTGGGTCCCCACGTTCGACACCCTGCTGACGAGCACCGAGTTCGTCCGCGACATGCGGGAGGCCCTCGCCTCGCTCCAGCAGGCGTATGAGTACCCTGTCGACGTCGAGTTCACGCTGAACTTCGCGGACGACCGGTCCTACCGGATTCACCTCGTTCAGTGCAGGCCGCTGCCGGTCAAGGGCACCGAGACGCCCCGGCCGCCGGAGGTGGAGATCCCCCGGGCCCAGGCCATCATCGAAGCCAGCGGCGCCGTCGTCGGGCACAGCCGGCACGCGAGGATCAGCCGGTTCGTGTACGTGGCGCCGCCGGTCTACAGCCGATTGTCGCTGCAGGACCGCTACGAGGTGGCGCGCCTTCTGGGCAAGATCAACCAGAGCTGTGAATCACTGGTGGACGGGTGCCTGATGTTCCTCGGGCCGGGACGCTGGGGCACGAGCGACCCCTTCCTGGGCATCCCGGTCGCCTTCGCGGAAGTCAACCGGGCCGCCGTGCTCTGCGAGATCGTCCAGATGCACGAAAACCTCGTTCCCGACGTCTCGCTGGGAACGCACTTCCTCAACGAGCTTGTCGAGACGGACATGCTCTACCTGGCCTTGTTTCCCGATCGAGGCAGCAACTACCTGCGGACGGACCTCTTCGAGAACTCCCCCAATCGCCTGCTGCAACTGGTCCCCAAGGCGGGCAAGTGGGTCGATGCGGTCAAGGTCGTCGACGCCTGCGAGATCCCCTGCGGCGGGGTCTTCCTCAATGCGGATGCCTTCAAACAGAAAGTCGTCTGCTACTTCGCGGAGGCGTAAGACAACTCAGGGGTCATGCGGCGTGTGCAGGAAAGGGCAAAACGAAAACAGGCGGCAACGCAGCAATCCCCTCTCGCAGGAGACCCGACTGCATTGCCGCCTTCAGACGAGGTTAACCCTCGATTTTGTCGATGGTTATCTGCAGGTGCTTCTGCCGATGGCCGATCCGCTTCTGGCTGTTCTTGCGGCGACGGAACGTCGTCACGAACAGCTTGGGGCCCTTGACGACCGCCTCGGCGCCGTTGGGCTTGAGCGAGGCAATGACCTTGGCGCCCTGGATGTAGGGCTGGCCGATCTTGCTGGCGCCGTCGCCGCCGATGAAGAGAACCTTGTCCAGCTCGATCGTGGTCGCGTCGGGGGCCACATCGGTCAGTTCGATCTCCACCTTGTCGCCCACGGCCACTTTGTATTGCTTACTGCCCTGCTCAACAATCGCGTACATCGGGAAACTCCCAATCCAAATATCCAAATCTCGGTAAAACTAAAAGAATAGCGCATGCCGATAAGAATGTAAAGACTTTTCTCAAGGAATTTTGTATCCTGGCCCCGTTCGAGTGATCCCCACAGGGGGACGGATCCGACTGACCAAAGGAGTGTGCGGCATGAAACTGGCGATCATCAACGATCAGCTCGTCCCGATGGAAACCCTGGACCCGATCTACTGTGATCGCGGGCTCTACTTCGGCGACGGCGTCTACGAGGTCCTTCGCAGCTACCACGGCAAGATTTTCGCCCTGGACGAGCACCTGGAGCGGTTCGCCGCGAGCATGGCGGCCATCCGCATCACCGGCATCGACATCGGCACCATCCGCCAGCGGGTCCTGCGGGCCTTCGAAGCCGCCGGCTATGCGAACGCCAAGATCTATTTCCACGTCACCCGGGGCTCGGCCCCTCGAAATCATACCTGGGCCAAGGACATCCAGCCCAATTTCTTCCTGACGATCAGTGAACTGGGCGACAACTCCAAGGAGAAGGCCCAGGGAATCGCGGTCTGCACGCACCCGGACCTGCGGTGGAAACGCTGCGACATCAAGTCGCTGAACCTGCTGCCGAATGTGCTGGCCCGCCAGGAAGCGATGGAGAAAGGCTGCGAGGAGGCGATCCTGGTCGATGAAGCCGGCCTGATCACCGAAGGCGCAGGGTCCGCCTTCTTCGCGATCATTCACGACGCCCTGCAAACGGCGCCCCTGGCGGCCAATATTCTGCCCTCGATCACCCGGCACTTCATCGTGAAGGCCGCAACGAATCTGGGAATGGCGGTCGAACAGAAGTGCCTGACTCCTGCCCAGGCCGCCGCGGCGGATGAGCTGTTCCTGGCCGTGACGACCAAGGACATCGTCCCAATCGTGAGGTTTGACGACATGCCCGTCGGCGACGGCAGGCCCGGCCGCTGGGTCAAGGCGCTCATGACGGAGTTCCAGAGGTTCACCGTCTGACCGACGGCGTTTCTCGCCCACCGGAAAACATCATGTTCTCGTCATGAGCGCCCCGACTGCCGCCTTCGGCCCGATGCCTCAGACGGTCCCTTTGAACAGTAGAAGCAGCGCCAGAACGCAGGCCGCCATGATTGCAGCGGGCACGATCCAAACCTTGCGCCACTGGAAGCGGCCCTCGACCCGGGACTTGTCCATGACCACTCCGGCCAGTTGCGTGCCGAGGAACAGCGCGATGCCGCTCTGCGCCGTGAAGATCAGGGCCTGCATCGACGCGCCGGCCCCTTCCGGCGCCACCGCCCCGGCGAACATCTGCCCGGCGATGATGAAGAAAACGTATGCGATGCCGTGGAACGCCTGCCCCGCGACGATCAGCGCCGCCGGCCTGGGGACCACATAGATCGCGAAGAGGACCAGCCAGGAGGCTGCCCCCACAGTCAGCGTCCACTTGTACCCGGCCTTGTCGATGATCCAGCCCAGCAGCAACAGCGTGGCCGCCGCCTGTGTCGCCTGGGCGATCGCCATGGCCGCCGGAACGTTCTTGGCGGAGACGCCGTTATCCTGCATGAACTGCGCCGTGCCCAGGAAGTAAAATTGCATCATGCCGGGCGCGGCCATCGAGATGAGGATGAAAATCAGGAAGCTGGGGCTTTGCAGCATGGCCAGCACTTTGCCCAGCGAGGACCCCGCCTCCGCGCCGCCGCTCGGCGGCGTATTGGGCAGGAGAGCCCCGGCCACCACCGCCATGACAACCGACAGCACCGCCGCCAGGACCAGGCAATCGCGGCCCTCTTCGCCGGTCTTGAAGATCCACCGCCAGCCGGTGAGAAAATAGCCCGCCAAGGCCCACGCGATCGGAGCCCACATGAAAATGTACGGCGACTTGGCGCCGGCCCCGGCCAACGCCAGATGGTGGAACATCAAGGCATTCACCAAAGGCAGCGTCGCGGCATAGAACAGAGCGTACAGCAGCGTGACGACGAACAGCGAACTGAACTTCCGCTTCCAGGCCGCGATGAACAGGAGAAGCGTACCGATCAGATGCGACCCTGCCAGGATCAACTCGGTGTTGATCCACTGATCCGCGACCAGCCCGGCCACCATCGGCATGAAGATGCAGCCCAGGGGAATGGTCGCGTAGATCCATCCCGTCTGCTTGCCGCTGAATCCCAACGGCCCCAGAAGCCTGGCCGCGAGAACAGGGTACCAAGCCCCCCAGATGGCGAACTCCAGGAACATCATCGCGCTGAGCTTGAGGTACAGGACCGAGTCCATGCCGAACATGCCGTTCTCCTTAATCAGGCGGATGCGCTACTTGCAGGCCGCCTTCAGCCGCTGGGCGGCCAGCTTGATGTCGCCGAGGCGGTTGTCGCCGGCCTCCCGTTCGATGGCCATGGCGCCCTTGAAACCGACCTCGCGCAGGACCGCCAGGAACCGCTCGATGCCGACCTGGCCGTCGCCCCAGGGGACTTCGCTGCCCCAGGTGCCTGGCTTGCTCGTGCGGATCGCGTCCTTGACGTGCAGGTGGCGAATCCACGGCGCCAGCGTCCGCACCGCCTCGATCGGGTCGCCCTTGTCGTAGAGGATCATGTTGGCCGGGTCGAAATTGACGCCGACCGACTCGTGCTTGAGCGTCTCGAGGAAGTGCCGCAGGTCCTTGGCGGCCTCCTGGCCGGTCTCCAACAGGAGCGTCAGGCCGTGGGCTTTGGCGATGTCCGCCAGGGTCCGGATGCGGGTCTGCACCTTCTGGGCCATGGCCTTGTTGCTCTCATCGATGAACCCAGCGTGCATCGACAGGAACTTGACGCCGAGCTTGGCGGTCGCCTTGGCGGCTCCCTCGAACAGCTTGCGATTGCCCTCCCAGTTCGCATCGGGGACAACGCCTCCTGTGACCTTGATCGTGTCGAGCGTGGAGTAATCCTCCTGCGGGAAGTCGATCATCGTGCTGGTGATGGTCCAGGCCTGGGACTTCATCGTATCAAGGACCTTGCCGGAGGCGTCTTCCACCGCCGACCGGATCCCCAGGTGCACATGCTCGATGCCCGCTTCCTGCATCGCCTTGGCGACGCCGGGCACATCCGTCCGAAGAGACCAGCTACATACCGCGACAGGCCAGTTCTTGCATTTCATAATTACAGCTCCGAAGAGGTTTCAAGTTTCAAGTTTGAAGTATCAAGTGCCCAGGCACTCCTCTGACTTCACACTTCACACTTCAAACTTGATCACTTAATCAATACCCTTTTTCCGGCGGCGATGGATTTCTTCTCCGCCTCGACGATCCGGACCGAGTTGCGGGACTGCTCCAGCGTCAGGATCTCCGGAACCGGCTTGCCCTGGACGCTCTTGGCGAAGTGCGCGATCTCGAGCGAGTATCCGTCCCCGGCGGCGACCTTGGGCGAAAACTCGGCGCCCTTGGTCGGACAGACGCGAAGCATGGGCTTGCGCGTCAGGTCGTAAACGATGGTGGCCTTCTCCAGGACCAGATTGAAGCTCATCTCGAATCCGAAGGTCGGGCTCATTCCCCAGCCCCCCTCCGCGGTCACCACCAGGTCCGGGCCGTACTCATACTGCGTGACGATATGGATCAGGTGTCCCTTGGGACTCCTGGCCCCGTGGCTGCACACCGCCTTGGGCATGCCGAAGAGGTACTGGACGTAGTCGGTGTCGTGGATATGGAGATCCAGGGCAACGCCGCCGCTGCGGGTCTCGTCGACGAACCAGTTGTCGATGCTCCAGCCCGGAGGGGAGCCCAGCCGCTGGAACATGGCCGCGACCACCTTGCCGTACTTGCCGCTGTCGACGATCTCCTTGGCCTTGGCGTACTCCGGCCAGAACCGCACGCAGTGGCCGATCTGGAGGATCTTGCCGCTCTTGTCGGCGGCCTTCACCATCCGGTCGCAGTCGGCCCTCGTCAGGGCCATCGGCTTCTCGCACAGCACGTGGACCCCGCGGGACAAGGCCTGCTCCGAGCAGGTCGCGTGAAGGTGCGTCGGCAGCGTCAACGAGATGGCGTCGAGCCTGGCCTTCTCGAGCATCTCCACGAAGTCGTGGTAGACCTCGATCTTCGTGAAATCGATGTCGCCCTCGGCCCCCTGGATGTTGCCGACCGCCCGCTTGGTGTCTTCCTTGATGTTGGGGTTCGCATCGCAGATCGCGACCACCTGGGCGCCCTTGACGGCCTTCCATTGCCCAAAGTGCATCCTCCCCATGAATCCGAATCCCACAATCCCTATTCGCATCATTCCGGCACCTCCTTGCCGCGCGCAACGCGGCTCCCAACCCCTACCCCCGATGGTTTCTCAGAATCATCAATCACCAATCACCGATCGTCAATTCAAGGAGCCTGCCTCCAGGTCCCAGCGGCGCGCGATTCTACCAGAGGACCCGCCGACCCGCAAAAGGATTTCTGGCCGCCGGCGGCCAAAAAGCGCGCGCCCATCGCAGTCCGATAATAGAAGGTAGTCACGAGGACGCGAAGCGCGCTGGTAGCGTGCCCGTAAGGGCATCTCTTCTCTTCTTCATCTGAGACAGGAGAAGATAACGCCTTACGGCGTCACTACGAACAGAAACCGAAAAAAAAGAGGCTCATCCGGCTTTTGCGTACTGGGAGATAGGGCAACGACCGGCCGCCGGGGGACGCCGTCCCCGGACCCCTGGGATTTCCCGCTTTGGGCCAGAAACATCAGGTGCAGAGCAGAGCCGATCCGTGTTCCAGGAAAACCGACACCACTTGCTTTCTGTCCTCCCGCCTGGCGTCTG
>Ga0228535_1000297_pt1 | contig 156617 bp, 143 predicted proteins | sample SJ1metagenome_FD_168457 | JGI IMG/M metagenome (GOLD analysis project Ga0228535, IMG submission 168457) | Enriched culture of PCE-dechlorinating microbial communities from Ithaca, New York, USA - SJ1 | ecosystem: Engineered > Modeled > Simulated communities (microbial... > Unclassified... | reverse complement strand
GCCTGGGCGCGGCCATCGACGCCACGGGGACGGACGAGTGCAGCGCGGGGTACGGCGGGGCCTACCCCGTGGCCATCGTCTGCATGGTGCTCTTCACTACGATGCTCGCGGCCTTCTTCAGGGCGCGGTAGAAAAAAGGGGGAGCGATTCCGGACCGTTTGTGGAAGGCGAATCGCGCCTTCCACAAACGGTCCTTCAAGAGGCGTGTACCAACGGCACGATTCCTACCCTTTGAGCACCCTCAGGTTTCCCTGGAGCGCCCGCTCGGGGAGCAGGTCGGCGAGCGCCTTCTCGTAGTGCGCGACGCCGACGCCGGGTATCAGTCGCGCTTCGGCGGCGACGGCGAGCAGGGCGACGTTCTGCATCCGCACATCCGGCAGCTCCGTCCGCACGGGGACGACGCGCACGCCAAGACGGGCGCAGGCCGAGGCCACGTCCTCCTCGGAGGTCTCCTTCTCCGCGCCGAGACGGACGGAGAGCGGCTGCCAGCATGTATCGTAGTAGAGCAGCGTCCCGCCGGGCGCGGCGAACAGCTCGACGGCCCGGAGCGCCTCGGTGCGTTCGAGGGCGAGCACGAGCGCGGCGCTCCCCTTGCGGACCAGCGGCGTCGTCAGCGTCCCGATGCGGACGAACGACTCGACCATGCCGCCCCGCTGGGCGAGACCGTGCGTGTCGACGCCGCAGACCGCGAGCCCCGCGTAGTCGGCGGCCCTTATGATCGCCTCGCTCAGCAGGCCGATCCCCTGGCCCCCGACGCCCGACATGTAGATATCGAAGCGGCTCATGCCTTCTCCCCTCCTTCCTGAACTTTCTTCACGCCGATCGCCTTCGCCGGACAGGTCTGGATGCAGGAGCCGTCGCCGATGCACAGCTCCGCACTCACCGTCACCCGTCCCTCGGAGTCCCTCTGGAACGAGGGGCAGCCGAAGGACTCGACGCAGACGTGGAGTTTGTCGCACTTCTCCTGGTCGATGTGCACCGATTTACGGACGTATCCGGGGGCGCGCTGCTGCTCGCGCGTGTACTTCAGCATGCACGGGTGCCGGGCGATGACGACCGAGAACCCCTCCTCCGCGACGGCGTCCTTCACCATTTGGGTCAGCTTCGCCTGGCTGTAAGTGTCCACTTCTCGGATGCTCTTCACCCCGAGCCCTTCGAGGACGGAGCGCACGGGGATGGCCTCGGCGGGGCCGTTGGCGTTTCCCCCCGAGCCGGCGTGGTCCTGGTGTCCGGTCATGGCCGTGGTACCGTTTTCCATCAGGACGAGTACGAGGTTGTGGTTGTTGAAGACCGCGTTGACGATGCCGGGGAGTCCGGCGTGGAAGAATGTGGAGTCGCCGAGGAAGGCGACGACCTTGCGTGTCGTGTTGAAGAGTGAGAGCCCCGCCGCCGTCCCGGTGGAGTGCCCCATAGAGAGGAGCACTTGCCCCATGTTGTAGGGCGGGAGGAAACCGAGCGTGTGGCAGCCGATGTCCGCGACGGTGATATCCTCCTTCGCGAGCGCCTGCTTGACGGCGTGGAAGGCCGAGCGGTGCCCGCACCCGGGGCACATCTGCGGCGGCCGGGGGGCGAGGGAGGACGCGCGCTCCGCGTTTTTGCGCGGGACGAGGGAGGGCCACGTCTTCGCAAGCACCTCCGCCACCTTGTCGGGAGTGTACTCCCCTATCCAGTCCTCGGGGTCGGTCTTGCCGACGACGACGGTGCGTATGCCGAGGTCGAAGGCCAGCGCCTTGATCTCGCGTTCGAGCACGTCGTCCAGCTCTTCGAGCACCTTCACGCAGGCATGGGAGCGCAGAAAGTCGGCCACGAGCCCCTTCGGGAGAGGGTGGACCACGCCGAGCTTCAGGATGTCCGGCTTTTCCGCCGCGTCCTCCAGCACGTCGACGAGCGAGCGGAAGGGAAGCCCCGCCGTAATGATTCCCTTCGACGGATCGTTCCCTTTTCGCAGCTCATGGAGCGGCGAGCCGTCGGTCTCCTGCGCGACTTCGGCCAGGCGGGCGATCGCGCGGCGCTTCATGTCGAGCGCGCGCGAGGTGAGCGGAATAGAGGGACCGGCGGAGGAGTCGAACGCGGAAACGGTCCCGATCGGACGGGGCGTCCACCCGGCGAAGGCGACCTTCTCCTTGCCGTGACAGACGTGCGTGGTCATGCGGAGGATGACGGGCATCTTCCGCTTTCTGGAGAGCTTCATCGCTTGAAGGTAGAACGCGTAGGCCTCCGCGGGCGACGCGGGTTCGAGCACGGGGATGTAGGCGAGGCGGGCGATGTGGCGGTTGTCCTGCTCGTTCTGCGAGGAGTTCGCGCCGGGGTCGTCGCCGAGGATGGCGACCAGACCGCCGTTCAGCTCCAACAGCGGAAGCTGGACGAAGGAGTCGGCCGCGACGTTCAGACCGACGCTCTTGAAGAAGACGCACGAGGGGTGACCGTTGAGCGCCGCGCCGCACGCGACTTCGGTGGCTACCTTCTCGTTGGTGGAGAACTCGAAGTAGTAGGGGCGGCGCTCTTTAGGAACGCTCATGAGCGCGGCGCCGATCTCCGGCGTAGGGGAGCCGGGGTAGGAGGCGATCACCTCCGTCCCGGACTCGATCATCGCGCGGGCCAGCGCGGTGTTCCCGAGGACGATCTCGCTGAACGGCCCTGTGTTCAGCAGCATGTCGCCGAGATTCTTCATTGAACGACCTCCTTTGTTCAGCGATCCGGTAGAATCGCCGTCCGGCTTATGAATACGTCCCTTCCGCGATAGGTGAAGTACTCCACGAACACGCGGTTATCGGTGAATTTCATATTCTTCGGCACAAGGACGACAACCTTGCCGGATTCATCGGTCAGAGAGACGAATTCTTCGGGGGCGAGCGGTTTGCCGCTCTCGACGAGAGCGGAGGGCTTCTCTCCTCATGTGTTGCGGTAAACGCCCCATTCGATGTAGAGCGTCTCTTTTTCCGCCGACAGTTTTTCGAGGGCGCCTTGCTCCAGCTCCAGACGCAGATCCTGCGACGCCGCAGGCAGTGCGAAGACGAGCAGCAACGACAGAATTCCGAGCAGCAGCGCGTGTTTCTTCGTGAACATTCTCATTCCTCCTCTCCAAATTGGAACTGTTGCTTTTCTAAAATTGTATCACGAAACGCCGTAGAGATACTCTCCGTTCATCGGAGCAGGGAGGGAAGCGATGCTCCCCTCCCTGCGGAAATGCCGGGAAACCGCAGCCCCGCGCTTTTTGCGCGGAAACGGCGGACGGGCGCGGCGCTACTTTTTCTTCCAGTCTTCCAGCCCGTACTTCTCCAGGATGCTTCGAAGCTCTCCGCTCTCACGAAGTTTTTTCATCCCTTCCTCGAACAGCCGGGCGAGAACGACGGAACGCTCCGCTTTCGCGGAGGCCGGAGAAAAGGCGACGTACACCGCCGCATCTCCTCCGGGAACCTTCCCGGCAAGACGGAACGCGTCGCGCAGCCCCATGGCCAATGTCTTCTCCGCGAAAACGTTGACGTCCTCCACCACGATGTCCACGCTTCCATCCTTCAGCTTGCCGATGTTCGCCCCAAGGGCGTCCTCCCCCGAGGCGACGCGGAGCACGACCGCACCGACATTTTTGCCGAGGTACTCGTCAAGCTCCTCGCTGTAGGAGTAGTCGGCAATGAGCGCGAGGGAGCGTCCTTTCAGGCTGTCGAATCCTTCGAACGTCCACTTCGAGTCGCCGCGCACGAAGAACCCCATCAGAGAGACGCCGAACTCCTCGCCGGGAAACACGAAGTCGGGGACTTCATCGGAGGAGGCTCCGATCACCGCGTCGAGGTCCCCCGCGCGCGTCCCCTCGATCGCGGCGTCCCACGGCATCACCTTGTAGACGACCGTATAGCCTGCGTCTTTGAACACTTTACGGGCGATCTCCACGCCGTACCCGGGCTTTTCTCCGTCCTCCGAGCCGTTATAGGGGCTCCATTCATCCGCCGCGATCACAACGGTTTTTTCCTCCGACGCGTACGCCGGAACTCCCGCCCCGCACGCCGCCACGAGTACAACGAGGAGCGCGAGGCTCCACCACCGCATGTTCATTCTCCACATCCTCCTTCCTCTGAAAAAACCCGCGGAACTCCGGGTCCCTCTCCAGAAACCGCTCTATTTCCGCCTGCGCCGTCTCTTCGGGGCGCCGCCCGCCATCACCTCTCTTTCGCCCTGAATATATTCTCTTTCGCGAATTGTACCACGAAAAGAGCGTAAGTTTCGTTTCCAACCGCCGGCGGGGAGAGGGAGCTTTCCCGCGTCCGGTTCGACGCTCTCCCCCGGCCTGTGCTACACTTGACGCAGGTCGCGAAACGATCGCACAAGGAGGCGTTCCCCCTGAGACTGCACACCTACCGCACACCCCGGAGTCTGACCGGACCGCTGCGCGAAGAGGCCGCGCTGGGCGCGGTGTTTCTGGCCCCGTCGAACAGAGACCGGCCGCTGCTGCTGGAGATGCTCTTTCTTCCCGACACGGTTTCCTTTCCGGAGCGCAAGCCGAAGGTGTGGATTTGGGACGACCTCTACCGGGCGCTCGCCGAGGCTCTCGGCGTGAAACCCCGCGTGCAGATCGATCCGCCGGACCACTGGCTGCTCGTACGGCATATCGTCCATCGGCTTCGAGGCCGCTGCGCCGCGGAACTTCCCGCCGGAACGGCCTCGCCGCGCTTTTTGGAGCTTGCCGGACAGTCCATCCGCGAACTGCTCAGGGAAGACGTGCCGAGGGCGGAGCTGGCTTCAGCGCTGGGCTGCGGCGGCTGCGCTCCTTGCGCCGGCTGCGACCGCCTCGGCGACGAGTCCGGGCTCCTGTGCGCACTCTACGGCGACTATATCGACATTCTTGAAGAACGGAACCTCGCCGACAGCGCGCAGATCCCCTCGCTGGGAGCGGCGCTGCTGAAGGCCTTTCCCCGAGAGGGGAGAAGCTGGGCGAGCGGACTTCGTATCCGCGCCGCCGGATTCCTGAGCTTCGCCTCGGGGCAGATGGAGTTTCTGCACGCGCTCCGCGCAGCGGGGGCGGACCTGGAGCTGTGGGTCCCCGACTGCGGCGACGGAGACTTCTACACTGCGGTGCAGCAGTTCCCCGAAGCCGAGATCATTCCCTGTTCCGGTGAAGACGAGGATGCGCCGTCTCTCTGCGTCTCCATGGCGGCGGGCGATCTCCGTCTGTCGACGGACACGCTGGCACGCGAACTCTTTCTGTGGCCGTCGGGCGAGGGGTATCTCGCAGGGGCGAGCGGGCTTCCCTTTCCGGGGTGGGAGCATATCGCCCTCTGCGCGGAGACCGAAGAGCTTGGCTCGCTCGTCGAGAGCTTCACCAGGTACGGCATCCCCTTCTCGCTGCGCGAAGGGGCGACGGTGTCCGACACGGCGCTCTGGAAGAGCGCTCTGCGGACGCTCGATCTCGCGGAGGACGGGTGGCCTTCGGTGGAGACGGCCGACTTTCTCTCCTCGCTGCTTTTCGCTCCGTTCGACTTTCCGCGCAGGGCGTTCGGCAACGCGCTCCCCGCAGGGCGGAAGGGGTGGACGGAGTTCCTCGGCACATTCCCCCCGGAGGCGGGAGGCGGCGCTTTCCGCAGGGCCGTCGATTTCGCGGACGCGATGCTGCGCGGGGGGCGCCCCGAAGAACTTCTCGCGGCCTTCGCACGTCTCGCTCCTTCCCGCGCGGAGTTGAAACGCCTTGTCGAGCGGGCCGCATCGCACCCCCGCCTCGACGAGAAAATCCGCGAGATTTCGCTCGCCGTGCAGGAGGCGGAGGAGAAGGGGCACTCCCTGCGGGAGCTTCGAAGGGACCTCGGCGACGCCGGAAGCGCGCGGCTCTCCTTCGAGGAGGCATCGGCGTTCCTCGGGCAGTGGGCGGAGACGGCGTCGATCTGGATGCCCTCTCCGGTCTCTCCGACGGTTGGCGTTCATCCCGGCACGCCCCCCTCGCTCGTGCGCGCCCCCGTGTGGATTCTGCCGGGGATGACCGCGAAGCGGTGGCCGGGGCAGGTCCGCGAATCGCCGCTTCTGAGCGACCAACGGAAGGAGTTCCTGCATGAAAGCCTCGGACTCGGACGGAGCCATCTTCCGCTGGTGCCGGAGAAGCGGAGCCAGCGGGAAGCGCTCTTCCGCCGCCTTGCGGCCTGCGGCGAACAGCTCTGTATTCTGCTGCGCCCTCTGGCCGACGACGGAGGACGGCCGCTCCCCTCCTCGCCCTTCACCGACGCGGCGTGCGCCTCCCCCCGCCCCTGGCTGCGCTCTTCCGGAGCCGATCCGCTGGAGCGGTCGCTCGGCGCGATTCTCGCCCCGGAGGAGTGTCCCGTGGCGGAGGGCGTGGAGACGCGCTGGACTTCGTGGGCGCCGACCGGCGCGGAACGGGGCAGACTGGAACGGATTCCGCTCCCCCCGCCGAAGGAGCCCGTTTTCTCCCTGAGCGATCTGGACACGTACGTGTCGTGCCCCTTCCGCTACTACTGCGGGCGCGTCGCGTCGTTGGATACGCCCCCGGAGGAGCTGCACCGTTTCGACCTCGCGGGAAGCGCGCTCCATCTGCTCTGGCAGAGGGTATGGGAGACGCGGCTTACGACCGGCTCCCCGCTCGACTTTCTGGTCAACGAACTCTTCGACGCGGCGATGGACGAGAAGTACGCCCGTCTCAACGCGAACCGCGATCTCCGGCGGGAACGGAAGAAGATGCTGCGCCAGGCGCTCCGGCTGGCACGTACGCAGCAGACGATGGAAGACGCCGGACTGGCCTCCGAAAGAGTAGCGCAGAAACGCGAGTACACGCTTCCGGAGTTCACGAGGGAGGGCGTCCGCTTCAAGGGGCGCTGCGACCGTGTCGACTTCCTGCGGGACGGGAGGGCGGCTATTTTCGACTACAAGAGCGGGCCGTCGTCGAACTACAAGGAGAGCCTCCAGCTCGCGGCCTACGGGATCGCCCTCGCCGCGGCGGGCGTTCGGACAGCGGCGTCGGCGTTCCTCTGCCTTGCGGACGGCAAGGAGAAGGGGGCCTCGCTGGAAGACGCGCCGCTCGTCTTCTCGTCGTTCACGACGCCGCTGGCGCAGCTGGAGTCGGACGCCGAGGAGGCGCTCGAAAGGGTGTCGGAGTCGTTCTCCACGGGGCTGTTCCCCCCTCTGTACGAGTCGAAGAGCTGCCGCTACTGCGCCTATGCGTCGCTCTGCCGGAGGCGCGACTTCCGCACCGCCGCAATGGAAGAGGAGGACGAAGAGAATGGCGGACAGTGATCTGCTGCTGCAGCGCCTGAAGGCGCACATCGCATCGGAAGGGCGTCTCCTTCCCGCCCAGGAGGAAGCCGTTTTCTCCGACGCGCCGCTCACCCTCGTCGGCGCAGGGGCGGGGACGGGAAAGACGCACACGCTTTCGTGGCGCTTCATCAGGGCGCTGCTCCGAGAGGATGCGCGGCCCAAGGACATCCTGACGCTCACCTTTACGGACAAGGCTGCGAACGAGATGCGCGAGCGCATCAACGCGCTCTTCGCCGACCTGCGCCCCGTGCTCGACCCCGAGGGGACGCTGCTGCCCCGGATCGCCGCGGAGCTGCAGGAGGCGCAGATATCCACCATCCACGCCTTCGCGCTGAACATCGTCCGGGAGGAGGCGCTTTTTCTCCCCTCCGGCCTCGGCGCGCGCCAGATCTCGCCCCCCGAGGCGGAGCTGTTCACGCTGCGGGCGGAGAAGGCGCTGGACACGCTGGACTTCGGCTGGTTCACCCGAACGCTCCCGCACGGCCTGCGTTCGCGGGATTTCCTGGACGAACGGGCGGAAGAGTATCTCGCCGACGCGGTGACCGAGTACTCCCCGGAGGCGACGGTGTCGTTCGCGCTTTCCCTGGCCGACCTCCTGGAGAGCCGGGGGGAGTCGCCCGAAGACCTGCTGGAGCGGGCGGACGCCCCAGAGTATTTCGAGGAGGTGAAGCGGCGTATCCGCAGTATCTGCCTCCCCCTCTGCCGCGAGGTCGCCGGGGCCTGGGCGGGGGTCTTCGCGCAGCTTCCGTCCGCTCTGCCGGGAAAGAGCGCGTTCAACGAACGGCTCGACGCCCTGCGGAAGGATTGGCCTGCGGGCGCTCTGCCGCCCGAAGAGCCGGAGGCGCTGCTTGCCTTCGCGCAACAGCTTTTCGACGGCATCCTCGGCAACCTCAAGGGAGCGACGACGAGCCAGTCCGGGAAGCTGGCGCAGGAGGCGCTCGGCTGCTCGTTCGGGGAGCATCGGGAACGCTTCGCCACGCTCTGGACGGGGCTCCGCTTCCTGGCGCGGGAACCGGCGGAGTTCGACGTCCGCCTGCGCTCCGTACTGCTGCGCACCTCGGCCATGCTGTGGGCGAGTTACAGGGAGTTCCGCCGCAGACGGGGGCTGCTGTCGTACGACGACATGATCCGCCTGGCGGCCGAAATCGCCGCGCCCGGAGGTTCGTCGCGCTCCGTTCGCACGTTCCGCGAGATCCTCGTGGACGAGTACCAGGATACGAACCCCCTGCAGGACCGCCTGATCGAGTCCGTGGCCGCCGAAGGGAGCAGGCGCTTCCTGGTGGGCGACCCGAAACAGTCGATCTACCGCTTCCGCCACGCCGACCCGACTCTCTTTGGCGAACGGATCGCCTCCCCGTCCGGGGAGACGGCCTACATCCCGCTGCAAACAAGCTTCCGGACGCGCCCCGCGCTGTTGAAGGAGATCAACGGACTCTTCGGCGGGATATGGCGGAACGGCATCGCCTCCACGCTCCCCGCGCCTTACGAAGAGCTGCTCTTCCCCGAGAATCCGCAGGCGAGGGAACTCCGCGAAGGGACGTCCCTCCCGCCCGTGCTTCCGATCTTCCGCCGCCGGAGAGAGGGCGAGCCGATCGCGGAGACGCGGAGACGGGTGGCGACCGCCCTGGGAGAGAAGCTGCTCGAGCTGCGCGGGCAACCTGTCTGGAGCAAGAGCGAAAAAAAGATGCGTCCGGCGGAGTGGCGCGACATCACCATCCTCGTGCCGTCGCGATCCTCATTCGCCGCGCTCGAGGAGACGCTGCACCCGCTTTACGGCATCCCCGTCGCCTTCGAGAAGGGGAAGCGTTACTTCGACAGAGGGGAAATCGGCGATCTGCTGACGGCGATCCGGGCCCTGGCGTTTCCGGACGACAGGGGGGCGGCGCTCGGTTACCTTGCCTCCCCGTTCTCCGGCCTGAAAATGGAGCAGTTCGCGCGCTTTCTCGCCCCGGACGCCCCGCCGCTCGCCCAGCTTCTCCCGGAAACGGCGGCCAGGCTCGAGGAGCTGCGGAGCGTCGCGCGCTACTCCGGCCTCTTCGCGGCGCTCGTCCTGCTGCTGAAAGACCAGTCGTTCCTGGGGGCGTACCCCTTATGGAACCGGAAGAGCGCGCTCGCCAACCTCTGGAAGGGGCTCGACCTCGTCCGCGAGTACGAGGCGGTCTTCGGCAACGACCCGGGAGGGTGCGCCGCCTACGTCGCCCGCATGGCCGGGCGCAAGGGGGCGGGAGAGGAGAGCACGCCTCTCGGCGAAGAGGAGGACGTGGTCCGCGTGCTCACCGTCCACAGCGCGAAGGGACTGGAGTTCCCCATCACCGTGGTGATGGACCTGAACAACACTCCGGGAGGAGGCGGGGGGCGGGGGGCGCTCACCCCCTCGGCGCCGCTGGGAGCGGGGGTCTCGCGCCACCCCGAGGCGTGGAGCGAGAAGAGCGTCTCCGAGACCGGCAAAATCGCCCGCTTCCTTGAGGAGACGGAGGTCCGCGAGGAGTGGGAGCGCCTCTTCTACGTCGCCGCAACCAGGGCCATGGACTGCCTCGTCCTCTGCTCTCCGTGCGGCATGAAGGAGAGCGAACCTTCGCCCGTGTCCGGCTCGTGGCTCTCGCTGCTGCATCCGGAGATCCCTGAGGACGGCGCGGACCTGACACCCCTCGGGCAGGTATCCCGGGAACGGGAGGGAGCGGTGCGAACGCGAGGCGTGTCCGTTCCGCCTCCGCCCTCGGAGCCCCGCTTCGTGGAGAGGATGAGCGCCACCTCCTATTCTCTCTTCCGTTACTGTCCCGCCGCGTGGCGGATGAAGTTCCGTCAGGGGATGGAGATGACCTGGGAACTTCCCTCCTCCGAGGAGGCGGGAGGCGCCGATCTCGGCTCCCTTGCGCACTGGCTCCTCTCGCGATGGGACTTCCTCGCGGACTCGCTTCCGTCGATGCTCGACGAGCCGCACCCGCGCCTGCCGCAGGGACTCCGCGCCGTCTGGCGCGACGAACAGGGAAGAAGTGCCTTGAAAGGATGGCTGGAGCGCCTCGAGGGTCTTCCGACGGGGCGGGAGCTGGCTCGGCTGCACCGCACGCTCGCACTGCGCCGGGAACTTCCGTTCCGGGTCCGGATGGAGGGGCCGGGCCGGGGAATTTCCCTTGTAGGATCGGTCGACGCGCTCTGGATCGAGGGAGATACGCTCTTCATCAGGGACTACAAGATCACGGCGGGAGAGATGGACGGGACTGCGGCGTGGGAGACGCTTTACAGAGAACAGCTTCTGTTCTACGGGTATGCGGCATCGCGCGCCTTCCCCGGACGGAAGCAGGACATCCGTCTGCTCCACCTTCGGGAGGGGCGCGAAGGGGAGCGAATCACCCCGCCCGCGTCGTGGGACGAGGTCGGCGATTCGATCCGCGCGGCGGCATCCTCATGCGCGACGGGGCCGTTTCCCGCAGCGGCGGCGCGCTGTCCGGCCTGTTTCTACAGGCTCGACTGCCCGTACCGCATCGGTCGCGACGCGCATACCGCCGCGAATGAGTGAAACCGCGTAAAAAACAAATTGACGCAAGAGAAAGAGACGCTTAGTATTGAGGGGATGTTTGAATACTACGCCCGCTCCGGAAGGCGTCGAGTTTTCCCGGAACGCTTCGGCGGGACGGAGCGCGCCGCGACGGTCTGCACAAACTCCCTCGCGGGCGGAGCGGCGTTTCGTCCGCGAGACCACGACGGAAGGAAGGGATGAATCGAGATGGTACTTGATATGAACGAGATAAGCCCCCTCGAATGGGACGAACTGACCGACGGCATTCTCGATCTGGTGGACGACGAGATGCGGGCGGCGGAGCTGTTGCTGAACGCGGATCCTCCGCTGCCGGCCCCCTCGATAGCGCACTCCCTCATGGCGGTCGAGTACATGCTCTTTCTGGCTTCCCAGATCCTTGGAGCCCCTCGGAAAGCGTGGAAGAACGTCGAAGAGTATCTGCAGCACATCGGGGAGAAGGATCCCTCCCTCCGCCGCGCGCTCGGGCCCATGACCGCGCTGAAGAAGGCCGCCGCCGCGCATGCGTTCGACGAGGATATTCGGAAGGTCGCTCTCGCGGCGTTCAAGGCCGCCGGGAAAGCGGAAAAGACCCTCGGCGATTTCCTCGACGAGAAGTTCGACACCATGTACGCCGCGCACGAACAGGATTTCCCTCCCGGGAACGAAACCCCGCAGGGCCCCGGCAAGGAGTACATGCAGGCGCAGGACATCGTGGACAGGGCTTGGGGAGAGTCCTCCGCGAAGAAACGCGCAACCCTGGTGAAGAAGGCCCTCGAAATTTGCCCGCAGTTCGCCGACGCGCACGTCATCCTCGGCAACGATGCGCTCGACTCGGGGAAGCCGGAGGAGGCCGTCGTACACTTCCGCAGGGGAGTTGAATACGGCGAACAGGAGATCGGGGAGAAAGCGTTCGAAGAGATGAAGGGGCACTTCTGGGTGGCCTTCGAAACCCGCCCCTACATGCGGGCGCGTCTCGGACTGGGCTCGGCGCTGCGCGGAAGCGGATCCGTCGAGGATGCCGCGAAAGAGTTCTCGGCGATGCTCGACCTCAATCCGAACGACAACCAGGGAGCGCGGTACATGCTTATGGAGGCGCTGCTCGTCCTCGGGCGGCATGACGACGCCGCGGCGCTCCTCAAGCGGTACGACGAGGATACCGCCTTCTGGCTCTACCCGAAGGCGCTGATGAGCTTCCAGAAGCACGGCGATTCGAAGATCTCGCAGAAGGCGCGCGCCGAGGCATTGGGAAGCAACGCCCACGTCCCCGCCTACCTCCTGGGGAAGAAAAAGCCGCCGAAAAAGACGCCGGACAACTACGGCTTGGGCGACCAGGACGAAGCGGTGATTTACGCGGCCGAGTACGGCGAACCGTGGAGACTCGCGCCCGGCGCGCTGGACTGGCTGGCCGCGGGCGTCTGAGCGCGAAGAAGCGCCGTACCGAAGAGAGGAGGCCGGCTATCGAATCCCGGTCCCCTCTCTTTTTTTCTTTCCCGGCCGGCTCCTAGAGACTCTTCCAGCTCTTGAACCCCTTCCCGACGACCTCCGATGCGTCGGAGACCGACATGAAGGCCTTGGGGTCGTTCTCGGCGAGGAACTTCTTCAGAGGGATGACCTGACGCGGTTCGAGCAGGGTCATCAGCACGGGACGCTTCTGCTTGGAGTAGCCGCCCTCCCCCTCGAAACGGGTCGTTCCCCGGTGCAGCGAGAGGTTGATGTACGCCGAGACCTCCTCCGGGATATTCGTGATGATGAAGACCTGCTTTCTGCGGTCGAAGGAGCGCGTGGTGTTGTCCACCACGATCCCGAAGACGTAGAGGCCGACCGCGCCGTAGATGGCCGCTTCCAGCCCGACGACGAAGAAGGAGAGTCCGAGAAGCCCCATGTTGATGAAGATGCTGAACTGCCCCATCTCGATGCCGTAGCGCTTCCGCAGCGCGACGCCGGGGATGTCGAGCCCTCCGGTGGAGCCCCCCACGCGGAAGACGAGCCCCGCGCCGAGGCCGCGCAGCACGCCCGAGACCATGGCCGCCATGAATTTGTCGCCGATCACGGGGACGGGAACGAATTCGAAGAGCTTCAGCAGCATCGAGAAGAGGAGCACCGCCCACATGGTCCACATCACGAAGCGCGGCGACAGCTCCTTCCAGGCCCAGATCATCAGCAGGGCGTTCGCTATCAGGATCACCCACGCCGGAGAGATGCCGAAGACGTAGTTCGACAGCACCGCGATGCCCGACACGCCCAGGTCGGGGAAGCGGTTGGGCAGGACGAAGAGCACAACCGCCACAGCCTGAATGGAGACGCCGATAGTGACCGCAAGGAACGCCCTCCACTCGTCGCGAACCTCGCCCAAAACTCTCGCCGCTCCCCTTCGCACCAATGTGCGCGCCCTTTTCAAATCCACGTGCATCACTCCTCTTCTTTTTCTTCGGGGATCTCCGAATCCGCATTTCCCCCCCCCCCCCCCCGCGGAGGCCGCGGTTCCTTCCCCGCGGATTCACGACGCCGCGGCACGCACATGCTGCGGCTTTCTGGTATAATAGTTCAGTTAAAGACCTGCGAAACGGAGTGAAACAGCATGTTCATCCCTCTCGAAGGAGACGGCCTCGTCTCCATACGCCGCATAGTCGCCATGGTTCGTCACGAGAACGAGACGGCTATTTATTTGCGCGACGGTTCACTCCTCGCCACCGGATTCAAACCCGAGACACTGGGGAAAAGATACAACGCTTTCTGCAAAGAGGCAAGAGCGAACGCCGCGCCTCTTCGCGCGCAACGAAACGGAGGAAAGAAAAAATGACAACGAGCCTTTCGGCTCTCCAGTACACCGCCAAGGATATCCAGGTCCTCGAAGGTCTTCAGGCGGTCCGCAAGCGGCCGGGAATGTACATCGGCGATACGTCGGTCCGAGGGCTGCACCACCTGGTCTACGAGGTGGTGGACAACTCCGTGGACGAGGCTATCGGCGGCTACTGCACGAAGATCGTCGTCGTCCTCCACGAGAACGAGAGCATCTCCGTGGAGGACAACGGCCGCGGCATTCCCACCGATCCGCACCCGTCGAACGGGCGTCCCGCCTCCGAGGTGGTGCTTACGACCCTCCATGCCGGCGGCAAGTTCGACGGCGGCGCGTACAAGGTCAGCGGCGGCCTTCACGGCGTGGGCGTCTCGGTTGTGAACGCGCTTTCCGACTGGCTCGAGATCACGATTTGCCGCAACGGAGAGTCCAGAAGCCAGCGCTTCGAGAAGGGTATTCCCGTAACCGACCTTTCGGAGGGCGTTCCTACGGACTGCACCGGGACGAAGGTGCACTTCCTGGCCGACGCCACCATCTTCGAAGAGGTGAAGTACTCTTTCGACGTGCTCGGGGCGCGCTTCCGAGAAATGGCGTTTCTGAACCCGGGGCTCTCCATCACGCTGGACGACCGGCGGGAAGAGGGGCGGGTCAAGGAGTACCGCTACGAAGGGGGCATGCGCTCCTTCATAGAGTACCTCAACAGGGGCAAAACAGTGCTCTTCCCGGACCCCATCGTCATCTCCGGCGAGAGGGACGGCGTCTCCGCGGACATAGGCCTTCAGTACAACGACGGCTACCAGGAGCGCGTCTTCGGTTTCGCCAACCTGATCCACACGGTCGAGGGCGGAACGCACGTCTCCGGGCTCAGGACCGCGCTCACGCGGGCCGTGAACGAAGCCGCCCGCCGTGCCAAGCTGCTGAAGGAGAAGGATGAAAATCTCTCCGGCGACGACCTCAAGGAGGGGCTGACCTCCGTCATCTCCGTCAAGCTGGGGAACCCGCAGTTCGAGGGACAAACCAAGACGAAGCTGGGCAACAGCGACGTGAAGGGAATCGCCGACTCCATCGTCTACGAAGGACTGGTCGCCTGGTTCGACGAGCATCCGCAGATCATCAGGACCGTCGTCGAAAAGGCCATCAAGGCGCGTCAGGCCCGCGAAGCGGCGAAGCGCGCCCGCGAACTTGTCCGCAAGACCGCGATGACCGGACTGACCCTCCCCGGGAAGCTCGCCGACTGCTCCGACAGGAACCCCGAACACACAGAGGTGTACATCGTCGAGGGAAACAGCGCGGGCGGCAGCGCGAAGCAGGGCCGCGACAGGAGCTTCCAGGCGATTCTGCCGCTGCGCGGCAAGATCCTCAACGTCGAGAAGGCCCGTCTGGACAAGGCGCTGGCCAACGCGGAGATCCGCACCATGATCCAGACGCTCGGCGCGGGCGTGGGAGACGACTTCGACACGTCGAAGCTGCGCTACCACAAGGTCATCATCATGACCGACGCCGACGTCGACGGCGCGCACATCGGCACGCTGCTGCTCACCTTCTTCTACAGGTACATGCCCGCCCTGATCGAACGTGGGTATCTCTACATGGCGCAGCCCCCGCTCTACAGAGTGCAGAAGGGGAAAAACGTCACCTACTGCTACAACGAGAAGGAGATGCGGGCGCTCCTGACCGACGCCGGCGATTCTTCGAAGATCGTGGTGCAGCGCTACAAAGGTCTTGGAGAGATGAACCCGGAGCAGCTCTGGGAGACGACGATGGACCCGAAAAACCGCATTCTGAAGAAGGTCGAGATCGACGACGAAGTGGAAGTGGACGAATACTTCAGCATCCTGATGGGCGACAAGGTCGAACCCCGCAGGGACTTCATCACCGCGCACGCGCACGAGGTGCGGAACCTGGACATTTAGCGCGCCCCGAAGCGCCGTGCCGACGACGAGAAGCCCTCGGACGTTTTCCCTCTCGTTTTTTCCTCTAAAACGCCCCGCAGCACTTCTCGGCGGGGCGTTTTTCGTACGCTCTCGTACGGCCGGCGCTCGGAACTTCCTTCCGCAGCAAGCCGCCGGCGCAACCTTTCTTTTTCGCCTTGACTTTGAAAAATAGAGAGTTTACACTATCAAGGCAACAAGGCGAATTGACGATCAATTTCGGCATATTGGATATACTTTTCGAGCACGTTTTCCATAGAGTGTGTTCTGCTGCTAGAACAGAGAGGGAAACTTCTTCTACATTGAATGAGAACTGTTCGTTTCTCCAATACTGAGGAACGTGCTGCTCGAAGGAATTTCCGTCCGCTGTCGAACGGATGCTCCTTCTGCGCAGGACATTTTCGGCAGTCGACGATGATGCTGCCCGCCCGGCAACGCGGAAAGGAGGCGAGGGACAACACACAGGGCAAAGCATGAAAACAGCGAAAAAACTCTGAAGGAGGTGTTTTAATGAAACACGGAAAACTGGTTGCATTGAGCGTAGCGGTAGCGGTTATCCTGGGCATTTTTATTATCGGCGTCCCTTCGAACGCGGTAGCGGCGGAGTTCAACTGGAAGTTCCAGAGCCATCACACGCCGGGAGCGCTTTCGACGACATACGTCATCCCGCCGTTCATCGAGAGGATCCACGAGAAGTCGGGCGGCAGGCTGAACATTACCCTGCACTACGCGGGAGAGCTGGTGGACTACCTTGAGGTGTTCCCCTCCCTGCAGGCGAACATGATCCAGATCTCCAACACCAGCACGCTTTTCTGGAGAGGCTCGCTGAACGTCGGCTGGCTTCAGGCGGGAAATCTGCCTCCCTTCGTCTGCCGGAGCCTCGAGGACTTCGAGGAGCTGTACTATAAGCGGGGCATCGACAGGCTCATCGGCGAGGGGCTTGCCGAGAGAGACATCCACTTTCTTGGAAGCCACAGCGTGGGGAACACCTACTTTTGGAGCAAGAAACCCATAAACAACCTGAACGATCTCAAGGGATTCAAGGTTCGTTTCTTCGGCGCGATGAACGACACCATGGAGCACTTCGGCGCGTCGCCGGTCATGCTTCCTCATCCCGAGACCTACATGGCCATCGCGATGGGCACTCTCGACGGCAGCGGCACCGCCTGGTGGCTCTATCGCGACCTGAAGCTCTACGAAGTGTGCCCCTACTTCATCGGGCCAGCATGGCAGGTGCCTCAGGGTATGGAGCTGTGGGTGTCCAAGAAGGCGTGGGACGCCCTGCCCGACGACCTGAAGAAGGTCGTCGAGGAAGCGACCGTGGAATTCAACAAGACGTTCGCCAAGGTGTGCGACGACCAGGAAAAGGAGATGTTCGCGAAGTCCTTCAAGGAGTGGGGAACCACCTACATCGAGTGGGGCAAGGAAGACATCGACAGACTTACGAAGGAATTCTCGCTCCCCTACCTTGACAAGATCGAGAAGGAAATCGGTTCGAAGGATCCGAGAGTTGCCGAAGGTATTCAGATCATCAAGCAGTTCATGAAAGATCGCGGGTATATAGAATAAAGGGGCGCGTCCGCCCGACACATCGACGAAGCGCCCCCCTTCTCCCTCCGGAGAAGGGGGTGCGCTTTCCATTTTCTAAGAATCGACGAGGTGAGGCGATTGGGCTTTTTGATCAAGTTTATCAATTTTACCGACACGCTGAACGACTGGGTGGGGAAGTTTTTCGGCTTTCTCGTGTATCCGACAATGCTCGTGCTCGTGTACGAGGTGGTTATGCGATACGGATTCAATCGCCCCACTATTTGGGCGCACGAAACTTCATGCATGCTGTACGGGGCGCATTTCGTCCTTGGAGGAGCGTACGCGCTCCGCTGGGGAGCGTTCGTCAACGTGGAGGCCTTCTACGTGCTCTTCTCCCCGAGGGCGCGCGCAGTCATCGACCTCTTCACGTGGACGCTCTTCTACGCGTTCGTCGGCACTCTGCTCTGGTTCAGCCTCCCGTGGGCGTGGGAGAGCCTGCGGATGATGGAGTACTCGAACAGCACGTGGGGTCCGTACGTTTGGCAGCTCAAGCTGACCATACCCGCCGCGGCGTTTCTCGTGCTGCTTCAGGGGATGACCAAAACCATCAAGGATCTCCACCTGGCGCTGACCGGCCGAGAACTTGTTCCCGCCGCCGAAGCTTCGGCCGAGAACTGAGGTGCTATTATGGACATAGGATATATTTCCGTTCTTCTTTTCGGCAGCATGTTTCTCTTCCTGCTGCTCGGGCTTCCCGTGGCGTTCGTCCTCGGAGGGCTTGCCACCGTGTTCACCACGATTTTCTGGGGCCCGGAATCCCTTTTTATCATCGTCGCAAGAACCTACTCAATGATGTCGACCACAACGCTGGTGGCCTGCCCTCTCTTCGTCCTGATGGCGACCGTGCTGGAGCGTTCGGGGGTTTCAGAGGACCTGTACGATATGATGTACCGCTGGATGGGCTCTCTCAAAGGAGGACTGGCGGTCGGTACGGTGATAGCGTGCACGTTGATAGCGGCCATGTCGGGCATCGCCTCCACCGGCGTTGTCATGATGGGCATGATGGCGCTTCCCGCGATGCTCAAACGCGGGTACGACAAGAGACTGGCCACAGGCTGCATCCTCGCGGGCGGCGTCCTCGGACCGCTCATCCCCCCGAGCATCGCGCTGGTGCTCTACGGCACGATCGCCCAGGTCTCCATCGGCGCGCTTTTCGCCGGGGGCATGAGCGCGGGCTTGCTCTGCTCCGTTCTGATCATCGGCTACATCCTGATCAAATGCCATTTCAACCCGGAAATGGGGCCGCCCATTCCCGAAGAGGAACGCGCCGATTGGGGGGCGAAGATGAAGTCCCTCAAAGGAATCTTCCTCCCCATGCTGCTGGTCTTCTCTGTTTTGGGGTCGATCTACAGCGGCATCGCCACGCCTACCGAGGCCGCCGCGGTAGGCGCTCTGGGCGCCATCGTGTGCAGCGCGCTCCACGGGCGGCTGAACTGGCAACTCCTCAGAGACGCGTCGTACGCTACGATCAAGGTCCAGGGATTCATGATGTGGATTCTGTTCGCCGCTCAGGCATTCGCGGCGGTCTACATGGGTATGGGCGCCTCGCGGATGGTCGTCGGACTCGTCAAGGAGTATCAGGTCGGATGGTGGACGATGCTGATAGGCATCCAGGTCGTCTGGTTCCTGCTCGGTTTCGTGATCGACGCGTGGAGCATCCTCATGATCACCTCGCCCATCATTCTCCCTCTTCTGCCCATATACGGATTCAATCCTCTGTGGCTGGGAGTTCTCTACGCGGTGAACACACAGACAGGATACCTTACTCCCCCCTTCGGCACCATGCTCTTCATGATGAAAGGCATCGCACCAAAGGGAATCACCATGGGGGACATCTACCGTTCCGTCATCCCCTTTGTGATCACGCAGCTGGTGTGTCTGGCGTTGTGCATCATCTTCCCGCCGCTTATCACCTGGCTTCCCAGCATACTCTTCAATTAGGAGCGCGGGGAACAAAAGGGGAAAAAGAACGAATAAAAAAGAGGAGGCCTTCCGGCCTCCTCTTTTTTTCTTACGGAAAACTTCCTCTCCGATTTCTAGAAGACAGCGTAGTCGGCGTCCTTCGGGTCGGCGACGAACATGTGCCCCGGAGAGTGGGTGATGCAGAACGGGGGCTTCACCGCCATGATGGCCGCCTGCGGGGTGCATCCGCACGCCCAGAAGACGGGAACTTCTCCCGGATAGATATCCACAGCGTCGCCAAGGTCGGGCTTGTTGACGTCGGCAATGCCGATCTGCGACGGATCCCCGATATGGATGGGGGATCCGTGCACGGCCGGGAAACGGCCTGTGCAGAGGACAGCCTTGGGGACCATCGCCGCGGGGATCGGCCGCATGCTCACCACCACGGGGCCGTTGAGCGCGCCCGCGGGGGTGCAGGGGATGTTGGTGACGTACATAGGAACGTTCCTGTTCTGCTCGATGTGGCGCACCGGAATGCCCGCCTCGAGCAGCGCGCCCTCGAAGGAGAAGGAGCACCCCAGCAGGAAGCCGACGAGGTCGTCGCGCCAGTACTTCTTTACATCGGTGGGTTCGTCGACGCAGACGCCGTCCTTCCAGACGCGGTAGCGCGGAATGTCCGTCGAGATGTCCGCTCCCGGCGCCACGATCTTCGGCTCGGGATCGCCCGGCTCGGTGACGTCGAGGATCGGGCAGGGTTTCGGATTCCTCTGGGCGAAGACGAGGAAGTCGTAGGCGAGGTCGCGCGGCAGCACCACAAGATTTCCCTGCACGTGCCCCTTGCACATCCCCGGAGTAGGAAGCGTCCACTTCCCCTCCCGGATCAGTTGGCGGACCTCGCGCGGCGAGCTGTTCGCATAATCGGACGCTTTCATCCCTCAAGCACCTCCCGAATCGTGCTGATGAGGACGCCGTTGTCCTGCAGCGTCTTTCTGATATGACGGGCGAGTTCGACCGCGGAGGGGTTGTCCCCGTGGAGACAGACCGAATGCGCCTTCAACTTGATGTCGTTGCCTTCCGCGGAACGGACGACGCCCTCTTTAACAAGGCGGACCATCCGCATGGCGGCCTCGTCCGGGTCATGGATGAAGGCGCCCGGCTTGTTGCGCGGCACGAGACTGCCGTCGTCCATGTACCCTCTGTCGGCGAACGCCTCGGAGGCGTAGAGCACGCCCTCTTCGGCGGCGGCCTGCTCGAAGAGCGAGTTGGCCAGCCCGAGAAGGATGAGCTTGCCGCCCGCGTCGCGAGTGGCGCGCGCGATGGCCTTCGCCATGGCAAGGTCCTTCGCGGCTTGGTTGTAGAGCGCGCCGTGCGCCTTCACATGTTCGAGGCGCACGCCCTGCGCGGTGCAGACGGCCTGGATCGCGCCGATCTGATAGAGCGTGAACGCGTACACTTCATCGGGGGTGCACCCCATCGTCCTCCGCCCGAACCCCTGAAGGTCGGGGTGTCCGGGGTGCGCCCCCACGGCGACGGAGGACTCTTTGGCCGCCTGCACCGTGCGTATCATGACTTCGGGATCGCCCGCGTGGAATCCGCACGCCACGTTCGCCGAGCTGACATGCTCCATCACTTCGCGGTCCATTCCCATGCGCCACGGCCCGAAGCTTTCGCCGAGGTCGCTGTTCAAATCGATTCTGAACATCATTCCACCTCCCCGATCTCCTCCCAGGAGATCACGTGTTTCTTTCCGTCGACGCGCAAAATCGCCTCGCCGCACGACGGCGAGGCGTGCTCCGAGAGGACGGGCGCGGAAACTGCGCGCGTTCCGGAACGCCACGCCGCGCGGAACTCGCGGAGCGTTTCCCGCGCCTTCGCCTCTCCGCAGACAAGCTCGACGGCGTCCTTCAGCGGTATCTTCACAAAGCGCACCGTCGCTCCCGGAAGACGCTGCGAGAGCGACGCCACGTCGACCGAGCAGACGACGCCGATCTTCGTGTATCCGCCGGTGGTCTGCCTGTCGGCCAGCATGACGATTGGCTGTCCGTGGCCGGGGACCTGTACCGCTCCCAAGGGGATGGCGTCGGAGATAATGTCGGCGGCTCCGGTATGCTCTATCGGCTCGCCGTCCATCCGGTACCCCATCCGGTCGGCGCTGTTGGAGACGACGTACTCCGCGCCGTAGAAAGAGGCAAGCCCCTTTTCGGTGAACAGGTCGTCCTGCGGTCCGGGAATGACGCGCAGCGGGGCTGCGGGGTCGCGGACCGGGCGAAGCGCCTCGGGACAGACCAGGCCTTCACATCGTTTCCAGAGAGGAGCCGGTTCGCCGCAGCGCAGCGTGTCGCCCTTTTTGAGGGCGCGCCCCTCCAGACCGCCCACCTTGGCCCGTGTATAGGTGGAACGGCTCTCCATGACCCGAGGGACGTCGATTCCTCCGGAGACGCAGAGGTAGGCCCTGCACCCTGAACGCGGCGCCGTAAAGGACAGAACGTCCCCCGTCTTGACGGAGACGACGGTCCAGTTCGGAACGTCCCCGCCGTTGACTTTGAAACCGAGATCCGCGCCGGTGACCGCGACGACGCCTTCCCCCTCGGTAACGGAGAGAGTCGGGCCCATCAGGGTGACTTCGAGCGCGGCGGCGTTTTCGTCGTTGCCGACGAGTATGTTGCCCAAGGCGAACGCCTGCATGTCCATGGCGCCCGCGACGGGCATCCCCTTCCCCTGATACCCCCACCGTCCGGAATCCTGGACCGTGGTGAGCATACCGGGAACGCGGACGGAAAAAACCGGGACGGTCATGGCTTCGCCTCCTCTTCGAGTATTTCGGGGCGATAGATTCCCTTGGCGGTCGCCGCCTCGATTTCGTCGAACTCGGCTTTGCCGATCGCCCGGAAGCGCACCCACATCCCCGCTTCGAGGAAGATCGCGGGGTCGCGGTCGGGGTCGAACATTTTCATGGGGGTGCGTCCGATAAGACGCCACCCTCCCGGACTGGCTATCGAATAAATCCCCGTCTGCTTGCCGCCGATCGCCACCGAACCCGCGGGGATGATCTCGCGGGGGTTCTTCAGACGGGGCGTTTCGAGCGACGGGTCCATGCCGCCGAGGTACGAGTACCCCGGAGTGAAGCCGAGCATGTAGCAGTAGCAGTCGTGCGCGGTGTGGCGCGTCACGACTTCCTCCGGCGTCAGGCCGGTGTGCTCCGCGACGTCGGCCATATCGGGGCCGAACTCTCCTCCGTAGAGGGAGGGGACGACGATGATACGCCGCCGTCCGCCTTCCTTTCCGGCATCCGGGCAGGACGCCATCTTCCCGAGCTTCGAGTAGAGCGCGTCGACATCCGTCGTCGCCGGGTTGAAATAGACCGCCAGCGAACGGTACGTGGGGACGGTATCCAGGAATCCCGGAAAGTCCGCCTTCCGTACAGCGGCGGCGAGCGAGGCGACGCGGGAGTTTATTTCCATGTCGATGGCGTCGCCGAATTCGACGACCACGCATCCGTCGCCCGCCGTCAGCAGCCTGGGATATTTCTTCTCATTCACGCGGACACCACCTCCTTCGGCAATCTGCTTCTCCGTCCTACTGGAACAGCTTCATGATGCCGGCGAAGGAGTTGAAGCCCATCCACGCGGTGAACACCACGATGACCCAGCCGAGCGCCGTCATCCACACGGGGTGCATGTAGTCCTTCACGATGTTCTTGTTGTGCGCGGCCAAAAGGACGCAGCCAAGCGAGAGCGGAAGGATGAGACCGTTGAGAGAACCGGCGACGATGAGGAGCGCGACGGGACGGCCGACGGTCGTCAGGATGGAAGTGGAAGCGATGATGAACGCGATGATCCAGTAGCGGTAGTAGTTGTCGACGAACTTGAAAAGCGTCCGGAGGAAGGAGACCGACGTATAGGACGCGCCGACCACCGATGTAATGGCCGCAGCCCAGAGGACGACTCCCGCGATGCGGAATCCCAGGGGGCCTGCGCCGATCTGGAAGGCGGAGGCGACGGGGTTGGTCATGTCGATGGGGGTTCCGGTGAGCACCACGCCGAGGAAGGCGAGGAAGAGCAGATAGCGCATGACGCCGGTAATGGCGATGCCGTTGATGGAGCCCTTGCTGATCTGGCCGATGTTCTCCTTGCCGACAATGCCGGCGTCGATGATCCGGTGCGCGCCGGAGAAGGAGATATAACCGCCGACCGTTCCGCCGACAAGGGTGAGGACTACGAGCCACTTATACTCCTTGAGAAGCTGCATGCTGCCGAACGGGCGGACCATTTCCTGAACGGTTTCCATAACGGGAGGCTTCGTGACGAAGACGACATAGAACACCAGGGCGAGCATGAGGAAGCCGAGGATCTGGGTGAACTTGTCCATAGCCTTGCCGAGGTCCTTCCAGAGGAAGATGGCGATCGCGATGCCCGCGCTGATGATCGCTCCGACCATCTGCTCGGTGCCGAAGAGCACCTGAAAGCCGAGGGCGGCTCCGCCTACGTTCCCCACGTTGAAGGCCAAACCGCCGAGAGCGACGGCGAAGGCGAGGAAGTACCCGAGGCCGGGGAGCACCTTGTTGGCGACGTCCTGTCCTCTCAAACCGGAAACGGCAAGGACGCGCCAGATGTTGAGCTGCACCACGATGTCGATGAGAATGGAAAGAAGAATTGCAAAGGAGAAGACCGCTTTGAGTTCATTGGTGAAGGAGACCGTCTGGGTCAAGAACCCCGGGCCGATGGCCGAAGTGGCCATGAGGAATGCGGCGCCGAGGAGCACGCTGAGTGTTTCGCTCTTGCTTCGTACCTGACTTTTTTCCAGTTCTGACACGATAATACCTCCCGAGTTATAAAGATATGAATATTTTGTTGCACCGCAAGCATTATACCCGATTCTCCCCGTACTGTTACAAGGGGGTGAGGAAGGACGAATTTTTGGATACAAAAGACATGCGGTATAATGCGGACGGTGTACAGTACACGAAAGGTGGTATCTCGGATGGAGATTCTTGCTTCTTATACAGGGCTCGACTTGCCCGCGTGGTCGTGGGCGATCGTTCTGAGCGCCGGGGCCGGCATCGGCATCGCGAAAACGGCCGTCCCGGGCAGCGGCATCCTTGTGGTAACACTGATGGCGATCGCGCTCCCCTCCCGCCTCTCCGTGGGCGTGATGCTTCCGATGCTGATTTTCGGCGACCTCTTCGCCGTGGGAAAGTTCTGGATGCACACCGATACACGACGCCTTCTGACGCTGCTGCTTTGCGCTCTCCCGGGCCTGGGCGCGGGGTACACGGTGCTGCGCCATGCGAGCGACGACCAGCTCAGGCCCGTCATCGGAGGCGTGGTCCTCGCAATGCTCGTCCTGCACCAGGTCTCCCGCGTTCTGAAACAGCGGCGCGAGGGGGCCGCTGCGGCGGACGGGAAAACATCCCCGCTGCTCACCGCCGTCTTCGGCTTCTTCGCAGGATTCGGAACGGGCATGGCGAACGCCTCCGGCCCGGTGATGAGCCTCTACCTGCTCATCGCGGGGCTGCCGAAACTGCCTTTTATCGCGGTCACCGCGTGGTTCTTTTTCATCATGAATTTGCTGAAGATACCGCTGTTCTTGAATTTGGGGCTCATCACCATGCAGAGCCTCAGGGTCAACCTGCTCGCTCTCCCCTCCATAGCGGCGGGAGCGCTGCTGGGCTATTGGATCGTGAAACACATCCCCCAGGAGCGGTTCAACCAGATCGTCCTCGCGCTCGCCTTCGTCGCGGCGCTCCGTCTGCTGATGTAGGCCGTCAGCTTCGAGCGGACGCCGGAGGGGTGAAAAACTTCTCGTAGGCCACGACGACGCCCGTGGTCACCAGCGTGAGGACGATGGCGAGAGCGTCGGCCTTGGCGATATCGGCGGAGAGTTCCGAGACGTGGGTGTAGATGACCAGCGGCAGAATTTTGACGGCGATCCCCGTCAGCGCGAAGGCTGTGCCGAAAGCGCCCATGCTCACCGCGAAGAGCAGCGAAGATCCGGCCAGAATCGCCGGGGCGAGCATGGGGAGCAGCACCTTGCGCAGTATGGTCAGCGGTCCCGCCCCAAGGCTTGCCGCGGCCTCGACGAGGCTCCAGTTCGCGTTGCTCCACGCGGCCGTCATGGTCAGTATCATGCGGGGTATCAAAAAGTAGAGATAGGCGATGACGAGCCCGCGCCATGTGAAGAGAAACGCGGAGAACTCCAGCGGATCGACGCCGAAGAGTTCCTTCAGAACGAGCGTAATGAAACCGCTCGTCCCCAGAAGGACGATGAAGGCGAAACCGACCACCAGGCCGCTGAAGGTAAGAGGAACCGCGGTGATCGCCAGCAGGAGGCTCTTCGTCCTGCCGCCCGACTTGTAGACGAACCAGGAGAGCGGCAGCCCTATCGCCGTTCCCAGAAAGGCCGTGCTCGCGGAGAGCAGGAGGCTTGTTCCCAGCGACTCCCTGTAGAGCTTTCGGACGAAAATGCCGAGATAGTTGTCCAGGGAGAACCTCCCCTCGACGAAGAGGCTCTCCCAAAGAACAAGCGCCAGAGGCCAGAGCAGAAAGAGCCCCAGCAGAGCGACGAGAGGCAGAAGAAGAAGCCAGGTTCCGCTCCGGCGCTCCATGACGTTAATTCTCCCCGAGGACCTTCGAGCCCCAGAGCGTGGCGGCATCCTTCTGCACAACCTGCGCCTTCACCCAGTCCACATCCTTGGCGCGGGCGTACTCTTCATCGGGAAGGAACTTGCCGGAAACTTCCTCGGGCATTGTAAAGCCGGGAAGGATGGGGCGGACGAACCCTTTCGCGAAGAGCCCCTGCCCTTCTTCGGAGAGGATGTAGTTCAGCCAGAGCTTTCCGGCGTTGGGGTTGGGGCCGCCCTTCACCAGGCTGATCGCGTACGGCGCGGTGATGGTTCCCTCCGCGGGGATGACGATGTCGATCGCGTCGCCGAGCCCGGCCATGTACTTGGCTCTGTAGGCGTTCATATCGTAGGTGATCCAGACGGGGATCTCGCCCTTCAGAAACTTGTCGAACTCCGTGGTCTTCTCGATCATGCGGACGTTGCCCGACTTCTGCAGAGCGGCGAGATAGTCCACGCCCTTGTCCAGATGATCGAGATCGCCGCCGTGCGCGTAGCTCGTGGCGATGACGATGGCGTACCCGATGCCCGTGGTGCGCGGGTCGAGATAAACGATGGACTTGGAGTATTTTGAGTCGAGCAGGTTCTGCCACCCCTTGGGGGTCTCCTTCACGAGGTTCTTATTGATTACGAACACGACCGTCGCCTTGTGGATGGAGAACCAGTGCCCCTCCGGATCCTTCAGCTCTTCGGGGATGCGGTCGAAGTTCGTCGGCGTGAACGCCTCGGTGACCCCTTTCTGTTTAGCGGCCTCTCCGAAGGGCATGAAGTAGTAGGCGGTGTCGCCCTGGGGGTTGTTCCGCTCTTTGTCGAGGCGCACCACGGTCGCGCCGCTGCCCAGATCGTTCCATGCAAGCTCGATGCCGTACCGCTTCTGGAAACCGTCGAAAAGCGCCTGCCAGTTGGCCCATGTCGGCCCCGTGTCGTAGCTGTTCAGCCCTTGTTCTTTCTTCGCCGCCTCATGAAGCTCCGTCTCGCCCGGATACAGCTCCGCGGCGAGCCCCGCGCCCGTCAGAAGCGCAATCGCAAGCAACGCAAGAATTCCCCTTACCGCGAACTTTTTCATCGTTCTTCCCTCCTGAAAATAGATTTCGGAACTCTTTACATAGTATCGGGGCGGGAACGCGCTCCGCCCCGGAGTTTTATCTCCCTCTCACGGGACGGGCGTCGCGCGGAGAGAATGTCAGGACGATCTCCTCGTCGACGGCGGGCGGCGCAATCTCCGTATTCAGTAAATCCACGAGCAGGCGCTCCCCTTCGACGTCGACGGCGAGGCGAAGCAGCGGTCCCAGGAAGACGCGCCCGAGCACCCTGCCCGAGAGCGCCGTCCCCTCGGGGGCGCTTCCGGCGGAGGAGAGGATTCGCAACCTTTCCGGACGGATCATCAGGCTGCACGCTCCGGGAGACAGCTCCCCCCTGTCGACTTCGAACACCCGTTCACGCCATTTGAAGCGCCCTTCGCCGAGATACTCTCCCGGAATCAGGTTGTTCACACCCACGAAATCGGCCACGAAGAGGCTGGAAGGGCGAAGATAGACGTCGCCCGGCGCGCCGACCTGCTCGATGCGCCCCTCGTGCATCAGGGCCACGCGGTCGGAGATGGAGAGGGCCTCCTCCTGATCGTGCGTGACATAAATCGTGGTAATGCCGCTCTCCCGCTGTATCTTCTTGATCTCGAAGCGAAGGGAGTTTCGCACCTTGGCGTCGAGCGCCGAGAGCGGTTCGTCGAGAAGCAGCACCCTGGGCTGAATCGCCAGAGCGCGGGCAAGAGCGACCCGCTGCTGCTGCCCTCCCGAAAGCTCCCTCGGATAGGCTGCCGCGCGCGCGGCGAGGCCGACCATCTCGAGGAGACTTTCGACCCTGGCGCGGAGCGTCTCCTCCGGCATTCTTCTGGTCCGCAAACCGAAGGCGACGTTTTCGAAGGCGGTGAGATTGGGAAAGAGCGCGTAGTTCTGAAAGACGATGCCTACCTGCCGTTGCCGCACCCCGACGGACGTCATCGACTCGCCGCCGAGGAAGACCTCGCCCTCGTCCGGGGAGAGGAAGCCCGCGACGAGGCGCAGCGTCGTCGTCTTGCCGCACCCCGACGGGCCCACGAGCGAGAGAAACTCCCCCGGAGCGACCTCCAGCGAGACGTTCCGGACGGCGTGCTGCTTTCCGAAGCGCTTGCTCACCGAGCGGAGTTCAACGCCCGCCATCGCGGTTCCTCTCTGCGCTTCGGAGAGCGAGTTCCACGGCCTCGTAAGGGGTCGAGGCGCGCAGCAACGGTATTTCGGCATCCGGACTTTCCCGCACCTCCCATGTACCCAGCGCGACGACCGTCTTTCCCAGTTTGAGAGCGAACCCTATCTCCGACAGCGTGCCGAACGCGCCCCCGATGGAGACGATCGCTTCTCCCGCCGAGACGACGGCGACGTTGCGCACCTCGCCGAGCCCCGTTGAAAGCGGAATGGTCACATACGGGTTGGCGTCCTCGACGCCCCCCGGCAACAGTCCGACCGATACGCCCCCCTCTTCCGAGACTCCCCGGCAGACGCCCTCCATGACGCCGCCTCTGCCGCCGCAGACCACGACGCATCCTGCGCCCGCCAGAAGTCTCCCGACTTCGCGCGCCGTTTCGTACTGTTCGGGCGACGCCGTCGACGTACCGATGACGGAGATGATAGTCTGTCGTTCCATGCTCCACGCTCCTTTTTCGTACGCTCAGCCGTCCAGGACGAACCGCGCCCGTCCGGCGCCGAACCATCGACCGAGGGAGATGACGGCCCCCAGGCTCAGAATGCCGAAGAGGACGAGCAGCGTCGTCGCCGCGCAGGCGAAGCCGGTGCTCACGTAAAATGCCTGATAGAGGACCACGGGATAGGTCTGGCTTGTCGACCCCGTCACCATGACGGCCAGCTGAAACTCCCCGAGGGACATCGCGAAGGTCATGATCGCGCCGGAGAAGAGCCCGGGCAGGAGGTTGGGGACGAGCACCCTCGTCGCAAGAAAAAGGGGCGAAGCGCCGAGAGAGATGCCGGCCTCCTCCAGCGTGTTCCAGTCGAGCATCTCCATGTTGGCCATGAGCGGGCGGAGCATGAAGGGCAGGGTGTAGACGAGATGCGCTCCGAGGAGAAGCTGCCACGTCCCCACCAGGGAGAACGAAGTCCAGTTGAACGCCTGCACGAGGCCGAGCCCCATGACGACGGGAGGAATGGCTATCGGCAGCAGGATGACGAAATCGAAGGCGCGGCGCAGCCACCGCACCCGAAGAACGGAGACCGCGTACACTGAAAGAACGCCGACAAAGGCGTTGATCGCAACCGCAAGCGAGGCCACGAGAAGACTCATCCCCATCGCCCGGACGTACATCCTCTTCGAAAAGAGATCCACGTACCATGAAAGAGTAAACCCGGTCGGGAAGAGGGTGCCGAACCACTTCTCCCCGAAGGATCCCATCACTATAAGCACTATCGGCGCGAGAACGAACGAGAACCAAGCGACTCCCGCCGAAAAGCGGACTGCCCGTCGCAGCAGAATGTCCACCTCCTGTAAGCCCTTTGCGCCGTATTGTATCAGAAAAATGTAACGAATGTGTAGCGAGAAACCTCCTCTACTGGAGCCCTTTAGCGCTTAGAAAGAAGCGCTCCTCGACTATGACGGCGAATTTCCGAGAGGGCCGCATACATAAAGCCGAATATCCGTTATCGCTCAAAAGTCTCCGAGAGGTCGAACCGAAAAGGCTGTTTATTGCATCGATTTTTCTTTTCTTTCGAAACGCCCGCGAATAATGCAACAAGGTTGCAAAATCATAACATTTTCCGCAAAAACTCCTTTTTCCTGTTGCCCTTGAATTTGTGATGCTTTATAATGAGTTGCGAAGGCAAACTTTTCAAAAAAAGACGACTGTTTAAGTCGAGATACGACCTCCGAGTCGCAGCGCCTACAGGAAGAATCCCATGGACTGCGACCGTTAGGGTGCATCTGGAAACGGGTGCGCCTCCCTTTGGCAAGGAGGAACTCTACAAAACGGCATGCGCCGTCCTCTTTGCATGGAGGACGGCGTTTTTGTATTCTTGTTTCATAACGTATCGATGGAAGGAGGAGTGCTTCGGCGACGGTACTGCGTTCTCCTCTTCACCGAGGGAAACCGGCGGAAGAGCGTGTTTTTTTAACGGAGAAGGACGGCGGCCTCCGGGCTACGTCGCCTGGCAGCGTTCCGGTCCGCGGCGCCGCCGTCCCGACCCCTGCCGAAATTCGGAAGGAGCTGGAAAGAGGATGATTCAAAAGGTCTTTTTTGTCAATGACATCGAGCGGAACATAATAGTCGACGGGGATGCTTCGCTCGCCGAAGTGCTCCGCGAGCAGCTCGGACTCACGGGTACGAAGGTCGGATGCGGCCAGGGACACTGCGGTTCGTGCAATGTTCTTCTGGACGGCAAGGTGACCCGCACGTGCGTGTACAAGATGTCCCGTCTCCCCGAGGGAGCGAAGATCGTCACGATCGAGGGAATCGGCACGCCGGAGAAGCTCCACCCGCTCCAGAAGGCGTGGATAAAGCACGGGGCGGCCCAGTGCGGTTTCTGTGCGCCGGGCTTCATCGTCTCCGCGAAGGGACTCCTGGACACGAATCCGAACCCCTCCCGCGACGATGTACGCGATTGGTTCCAGCTCAACAGGAACGCATGCCGCTGCACCGGGTACATTCCCATCGTCGACGCGGTGATGGATGCCGCCAAGGTGCTCCGCGGCGAGATGGACGAGAAGGAACTCGACTTCGCGATGCCCGCCGACGGAAGGATCTGGGGGAGCAAGTACCCCCGTCCGACCGCCGTGGGCAAGGTGACCGGAACGCTCGACTACGGCGCGGACCTCATTCTCAAGATGCCCAAAAAGACGCTGCACGCCGCGCTGGTGCAGGCGAAGGTCTCCCACGCGAACATCAAGGGAATCGACGCCTCGGAAGCCGAGAAGATGCCCGGCGTCTACAAGATCGTCACGCATAAGGACATAAAAGGAAAGAACCGCATCACCGGCCTGATCACCTTCCCCACGAACAAGGGAGACGGCTGGGACCGTCCGATCCTCTGCGACGAGAAGATCTTCCAGTACGGCGATGCGGTCGCCATAGTCTGCGCCGACAGCTACAAGAACGCCGTCGCCGCGGCCGAGAAGGTGAAGCTCGACCTCGAAGTCCTTCCGGCGTATATGAACGCCCCCGCCGCGATGGCCGATGACGCGATAGAAATTCACCCCGGAACGCCCAATATCTACTATACGCAGAAGATCAAGAAGGGAGAGGAGACGGCGCCCATCTTCTCGCGTCCCGACGTGGTGACGGTCGAGGACGACTTCTACGTCGGCCGTCAGCCGCACATGCCCGTCGAGCCCGACGTCGGCTTCGCCTACCTCGACCACGAGGGGCGTCTGGTTATCCACTCCAAGTCCATCGGCGTCCACCTGCACCTTGCTATGATCGCCCCGGGCCTCGGCGTGGAGCCGGAGAAACTCGTTCTGGTGACCAACCCCGCCGGAGGCACCTTCGGCTACAAGTTCAGCCCGACCATGGAGGCGCTCGTCGGCGCCGCCACGCTCGCCACGGGGCATCCGGTAGCTCTGAAGTACACGTGGAAACAGCAGCAGCAGTACACCGGCAAGCGCTCCCCCTTCTTCGTCAACATGAAGTTCGCCGCCACGAAAGAGGGCAAGCTTCTCGCCATGGAGACGGACTACTCCGTCGACCACGGCCCCTACTCCGAGTTCGGCGACCTGCTCACCGTCCGCGGCATCCAGTTCATGGGGGCGGGGTACGACATTCCCAACATCCGCGGGGAAGGCCGCACGGTCTGCACGAACCATGCGTGGGGGTCGGCGTTCCGCGCCTACGGATCGCCCCAGTCGCTCTTCTCCTCCGAGGTGTTGATGGACGAGCTGGCGGAAAAACTGGGGATGGACCCGCTGGAGATTCGCTATAAGAACGCCTACCGGCCGGGAAGCACCAATCCGACGGGTCAGGCGCCGGAGTCCTATTCGCTGCCGAAGATGTTCGAAGCGCTCCGTCCGAAGTACGAACTGGCGAAGAAGCGCGCCGCCGAGGGCTCCACGACGCGCTTCAAGAAGGGCGTCGGCCTTTCGGTGGGCGTCTACGGCTGCGGTCTCGACGGCCCCGACGGTTCCGAGGCGCGGCTCGACATGAACCCCGACGGCACGATCACGGTCTGCACCGCGTGGGAGGACCACGGACAGGGCGCCGACGCCGGCGCGGTCGGCACCGCGCACGAGGCGCTCCGCCCGATGGGCGTCTCCCCGGACAAGCTGAAGTTCACGTGGCCGAATACGGCGAAGTGCCCCAACTCGGGCCCCGCAGGCGGTTCGCGCTCCCAGGTCATGACGGGGAACGCCATCCGCGTCGCCTGCGAGACGCTGCTGAAGGAGACGGCGAAGCCGGGCGGCGGTTTCATGACATACGATGAGATGGTCGCCGCCGGGAAGCCGACATCCTTCACCGGCAAGTGGTCCGCCGTCGAGGGAACGGCCTGCGACGCGGACGGGCAGGGCAAACCGTTCGTGATCTACATGTACGGCGTTTTCATGGCGGAAGTCACCGTTGATACGGAGACCGGCAAGACCGCGGTCGACAGAATGACGCTGATGTGCGACTGCGGGAAGATCAACAACCGGCTCGTCGTCGACGGCCAGAACTGGGGCGGCATGGCCCAGGGCATCGGCCTCGCCCTTTCCGAGGACTTCGAGGATATAGAGAAGCACTCCACGATGCCGGGCGCGGGATTCCCGTACATCAAGGACATCCCGGACGATATGGAGATCATCTACTTCGAGGAGCCACGAGCGGACGGACCGCACGGCGCCGCCGGAATCGGCGAGCTGCCGCTCACCAGCCCGCACGCCTCGGTCATCAACGCGATCCACAACGCGTGCGGCGTGCGCATCACCAAGCTCCCCGCGTACCCGGAGAAGGTTCTGGCCGGGCTGAAGAAATAGGAACAGGATTCAGGGAGGCGTTCCTCCGGGAGCGCCTCCCCGTTCCCGCGAGAGGTACGTCATGGAAAAAGCGAAGCTGCTGGAATTCGAATCGAAGTGCGTTCAGGAGGAACCTCCCTACTGCCAGGCGGCCTGCCCGCTGCATCTCGACGGACGCGCGCTCTGCGCTTTCGTCCGCGAAGGCCGGTTCGACGACGCCGGGAAGCTGATCGAGAGGACGCTTCCCCTGCCCGAGGCGCTTGCGCGCATCTGCGACGCGCCCTGCAGGGAGGCCTGCCTCCGACACGGACTCGGCGGAAGCGTCGAACTCGGGGCAGTCGAAAGAGCGTGCGTGGAACAGGGGCCTTTGCGCCGCGCGCCGCTCCTCATTCCGAAGAACGGGAAGAAGGTCGCGGTGATCGGAGGCGCCTTGAGCGCGCTCTGCGCAGCCTCCGACGGCCTCCGGAAGGGGTACTCCGTCACGGTTTTCTGTTCGGAGGAGAGGAGCGGCCTGCTGACGTCGCTTTCGCCTCGGATCACCGAAGAGATCGCGCATCGCGAGCTGGCATGGCTCGAAAAGGGAGGCGCACGCTTTCTCCCTCCGGACGCGCTCCCCCCGCTCTCCGAACTTCTCGGCGGATTCGACGCCGCGTTCGCAGGCCTGGACGATCCGTTCGCCGCGCACGCAACTGCGGAGGCGACACGAACGAGAATCCCGGCAAGCCTTGAGACCGGAATCGAGGGGCTCTTCGCGGGAGGAGACTCTCCCTCCTTCATTCTCCGCGCCGCCGACGGCCGCCGCGGGATGAAGTCGGCCGAGAGATTTCTTCAGGGCGCATCGCTTCTCTCTTCACGGGAGAAAGAGGGGGCGTATTCCACCCGCCTCTTCACATCCGCGGAAGGGATCTCCACCGTCAAGAGCGAACCGGTTCCACCGGAAGGCTACTCCCCCGAAGAGGCCGTCCGCGAAGCGAAACGCTGCATCCTCTGCGAATGCATGGAGTGCGTGAAGCACTGCGCCTACATGCGGCACTACAAGGGGTACCCGAAGAAGTTCGCTCGGGAGATCTACAACAATCTCTCCGTGATCCAGGGGACGCGGCTGGCGAACGGGATGATCAACTCGTGCAGCCTCTGCGGCCGCTGCGAACGCATCTGTCCGAACGGTTTCTCCATGGCCGAACTCTGCCGCGAAGCACGGCGGGAGATGTTCCTCCAGGAGAAGATGCCTCCCTCGGCGCACGATTTCGCTCTGGAAGACATGCGCTTCAACAACTCCCCGAGAGCGACGCTGCTGCGGCACGAGCCCGAAAAAGAGACGAGCGCCTACCTCTTTCTCCCCGGTTGCCGGCTCGCAGGCTCCTGCCCCGAACAGACGACCGCCCTCTACTCCTTTTTGAGGGACCGTCTGGAGGGCGGCGTCGGCCTCTGGCTCCGCTGTTGCGGCGCTCCGGCGGACTGGGCCGGACGCGAAGAGGAACTCCGGCATGAGACCGCGAAAATCGCCGAAGAGTGGAAGTCCATGGGCTCCCCCATTGTCGTGGCCGCCTGTACAAGCTGCCTCGCCCTCTTCCGCAGGGAGACGCCGTCGATCAAGACCGTCTCTTTGTGGGAGATTCTGGACGGCGCCGAACTTCCGGAGGGCTTCCGCCCTCTTGAACGGAATCTCGCCGTCGCCGACCCCTGCACCGCTGCACACTCCCCCGAAGTCGGGGCGGCCGTGCGGCGCGTCGCCTCCCGTGCGGGAGTGCGTTTTCAAGAGCCTTCACTTTCAGGAGATCTCTCCTTCTGCTGCGGCTTCGGCGGCCTCCAGGAGTGCGCCAACTCGACCCTGGCCGCTCTTTCCGCCGAATCGCGGGGGGAGGAGAGTTCTCTTGACTTTCTCGTATACTGCTCCATGTGCCGGAATCTCTTCGTTCAGGCGGGCAAACCCGCCGTCCACCTGCTGGACATTCTCCTCCCGCAGGGCGACGACGATCCGGCGGAACGCCCCCCAGTCGGATACTCGGAACAGCGGGAGAACCGGGTCGGCCTTGTCCGCGCGCTGCGCGCATCTCTCTGGAAGGAGGAAGACATCGTGAACGAACCGCATGAATCCCTCAGGCTCGTCATCCCGCCCGAGGTGAAAAAGACCCTGGCGAAGCGGCGTATTCTTGCCGATACAGTCCGGAGAGCCATCTGGTCTGCGGAGCGAAGCGGCCGGAAGATGAAACAGCTCAACGGCGCCCTTATCGCCTCGCTGCGCCCCGCCTCCGTCACCTACTGGGTGGAATACGCTCCCGGAGCGGACGGCTCCTTCGAGGTGCGCAACGGGTGGAGTCACAGAATGTCCGTCGCCGGAGCCGCGGAGGAGCGCGCCCCCGACGCTTCGATAGGGGAGAAAGCATGAAAGAGCTGATGAAGTCGTTCGAGAAGTACACGAAGACCGAATGCGGCGCATGCGGCCGTTTTCTGGAGCTGCAAAAGACGGAAGTCACCTACCTCGGCAGCGTCTTCACGCTGGAGCTGCCGGCATGTCCCTCGTGCGGCACGGTCTTCGTCCCGGAGGAGCTGGCCACGGGGAAGATGCTCGAAGTGGAAAAGATTCTGGAGGACAAATAATGGATGTTTTCGACCTCGACGACCTCCAGATGGAGATGATCTCCCTCGAAGGGAAGGGGTACCACTGCAGCCAGATTCTCATACTGCTGGCGCTTCGCCAAACGGGAGGAGAGCGCAACGACTCGCTGATCCGTTCGATGGGAGGGCTCTCCCTCGGGCTCGGTCACAGCAACGGCACGTGCGGCGCGCTGCTCGGCGGCGCATGCCTCCTTGGATTCTACGCCGGGAAGGGGAACGACGGCGAAACGGAGCACCCGATGTTCCGGATGATGGTCCGACGACTGACGGAGTGGTTCCGGGACGACCTGTGCGCCTCCGACAGCATCCTCTGCGGCGACCTCCTCAATGCGCATGGGAGAGGCCGCTGCCCTCAGCTCGTCCGCTCCGTCTGGGGCAAGGTTATGGAGCTGCTTCTAGAAAACGATATCGACCCCGCGGAAGACATTTCGCTCCGCAGAGAGGGCGTATGAGACCCTTCCTCGACGAATGGATCGCCGGAAAGACGGGAGAGCCGTTCAGCAGAGAGCGCCTTGAAAGCTACCAGACGGAGCGCCTCCGCCGGACTGTGACGCACGCCCGTTCGGGAAGCCCTTTCTACAGTGAACGCCTCCACTCTTTTCCGGACACCTTCCCTTCGTCGCTTCACGACTTTTCGCGCCTTCCCCCTACTCTGCCACGCGATCTCTCCGCCGGACCGGAGTGGTTCATCGCCGTCCACCAGGACGACATCGCGAGGATCGTCACGTTGCGGACATCCGGAACCACCGGCGAGGGGAAGCGGCTCTTCTTCACCGAGGGAGACCTCGCCGAAACGATCGCGATCTTCAGGATAGGGATGGCTTCCTTCGTCCGCCCGGAAGGCCGGGCGCTCGTCTTGCTTCCCGGAGAGCGCCCCGGAAGCATAGGCGACCTCCTCGTCCGCGCCCTCGCCCCCGAGAGAGAGTGCATTCTTTGTCCTGCGTCGGACGAGCGGCGTACGCTTGAACGCATCGCCGAGTCGAAGGCCGAATGCCTCGTCGGGCTGCCGACGCAGGTGCTCTCGCTCGCCCGTTGCCCGCATTCGTCGCTGGGGAAAACGCTCTCTCAAGTCCTCTTGTGCGCCGACTACGCCGCGCCGAGTCTTGTCAAAGCGGTCGAAAGCGCGTGGGAGTGCGTCGTCCGCCGCCACTACGGCCTCACCGAGACGGTCTACGGCGGCGCGTTGGAGTGCGAAGAGCGCGACGGACTGCATCTCATGGAGGGGAACTACCTCTTCGAGATCCTGAACCCCGAGACGCTCGCCCCGACGCCTCCGGGGGAGTTCGGCGAGATCGTCGTCACCACGCTGCGCACGGAGGGGACGCCGCTCCTCCGCTACCGTACCGGCGACAGAGGGCGCTTCCTCTCGGGAACGTGCCGCTGCGGCTCCATCCTCGGGCGCATCGAAACAACCGGAAGGCTCGGAAACGGGATCACCCTGCACAACGGCGTCTTTATCCCGCTGCAAGAACTGGACGAAGCGCTCTTCTCCGTCCCCTGGCTAGCGGACTATACGGCGTCGAAGGAAGACGGACACATTGCGATCTCCCTCCACGCCCCTTCGAGGGAAGCAACCTCGCCGGAAACCGCCCCGCAGGAACGCGCAACGCTCGCCGCCGCGCTCGACCATCTCTCCGCCGATGCCAAGGTCGCCCTGCGGGAGCGCCCGTTCCGCTTCCGCTTTCTCCCCCACCCGCACGACGGCATCTCCAGCAGGAAACGAGTCGCGGGATGAAAACAACAAGGGGGAACTCGACGAACACTCCCTTGTTTATGTTCGGCGATCACTTTCTGCCGTCGCGTATCTCCTCCAACTGCGAGGGGGAAAGGCCGGTGTAGCGGATAATCTTCTCCTCGGGTTCGCCGGCTTCGAGCATCGCCAGAGCGATGGAGATTCCCATTTCAAGCTGTCCCTTCTCGCGTCCTTCCTCGCGTCCTTCTTCTCGTCCTTCTTCTCGTCCTTCTTCTCGTCCTTCTTCGCGCCCTTCCTTCCGCGCCTTTCTGAATTCCTTCTGCATGTACGTCAGCATCACATCAGCCTCCTCCCGTTCCAGACAGAGGTCCAAAGCATCGTCTATCTCCAGACCTTCCTTCTTCATCAGGATTCTCAAGTACCCTCGCAGATGATTCGTCGTCAGCTCCCGCTCTTCGTCCGAAAGGTCGAGGAGAAATATCCGCAACCGCTCCGCCGCCTCCAGAAAGCCCTCCGTCTTCGACGGATTCGCCAGGTAGAAGAGCGCGCCCAGGGCGTCTCCGTAGGAGAGAAGCGCTTCGGGGTTCTTGTCGCGCAGCGAGATCAGCCGATACTCAAAGGCCGGAATGAACTTTCCGAAGTCGGAGGCGTTCCGCACCTTCTCCGCGAAGTGCACCGGCGCAGTCCACCTGGTCGCCCCTTCGTAGAAAACTACCGGCAGCACCGGAGGCAGTAGAAAATCCTTGCGCTTCGAGGCTTCACCGACCTTCTCGACATACCGTGTCCAAAATTGCACGATATACGAAAGAAGGCGGAAGGGCATCAGGTGACTCACACTCGACTGATGCTCCACCAGAACGTAAACGTAGGCCTCCGCGTCGGTCCCCCGAATGCGGTATAAAACGTCGGATTCCCGCTCGGAGAGGTCCGGAGGGATGAACGTGATGTCCTCGCGATGCAGGTCGTCGAGCGTGAGCGCTTCCACATCGATGATGTCCGGCAGGTTCTGCTTTAAAAATCTTCGGAGAAACTTCAGAAAGAGCCGCTCGTCGGCCAGAAGCCTGCGAAACGCCTTGTCTTTGTCGCCCATCGGCATCCCCTTCCGAATCGAACTTTCTAATTATTATAGCATGGAGACAGCCCCCGCCGGTTGCGTAGGCTCGGGATACGTTTTTTTCTTCAGTCATAAGCGGCCGCTCACCCAAGGTGCATGGCGAGTGGAGAAAAATGAATGGTCGTACCAGCAACATGAACCTTCTCCTTGAGGGAGTATCGTGAAAAGAGGGCGGGCTCGGCGAGCCCTCCCTCTTGGTGTGTTCAGCGTTCCGCACCTGCCGCCGCAGGTGTGCGGCTGTGGTAGTAGGAGTCGGTGAGTCCCGAACACCCCCGGCAGATCGGGCCGTGGTCGGGCGGGTAGGCCTCGCCGCAGATCGGGCAAAAGACCGGCGGCACCTTCGGGCGCACCTTGAGCACTTCGGGCTCCACGGTTACTTCGACCATGTCGAAGAGTTCGGCGCCCGCCTCGTTGATTTCGTCGAGGATCGCCTGAAGGCTCTGCTCATGCTTTGGGGTGAGCTTCAGGTACCACTCCTCGACGCGCGGCCAGAGCTTCAGCCGCTCCATGCTCAGCGAGATGCGGACTCCTTCGCCGGTCTGCTTGTCGTAAAAAACCCCGGCGAATCGTCCTGTGTCCACTATTTTCAGCCAGTGGTTCCCCACGGTGCAGGGCGTCAAAAGCTGGATAGTGTCCGCGAGACACTTCCGCGTCTCGCAGATCACGTCCATCAGCACGTCCTTGGGGAAGACCTCCCAGGCCATGTTCACCATGTGCAGCGCGAGGACGCCGCCGGGCGCCGGTTTGCCGTGAAACAGCGTCAGTTCGTTCAGAAACTCCTCGTACGACGCGAATCTTCCGTAGTTCATCCCGCGATCTTCTCGATCCTTACGGCGCACGCCTTGAAGGAGGGCGTCATGGTGTCGGGATCGAAGGTCTTGAGGTCGCCGCTCAGAAGATGGTTGGCGTTCGTCTCCCAGAAGTGGAAGGACATCCAGACCATCCCCGGGGCGATGCGTTTGGAGACGTTCGCTTTGATGCGTACCTCTCGTAGCCGAAGCGCTTGGCGATCTGTTTGAAGATCCATAAGTTCGGCTTCGCCTCGCCGGGGGCTTCCTTGATCTTGCGCACGCGCCTCACCCGCCGCTCGGTGTTCGTGAAGGTGCCTTCGTCCTCGCACCATGCGGCCGAGGGAATGATGACGTCCGCGAAGAGCGGCGTCTCGTTACGGAGAGACGCTTGTCAAAAGTGAGCAAAAACGCTCAAAAGGAAACACAAACAGACAAAAATATCAAAATATTGCATATCCCACCGCGCTCTTTTTATACTGGGTGAACTATGAAGCGCTCCTCTCTTCCAGAGGCGCGCGGACGCGAGAGGAGCTGGTTCGTGTGGATGTGTTCAAGGCGGTCGACATGGCGGTGAAAGGAAACATCTACGAGGGCGGAAAGGTCACCAGCAGAACCATCTGGACATCCGACGGGGAGCGGAAGACGGTCGGGATCATGTTGCCGGGAAGTTATTCATTCTCCACCTCGACGCAGGAGAAAATGGAGATTACGAACGGCGTCGTCGAGGTTCGGCTTGGTGCGGACGGAGAATGGTCCATCCATAAGGAGGGCGAATTCTTCATGGTTCCGGCGGGGATCACGTTCGAGATCCGATGCGCCGGATTCGCCGAATACGTGTGCAGCTATCTGAAGGCGAGCGAATAAGGACAAACGAATACGCAAAGGGGGTACCGCTGTGGTTTTTCGGAAGATGTGGCTCAAGATCAACGGAGCGAATCGAATTTTTATCTGCGATCCTGTGAAGGATTCCCTGTCGGATGTTCTGCGGCGTCTCGGACTGACGAGCGTCAAGGTCGGGTGCGGAACGGGCGTCTGCGGCGCCTGTTCGGTGATCCTCGACGGCAAAGTGGTGCGCTCCTGCACCAGGAAGATCGGCAAGATCGCCGAATACAGCGAAGTCATCACGCTCGAGGGGATCGGCACGCCGGATCATCTGCATCCTCTGCAGGTCGCCTTCATGAAGCTGGGCGCGGTCCAGTGCGGATTCTGCACTCCGGGATTCATCGTCTCGGCGTACGCCCTCTTTCTCGAGAACAAAAACCCGACGCGCCGGGAGGTCCGGGCGTGGTTCCAGAAGCATAAGAACGTTTGCCGCTGCACCGGGTACAAGCAGATCGTCGACGCCGTCATGGAAGCGGCGAAGGTCGTCCGCGGCGAGACGACGATCGACCGGATCGGCCCCTCCTTCTCCACGGTTGACGGTTACTACGGAAAGCCGGTCGTCCGTCCGACGGCGCTCGCGAAGGTGTGCGGCCTCGCGGACTACGGCGACGATCAGGAGCTGAAGATGCCGGCGGAGACGCTCCACGTCGCCATGGTGCAGCCCCGCGTGGCGCACCATGCGAAGATCCTGGATATCGACATCTCCGAAGCCGAGAAGATGCCCGGTGTGGCGAAGATCATCCTGGCCGCCGATATCAGGGCTGCGGGCGGCACGAACATCATGGCCGAGGGACAGATGCACGAGCGCACCACGGTCATGGCGCCCAGCCGCGAAGTGCTCAACGAGAAGAAGATCTTCCGGTACGGCGACGTCGTCGCTCTCGCCGTGGCGGACACGAAAGAGCATGCCCGCGCCGCCGCCGCGAAAGTCAAGGTGACGATCGAACAGCTCCCCGAGTACCTCAACTTCCTCGACGCCGTCATGCCCGACGCGATGCGCATCCACGAGGACACCCCGAACATCTTCTGCATTCAGCCGCTTCTCAAGGGCGCGGGGCTTGAAGACGCGTCGAAGGTCGCCGAGATCATCGAATCCTCCCCCTACAGCGCCGAAGGGAGCTTCTACTCCGCCCGGCAGCCGCACCTCTCCATCGAAGGGGACTGCGTGCAGGCGTATTTCGACGAGGACGGCTATCTCACGTTCCAGTGCAAGTCGCAGGGCGTCTACTCCTCCATCGGGCGCATCGGCAACTCCATCGGCATGCCGAAGGACAAGCTGCGCGTGGTGATGAACCCCACCGGCGCCAGCTTCGGCTGGTCCACCAACGCCGGAGACCTCTGCCTGGCGGGAGCCGCCGCCGTCGTCATGCAGTCTCCGGTCTCCCTGTCGATGAGCTACGAGGAGCACCAGCACTTCTCCGGGAAGCGCTGCGCGTGCCACTCCAACGGACGCGCCGCCTGCGACGAGAACGGCAAGATCACCGCGGTCGAGTTCGACTTCGGCATGGACCACGGAGCGTACTCCTGGGGCGGCGACGACATCGTCACCAAGCAGCCGCGTTTCGCCTTCTTCCCTTATCACGTGCCGCACGCGGCAGGACTTGCCCGCATCGCCAACACGAACCACAACTTCGGCACGGCCTACCGCAGCTACGGTTCCCCTCAGGCCTACACGCTGAGCGAGGCGCTCATGGATATGCTCGCGGAGAAAGCGGGCATCGACCCGTTCGAGTTCCGCTGGAGAAACATCGCCCGCGAAGGCGAGACCAACATCAACAGCTACCCCTTCCGCCAGTACCCGATGGAAGAGATGATGAAGATGATGCGCCCGGCCTACGAGCGCGCCGTCGCCGAGGCGAAGGCGGCGGACACGCCCGAGAAACGGCGCGGCGTGGGGCTTTCCTGGGGCGGCTTCAACGTCACCGAAGGCGGCACCGACAAGGCCACGGTCGCCATCGAACTGAATCCGGACGGCACGTTCACGAAGTACGATACGTACCAGGAGCTTGGTCAGGGCGGCGACATCGGCTCCCTGATGCTCACGCTGGAGGCGCTCAAACCCCTCGGCGTCACCCCCGAGCGGATCCGGCAGGTGCAGAACGACACGAAGCTCTGCCCCGACGCGGGCATGTCCGGGGCGAGCCGCACGCACTTCATGAGCGGCAACGCCACCATCATCGCGGCCGAGAAGCTGATCGCGGCCATGAAGAAGCACGACGGGACCTACAGAACCTACGAAGAGATGAAGGCCGAAGGACTGGAGACGAAGTACTTCGGCACGTTCTCGAACACTTCGGTTCCCGGACTGTGCAGGCTCGACCCCAACACCGGCGTCGGCGACCCGACGCCCGCCTTCACGTACTGCCTGAACCTGGCCGAAGTCGAAGTGGACACGGCCACGGGGAAGACGAGCGTGCTGCGCTTCACCTGCGTCAGCGACGTGGGCAAGGTGGGGAACATCGACGCCGTCAACGGACAGGCGTACGGCGGCATCTCGCACGCGATCGGTTTCGCGCTCGGCGAGAACTACGACGACGTGAAAAAGCACACGAACATGGCGGCGTGCGGCGTTCCTTATATCGAGACAATCCCGGACGAACTCGACGTCATGTACTACGAGCGTCCCGACGAAGTCGGCCCCTTCGGTTCTTCGGGCGCGTCCGAGGGCTTCCAGTCCTCGGGGCACATGGCGGTGCTCAACGCGATCACTAACGCGTGCGGCGTCCGCGTCTACGAAATGCCCGCCACCCCGGAGAAAGTAAAGGCCGGACTTGCTTTGCTGGCCTCGGGGGGAACCATCGAGCCGCCGAAGAAGTACTTCCTCGGCTCGGATCTCTACGAGGAGCTTGAGAGCATCAAGGCCAACCCGGTCCAGGTCGGCCCCGAGGACTACTTCGTTCCTCTGGGCGGCGCCTCCGCGGAACGCTTCTTCTAGGAATCTTCCCGCGCGTCGGAGAGGAGACGCCCGCCCGTTCGAACACAAACGGACGCGGCGTCTCCTTTCTGTTATATTCAATGAAAAACCGGACGACGCCGGAGGGCGGCCGGATTTCGGAGGTGCTCATGCGTACGATTTTGCGAAGGACATACAGCGTGTGTCCGGTATGCCTGCAAAGGATACCGGCGGTGCATACGTCGCGCGGCGACGAGGTCTTTCTTGAGAAAACGTGTCCGCAGCACGGCGACTTTTCGACGGTGCTGTGGCGGGGCGTGCGCGACCTTGAAGCGTGGCGGGGGAACCAGCCGACGATCGCGGAGGGCGAGAACGAGCAGTGCCCGCATGGGTGCGGCCTCTGTCCCGAGCATCGCCAAAGCACATGCTGCACGGTACTGGAAGTGACCAAGCGCTGCAATCTGCAGTGCGCCTTCTGTTTCGCCGAAGGCGGCCGCGGCGAAGACATCCCGTCCGACGTCGTGCGCGAACGGCTTCGCGCGCTCGCGGTACCGGGAAAAACCCTTGTGCAGCTGAGCGGAGGGGAGCCGACCGTCCGCGACGACCTGCCCCTGATCGTGGCCTCCGCAAAAGAGGCCGGCTGTAAATACGTGCAGCTGAACACCAACGGCATACGGCTCGCGGAGGACGAGGAGTACGTCCGCCGTCTCGCGGAAGCGGGCCTGTCGTTCGTCTTCATGCAGTTCGACGGCACGGACGACGCCATCCATCGCGCGCTTCGGGGCCGGGAGCTGCTCGATATCAAGAAGAGGGCGATCGAACGCTGCGCCCGGCACAATCTCGGCGTCACGCTCGTGCCGACGCTCGTGCCCGGAGTCAATACGCAGGACATCGGGAACATCGTCCGTTTCGCCGTTTCGCACAGCCCCGCCGTACGCGGCGTTCACTTTCAGCCCGTCAGCTACTTCGGACGGATTCCGTCGGCGCCTGCCGACAGCATGCGCTTCACGCTCGACGAGCTGCTGCACGCCATCGAAGAACAAACGAGCGGCCTCGTCCGGGGAGATTCCCTGCTTCCTTCGCGCTGCAACCATCCGCTCTGCGGCTTCCACGGCGACTATATCGTGACGAGCGACAGGAAACTGCACCCGCTGCACAAAGCAGGCGGGGGGTGTTGCGAAGAGCCTATTTCGGCGGACCGGAACAGGGCGTTCATCACAAGCAAATGGCAGCGCCCGGAAGCCGAAGCGTCCTCCCCCGTCCCTGCGGAAGAGGAAAAAAACACCTGCTGCGAAGCCGACTTGAAGACCTTCGACGGCTTCCTTCGCTTCGCCCGCAGGTACAGCTTCACGCTGACCGCAATGGCCTTTCAGGATGCGGGGAACATCGACCTGGAACGCCTGCGCCGATGCAGCCTCCACGTGTTCGACGACGGGAAGTTCGTCCCGTTCTGCGCGTACTATCTGACGGCATGGGAGCGAGGAGCCTGCAATGGATGAAATCAGACGCATGATAAAGGATCGCTGCATGGAGAAGGAGGAGCCGTTCTGCGCTTCGGTCTGTCCGTTCCATCTGGACGTGCGCGAGTTCATCGCGCGGATGCGGCGAGGCGCTTTCAACACCGCATTCCGCCTCTTTTCGAACACGACCGGCTTTCCCGCGATCGTTGCGGCGCTCTGCCCCGAGCCGTGCGCCGCGGTCTGTCCGAGAGGAACGGTCGACGCCCCCGTTCAGCTCAATCTCCTCGAAAAAGCGGCCGTCGCGTATGCGGCGAACACCAAGCCGAACAGCTACAACCTCCCCCCGAAGAAGGGGCGGATCGCCGTGGTCGGGGCGGGGCTGAGCGGCCTGGGGTGCGCGCTGCGGCTGGCGAACAGGAAATACCGTGTGGACGTCTACGAGCGAAGCGGCCGCGTCGGCGGACGCCTTTGGGACGAGATGGATCCGGAGATCTTCCTCGCCGACATACGCCTCCAGTTCTCGAACGAAGAGTACGGCCTCTTCCTCGACCACGCGGTCGAAACGCTGGAACCGCTGCGCGCACGGTACGACGCGATCTATGTCGCGACGGGGAGCGGGGGCGACGCTTTCGGCCTCACCTGCGAAAACGACGGGCTCGAAGGCATACCATGGGCGAGTCGTCTACCCGGAGTCTTCCTCGGCGGCGCGCTCTTAGGGGCGAGTTCCATGGAAGCGCTCAGCCAGGGGCTGAAGGCTTCGCTCTGCATCGAAGACTATCTGAAGACGGGCGCGATGCGGAGCGCGGAAACACTCCCCCCGACGAGGATGCGGCAAGCGCCGGAAGCGATCGTCCGCACGCCCGTCGTACTCCCCGCCGACGGCGCGCTCTCTACGAAAGAAGAGGCGGTCGCGGAGGCCGCCCGGTGCATTCGCTGCCGGTGCGACGCCTGCGTTCGCCACTGCGGCCTGATGCGCTCGTACAGTAAGTTTCCGGGGCGCATCGCGGAGGAGGTCGAAATCACGATCACTCCGGGGACGCTCGACGGCAACGGTACGGTGGCCACGCGCCTCATCGCATCCTGCAACCAGTGCGGACTCTGCGCCGAAGTCTGCCCGGAGCGTATCGACATGGGTGAATTTCTGCGCGCGAGCCATCAGGCGATGCGCGAGAAGGGCGCCATGCCGCAGGCCTTCCATGATTTCTGGCTGCGCGACATGGAGTTCGCGAACAGCGAACGGGCCTCCCTGCCGGCGCCACCCCCCGGCGGAGCGAGCTGTACGCGGATCTTTTTTCCGGGGTGCCAGCTCGGCGCATCGGATCCGCGCTATGTGACGGAATCCTATCGTTTTCTGCTCGGTCTCGAGCCCGGCGTCGCCCTTCGGCTTGGATGCTGCGGAGCCCCCGCCGTCTGGGCGGGCGACATGGAGCTGCACCGGCGGGTGCGGGAGCGTATCCTGGACGACTGGCGCTCGCTCGGCAGTCCGCAGATGATCATGGCCTGTCCGACATGCCTGGAGATGTTCGCCCGCTACATTCCGGAGATCGACTGCGCGCCGCTCGTCGACGTCCTCGCCGCGTCCGGGCATCCTCCCGCGGAGCGGGTGAACGGGGAGGTCGTCTCCGTCTTCGACCCGTGCGCGAGCCGCAACAGACCGGAATCGCAGCGCGCGGCGCGCTCGCTCGTCCGCGAGGCGGGGTACGAACTTGCTCCCCTCCCCTACGAGGGAAAGCGGGCGCAATGCTGCTCCTACGGCGGACAGATCGACATCGCCGCGCCGAAGTACGCGCGCCGGCTGGCGGAGCAGAGAAGCAAGGACGGCGAAGCTCCGTACGTCGTCTACTGCTCCAACTGCCGCGACGTATTCGCGCACGCGGGGAAGCCGACGCGGCATATTCTCGACGTCTTCTTCGGGCTGAATGGATGGAACGCCGCGCCGCCAACGTTCGACGAGCGAAGAAAACGGCGCGAAAGCATGAAAACGGACCTTGTTCAGGAGTTCTGGCCCGATATGGAACTCCGGGAAAAAGAGGAGATCATGGAAAATCGAAAAAGTATCGTCATATCTCCCGAACTCAGGGAGAAGATGAACCGCGAGCGGCTTCTGGAGGAGGACGCGCTCGACGTGATCGAGGAGTGCGAGAGAAGCGGACGCAGAATATGGGATCCGTCCGCGGAACGCTTCTTCGGCTGCAAGGAGATCGGTTACATGACGCAGTGGGTGGAGTACGCGTCGTCCCCCGAAGGATACGCGCTCTTCAACACCTATGCGCACAGAATGAAGATCGAGCGGGAGGACGCCCCTCATGGAAGAAACTAAAAAACTCTTCTGCGGAAAGTGCATGGTGGAGATGCTCCCCGCCCCGACCGGGTTCAGCTACCTCGGGCACGCCTTCCGCACGGACGTGTTGCGCTGTCCGTCGTGCGGACAGGTCTTCATCCCGGAGAGCCTCGCCAAGGGGCGCATGGCCGAAGTGGAGACGACGCTCGAAGACAAGTAAGCGTCACATATCAAAAAGCTCCGGAGGCGACGTTACGCCGCCTCCGGAGCTTTTTTATGCCTCTTTCATGAAAGGATACTCATAACGCTCCGGCGGCTGGAGATTCTCTTTGATCGTCCGCGGACTCGTCCATCGCAGCAGATTGAGCATGCTTCCGGCTTTGTCGTTCGTGCCGGAGGCCCTGGAACCGCCGAAGGGCTGTTTTCCCACGACGGCCCCCGTCGGCTTGTCGTTGATATAAAAAGTTCCCCGCAGCGTACTTCAATCGCGTAGTGGCGCGACGCAGCGCCTCCCTGTCCGTGGCGAAAACGGCGCCGGTCAGACCGTACGGGGACGTTTCGTCGCACAGAGTCAGCATATGCTCGTACTCCTCGTCCTTATAAAAATAGAGCGTAAGCACAGGCCCGAAAATCTCCTCGCTCATGGTGAGAGAACGCGGATTTTTCGTCTCGATCACCGTCGGCTCGACGAAATACCCGCTCGATTTGTCTCCCCCGCCTCCGAAGAGAATTTCCGCCTCGGACGACTGTTTCACCCGTTCGATATACCTCATGCAGTTGTCGAACGAACTTTCATCGATCACCGCATTGACGAAATTTCTGAAGTCGTCCGGCCTCCCCATCGCCATCCCGGAAAGCGTCTCACGAAGCGTCTCGAGAACGGGAGCTCGAAGACTGGAGGGGATATAACAGCGCGACACCGCCGAACACTTCTGCCCCTGATACTCGAACGCCCCTCTCACGATGGCGGTAACCGCGGCGCGCACATTGGCCGAAGGATGGACGACGATGAAGTTCTTGCCCCCCGTTTCTCCGACAAGCCTGGGGTAGGACCTGTATGAACGAAGATTTTCCGCGACGCCTTTCCAAAGCGTGGAGAATACCTCCGTCGAGCCGGTGAAGTGCACGCCCGCAAGGGCGGGACTCCGCAGGACGACGTCGCTGACGACCGCGCCGCTCCCGGGAAGAAAATTCACCACGCCCGCGGGCAATCCCGCCTCTTCGTAGATTTTCATAAGGTAGTAGCTCGAAAGAAGCGAGTTCGTGGCGGGCTTCCAGAGGACGACGTTCCCCATGAGCGCGGGCGCGAGAACAAGGTTCGAGGCGATCGCCGTAAAGTTGAACGGCGTCACCGCATAGACGAATCCCTCAAGAGGGCGGTACTCCACCCTGTTGAGGCTCGCCTCTCCCGATTTCGGCTGTTCGGAATAGATAGCGGAGGCGTAGCGCACGTTGAACCGAAGGAAATCCGCGCTTTCGGCGACGGCGTCGATCTCCGCCTGATATGCGTTTTTGCTCTGCCCCGCCATAGTGGCGGCGAGGAGCGTATCCCTGTATTTACCGCATATCAGCTCCGCGATTTTGAGCATGACCGCCGCCCTGTCCGTCCACGACGTGTGTTCCCACAGCCGCCGCGCCTCCAGAGCGCGGGCGACGGCTCGCTCCACATCTTCGCGCGCCGCTTTATGGTACGTCGCCAGAACATGTCCGTGACGGTGCGGCATCGCAACTTTTCCGGTATCCCCGTTCCGGAGCGCTTCTCCCCCGATGATCATCGGGATATCGACGACTTCGGATTCTATCCTCTTCAACGCCTCCTTAAGCGAATTTCGTTCCGGCGATCCCGGCGCGAAGTCGTGCAAAGGCTCGTTCATCGGTTCTCCAACGCTCAACAACCCGTTTTCCACTGCATACTCCCCCCTCGAATGGTGAAACACTCCGCCGTTGCAGAACGCCTTCTCCCCGCATGGAAGCAGTCTCTTATTCGGCCTCGAAACAGAGGCGCTCGAACCCCAGAAGCGCCGCGGGAACGGCGATCGTCGTCCCGAAGAATACAATTCGCTTCCCCCGAAACGCAATCAGAATCTCGTCGACCGTCCCGTTCACGAGCGTCGACCCGGTCGCCAGCGCCATATCGCTCCACGAAGCGGCGCGCTCCAGATCGCCGTCACCGTCGAGAACAATCACCCCGTCCACTTTTCTCCCTATGTTCTCCGGATTCAAATCGGTCACGCGCACCCGGTCCGCGCCGAGCGAGGTCGTCAGTCCTTTCAGAATCGCAGGCTGATAGCCGACGAGCGCAACCCTCCCCTTCGCTCCGAGTTCGTCCGCCAATCGAGCGCCTATTTTCTCTCCGCACAGCTTCGGCGAGGAATCTTTACAGTGGACCGTTTTTTCTCCCCACCCGAGATGCTTGCCGACGGCGTTCACGGCGGCGACGAAAAAAGCCCGTTCAAGGTCGTCCCGCAGTGAAAGCTGGAGAATATCGCCGACGGTCCCCCGCCAGGAGGAGGGAAAGGAGGTGAACGCCTGCCCTTTCGCATCCCGGAAACGAGCTTCCACAAGGCGCTCCTGCCCTCTCTGGAGCGCGAAGTCGGTAAACGGCTCGGGATTCCCTATGGCGTGCGCGGTATCCAGAGGACCTATTTCGAGCAACTCGCCGAGGATGCCGGAAGAATCTCTTCGCAGGCGCTCCCGGACCGTTCCGGCAAGACGGTCCAGCGTTCCCCCGCAGTTCACCGCACGGCCTCCGCAGCAGGTTCGAACCCCCATTTTTTCCAAAGAGGCGCCGCGTTCGACGAGAGCAGGTACTTCCAAAATGCCTCGGCGACCTCCGATGGAAACGACGTGCTCAGTCCGCCGACCGTGGGATGCGGAGGAACCGGAAGGCGGGTGCGGAATCCTCCGACCTCGATGGCGAGGCTTTCCGGGATGAGCGCGACATCCGTGCTTCCCGCCCGAACCGACATCACCGCATGCAGCGCGTTTTTCGTAATGACAAGGGCCTGCGACTCCATCTTCTTCTCCCATATTCCATGCGATTTCAAATAGTCCGCGGCAAGAGCGCCGTGGGATGTCGTCTCCGGATCCGGAGAGGCGATACGGAGCGAGGCGAGCTTCTCCTCGCTGCCGAACTCCTCTTTTTCCGCCCAGAGGACAAGATGGCCGCGGGCGCAGACCTGCGTATCCTTCAGCTTTCCTCTTTCAAGAAGCCACTTCGGCCACCCGGGGTCGGCGGCGATTAAAAGGGCGAACGGAGCGCCCGCGTCCATCTTCTGCGCCAGCGGTCCGGTGGCTTCTTTCACGAAGACGAGCTTACCCCCGCCCGCCGCGGCGAACGAAGCGTAGATATCCTCCACGCACCGAGCTATTCCGGGCGATACGGCGACGTAGACGTCTCCTTCCGCTGCGAAGGAGAACGACGAGAAGATACTCGAAAAAGAAAGAAGGCACACCGAGAGAAGCAGAAGCTTGCGAAACACCTTATTGCTCACCGAAAACACCTCCCAAGTCGCAACATAGTTGCATCACCGTACAGGATAACACTCCGCCCCTTTAAATGCAACATCGTTGCAAAATGCTTCGGGACGTGCGATAATACGCCTGTTCTCATACTGAAGGAAACACCGAGGTTTTGGAGTATGCGCAGACTCTTGTTCTCGTTTTGTCTTTTTGCGCGCCCTCCGTAACGGCAACTCACTACCCAAACAAAAGGAGAGGATTTATGTGAAGTCGATCAAAACCATGATCAAAACCGTCGCTTTCATCGCCGCGCTGTCCTTAGTATGCGGAAGCTTTCTCATCGCCGCACCGGCATTCGCAAAAGAGCTGTCCGTTTTCGCCGCGGCGTCTCTGACGGAGTCGCTGACGCGGATCGCGGAGGAGTACAAAAAAATAGCCCCGGAAATAGAGATCGTCTATAATTTCGATTCCAGCGGCACGTTGAAAACTCAGATAGAACAGGGAGCGGAGTGCGACATCTTCCTTTCCGCGGCGCAGAAGCAGATGAACGAACTCGACATCGAGTCGGATCCCAAGATCAATACGAAAAGGCTCGACTTCATAAAAAAAGGAACCCGTTTCAATATCGTATCGAATAAAGTAGTCCTAATCGTTCCGAAAGATCGGAATACGAAGGGGATCGGAGATTTCAAGGACGTCGTGACGGACAAGGTGTCGCTGGTGGCTTTGGGCAATTCGGACGTTCCCGTGGGGCAGTACGCCGAAGAGATATACGAACACCTCGGTCTGTGGGATACGCTGAACCGGATGAGCCGGATCACGTTCTGCAGCAACGTGAAGGAGGTCGTATCTCAGGTGGGCGTCGGGGCGGCGGATTGCGGCGTGGTGTACAGCACCGACGCGGCGGCCGCGGCGAAAAGCGTGGAAATCGCGGCGAAAGCGCCGGCGGGCTCGCACAGACCTATCGTCTACCCTGCGGCCGTTATGAAAAGCACGCGTCTGCCCGTGGAGGCCGCGGCATTCGCCGATTTCCTGCGAAGCGAGGAAGGCGCCCGCATATTCGCGCAGTTCGGTTTCGAGCGTCCTGCGAAGTAGTTTCGGGCATGACTTCCCGATTCTCTTTCCACAGAAACGTATAGAGAGACGCAGTCTTCGAGGATGGATTTTTTCCCTCTCTACAACTCTCTTCGGGTGGCTGCGATATCGACCGCCGTCGCATTTTTCGCCGGCATCGCAGCCGCCTACTATATCGCGAAGACGCCGCGCATCGTGAAGGGAATCCTCGACTGCATCCTCACTTTGCCGATGGTGCTTCCTCCCACTGTGGTCGGTTTCTTTCTTCTTAAAACGATCGGCCCTTTCGGTCCCGTCGGGGCTCCCGTCCTGGAGCTGTTCGGCGGTAGGTTGGTCATGGTCTGGTACTCCGCGGTTTTCGCGACGACCATCGTCGCGTTTCCCCTTATGTACCGGACGGTCCGCGGCGCGCTGGAGTCCTTCGACGAGAACCTTCTGTACTCGGGACAGACGCTCGGCCTCTCCAACACGTATCTTTTTTGGCGCGTCGTTCTTCCCAACTGCAAACAGGGAATTCTGGCCGGCACAGTGCTGACCTTCGCACGCGCCCTCGGGGAGTACGGCGCGACGACCATGGTGACCGGATACATTCCGGGGCGCACCGCCACGATTTCCACTACGGTCTACCAGCTGTGGCGGGAGGGAAACGACGCCCTCGCCTACAAGTGGGTCGCAATCAACCTCGTCATCTCGGCGGTCGTGCTGATTGCGGTGAACCTTCTCGAAAGCCGGTACGCGCAGCCTGAAAACGCGGCTCGGGACGCGCTCCGTGAAGACGCTCTCCGAGAGGAGTCGGTGCGGGATGGCGCTCTCCGTTGACATCAGGAAGACCATGGGAAAATTCATACTGGACGTTCGCTTCGACGCTGAGAACGAGGCGCTGGCCTTGCTCGGCTCCTCCGGCTGCGGCAAGAGCGTCACGCTGAAGTGCGTCGCCGGCATTCTGAAACCCGATGAAGGCAGCATCGTGCTCGATGGACGACTTTTGTTCGATTCCAAGAAAAAGATCAACCTCCCTCCGCAGGAGAGGCGTGTCGGGCTGCTCTTCCAAAACTACGCTCTTTTTCCCAATATGACCGTCGTCGACAATATCCTCTCGGGTATGAAGAATGAACGCGGGGAAGACCGTCGTCGAAGGCTGAACAGCCTCATAGACAGGTTTTACCTCCAGGGGCTGGAATCGCACTATCCCGCGCAACTTTCGGGCGGGCAGCAGCAACGAACGGCATTGGCGCGCATTTTGGCGAGCAAGCCCTCTCTCGTCATGCTGGACGAACCTCTCTCAGCTCTGGACAGTTTTCTGCGCTGGCACTTGGAAATGGAACTGGCGCGTCTCTTGGAGCAGTTCGAAGGGACGACGCTCTACGTCTCTCACAACAGAAGCGAAGTCTATCGGCTCTGCAAGAAAGTATGCGTCATGCATCAGGGACGTTCCGAACCGGTCCGCGATGTCGCGGGACTTTTCGCGGAACCGGGCACGCTGACGGCGGCCCTCCTCTCCGGGTGCAAGAACTATTCCAGAGCCACGCGCATCGACGAGCGTTCCGTCTTCGCTCTGGACTGGGGAGTCACTCTTCTCTGCGAGACGCTCGTTCCGGAGGACATCTCCTTTGTCGGCGTGCGGGCGCATTACTTCACCATCTCCGACGAACCGGGAGACCGGAACACGCTCGACTGCACGACGACGAGAGTCGTGGAGGACGTATTCGGCTCCATCGTCATGGCTCGTTCGACGACGGCAAAATCAACGCATGAAAACTCGCATATCCGCATCGAAACATCCAAGGAGCGCGTTCGGCGCCTCCGTCCGGGAGAGAGGATCTTTGTCCGGGCGCACCCCAAAGACGTCATGCCGCTGCGGAAGTGAAACGACCCGGCGACTCCGAACGCCGGAAGTATCCGAAATACAATTCATGGTCTCTCTTCTTCCTTGCGCATCCTCCGCTGCGGAATATGGTGGATGCTTGTTTTGTGCATCCCCGTTCATCATGTATAATGATGCCGGGTTGAAATTCTCCCGTTTGCCTACGGGAACGGCACGCTTCGAGACCGCGGTCTCCGGGGGAATTTCGATACACTCTGCCGAAGGGAGAGCGGGGCTTGTACCCTTTAAATGTTCTTATCGCCGAGCCGGATATTATGCTGCGCACGTTATACAAAAAAACCGTCTCGGAAATTTCCGGGTATGTCTTCGCCGGTTTCGCCGATAACGGCGACGCCCTTCATTCCATCCTCGCCTGCGCTTCGGTGAACTTGGTTCTTCTTGACATCCTCCTGCCGCGCTTCGGCGCTCTCGAAGGCTTCCGGACCATGAGAACGGAGTTCCCCAAGATCGACTTCATCATCCTCTCCTCGGAGAAAGCGCCCGATATCGTCAGGGGGACGATCTGTTCCGGCGCGTTCGACTACCTGATCAAGCCGTTCGAATGGGAGCGATTCGAACGCGCGCTCGTCGCCTACGGCGAATACCACCGCAGCCTCGTCGACAGGAAACGCCCGTGGAGACAGGAGGATATCGACAGACTTCCCGGTTTCAGGAAACAGCTCCCCGAAAATTCGCAGCCCGCGCCGAAAGGTTTTCAGGAGACCCTTCTGAACCGACTCTTCAATCTCCTGCGGGAGTCACCCCGCCCCCTTTCCGCCTCCGAGGCCGGGCGGATGCTCGATATCTCCCGATCGAGCGCCAGACGGTATCTCGAGTACCTGGCCGAGGAGGGGGAGATCACGGTGCAGTACGAATTCACCCAAATAGGTCGGCCCAAAAAACTCTATTCCGTTCATTATCGGGCAAAAGAGAATTCTGTCTGAACTTTTTTCGGCGACACAAACTTGCAAAGGATACATTTAACTGCGATAATATCTGAAGAATCCAGAATAGAAGGGAGTGCATGTCATGAGAATAAGCGCGCGCAATCAGATTCGCGGCAAGGTAACCGCCATCAAAGAAGGCGCGGTCGAGGCGCAGGTGACGCTCGACATCGGCGGCGGCCAGACGGTGGTCTCCGTCATTACTATGGACTCCGTAGCAAATCTTGGCCTGAAAATCGGCTCCGAAGCTATCGCGGTCGTCAAAGCCGACAGCGTGATGCTCGCTGTCGATTAGTTCTTCCGCAAGAATCGGTCACAAAAAAAGCCCCCTGTCGGGGGCTTTTTTATTCTGAAAAGCGTACCGACGGCATAGTTCAGCGGTCGGCGTTGGGAAAAAAGAGCTGCTTCCCGAGGAGCTGGAAGTCGGCGATGGCTTCCTGGGTCGAAGGAGAGATCAACCAGTCGATATACTGCAATGCGAGGTCGTAGCGGATGTTCTCCCACTTCGCGGGGTTCACCGCCATGACGCTGTACTGATTCTTCAGGGAAGCGTCTCCTTCGACGATGATGACCAGGTCGGCCTGTTCTTTGCGGGCGTCTTCGTACTTGATGAAGGTACCGCGGTCGGTGAAGACGTACCCCTTGCGCTCGCCGGCGATCATCAGCGTTTCGAGCATTCCCTGTCCGGTCTGGACGTACCACTTCTCCTTGTCGGGCTCGGACATTCCGGCGGCCTTCCAAAGGCGCAGCTCGGCCATGTGCGTGCCTGACTTGTCCGCGCGGCTTGCGAAGGGAGCGCCGTCTTCGGCGATCTTCTTCAGCGCCGCGGTCACGGAGAGTCCCTTCACCTTCGCAGGATCGGAAGCCGGGCCGACGATGATGAAATCGTTGTACATCACCTGGCGTCGGTTGACTCCAGAGCCTTCCGCTACGAACTTCGCCTCGGCCTCCGGATCGTGGACGAGCACAACGTCGACGTCGCCGTTCCGGCCATATTCAAGCGCCTTCCCCGTGCCGACGGAAACCCAGCGGATTTCGATGCCCTTTTCATTCAAGAGCAGAGGAGCCAAATAATCCAGCAGCCCGGTGTTGTCGGTGCTGGTGGTGGTGGCCATGCGAAGCGCCTCCGCCGCCGTTCCCGTTCCGACACCCGTGAAGAGCATTCCCAATACTAGAAAAACAGCACATACCTTCCGCCAATACATTCCCATTCCTCCTTGATTCGATAGTATGCGACGCCACAAAAAAAGCCGTCTCCCCCATAGACGGCGGAAGACGGCTGCATCAGCATCCGAATCCATCTCCTTGCCGAACACGGGAGGCTCGCCTGTTTCCGGACGAACCCTGACGGCCCGCCGCCGTGGGAAATTCCTGTAGGCAAACGGGCTCGGAGACACGATATTCACTTCTTCAAACATAATGATAGCACAAAAACGCACGATTGAAAGAAGATGCGTTGAACAAATATCGAGTGAAAAGGGAAAAAGCGTTTGTCCGCGACCAATCGACGGGACGCGCTCTTTTCTCCTTGCCTCTCCGCTTCGAAGCGTCTAGAATAAGCGCATACTTCCTCCGAGCCTCGAGGCCTACCGGCGCCCAGCCCACGGCCTTCCGGCCGAAAGGGTGTTTCCGGAAACGGAGACGCCTCCCGTATGGAAAGGGGGGACAAGGCCGCCGCTTCGACGCGCCTTTTCCGTGCCTGCGGGAGAGGTGAACGCTACGCCGAAGGGGTGTTCGACGCTGAACTATCTTTCCGAAGGTTTTTTCCAAGGGGTCGCGCTCATCTTCTCGGGAAACGAGGAGGTCTGGTCGGCGGTCGGTGTGACGCTGAAACTCTCCGGTCTGTCGATGCTCGCCACGCTGCTTCTTGGCGTCCCGGGGGGGTTCGCCCTCGGCTACTTTTCCTTCCCCGGCAAGAGAATCCTCCGGCTCCTTGTGGACACGCTTCTTTCGATACCGACAGTGGTGGTCGGTCTCTTCGTCTACGCGTTCATCTCGAACAGAGGGCCTCTGGGCCAGTTCGAACTGCTCTTCACAATTCCGGGCATGGCGATCGGGCAGACGATCCTGGCACTGCCCATCGTCGTCGCGCTCACCGCCTCCGCCGTCGAGAGCGCCGACAGCCGCCTCCGTTTCACGCTGCTGACGCTCGGAGCGCGGGGACGCCGCCTGCTCTTCTCCACGCTCTGGGAGGGGCGGCATCAGATACTGCTCGCCGCCGTCACGGCCTACGGAAGGGTGACCGCCGAGGTGGGCGTTTCGATGATGCTCGGCGGCAACATCAAGTGGCATACGCGGACCGTCACCACGGCCATCACTCTGGAGACGGGAAAAGGCGAGTTCTCGACGGGCATCGCGCTCGGCGTACTGCTGCTCTGCCTCTCGTTCGTCCTCAACTGGGCCGTCTCCTTCCTGCGCCGGAGAGGCGCGGCATGATCCCCGCCGAAAGGATGTGCGCACCGCGATGATCAAACCTCCGCTCTACGAACTGAAAAACATCGTCTGCGCCTACGAGGACGAGCCCGTGTTGCAGGTGGATTCGCTCTCCATCCCCGACGAAGGCCCCGTCGCGTTCGTCGGGCACAACGGCAGCGGCAAGAGCACGCTGCTGAAACTGCTCTCCTTCCTTCTGCCGCAGGTGTCGGGCGAGCTGCGCTTCCTCGGAGAACTCCCCGACAAACGCGACGACGCCCGTCTGCAGGCGACGCTCCTCCTTCAGGAACCCTACCTCCTCCGCCGTTCCGTCTTCGAAAACATCGCCTACGGGTTGCGGGCGCGAGGGGAGACTTCCCTACGGGAGCGCGTGGCCGAGGCGCTGGAGATGACGGGGCTCCCCGTCGATTTCGCCCGGAGGGAATGGTACCGGCTTTCGGGAGGAGAAGCCAGACGCGTCGCGCTCGCCTCGCGGCTGGTGTTGCGGACGAAGGTGCTCCTTCTCGACGAGCCGACGGCGAACGTGGACGAGGAGAACGCCCAGCTCATGGCCGAGGCGGTCCTCGACGCCTGGAAGCGCTGGAACACCACTCCCCTGATCGCGACGCACGACCTCCAGTGGCTGGACGCCGTGACGCAGCGAAGGATCTTCATGCGCCGGGGGAAGGTCGAACGTATCGTCTATTGAAACCGGATGCGCCCCCGAAATCCGCATAACGGGTCATGATGAAACGGATGAAGATTTCCTCAGCATTTTTTGAGTATACATCGCCTTGTCGGCGTAACGCAGCAGCTCGTCGCAGCCGGAGGCATCCGCAGGAAAGAGCGCATACCCCGCACTCCCCGTAACGCGGATGCTCCGTTCGGAGTCTCCGCATTTTATTATCAGAGCGTCGAGAACCCTTTGCAGAAGAAGTTCCGCATCGCGCCGGGATGAGATCGATTCGAACAGCACAACAAATTCATCCCCTCCGAAACGCGCTACGACGTCGCTCTCTCGAACGGATATCAGCAGGAGACGCGCCGCTTTTCGCAGAACGTCGTCTCCGGCCGCATGGCCGAACATGTCGTTCACCGTTTTGAAATTGTCCAGATCGATCATTGCGACGGCGAACATTCCCCCTGTCCTGCGAACTCGCTTCAACAATGCGGACATGCATTCTTCAAAAGACTGACGATTAAGCAGGTCGGTCAGAGAATCGTGCGTAGCTCTGTAACGAAGCATTCGCCCCATGCGCAATTGTTCGGTGATATCCCTCGCGATAGACTCGAAAGCCGTCACTTTGCCTGCGCGGTCCTTCAACGGAATGATAGTATGCTCCCAATCAAGACGTTCGCCGTTCTTCGCCACCCAAGAGAGGACTACGCCCGAAAGCCGCTCATACCGCCCGCTCCTGATTTTACGGACGATCTCCCGCATGTGCTCCATGGAATCGGGGTGAATAAGTCGCTCGGAAACGGTTGGATCGCAAATCAGCTCATTGAGGGCATACCCCAGTTTTTCGAGTCCCACCGGATTGACGAACTCTATCTCGAGCGTAAGCGCATTGACCTTGGCGATAACCTCCTGAGCATGGTATATCAATCTGTCGTACCGTTCGTAAGCGGAACGCAGTTCGGCCGTGCTCTCGGCGATACGACGCTCCAGCGACTGATTCAGCTCGCGGAGCTTCGCTATCCGTTCCCATCTTTCGAACGCCCCCGCGAAAATTCTGGAAAGGAGCCGCAGCATGGAGAGGACGTTTTCTTCCCAAACACGCTCTTCATGCACAGCGTCGAATCCCAGAAATCCCGAAAGAGCGCCGCAGGCGGTGATCAGAGGCATCATCAGCGCCGAACGTATTCCTTGCGCTTTCAGGAGAGTTCTCAACAGATCGGATTTTTCCGAAAGATCGCAAACACGAGGTATGTTCACCATCTCCCCTGAACGGAAACTAGTCATCACGGAAGGGAACATATCGCAGCGAATCGATTGAAGGCGTGCTTTTTCCGAAGACACTCCCGGCGAGCACCATTCATATGTATTGCTCATAAAGAGTTCTCCATCTTCTTCATGAAAAAGAAAAATGTAACTTCGTTCGACGTCGAGAAATTCACCGAACATCTTCAAGCCCTTTTCTACCGCATTTCCGACCTCATTCTCAGTCATACCGGCAAGATCCGAAAGAAGAGCGTTCAAGAGACAACACATCTGAAGCGCCTTCTCTTGTGGTTCCGATTTTTCCGACCCTCTCATCGAACAGCGAATGTCAGGCGAAGAAGAGGAGCTTTCCATTTCAGAAAAAACCGAAAAACAGGATGAATAAATTAAAAAGCAACAGCAAGAAAAATCCCCCCGGAACAAATAAAAACATGATCAGCATTGTATTTGTGATTTCATGTATATCATATACAATAATAATAAAACTATCAATGGTTCTTTGGAATCATTTCAATAAGCCAATATAATTTCTTTTTTATTGTATTAAATATTTAATTATTTTATTAGAAACATCTTTCTAATTATGTTTTATCAAGGTAAATTCAAAGGAAGACATTCGTATATTTCCGCTCTTGCTTGTCGATAAAGCCACTCGAAAGCTTTTCATTATGAGTACTCTGGTCGATGGAGAGTCGTCGCTCGCGAAACATACGGAAATGGAGCGATCCCTCTCAAAATAAGAGGAACGGCATACCGAGCATCGTATGCCGTTCCTCTTTTCATTCGTACAGGTTATTCAGGCGGTCTTTCGCCTTCTCTCGGAAAACTTTCCCTGCGGATTTCTCAGAGAGATTCTTCGTAAATCGCCCGGACAACATCCGGGTCGACATCTACCGGAGCAAGCTGGAGCAGACCTTTCAACCCCGGCGTTTCGAAGGCGAGACGAGTCAGATCGTCGAGATGCTCCTCTCCGAAACCGAGGTCTTTCAACGTTTCTACAATCCCTACGCCGACGAGCCACTTCTTGACCGCCCCGGCCACGTCGTCCGCGGAAGCGCGAGCGAAATCGAGTTCTCCGAGAAGCGGACGCAGGACGTGGAAGAGCGTTTCTTTCTTCGCGTCGTAAATATGTCGGATGATGGAAGGAAGCAACAAAGCAAGCCCCTGCCCGTGCGTCGTCTCCGGCTTCAGTCCGCTCAAGGGAAGCTCGAGAGCATGCATAATGTACCTCCGTCTACAGCGCTCTTTTTAAATTTGTGATTTATTTATCTTTTTAGATGAACCTTATGGCACTTTATGAACAATACCTTGTCAAGCACCCATGAACGTGCGACGGCATAAAACGCAACACGATTGCAAAACTCGGGAAGAAGCTCTATAATCGTCGCGACGAAGTTTCGACAGGAGGAATTTTTTATCATAACAGCGTCGTTGCGCAAAACGCTTCTTTGCATTCTGTTTCTTTTTCCGGTATTCGGCGCCGCGCTCCCGTCGGCTGCCCGGAACAGCGGAACCGTGGCCGCGGCGGCATCGCTGCAGTCTTTGATGGAACACCTTATTCCATGGTTCAACGAGCAGCGCGGATACGATCTCCAGAGGGTCTACGGCGCTTCGGGCACCCTGGCGCGTCAGATCGAATCGGGAGCGCCTTTCGATCTTTTTCTGAGCGCCGACGAACAGTGGGCGCGCTACGCCGAGGAGAAGATGCTGCTCGAAGGAGAACCGCTCCCCTTCGCGACGATGCCCCTTGTGCTCTGGCACCCGGAGGAAAAAGCGCCATCTCTCGATATACTGCGCTCGGAAAAGCTCATCGTGGCCATCGCCAATCCCGAAACGGCACCTTTCGGCAGACGGGCGAAGGCCTACCTCATCGAAAAGGGACTCTTTGAAGCGATCGAGACGAGCGGAAGACTGATCATCGGTAGCGACGTGCTCAAGACCGGGCTGGCGGCGAAGAGCGGCGGCGCGGATCTCGCCATCTTGCCGCTGAGCACTGCCTCGGCGCTCGGCGAAGGATCGTGGACGCTCCTCGCCGCTGAACCGCAGACGCTCTTCGGCGGCGTCGTGAAGGGTCGGAGCGCTCCGGCAACCGAGGCGTTCTGGGTCTTTCTCCGCTCGCCCGAGGCGGCTGCGTTCCTGCAACAATTCGGTTTCCTTCCGCCTCGTTGATCATTCGAAACCGGGAAGCGTACTCTCTTCTTTCGTTCACGCAGGAGCGGAGACCGCTACTCGAAAAGGGGGAGAACTTCCCTCCGCTCCAAAATCATCTTCACGAGCGTCGAGTGCGACCAGTCTTTCCCGATGTCGTGCAAATACGTGTCGGCGAAGAGGACAAGCAGCAGAAGCAGCGCGATGACCAGCAAAACAATCAGCGTCTGAGCGAAAAAGGAGATCCCGGGACGGTCTTTCTTCACCGGAGCGTGTTGAGAAGGAACCATTGCAATCACATCCTTGACAGCATCCTTGGGAAAACAGCCTTCCGGAGCATCCGCTCCAGGACTGCGAAAGCATATCCGGAACATGCCCGTATGCCTTTCGCAGTCATTATTGTACAATATCCGGCGCGTTCTCGGAGAAGCGGCGATACACGGGGCTGCATCAGCCCGCCGGTCATGCGGCGTATTTTCGTTTATTCAAAGACGTTTTCCCGCTACCATGAGCATATTCTGCATTCTTGGAGGTCCGCCGCATGTTTTGTACACTTTTCACGACCTTGCTCTCCCGGATACCGGGGAGCGCCGCGCTGCTTATTCGCTCTTTCGGACGTTCTTCGGCGCGCGCGCTCGGAGCGTGACGACGATGCTCCCCCCGCTCCTTCTGAGTCTGAGAGTATTGTTGTTTGCAATCCCCCTGCTTGTCCTGCTCGGAGGGGGAATCGGCTGGCTGCTTGCCCGCTCGGATTTTCCCGGGAAGGGCTTCGTGTCGCTCCTCGTGCAGCTTCCGCTGATCCTCCCCCCTTCGGTGATGGGCTTCTACCTGCTCTTCGCCATCGGGAGAAACCCCTTCCTGAAGTCGCTCGGCATTCTCTTTTCCTTCTCGGCGCTCGTCCTCGCGGCGACGGTCTCCGCGCTCCCCATCATGATCCAGTCGGCGCGGGCGGCCTTCGCCTCCGTCGACGGAGAACTGGAGGACGCGGCGCGCACCCTCGGCAAGGGTGAGTGGACCGTCTTTCGTACCGTCACGCTCCCTTTAGCGCGGCGCACCCTTCTCGTGGGGCTCGCCCTTTCGGCGGCGCGCGCCCTGGGGGATTTCGGCGTCTCGCTGATGATCGCGGGGAACATCCCCGGGAGAACGCAGACACTCCCCCTCTACATCTACAACCGTGTGGAGACGCTCGACTTCGCGGGCGCGCATGCTGCGTCGCTCCTCCTCGTGGGTACGGGATTCGCCAGTCTCTACCTGGTCAGACGGTTGGAGGAAGGGAGGAACGAACGCCGTGCTGCATGCTGAATTCACCGACTCTTTCGGAAATTTTTCGATGCGCGTCTCGCTCTCGCTGGGCGTGGAGACGGGCGTTCTCTTCGGCAGGAGCGGTTCGGGAAAGAGCATGACGCTCCGGACGCTCGCCGGGCTCAGGACGCCCTCGGAAGGGCGCGTCACCCTCGACGGAAGGACGCTCTACTCCTCGGCGGAGCGGATCGACCTCCCTCCCAGAGAGCGGAACGTCGGGCTGCTCTTTCAGAACCTCGCCCTCTTTCCGCACATGACGGCGCTCGACAACGTGGCGTACGCCCTTCCTCCGGGAAAAAAGGGGAGGGAACACGCCGCCCGGTGGCTTGCCCGGATGCGGATGGAGGGGTTCGAGGACCGGCTTCCGGCGCGCCTCTCCGGAGGCCAGCGCCAACGCGTGGCCCTGGCGCGCGCCCTGGCTGCGGAGCCGAAGCTGCTGCTGCTTGACGAACCGTTCAGCGCCCTCGACGGCCCGTTGCGCAGAAGCCTCCGGCGCGAGCTGCGCGAAATCCGCGCCGAGGCCGGCATTCCCATCCTCTACGTCACGCATCAGATAGAGGACCTCTGCTCGCTCGGCGACAGAGTATTCGTCCTCCGCGACGGGCGGACCGCGGAGAGCTTCCCCGTGGAACGCCTCTGGGAGAAGGGGGCTCGCGGCGAGGCATGGAGCGCGCTCGGCTGGGGAAATCTCTTCCGGGGCAGGATCACCCGCTGCGGAGAGGACTGCGCCTGCCGCTTCGAGGGAGAGCGAGTCGGCCTCTCGCTCGACGGAGGAGCGCATTCGCCGGGCGAGAGCCTCGTCTTCGTCGCCCCCGACAAGATCCGCATTCTCTACCCCGACCTTCCGGTCGACCCCGACCTCGGCGACAACATCTTCTCCGCCGTCGTGGAGGAGACCGCGCCGCTGGGAGGGAGCATCCTGCTCTATCTCGCCTCCGAGAACGGCGTCCTCTGGCAGGCCGAGCACCCCTCCGAGTCGTACCAGGCTCTCCGGCTGCATCCGGGCTCGAAGGTGCGTTTCGCCGTCCCTCCGGCGTGCATCGAGTCGTGGAGCGGAGGGCGCTCCTCCGCGAAGGGATGCTGACATCGGACGCGCTCCTCGGATGATATACTTTCTTCAGACTTTCACATCCAAGGAGGAAAACGTATGTTCCCGACGCTGCTTTTCGTACTGACGCTTCTTCTGCTCCTGGCCGCTTCGCCGTCCGAGGCGAAGACGCACTCCTTTTTCATCACGAAGGAGCAGGCCTACAACGGCATGCTCCGGAGCGACATCCCCCCCGCGCTCACGATAGAGGACGGCGACACCGTCGTCTTCAACACTGTGATGCTGATGGCCGGAGAGCTGTCGCCCGAGATGACGTTCGACGAGATGTTCGCCCTCCGCACGCGCATGAAGGAGCAGGGACTGGGCGTATACGCCTTCACCGGGCCGTTCTTCGTCAAGGGGGCGGAGCCGGGGGACGTCCTCGAAGTCCGTATCAAGCGCATCGTCCCCGGCAAGTACGCCGTCACGCACATCTACCCCGACGATACGGGGATCGGCGGCCTGCCCGAGGGGTTCGAGACAGGGTATCTCAAGCCGCTCCGCCTTTCGGAGGACAAAAAGAGCATTCCGTTCGCTCCCGGCGTGACGCTTCCGGTCCGACCGTTCCTCGGTACGATGGCGGTGGCGCCCCGGCCGGGCGAGGAGCACCCGCCCGCAGTCCCCGGCTACTTCGCGGGGAACATGGACAACAAGGAGCTGGGGCCCGGAAGTACGCTCTACATTCCGGTGAACGTGCCGGGAGCGCTCTTCATGGCGGCCGACGCGCACGCGGTTCAGGGGGACGGCGAGGTGAGCATCGCCGCGGCGGAGACCTACTTCGAGGAGGTCGAGATGGAGTTCATCGTCCGGAAGGACCTTCCGCTGCGTTTCCCGATGGCGGAGACGCCGGACCACTGGATCGTGATGGCCTTCCATAAAGACCTCGACGAGGCGATGAAGGGGGCCATTCGCGAGGCGATCCGCTTCCTCGAACGGGAGAAACGCCTTACTCGGAAGGAGGCCTACTCCCTGTGCAGCTTGGCGGTCGACTTCCGGGTCACCCAGGTTGTGGACGGAGACAAGGGGGTTCACGGCATGATCCCGAAGGCCATTTTCGGGTAAGCGGCAACGGGAGAACTTCGACGAAAAAGGGGAGCGCCCCGCGGTTCGGAGCGCTCCCCTTCGAGTATCGTGCTTGTCCGACTCGGCCTTCGCCGCCTAGAAGAAAAGCTCCTTTGCGATGAAGATCGCCGCCAGCGCCAGCATGATCGGGCTGACTTCCTTCGCCTTGCCGCCGAAGAGCTTGAGGGCCACGAAGGAGATGATGCCGAATTCGATGCCGTGGGCGATGCTGTAGCTGAAGGGCATGACGAAGATGGCCACGCTCGCCGGAACGAAGTCGGTCCAGTCGCCGAAGTCCAGGTCCTTCAAGCTCGCCATCATGAAGACGCCGACGAGGACGAGCGCCGGAGCGGTGGCGCAGGCCGGGACGATGGAGACCACGGGCGAAAAGAAGAGGGCCAGCAGGAAGAGGATGCCCGTCACAAGGGCGGTCAGTCCGGTGCGCCCGCCCTGCTCGACCCCGCTCGCGCTCTCGATGTAAGAGGTGACGGTGGACGTTCCGAGGACCGCGCCCGCCGTGGTGCCGATGGCGTCGGCCATGAGGGCTTCGCGGGCCTTCGGGAGACGTCCCTGGCTGTCGAGCATCCCGGCGCGGTTGGTCACGCCGACAAGCGTCCCGACGGTGTCGAAGAAGTCCACGAAGAAGAAGGAGAACATCACGATCCAGAAGTTCGGATTCGCCAGTCCGGAGAAGTCCATCTTCATGAAGATCGGCATCACGGAGGGAGGCGTCGAGACCAGCGCTTCGGGCGCTTTCGCCACTCCGAGGAAGACGGCGACGGCCGTGATGATGAGAATGCCCCAGAGTATGGAGCCCTTCACCTTGCGCGCTTCAAGCGCAGCCATAATGAAGAAGCCGAGGCAGGCGAGGAGCACTTCGACGGACTTCATATTGCCGAGTCCGACGAGGACGGCGTCGTTCTTCACGATGATTCCCGCGCTCTGAAGGCCGATGAATGCGATAAAAAGGCCGATACCGGTGGAGATGCCTATCTTGAGCGACTTCGGGATGCCGTTGACGACGCTCTCGCGGATCTTCGTGAGCGTGAGCAGGATGAAGAGAATTCCTTCGATGAAGATCGCCGCGAGCGCGACCTGCCAGGAGATGCCCATGCCGAGGACGACGCCGAAGGCGAAGAAGGCGTTGAGCCCCATGCCCGGGGCGAGCGCGATCGGATAGTTCGCCATGAACGCCATCAGGAACGTGGCGAGGGCGCTCGCCAGGCAGGTCGCCGTCATCAGCGCTCCGAAGGGCATTCCCGCGTTCTGAAGGATGCCGGGGTTCACGAAGATGATGTACGCCATCGTCATGAACGTGGTGATTCCCGCCAGAACCTCCGTCTTCACATCCGTTCCCGCCTCCTTGAGGTGAAAGCGGCTTTCCAACAATGATGCCATTGCGATTCCTCCTGTCGTTTCCCGCGTTATTTCGCGGGGTCTTTCGAGTGAGAATGTGCTTTCTTACGCTTCCACGAAGAGAGATTGTGCTCCGCCCCTGCCGAGGTCGACGTACCCCTGGTCGGTCAGCTTCAGCTCCGGAATTACCGAGAGAGAGAGAAAGCTCGTCGCCATGAAGGGGTGATTCACGTCGGTCCCCAGCGTCGCCGCGGCCCGTTCCACCTCCTCGAATCCCGAGATTACCGCGTCGGCCGGAGACGGGTTCATCAGTCCGCCGACGGGGAGTGCGAGAGATGCGAGGACCGTATCGCCCCGCACCGCGGCGATGCCGCCCCCCTGTTCGATCAGGAGGGCGAAGGCCCTCCGTAGCGAAAGGATGTCCATGCCCGCCGCCACGAAGTTGTGCGCGTCGTGCGCAACGGAGGAGCAGATCGCTCCCTCTTTCAGCCCGAGTCCGCGGACGAATCCGACGGCGAGCCTGCCGCTCCCCCGGTTCTTCTCGAGAACGGCGAGATAGGCCAGATCGCGTTCGGGGTCGGCCGCCGCCATGCCGTTCCGCACGGTCGGCTCCATGACGAGATGTTCCGTGACCACCTGCCCCCGTCGAAGTCCGACGACGCGCATCTTCGCGCCCGCGGGGACGGGAAGATGGAAGGAGGATTCCTCCGGAACGGAGAGAGCCCCGGCGGCAAGCACCGGCGGCGCGACGCGGGACACGGCGGGACCGGCGAGACGGCCGTTCTCGGCGACGAGGCGTCCGCGCTTCCAGACCTTCCGGACGGAGCAGTGCTCCAGGGAGTCCACCGCGACGAGGTCGGCGAACCTGCCGGGGGCGACGGCCCCAAGGTCGCGCCAGCCGAAGTACTCGGCCGTCGAGAGGGTGACCATCCTGAGCGCGACGAGCGGAGAGATGCCCAGGCGGACCGCCCGGCGGATCTTCTCGTCCATGTGGCCGACGTCGCGCAGGTAGCGGGCGGTGAGGTCGTCGCTCACCATCATGCAGCGGCTGGAGCGCGCCTCGTTCTCCTTGACGATCGGCGCGAGCTCCTCCAGGTTGTGCTCCGTGGCGCCCTCGCGGATCATCAGCCACATCCCGCGCCGGAGCTTTTCGAGCCCCTCTTCCATCGAGAAGCTCTCATGGTCCGAATCGCACCCCGAGAGGAGATACGCGCACAAATCCTTTCCCGAGAGGCCGGGGGCGTGCCCGGAACGGGATCGCTTCCCGGAGGCGTAGAGCTTGGCCCAGAGGGCCGGGTCGCCGCCGATGACGCCGGGATAGTTCATCACTTCTCCCAGCGAGTCGCACCAGCCGCGCTCGAACATCTCGGCGACGGCCCCCGCGTCCAGGGGTTCCAGCGGCGTCTCGAAGGACGAGGCGGGAACGCATGAAGGAGCCGTATAGTGGATATCCACAGGGCAGCCGAGGCTCTCGCGCCACATGAACTCGACGCCCGCCATGCCGCAGGTGTTCGCTATTTCGTGCGGATCGGCGGCGACGGCGGACGTGCCGCGAACCGCGGCAAGCTCGGCGAAGCCGGCGGGAGTGAGCATGGTGCTTTCGATATGGCAGTGCCCGTCCAGGAAACCCGGAGCGAGGACGAGTCCGGAGAGGTCCTCCTCGACGCGTCCGGAAAACCCCTTCCCCACTCCGGCGATCCGTCCGCCGTAGATGGCGATGTCCGCTTCTTCGTATTCGAGGGTGAAGACATTGGCGACCCGGGCTCCGCGGAGCACCAGATCGGCTTGGCGGTCGCCTCTGGCGACGGCGAGAAAATCATCGACATTCACACGCGATTCCTCCCTTCTTTTTCCATGGTGAAGTGTAACGGAAAGAACGCCGATGCGCAATCGGATGAAGAGATGTTTCTTTCTGAAAAGAAACCATCGCCGTGATCGCCGACTGCGCTCGAAGTTCGGACGCGCCTCCCGACGACAGATGAACGACCGACGAATATGGCCGCCGGATCAACGGATCTCCGGGGCGCACAGGCGGTCGTTGGTCATTTTCACGAGGGCGTTCTGAAAAAGCTCCTTCCAGACGGGAAGAGCGGAATGAAGTTCGAGGGGTATGCTTCCTTTGAAGGTCGAATTTTTTCCGAAGATTTCCACGAGCACTCTGATCAAAAGATCCTCGGGGTTCGTCGCTCCCAGTGCGATAACGGAGCGGTCCTTCAGAATGAATGTCTCTCCGGGTTTTCTTTGCCCTCCTCCGGCGAAGGAGGCGACAACCACACATTCGGGGCGCCCATGATTTTCCCCCAATCCGCCCGGGAGTTGAACCGAAGCGACGGTTCCATCTTTCAGGAAAAGCAGGCTTCCTTCCGGGAAAGGCACGACGATGCGCTCCATTAAAGGCACAAGGGCGGTATCGAACTGGCTTCCGGCGCCGGAGACAATGATTTCCAGCGCTTCGAAAGGAAGGCGTCCTTTTTTGTACGGACGCGAAGAGGTCATCGCATCGTAGGCGTCGGCGATGGAAGCGATGCGGACGAGCTGCGGGATAGCTTCGCCGTCGAGAGTCTTCCCTTTGGCGAGTCCATAGCCGTTGCCGTCGGGGCGAAGGTGGTGAAAAGCGACAATAGCCCGAATCATGGGCATGACGAGGTTGTACGGGCGCAGAAGATCGAAGCCGTGCTGCGGATGAAGGCGCATTAGTTCCCACTCTTTTTCGTCGAGCGGACCCGCTTTGTTCAAAACGGAAGAAGGGATGAGCGTCTTGCCGATATCATGGAGCACGGCGCCCATGCCGAGGTTGAGGCGTGAAGTATAGTCCAGATTTCTCACAAGACCGCTCTCCCACGCGATTCGCCCCAGGACGACGGAGAAGAGCATCACCGACCATGAATGTTCGTAGGTATAGGCGTCATAATTGGAGAGGGAACGAAGTTCGGAAAAGACCGGAGTCTCCCCCGAGAAAAGGGCGTCGATCAGAAGCGCCGTCTGCTCGATGACTTCGGAAAGCGATTTCGAGGAGACGGCCCGCTCGCGAACGGTTTTCTGAACCAGTTTTCGAACATTTTGCCGTACCTTGAGGATCAAGCCCGTCGGAAGCGCATGCTTGGAAGCGGAAGCGCGCTCGTCGGCGCTGCGGACGCGCACCGAAACAATACCGTGGCGGAGCATCGCGTTTTTCAACGCCTCGGTGGCTGGGGCGCCTCTCAGAACGAGAGGAGCCCCATGTTCGGAGAGAATGTCCTCGTCGATAATCCAAGGCTGTTGGAGTTCATACACAGGCAACACAACACGCACACTACTCCCCCCTCTCGCTCTCACGGTTCTTTTGAAAGAATGATACTACAAAAAGGCTATTCCGACAGCGGGCGCCTCGCTACAGAGACTGCCTTCGATCGCTCGCTTCCGAAGAGATAGATAACGACTGCATGCCCTCGCTTCGAGAAGAAAAACACTCCCCCGCCCGTTGAAAGGGGGGCGTTCGCTTCAGGTATCCTCGGTTCACCGGGCCGCGCATGGATGCGGGAGAATCGACGATCAACGCGACTTGATCCTCCATTCGAAACTCCGCTTTCGCCTCGATTTCGAGGACCGTCTTTCGCATCTTCGTGCACGACCGAACTTCGCAATAGACCATCTCACCGAAAAAAGATTTTATCACTCGAGAAGTGAAACAACTCATGCTCCTATTCTTCTATTTTTCCAGCAATAGGTTTTTTACTATACTGAGTATAATATAAAAACAATTTGAATAGATGCGTTCTTCATGATAGGCTCGTGCAAATTATTCCACCGGTGTATGTTTGCAGTTCTCATAAGGAAAAACCACTCTCAATTCTTAGGAGGTGTTCCAGAGTACGGCAGTACATTTCCACTTTTCAGGAAAAAGAAAAGCAACGGTTGCGGAAACATCGATCTCACTAAGGGGGTATCGTGTCCATGGCAAACGCAATTTTTCTTCTTTTCATCTGTATGTTCATCTTCTCGGTAGGCGACATTCTGGGAGTGGCCACAAAGGCGCGTCTCTCCTCCGTATTTGTCGCGCTCATGCTCTTTCTCGTCGGTTTCCTCACCGGACTTATCCCGACGGATATCATCAAGCAGGGAATGCTCTCCGAAGTCGCCAGATGGAGCGCGCCGTTCATCATCTTCCACATGGGAACCATGATCAACATCCGGGAACTGGCACACGAATGGAGGACCGTGCTGATGTCCTGCATCGCGATGGCCGTGGCCGCCCTCTCGATCTTCCTCGTCGTTCCCCTGATCGGCATGCAGGCGGCGATCGTCGGCATCCCTATCATCAACGGAGGTATCGTAGCGACGCAGCTTATGACCGAAGCGGCCATGGCGAAGGGATTCACGCTCGCAGCCGCGCTCGGAGCCATAGTCTACGCCATCCAAAAGTTCGTAGGAACACCGCCGGCATCCTTTTTCGGCCTGAAAGAGGCGGAGGTGTTGCTGAAGGAGTACCGTGAAAAGAACACGTCGGGAAGCTCCTCCGACGGGGGCAAGGACATCAAGCGGGCCGGAGCTTCTTTATACGCGTCTCTTGGCCTCGACAAGTATTACACGCCCTTCACCTGCCTCGGAGTGACGGCGTTCTTCGCCTGGCTCTCCTTCTACCTCCAGGGCATCTCGAAAGATATGGGGATGAGCGTAAGCTACTCCATTTGGGCGCTTCTTCTAGGCGCAGTTGCCGGACATATCGGCATCGTTCCCGAAAAAATCCTCGATAAGGGGAAATCATCCGGCTTCTTTTCAATGGTGGTCTTCGCCGCGATCATCCCGTCGCTGGCAACGATCAAGGTAAGCGACCTCCAGACGCTTCTCTTCCAGACGGTCGTCATCTTCGTCGCGGTTCTTATAGGTACCTTCGTCTTCATGTACTACCTGCCTCTCTGGAAAATCGTCGGATCTCGCAACATCTCCGTCGGCATCGCAATGGCGCAGATGCTGGGTTTCCCCGCAACATACCTCATCGCCAACGAAATCGCGACGGCGGTCACCAACGACGAGGGAGAACGTGCCTTCATTCTGAAAAAGATCATGCCCGCCTACGTGGTCGCCGGCTTCGCTTCGGTAACGTCCATCTCCATCATCATCGCGGGCATCTTCGTCGACTTCTTGAAGTAAAAAACGGCAAGGAGGCCTTTTCATGTACGAAAAAGTTTTCAGTCTCATAGATTCCCGCGTTGAACAGCTGATCGCGGACACTCAGGAGTTGGTACGGACTCCGAGCATCAATCCGGGACAGTTCGAAAAAGAGGTCGCCGAAGTGTTCTCCCTTCAGCTCAACAGGGACGGCCTGCGTCACGAAATCGTCGGACCCGAGCCTATGCGAAGCAGCGTCCTCGTCGAAATGTCCGGGGATGCGGAAGGAGGACTTCTCTTTAACGGGCATCTCGACGTCGTTCCCACGGGGGATGAATCCAAGTGGACATCTCCTCCCTTCGCGGCCGAAGTAAGGGGCGGACGCCTTTACGGGCGCGGTACCACCGACATGAAAGGGGCCGTCTGCGCCTTCAAACACGCTATGCTCGCCGTCAGAGACGCCGGCGTACCTTTGAAGAAGAGCGTCTGGCTGCACGCAGTCGCCGACGAGGAGTGCGGCGGACGAATGGGAACCGCTTGGATCGCCGACAACGGTCATCTGCCCGAAGCGGACATGGGCATCGTCGGGGAATGCTCTACGTACAAGGGCGAGATCGGCATCGTCAGAGCGTGCACGGGCATCGTTCAGCTGAAGTTCGAGAGCAGAGGAAAGGCCAGTCACGCCGCCAAGCCGCATGAGGGGAACAACGCCGTCATCAACATGTGCCGCGTTATGATCGCGCTTCAGGACAAGTACGAGAGGGACGAGACCGTCTACGACGAAATGCTCCCCCCGAATACGATCTCCCCGGCGACGACGATAAAAGGCGGCGTGAAGGCGAACGTGATTCCCGACTACTGCGAGGCCGAGGTGGATATCCGAGTCGTCCCGAACATGACTTCGGAGAACGTCCGGGCGAAGATAGACGCGATCATCGACGACGTCCGGAAGGATCACCCCGAAGTAAACGTAACATACACTATGGGACACTGGGACCCCGAGACGCTGGTTCCGGCGGACGCTCCGGTGATCAAGGAGGCCGAAAAGGCCGTCGAGCGCGTCATGGGGTATTCACCAAAACACATGAAGCGGTCAGGAACCACGGACGCCCGCTTCCTGACCGCACGCGGGCTTCCGAGCCCCGTGGCTTTCGGTCCGGGGGACGTACTCATCGGGAAGATGCACGATGTCGACGAAAGCGTCGGCGTTCAGGACCTTGTGAACTGGAGCAAGGTGTACGCCGCGATGATTCTGTCCGTTTGCTCGTAATTTTTTCCTTCATTACCCGACACAGGAGGCCCCCGCGAAAAAACGGCGGAGGCCTCCTGTGTTTTCGGAAAAGAGATGATCCGCAATTCGATGCGGAACGACGACTGTATTCTCGAACTGCTCTCTTTCGCTTGTTCCGTTTACCGAGGCGAGCCCCTCCCGACCGAGTACGGGAGGAGCCCGCCTCGCGGATTTCCTCGTTATGCATTCAGAGGGCGGGAATTTACCCTATCGCGTCCATCACCATCTTCACCGCGCTGACGACGACCACGAAGGCGAGGACGTAACGCACCCACTTGTTCCCCTTCATCACCGTGAAGCGCGCGCCCAAAACCGCGCCCGCCATGCTCCCGACCGCGAGCACCAGGCCCACCGGCACGTTCACCAGGCCGTTCATGTAGAAGATCGCCAGGCTGATCGTCGTGTAGCAGCCGATGATGATCGTCTTCACCGCGTTGCCGCTCACAAGGTCCATCCCGGCGGCCACCACCAGCGCCCACGAGAGGAAGAAGCCCACGCCCGCCTGGATGAAGCCTCCGTAGACGCCCACCGCGAAGAACGCGAGGTACGCTCCCCACTTCGGCCAACGCCGCTCCTTCACCTCTTCCCACATCTTCGGCTTGAAGACAAGCAACAGCGCCATCAGCGTGATCAGCGCCGCGATGACGAGGTTCAGCATCTTCTTGTCCACCTGGACCACCACGAACGTGCCCACGAGCGCGCCAAGCGTCGCGGCGGCGGCCAGCGGCAGCGCCACCTTGAAGGAGAGCGCCTTCTGCCGCTTGAAGCTCGCCGCCCCCGAAATGCTCTGCAGCAGGATGGCGATGCGGTTCGTCCCGTTCGCCGCGGCCAAGTCCATCCCCAGGAAGGTGAGCGCCGGAAGCACGAGCAGCGTGCCGCCTCCCGCGACCGTGTTCAAGAAGCCCTGCATCACGCCGACGAGGACGATCCCCGCCCAGTGGTACCATACCAGTTCCATACAGCTCACGACCTTCTTCAATGATTGAGGGAGCCCCTTCCGAGGCTCCCGGCCGCTCGACGGAGCGCCTCGAAATGTATTTTCGATCGGAACATGAACCTACGTACACTTACCTAACGGAGCAAGCGCATCAACTGAAAGAGAGTAGTCGAAGAATGTCGTCGTTCCATGAAGCTCTTAAATGCCGACCTCGAAGACGCGGCAGCCGGAGAAAAATTACCAGGTCGCCGCGCAGCCGTCCGTGCGCGATTCCGTCGCGCCGCCGAGCGTTCCCTCGGGCGTTCTCCAGATGATCTCGCCCCTGCCGAAGGAGTTGGACTCGAGTTCGAACTTCATCGCATGTCCCTTGCGCTGGAGGCTTTGGGCGAGGGCGGGAGAGAAGCCGGGCTCGACGGAAACGTTCATTCCGCCCATCCACTGCCAGCGGGGGGCGTCGAGCGCCTGTTGCGGGTTCATGTGGAAGTCGACGGTGTTCATGACCACCTGCACATGCCCCTGCGGCTGCATGAAGCCGCCCATCACGCCGAACGGCCCGACTGGAGCGCCATCCTTCGTGAGGAAGGCGGGGATGATGGTGTTGTACGGCCGCTTTCCCGGTTCGAGCATGTTCGGGTGTCCTTTTTCGAGCGAGATACAGTGTCCGCGATTGTTCAGCGCGACGCCGGCCCCGGGAATAACGACGCCTGAGCCGAAGCCCATGTAGTTGCTCTGGATGTAGGAGATCATGGTTCCGTCGCCGTCCGCGGCGCAGAGGTATACGGTCCCTCCGGGAAGCGGATTCCCCGCGTTCCGCTCCTCGGCGCGCTCGCCAAGGAGCGCGCGGCGCGCATCCGCGTACGACGCGGCCAGAAGCTCCTTCACGGGAACGCCGCTGAAGCGGGTATCCGCGACGTAACGGTGCGCGTCGGCGAACCCCATCTTGATCGCTTCGATCTGCCGGTGGACGGTCGCCGGATCGTCGTGCGAAGAAAAATCGAACCCGCGCAGTATCGAGAGCGCGATGAGGGCTACGATTCCTTGCCCGTTGGGCGGAATCTCCCAGACATCGTATCCCTTGTAGTTCACGCCGATGGGTTCGACCCATTCCGGAACGAAGGATCCGAGGTCCTCGGCGCTGAAGTAACCTCCGGTTTTCCTTGCGGCTTCGAGGATCTCCATGGCGATCCCACCCTCGTAGAAGTCGCGCGCGCCGCTGGATGCGATCCGTTCCAGCGTGCGTGCGTGCGCCTCGGATCTCCAGATTTCCCCGGCGCGGGGAGCGTGCCCCAAGGGGGCGAAGGTGTCGAACCAAGCGCGGAACTCCTCCCCTTTCTCCAAGGCGTATTTCTTGAACGCCAGCTCCCAGTGGTGCGCCGTCGTGACCGAGACCGCGTGTCCGTCCCGAGCGAGGAAGACCGCGGGGGCGAGGTTCTCCTCAAGCGAAAGCCTCCCCATCGTCTTCGTCAGCTCGGCCCAGGCCGCAGGGGCGCCGGGGACAGTCGCGGGAGTCCACCCGTAGGTGGGCAACGTACCTTTAGCAGCCCAACCTTTCGTCTCGGCGAACTCCATCGAGAGCGCCTTCGGGACGGGACCGCTCGCATTGAATCCGGACAATTTGCCGTCCTTCCATATAATGGCGAAGGCGTCGCTCCCGATACCGTTCGCAGTGGGCTCCACCACGGTCAGCGCGGCCGCGGTGGCCACTGCGGCGTCCACGGCGTTGCCGCCTTTCTTCAGCGCATCCAGCCCGGCCTGGGCGGCGAGCGGATGCGACGCGCACACCATGCCTCGCGAACCGTAGGTCATGTTCCTGCGGGATGGGTAGGGGTAGTAATGCGGATCGTACTGTACAACCATCGTTGTCTCCTCCTGAAAGAAAAATGCGTTACTCCTCAAACGCTCACATGTTTTGTGCTGTATAGCGGTTTGTTCACAGCAAAGACACTAGCGCATACACGACTCAAAAGAATACTATCATTTCTCCTTGAATTCCACGCTCTTCGACTACAGAAAAACACCGGCGCCCGGCCCCAGGGGGAGATTAAAAAGATACCACACGATCAACATACCGGAGAAGGAGACAAGAAACGCGACACTATAGGGCATTCCAAGCGAAAGGACGGTCCCTATGCCTACGGGAGAATCGGACTCCTTTCGGTACTGCTCAAAAAGCCCGAGCATCACCGGGACGGTATAATGAAGAGGCGAGATGATATTCGTGCACGAATCTCCGATTCGGTAAGCTACTTGCGTCAGCGCCGGTGAAAATCCAAGGACGCCGAACATGGGAACGAAGATGGGCGCCAGAATAAGCCACTTTGCGGATCCACTTGTAATAAACAGATTGACGCATGTGCATAAAAGGATGAACATCAGCAACAGCGGAATGCCTCCGAGGTTCATCTTTTGCAGCCACGCCGCCCCTTTCGACGCGATAATAATCGTAAAATTGCTGGCATCGAACAAGTTGATGAAATACGCCGCAGGGAAAGCCACAATAAGGAAACTCAAGCTGCCTGCAAGCCCTTTTTGCATCATCTTGGGAATATCTTCGCTCGTTTTGATACACCCCGATCCATATCCATAGGCGATACCCACAAAGAAAAAGAAGAAAAAAATGATTGCCATGATACTTGACAAGAGCGGCGAATTGGGAAGCAACGAGCCGTCCTTGGCCCGGAAAAGAGCGCCTTCCGGAATTGTATGGTACAGAATGAACCCGATGTAGACCACGGTAACCATCCCCGCCCAAAAAAGTCCGCGATTCTCGGAAGGGGTGACCGCGTGCTTCATTAACTCTCCCGTGTCATGCTCTCTTTTGTCATCCCCGAGAAGTTTGACGATAAACCTTTCGGTTACAACTGTAGTTACAATCGTAATCAGGAAGGTAGCGACCGCCATAAAATACCAGTTGATCAACGGGTGTGTAGGACCGCCGATATTCATCGCCTTGGCGGCCGACTGAGTGATCCCGGCAAGCAGACCGTCCGTTCCGGCAACGAAGAGGTTCGCGGTAAAACCACCCGATGCCGAGGCCACACCCGCAACAGCCCCGATAATAGGATTTCTTCCCAGCGCCTTGAAAACCGCGGCGCCGATAATCGGTGTAAAGATGCTTCCGGCGTTGGACGCCAGATTAGAATTTACCCCGATAAATGCGAGCGTCGCTGTTATAAGATAGGGAGGCGCTCCCATGATTGTTTTGCGCATCAGAGCCGATATCATTCCGGACTGCTCCACGATGCCTATGCCCAGCATCATGACGACAACAAGACCGAGAGGAGCGAAATCCATATAGTTCTTTACGAATCCGCCGAGAAATTTTCGAATAACATCGTACTCCAGAAGATTGACCACTGTAACGACCGTCTCTTTGCTTGCCTCTCCAGCTTTTGTAGAAGCGGCCATATAGGCGACGGACAACCCCTGCTTCGAAAAATACCACGATGCTCCTACGGTGACGACGATCAAAATAACGAAAAGCCAGAACGGATGGGGCAACTTGTTTCCTACATACTCGATCCCTCTGATAAACTTTTCGAAAATCCCTTTTCTACGCATCTCCGCCTGCTGCATTAAAAACACCTCCCCTTATAGATAGCTCGCGTACACGTCGACCGGCATGGTATCATCTTGAAAAATAGACGGCCCGACACGGGGAAACACGATCCGGTCGATTTTCATGTCGTTTTTTTTCATCGGCCATAGTGAGAATAGCAGGAAGAGTTACCTCCTTCCAATACAATAAATCGGATGGACGACATAAGAAAACGACTATGGATCTCCTGCTATCCAAGTTCGCTACAACGAAAGAGCGTCAGGGGAGGCATGTTTATGGATTTTCGATCAATGCAGTATATCTTGACCGTCATGAAGGAGGGGAGCATTTCGAAAGCCGCCCGAAAGCTTTATATATCTCAACCCTCTCTGAGTCAATGCATCATTATGCAGGAAAGAAAACTCGGGGCCTCTCTTTTCGACCGAACAAAGACGCCAATAGCACCAACACTTGCGGGAGAACTCTTTTTAGCGGCAGCCAAGAGAATTCTCGAGCTGACCGACGATCTTGAAAAAGAAATCGCCGATATTAAGGACAGTAAAAAAGGAAGGCTCGTTATTTCAACAACGAAAATACGAGCTGCGTATCTTCTGCCGCGGATTCTTCCATCATTCACAACTAAATTTCCCGGTGTTGAAATCGTCCTCCGAGAGGAGATCGGGTCGAGCATAGAAAACAGTATCCTCTCCAGGGAAGCCGACGTAGGCATTATGATTCTACCGGTACACAACCAGGGAATAGAGCTACAACATCTTTTCGATGAACGCATCCTTTTGATCGCTCCTTCCTCGGAGAAGCTCTTTCACAATAGACCCGACCGTATTACCGACTTAACTCCTTTTCGGGATAAGCCTTTTATTCTTTACCAGCAAGGACAGCGTATGCGTTCGATTACGGATCAAATATTTCTTCAAGCTGGATTTTCGCCTCGTATTATTCTTGAAACACAGACAGCGGAAGCCATTCTTAATTTCGTCTCCGTCGGCATGGGAATGGCTTTCATTCCAGAAATCGTTTTCGAGCACCATTCACCCTCTCATTGTCCGCAAAGCCTCCCCTTCGGCGATCCTTTCATCACCTCAAGCTACGCTTTCGCTTGGAGAAAAGGTGGATATCTCAACTGGGCCGCACGCGCGTTTATGGACAACACTCTGCGTTTTTTTGGAGAGAACGATCGAATATCCCGATCAGTACAGTAACGTCCTTTCATTTCGAGCCTCGGTGCCGAGGTACCTCTTGTTCTCCGGGAATCTTCACTACGCAAAGGGCTGCTGCGGCGTTCACCGCGTTGCCGCCCTTCTTCAGCGTACCCACTCCTCCCCCGAGAATCATCTCTTGAAATCATCCCTAAAAATTTGACAATTGGGAAATTCTGTGATAAAACCTTCGCATATTTTTACATATGGAAAAATGTTTTTCCTATAAGAAAAAGGTGATGTTATGAACAGTCTTGAGAAAGCGCTCTGGATTATCAACCGTCTTGCATTGCCTCCGTATGAAATGACGCTCTCCGAACTCGCCAGGGAACTCGGAATGACTCCCGCCGGCGTCTCGAAAATCATGAACGTGTTGGAACAGCAGTTTTTCGTCGCCAGAAACAGCTCGTCCAAGACATATTCCATCGGTCCTTCCCATCTCCGCCTCTCCTACGTCTACAACCAGATGCGGGGTATTCAGAGCATCGGCGTTCCCTTTCTTCACAAAATCAGAGAACTCACCGGAGAGACGGCGATCATCTCCATTCGGGAGGGAACCGAGGGCTTTCTCGCCTACAAGGTCGACGGGGACAGTTTCCTCCGTTCCTTGGTAAGGGTCGGGAAGCATCTGGCGATCAACGGCGGGGCTGCGGGAAAACTTCTCGCGGCATGGCTTCCGGAAGAAGTCCGGGAGAAGGCGTTGGCGAACCGCGTCCTGGAGCGGATGACGCCGAGCACTATCACCGACCCGCAGCTTCTGCGAAAAGAGTATGAAAAGATACGTTCTCAGGGGTACTCTCTGAGCCTGGGGGAGGTTACCGAGGGAGAAATGGGGCTCGCCGTCCCCATCTTCGACAAGGACGGCGCGGTATGGTGCTGCCTTACCATCGGTTCCACCGAAGACAAAAAGCATAGGGTGGAAGAATGGCTCCCCATGCTCGAAGAATGCGCCGAAAGAATCTCCGAAGCTTTGCAGTTCAGGCGCTGAATACATATCTCTACCCAAGGAGCGTGGAAAATGAGGAAGAACATCGCGGAGTTTATCGAACGCAACAAAGCGGAAATACTGGCTTTCTGGGAGACGCTCGTCAATATGGAAAGCGCCTCCGCGGACAAGGAAGGGGTCGATCGGACGGCGAGGTTTCTTGAGGAACACCTCCGGAAGCTCGGCGCGGAAACTCGGGTCGCGGAGTTCGAGAAGGGCGGCGATGGGCTGGTCGCGGTCTTCGGGAAAGACCGGCCCGGGAAACCCGTCGCCTTCATGGGACATTTCGATACGGTCTTTCCCAAAGGAGCCGCTACGGCGCGTCCCTTCCGTATCGAGGACGGGAAAGCGTACGGCCCGGGAGTTCTGGACATGAAGGGAGGCGTCGTCGTCCTTTCGTCCGTTGCGCGTTTCCTCGAAGAATCGGACTTCTCCGACCGCCCCGTCGTCGTCGTGCTCGCGGGCGACGAGGAAACGGCGCATCGCTACTCTTCCATGGGGAAGGTGTTTTCGGACGAGGTTCGGGGGTGCGCGGCGGCGTTCAATTTCGAAACGGGCGACAGAAACAGCGGTCTTGTGGTGGGACGCAAAGGAACGGCGGTCTTCACGCTCTCGGTGGAGGGCGTGTCGGTGCATGCGGGACGCGAACCCCGGAAGGGGCGAAGCGCCATCCTCGAGATCGCGCACAAGGTGATAGCGATTCAAGCGCTCAACGAGAACGACGAAGGGATGACCTACAACGTCGGAACCATCGAGGGGGGAGTCGTCCCGAACGCCGTCCCCGACAGAGCGGAAATCGTCGTGGACGTCCGCTATCTTTCTTCCTCGCAGCTCGACGTCGTATCGGCGCGGATGCGGGAAATCGCCGATACGACGTACCTCGACGGAACCAGGACCACGCTGTCGCGCACGGTCGGCATCCCGCCGATGGAAAAGACCCCGGAAAACGAACGACTCTTCGAGTTCGTCCGCCGGAAGGCGCTGGAGCTAGGACAGCCCGAGCCGTGGGCGGAGTTTTCCGGAGGCGGCTCCGACTCCGCGTTCTCCGTGAGCGCGGGAGTCCCTACTCTGGATCAGATGGGCGTGCGGGGAGAGTGGAACCACTCCGACAGGGAGTACGCTCTTGTCGATTCACTCTTCGAACGTATCGCGCTCGTCGCGGAATGCGTTATGGATCTCGAACGTTTCGCACCGCATTTTGAATAGGGAGGTATATCGCAATGCATCCGAACGACGGTGAAAAGCTCTCTCGATCAGGCGCGACAAAGGGTTTTCTCGGTTTCGTCGAAAGGACGGGAAACAAACTGCCCGATCCGTTCCTTCTGTTCACGATTTTTGCGGTCATAGTACTTATTCTCTCCTATGTCCTCAGCAAGCTCGACGTCTCGGTCACCTACCTCGGCGCGTCCGGGGCGGGCGAAGCGGCCAAGGAAGTTACCGTCCACGTACGGAACCTTCTGGAAAAGAAGTTCTTCCTCGACTTCCTCAAGGATTTCGTCAAAACGTACATCACCTTCCCGCCGCTCGGCATCGTGATGGTGATGATGCTCGGCATAGGCTACGTGCAGGACACCGGCTTCTTCGACGCCTTCATGAAGAAGACGCTGCTCGGCGCTCCGGCGTTCATGATCACCTTCCTTCTCGCCTTGGTCGGCGTCTGCGCCAACATCTCCGGAAACGCGGGCATCATCATCGCCACCACCATCGGCGCCGCTCTCTTCTCTTCCCTCGGCCGGAATCCGATACTCGGCGCCGTCGTCGGCTACGTCTCGGCGCACGGAGGATTCACGGCGAACCTCATCGTCTCCGCGGACGACGCGCTCTTGTCGGGAATCACCGCCTCGGCGGCGAAGGCCATGGGGATCGCGGCTCCGGTGCACCCTCTCATGAACTGGTTCTTCCTTGCGCCCGCTACGATCGTCATCGCCCTCGCGGTCACGTTCGTCACGGAGGTCGTCATGCCGCGCTACGTCAACGTGAAGGGCAACATCGACGCATCGGCCGTCGACGCCCGAAAAATCACCGAGGAAGAGTCGGCCGGGCTCAAGCTCGCCTTCAGATACTTTTTGGTTTTCTTCGTTCTTTTGCTGGTCGGCATGGTCCCTTCCGCCGGACTTCTCCGCAACGACGCGGGCGGCTTCCTGCCTTCCTCTCCGCTGACGTACGGCATCGTTCCCATTCTTTTCTTCCTCTTCGTGTTCGTGGGAACCGGCTATGGAATAGGATCGAAGACCGTCAAGACGCATAGAGACGTGCCGAAGTACATGGCGGGCGGGCTGCGGGCCTCTCTCTCCTACTTCGTAGTGGCGTTCCCGGCGGCATTCTTCATCTATTTCTTCTCCGAAAGCAAACTGGCCGTCATTCTCTCCGTCAAGGGCGCCGAAATGCTCAAGGCCATGGACTTTACGGGCATTCCGCTCGCCGTCTCCTTCGTCGTGCTGGTTTCGTTCCTGAACCTGTTCATGACGAGCGGTTCTTCGAAGTGGATGATCCTCGCGCCGATTTTCGTTCCGATGTTCTCCGTGGTCGGCTTCGCCCCGGCCCTGACGCAGGTCGCCTACCGCATCGGCGACACCGTGACGAACCCGATCACCCCCATCAACTATTTCCTGCCGATGCTGCTCGCCATCATGGAGCAGTACAAACAGAAGGACGAGACTATCGGGCTCGGCAACGTCATTTCGATGACGCTGCCCTACAGTATCTGCTTCTTCATCCTTCTGGTCGCGATGCTCATCGCCTACATGCACTTCGGCATACCTCTCGGCCCCGGCGTGTCGAGCTGGATGTAGCGTAGCTTTCGCGCCCGCAGTTCGAGGCGCTTCCTTCGAGCGGCTTCGGAGTTCTTCCGGAGCCGCTTTTTTCGCATGCCGCGAACAGAAGCAATTCCATCCTGCAAAACGCAAGTTTATCCTGTCGAACGTTGACGAAATTCTCCTTGATGGGTAAGATTGAATGGAGTCGTGAAACGACCTCCGGAGCATGCTGCACGGACCGGAGCACGGGAGGGGATTTCGAGAGATGCGCATACCGTACGGCGAGATGCGGGACGTGTTCCTGCGGATACTGTTGAAATACGGATTCCACGAGGAGAAGGCTGCTCGCGCCGCCGAACTCTTCACCGACAATACCTGCGACGGGGTGGCCTCCCACGGGGCGAACCGTTTCCCGAGGGTGCTTACGTACATCCGCAAGGGACACATCGCCCCCGCCGCCGACCCGATCATGGAGGAGTCCTTCGGCGCGCTGGAGCGCTGGAACGGCAACCGCGGAATGGGGTGCACGAACGCCTCCTCCGCGATGGACCGGGCGATGGAGCTTGCGGCCATCTCCGGAGTCGGCTGCGTCGCCATGCGCAATACCAACCATTGGATGCGCGGCGGAGCGTACGGCCTCCAGGCGGCCCGCAAAGGGTTCGTCGGCATCTGCTGGACGAACACCATGCCGAACATGCCTCCGTGGGGGGGCAAGGAGCGGCGCATCGGCAACAACCCGATCATCATGGCGCTTCCGTGGAAGGAGAGCCCCGTGCTGATCGACGGGGCGCTGGCGCAGTTCTCCTACGGCGCCATCGAAGCGCATCGGCTGGCGGGAAGACAGCTCCCCGTCCCCGGCGGCTACGACGAAGAGGGGCGTATCACGAGCGATCCGGGAGCTATCGAGAAGACGTGGCGCGTGCTTCCGATCGGCTTCTGGAAGGGCTCCGGCCTCTCCATCGCCCTCGACCTGATCGGCGCGCTCCTCTCGAAGGGGAACACCGTACGCCGAATCGGCGAACTCGGCGACGAGATCGCGGTCACCCAGACCTTCCTCGCCTTCAACGCGGAGGGGATGTACGGGAAGGAGTACGTGGAGTCCGTCGTGGAGGGCGTCCTCTCCGACCTGAAGCGGGCGGCGCCGGCGGAACCGGGCGGAGAAATTCTCTACCCGGGCGAGAAGGAAGGGCGCACCCGCAGGGAGAACCTTGAACTGGGGATACCCGTGAACGAGGAGATCTGGGAGAGCATTCTCCGGGAACTCGCGTAAAGTTCGTGCTTTCGCGGAAGTTTTTTCCGCATATCTTAACCAAGAGAAAGGGGTACCAAGAATGAAGAAATGCACACTGTTGTTCCTTGCTGCACTCCTTGCGGTGGTATTCGTCCTCCCCGCGCAGGCCGCTCCGCTGAAGATCGTGGCGGCGCACAACCAGACGTCCCTTGAGAATCCGTACCAGCACGGCATGCTGAAGTTCAAGGAAGTGCTGGAGAAGATCTCCGGCGGCGAGATCTCCGTCGACGTCCACGCCGGAACCATCGGCACCAACGAGGACGAACTCGTCGAGAAGCTCCAGCTCGGCGCTGCCGACGTCGTCGTGGCCTCGCCCGGCTTCATGACGAAGATCGGCATCCCCGAGGTCGACCTCTTCTCGCTCCTCTACCTCTTCAACAGCTTCGGGCACTGGGAGAAGGCCGTCGACGGCGAAGCCGGACAGACGCTGGCGAAGATCATCAACGAGAAGTCGCGCAACACGTTCCGCATCGCCGCCTACTGGTCCGCCGGAGTCCGCAACTACTACGGCAAGAAGCCCATCAACACGATGGACGACCTCAAGGGCATGAAGATCCGCACCCAGATGTCCGGCGTCGTGGCCGACTTCTGGAAGCAGACCGGCGCCATCCCGACGCAGGTCGCCTGGGGCGAGCTGTACCAGGCGCTGCAGCAGGGCATCGTCGACTGCGCCGAGAACGACTACACGAACTTCAGCCTCATGGACCACCACAAGACGGCCAACGGCAAGTTCATCACCGAGACCGAGCACGACTACACCACCCGCTTCGTGCTGATGAACGGGAAGAAGTTCGACTCGCTCACCGATCAGCAGAAGGCGTGGATCGTCGAGGCCATGAAGGAAGCCACCGCGAAGGAGCGCGAGGTGACCTACAACATGCTCTCCAAGTCGAAGGATCGCGTCATCGCCGACGGCGGCACGGTGAACACGATCGACAAGGCGCCCTTCATCGCCATCGCCGTGCCCATCCAGGACCAGCTTGCCGAAAAGCTCGGCATCCGGAATCTCGTCGAGATGATCCGCGCGGCGGGCAAGTAAACCGTTTTCTCCTCCTGCGGGAGGTTACAGGACATTCCCCGTGACATCACGCGGGGAATGTCCCTTTTTCATCACCCCGAGGGGCGACGAACGAGGTTTTCAAAGAGGAGGAGCACCGTGAAAAAACTGATCGCATCGCTTGTGCGCATCCAGGAAGCGCTGGGGACGCTGCTGCTCGCCATCTTCTTCCTGGCCATTCTCGCGCAGATTTCCGCCCGCTACCTGGCGATCCCGCTGCTCTGGACGGAGGAAGTGGCCAACTACTCCTTCATCTGGGCGGTTTTCATGGGAGCGTCCGTCATGATCCACCACAAGGCTCACTTCGCCTTCAACTTCTTCCGCGACAAATTCTCGGGCAGGACCGCGGCCGTCTACGACGCCTTCATTTCCGTCGTTCTGCTCTGCTTCACCGTTCCCATGGCATACTACGGCGTGATCGTCACGACGTCGTTCTGGCACTATAACTGGATCACGCTCCCCTGGGTCAAGATGGGGTACACGTGGCTCTGCCTTCCCATCACCGGCGCCACCATGACCATCTACACCATCGCGCACATCGTCGACGACATCCGCATCCTCGCCTCGAAGGAGGCCGTATCATGACGCCGCTGCTGATCGTGGGGCTCTTCGTGCTGCTCATCTTCCTCGGCGTCCCCATCGCCTTCGTCATCGGCATCGTCTCGCTCGCGGGGATCGCCACGTTGCCGTTCGTCCCGAACTTGACCGTCTTCATGAAGATGTTCAACGGGCTCAACTCCTTCGTACTGCTCGCCGTGCCGCTCTTCATCCTGGCGGCCAACCTGATGAACCACGGCCAGATCACCCGGAAGCTGGTGAACTTCTGCATCGCCCTCGTGGGGAACATCCGGGGCGGCCTCGCGCACGCGAACATCCTCGTCTCCATGATCTTCGCCGGAGTCTCCGGCTCCTCCCAGGCGGACACGGCGGGCGTCGGGAAGATGCTGATCCCCGCGATGATCGAGACGGGGTACGACAAGGAGAACTCCGTCGGCGTGACCGCGGCCTCCTCCACCATCGGCGTCATCATCCCGCCGAGCATCCCGATGGTGATCTACTCCGGCCTCACCAACGCCTCCGTCGCCGCCCTCTTTCTCGGCGGAATGATCCCGGGCATTCTCGTCGGCGTGACCATGATGATGATCGTCTACCTGGTCGGCCACCGGAGAAACTTCCCGAAGTACGAGAAAGCGAAGTACTCGGACGTCTGGAAGCTCTTCAAGGAGTCCTCCCCCGCGCTGCTGACCCCCGTGATCATCGTCGGCGGCATCACCACCGGCTGGTACACGCCCACGGAGGCTGCGGCCTTCGCCTCCGTCTACGCGCTGCTCATCAGCCTCTTCGTCTACAAGACGCTGAAGCTGCGCGACCTCCCCGGCATTCTGAAGGAGACGCTGAAGCTCAGCTCGCTCTCGCTCTTCGCCCTCGCCACGGCCAGCGCTCTCGGCGAGCTGCTGGGCTACTACAAGGCGTCCGAAAGCGTCGCTTCCTTCTTCGCCGCGAACGTCGGCAATCCCCGCCTCTTCCTCCTGATCGTGATCGCCTTCTTCCTTTTCGTCGGCACCTTCATGGACGCCATCCCGGCGATGATCCTCTTCATTCCCGTGATCCTGCCGACCGCCGTCCGCATGGGAATCTCCCCCGTCCACCTCGGCGTCGTCGTCGTCATGACGCTCGCGGTCGGCCTGGTGACGCCGCCGTACGGGCTCTGTCTGCTGATAGCGGGCTCGATAGCCGACCTCTCGATCGAGCGGGCGCTGAAAGGCGTCCTCCCCTACATCTCCGCGCTGATGATCATCCTGCTGCTGGTGGCGATGTTCCCCGACGTGGCCTTCTTCATACCCAAAGTCCTCGGCGTGATGTAGCCCCCGAACGCGAAGAGAGGGAGGCGGCGCCTGCCGTCCTCCCTCTCTTTTTTTTGGTTTTCGGATACAGGCGCGCTACTCGTAGCTTCGAGGAAGCTCCGCCCCCCGCAGAACTCGAAGCGTTCCCTCGGCGAGGGCCTGCATCTCGTCCTCTCCGGGGTAGATCTTCACCGGGGCGATAAAGGAGACCCGGTCGCCGATGAGCTTGGTGAACCGCTCGTTGTAGGCGAGCCCGCCCGTGAGAAGAATCGCGTCCACCTCTCCGGAGAGCGTCGCGGCGCACGCCCCGATCTCTTTGGCCATCCTGTAGGCGAGGGCTTCGAAAAGGAGACGCGCCTTCTCGTCGCCGGCGTCCATCCTGCGGGCGACCTCGCGGAGGTCGTTCGTCCCGAGGTGCGCCACGAGACCGCCTTTTCCGGTGAGCATCTTCAACAGCTGCGGCAGTTCGTACTTGCCGCTGAACGCAAGTTTGACCAGTCCGCCGACAGGAAGGCTCCCGGCCCGCTCCGGAGAGAAGGGGCCGTCGCCGTCGAGGGCGTTGTTCACGTCGATCACGCGCCCCTTTTCATGCGCGCCAACGGAGATGCCGCCGCCCATGTGGGCCACGACGAGGTTGCACTCGGCGTACGACTTCCCCAGCTCCGCGGCCGCTCTTCTGGCCACTGCCTTCTGGTTGAGCGCGTGGAAGATGGAGCGCCGTTCGATCTCCGGGAGGCCCGAGTAGCGGGCAAGCGGGCACATTTCGTCCACGACGACAGGGTCGACGATGTACGCCCTCCCGCACCCGCCCTCGGCGGCCAATCGAACCGCCAAGGGCGCCCCCAGGTTGCTGGCGTGCGCTCCCCACCGGCAGGAGCGCAGGCCGGCGAGCATCGCGTCGTTTACTTCGTACGTGCCGCTTTCGATCGGCTTGAGCAGCCCCCCCCGCCCCACCACGGCGTCAAGCTCCGAGAGAACCGTGCCGTGGGCGTCCAGGCACTTGCGGATCTCTTCGAGGCGGAACTCCTCCTGCTCCATGATTCCGGGGAACCTGCCGATCACGTCGGTATCGTACCGCTGGGTCTCGCTCCAGAGTTCCCGCAGCGAGCCGTGCGGAGCCCCGCCGTTTTCATCCTCGAAGAGCGCTACCTTGGTGCTGGTGGAGCCGGGGTTGAGCGCGAGGATTTTCATAGTGAAAACGCCCTACTTGTTGAAGTCGGAGAGCGCGACGGCCGCGGCGATGGAGAGCAGCTTCGCCCTCGTCGAGTCGGCGCGGCTGGTGAGGACGATGGGGGCGGAGGCGCCGAGGATGAGTCCGGCCGTCTCGTTCTTCGAGAAGTAGACGATCCCCTTGGCGAGCATGTTCCCCGAGTCGATGTTCGGGACGATGAAGATGTCGGCCTTTCCGGCGACGGGGGAGACGATTCCCTTCGTCTTCGCGGACTCCTCGCTCACCGCGTTATCGAGCGCGAACGGGCCGTCGACGATGCAGTTCTTGATCTGGCCGCGGCGGTTCATCTGCGTGAGCGCCGCGGCGTCGAGGGTCGCGGGCATGTCAGGGTTCACCACTTCGACTGCGGCGAGCACGGCGACCTTGGGCTCGGCCACGCCGAACGCGCGGGCGAGTCCGACGGTGTTCTGGGTGATGTCGGCCTTCGCGGCGAGGTCGGGGTACATGTTGAAGGCGGCGTCGGCGATGAAGAAGATGCGGTCGAACCCGTCGACGCTGTGGAAGTAGCAGTGGGAGATGGTGTTCTTTCCTTTGCGGAGGCCGACTTCCTTGCTGAGCATCGCGCGGAGGAAGTTGTTTGTGTGAATCTGCCCCTTCATGTAGATGTCGGCCTTCTTGGAAGAGACCTGCGTGACGGCGGTGATGCCCATCGCGGGCTCGTCGCGCTCGTCGATGACCTCGTAGTTGGCGAGGTCCACGCTTGCCTGCTCGGCCGCGGCCTTCATCTTGTCGCCGTTGCCGACGAGGATCGCCTCGGCGAATCCGGCCTTGCGCGCCTCGTCGATGGCGGTCAGCAGACCGGCCTCCTCGGCCATGGCGACCGAGAGCTTCTTCGGCCCCTTCTCGGCGCCGATCTTCTTAGCGTAGTCCAAAAGCTGGGAAAGCGAGCGAATCTGTTCCATAAAAACTCCTCCTCTGAATGATATATCCTTTATTAGCTCCGGGCGACGACCGCGCCCAGGGCGATCGAAAGCAGCTTTGTCTCCATGCTGTCGAAACGGCTGGTGAGGACGATGGGTTTGCGCGCGCCGAGGATGACGCCCGCGCCCTTGCCGCCCGTCATGTAGAGCAGCACCTTGCCGACGAAGTTGCCGGACTCGATGTCGGGGACGAGGAGCATGTCGGCGTTGCCGGCCACGGGCGAGGAGATGCCCTTGATGCGCGCAGCCTCCTCGCTCACCGCGTTATCCAGCGCAAAGGGGCCGTCGACGAGGCACCCCTTGATCTGCCCGCGTTCGTTCATCTTCGCGAGCGCCGCGGCTTCCAGCGTCGCCCGCATGTCGGGGTTGACCACCTCGACGGCGGCGAGCGCGGCGATCTTCGGCTGCGGGACGCCGATCCTGTGGTAGCAGGCAACCGCGTTCTCGACGATCTTCACCTTCGCGTTCAGGTCGGGGTAGGTGTTCATGCCGCCGTCGGAGATGCCGATCACCCGGCCTCCGAGCGTGGGCACCTCGAAGAGGAAGAGGTGCGAAAGCAGGGAACCGGTGCGCAGCCCCCAGTCCTTGTCGAGCACGGCCTTCAGCAGCGACGACGTCTTCACGAGCCCCTTCATCAGCAGATCGGCCTCGCCGGAGGAGACCATCTTCACGCTCCGCTCGATCGCCCTGTCGTCGTCCTTCTCGTCGACGAGCGGGATATCGGAGAGATCGTAGCCGTCGCGTGCGGCGAGGGAACGAATCTTCCCCTCGTCGCCGATGAGAATCGTTCTGACGACGCCTTCGCGCTGCGCTCTGCACGCCGCTCCCAGGGCGTCGTCGCCGTAGGGGCAGGCGAGGGCCAGTGTCATGGAACGCCCTTTTTTACTCTCCGCAAGAAGAAAATCGATACCGTACATAGTCATGAACGATCGCCTCCCGAGACGTATTCGGAATATACTTTCTGCCGCTCCTCGCCCTGAAGGACCCTGAAGGCCCCTTCCGCCAGCGCGGGCATCTCGTCCTCGCCCGGATAGATCAGCACGGGGGCGATCCACTGGACGCGCTTCTGGACGAGCGCGACGAAATCGTTGTCGTACGCCACCCCGCCTGTGACGAGAACGGCGTCCACCTTGCCGGAGAGCGCGGCGGCCATCGCGCCGATCTCCCGGGCGACGGCGTAGGCCATGGCCTCGTACGCGAGTCTCGCGGCCTCGTCCCCTTCGGCGATCAACGCCTTCACCTCGCGCACGTCGCTCGTGCCGGTGTAGGCGGCAAGGCCGCCCTTCCCGACCACCTTGCGGAGGATCTCCTTCTCGGCGAGGCCGCTCTCGAAGCAGAAACGGAGCAGGTCCCCGGCGGGCAGGCCTCCGGCTCTCTCGGGGGAGAACGGGCCGAAGTCGTTGGCGTTGTTCAGGTCGGTCATCCGCCCCTTTTCGTGGGCGCAGACCGTGATGCCGCCGCCGATATGGGCGACGATGAAGTTCAAGGAGTCCCACTGTTCGCCGAGATCCTTCGCGGCGCGGCGCACGGTGGCCTTCACGTTGAGCGCGTGCCCCAGGGAGATCTTTGGCAGTTCGGGGAGGCCGGTGACCTTCCCCAGAGGGTTCATCTCGTCGACGGCGACAGGATCGACGATGAACGCCGGGATGCCTCTCGGCCGGCAGATCGCGTCGGCGAGAATGCCGCCGAGATTCGACGCGTGCTCCCACGGCTTCCCCATCCGGAGACGCTTCAGGAGGACGTCGTCCACGCCGTACGTGCCGCCGGGAATCGGCTCGACGAGACCGCCGCGCCCGGCGACCGCGGAAAGATCGTCGAAGGAGCAGCCTTTGGCCGCCACGGCCTCGGCGATGGTGTCCAGGCGGAACTGGAACTGATCCGCCACGGACGGAAACGTCCCCAACGCCTCCGGATCGTGCCGGACAGTCTCTCTCCAGACCTCCCGCCCGTCGGCGAACCATGCGATTTTCGTGCTTGTGGAGCCGGGATTGATTGCAAGGACATGCAACGACATACAGACCCTCCCCTTCGGATCGCGAACATCGGCTATGCTCTCTGTTTTCAGATTCAAAAGCTATTAACAGAACTCATTATACAGTATATTGTTCTCCCGGACAAAGGCTCACGGGAGAGCAACTTTGTAACTTTTTTCGTCGAAGGCGAAGCCCTCCCCGATCACCGCAAGACACAGCTCCACCACCAGCGGGTCGAACCACGTTCCGCTGTGCGTGCGGATCTCCTCCAGCGCTCTCTCGATCCCCAACCCCGGACGGTAGGGCCTGTGGGAGGTCATCGCCTCCACCACGTCCGCCACGGCGATGAAACGCGCCTCGGTGCGAATCTCCGATCCTTTGAGGCCGTACGGGTACCCCGATCCGTCGAGGCGCTCGTGGTGCTGCACCACGATATCGGCGAGCGGCCACGGGAACTCGGTCGACGAGAGAATCTCCCATCCGTGCAGGGCGTGGTTCTTGATGATCTCGAACTCCACGGTATTCAGCCGCCCCGGTTTGGAGAGGATGGACGACGGGATCACGATCTTGCCCAGATCGTGGACAAGACCGGCGTAGTAGACCCGTTCCAGAAAGGCCTCCTCGTAGCCCCCCCGCGCGGCCATCGCCCGCGCGAGACGCGCCACCTCGAACTGGTGGCCGACGGTGTACGGATCCTTCATGGCGAGCGTCCGCCCAAGAATCTCGACGATTCCCCGGGACGTGCCGTCGAGGATGCGGGCTCGCTCGGAGGCCGTGACGCGCCGTTTTTCCTGCAGCAGGACGCCTCCGACAAGGTCGCAGAACATCCCCAGCGACGAATCGAGCGATGGCGATAGCGGATACTGCGGAAGCTGGAGGCCGAGCCATCCGATTACGTCCCTCTCCGAATAGATGGGAAGAAGCAGAAACGGCGCGCCGAAGAGGCGGGGCATTTCCCGTAGACGATCAACATCCCTGAGCGACGAGGGCAAACGGTCGTCGAGCACGAGGCGCCCCTTCTCCCAGAGGTACTGCGTGATCGCACGGCACTCCTTTTCACGGAAGACGTCGGAAACGTGGGGCGAAGCGCTCCATGCCGCCCGCCCATCGGAGAAGAGCAGCTCCCGCCCTATCGAGCCCGGCGAGGAGAATTCGATGAGAAAGCCCTCCTTCGCCCCCGTGAACACTGCGATTTCCTCGAGCGACGGAGGAATGCCCTTAAGAGCATTCTGCGTGAGAAGGCGGCTTGAGATGGAGGAGATACATGCTTCCAAATCAAGGTGATATCGCATTTCATCCTCTCTCCGACGACGTTCCGAGATATCGTTGTAAATACCGTATCCGAGCATACGTCCCTCGGGTAGTGGAAAGAGCACCCCATAAATGCCGACATGCACAAGCTCCCCGTTCTTTTTTCTGCGCACTCCCTCATGGTATACAAGCTCTCCGCCCGCAACTCTTCGCGTGAGATCCGCCGCCTCGGCTTCCATTTCCGTCCCCGCAGCGACAAGGCTGTCGATATCGCGTCCGATCGCTTCGTCGCGTTCGTAACCGAAAAGTTCGCAGAATTTATTATTGACGTTGCGCACGATGTTTTTTTCATCGATAACCAAAAAAGCATCCGGCGCATTCCAAAAGAGCCCCTCCCACATTGATTTGCGAAGAGCCAGCTCCCTGGCCGCCCGCTTGCGGCGTCGCTCGTTGAACAGAAGCAGCAGCACATACCCCGTGCCTGCAAGAGCGAAGAAGCTGTTGACGAACAAAATTTCCCTGTTGCCTGAATACTCCTGCTCAAGCGCATTGACCACCACGGCGTCCTGCGGAAGGTCCCTCGCCGAGAGGCCGAAGCGGGTCAGCTCTCCGGAATCGAACATCGCAACGTACTCCGAATCGCTTTCCGCAGGGATGTCGGTAGGGCGCTCCCCCTGGAGAATACGCAGCGCCATCTCGGCTGTCTTCTCTCCGTGGCGGCGTGCGCGGAGAACGCTGCCGCCCAAGGCGCCCGCTTCCGGCATCATGCTCCAGAGGCCGAAAAGAGGAAAAGAGCACGCGTCCTTGACCAGAGAAACGCTTCGCTTCGGAGGGATGAACGCCCCATCCACGACCTGAAAGTAGACGAGCATCAGCACCGCTGTCTCCGGGGGGAGCGCGGAGAGCGCATCCTGCAGTTCGCCCTCCGAGAGCGCGAAAAGGTCGAGCATGCGGACACGGTCCCCGATGTGAGACAACTCGCTCCTCGCCCGGCTGATAACCGCCATTCCCGTGGAGGAAAGATCACTCACGAGCGCCAGCGTGCGCGTGCGCGGGAAGAGTCGGAGGGCGAGTTCCGCCGTGCCCGCGACATCCACGTCCTCGAAAAGGCCCGTGATGTACGGATACGCCTCCGGATCGTACAGCTCTTTGGAGTTCACTCCGCAGAAGACGATTGGCACGTCCGGGAATAGCCGGCGACCCATCCGCCGCAGGAAACCGAGAGCGTCGTCGCCGGAGCAGATGATCAGATCGAGACGCCTCCCCGAGTATTTTCGGGCTATGTACTCGGAAAAAGCGATCAGAGCCTCGAGAGAATACCCGCGTTTGGTGTCCATGTGTTCGACATGAAACTCGATCTCGGCGCCGCCGGAAAGAAGCGTCTGCCGAATCCCTTCGGTGAGTTCTCCCGTCCACGGGAAGGTACTGTGGTACGAGTTGACCAGGAGCACGCGGTATCCCTCGTCCTTCGCGAACGACTTTCCGCGGAAAAAGAAGAAAAGGAGCGCGACGAAAAACATCCTGAATGCAAAGCGGCGGAATACCGATTTCGACATACTCGCTCTCCCTTCGTTTTTACGTCGAAAAGCCCGTGCATTTTCTCTATGATACCCTTATACTGCAAAGGTTCCAAGACCGAAATTTCGAGGTGATTCCCCATGTCCCTGTGCTATATGAACGGAGCGTTCCTGCCGAAGGAAAAGGCGATGCTCCCGGTTTCAGACTACATCATTCTCCGCGGTGTCGGCGTCTTCGAATCCATCAGCACCTTCCGGAAGCGGCCGCTGATGCTGACCCCTCACCTCGAGCGCCTTGTGCGCTCCGCGGAGAGCGCGTCCATAGCGCTGCCGCTCCCCGTCGAGGAGATCAAGGCCGTCATCCTGGAGGGCCTTTCCAGAATGCCGGAGGACTGCCTGGTCCGCCCCTACATCACGGGCGGCGACGTCTTTCTCTCGGGGGCTTTTCCCGCGTCCAGGCTCTTCATCCTCTTCGAGAAGGTGCAGAAGCCCGCGCCGGAGGTCTATGCCAACGGGGTGCTCCTTCTCCCCGTCGACGGGGGACGCCACATTCCGGGGGTGAAGAGCATCGACTACATGTTCTCCTACTCCGGCTACGCCAAACGCGGAGACGCCTACGAAATACTCTACTGCCCCGAGGGCGAGATCACCGAGGCCGCCCACAGCTCCTTCTTTCTCTACACGGGCGGGAAACTCGTTACCGCGCCCCTCTCACGGGTGCTCAAAGGGACCATGCGGGATATCATACTCCAACTCGCCTCGGAAAAAGGTATGAAGATCGAGGAGCGATGCCCTTTGCTTTCGGAGCTGACGACGGCCGAGGAAGCATTCATCACCGGTTCGGTGAAGGAGGTCGTCCCCGTGGTGAAGATAGGCGAGCAGCTCATCGGTTCCGGGAAACCCGGTCCTGTGACGAAGATGCTCCATCACACGATGCTCGAAGAGATCGTGCGCTGGCTGGAGTAGCCGCTCCGGCGCAGCGCGAGAACAGGGGGACCGAACAATAACGATGAAAAATACGAACAAACGCGGCGCCGGCGTAGTCTTCGACTTCAACGGCACGCTCTTCTGGGATACGGAGTACCAGGAGCGCTCATGGGACACGTATCTTGCCAAATGGGGCGTGGAACTCACGAAAGAGGAGAAGCTGGAGCATATCCACGGCAGAAACGGAAAGGACACTTTCGAGTACATCTTCAAAAGAGCGCTGGACAGCGGCGAGGTCGCCCGCCTCACTGAAGAGAAGGAAGTCTTTTACCGCGAGGAGTGCGAACGGCAGGAGGTCGCGCTCGCTCCGGGGGCGCTCTCGCTGCTCGCGCACCTGAAGGCGGCGGGCACGCCGATAGCGATCGCCACCGCCTCGGGGAGGACGAACGTCGAGTACTTCATCCGGAAGTTCGACCTGCTTTCGTATTTCGAACGGGAACACATCGTGTATAACGACGGCTCGATTCGGGGGAAACCGAATCCGGACCTCTTTTTGCTCGCGATGGAGCGCCTCGGCGTACTTAACCGCGACACGGTCGTCTTCGAGGACTCGTACTCCGGGATTTTAGCCGCCGAAAACGCGGACGCCGGCAACATCATCATCGTGAACTCGAACAACGAGAAGTACGAGCCCTTCCCATACAAAACGATACGCCACTTCGACGAGGTCGACAGAACAGGCGACCTAACGCCCCCCTTCGCGCGCTAAGGGACCTCCCGCGCGCCGGAACCTTCCACAAGTCTCCGGCGCGCGGGGAGCGGACGAAGGCGGACGGGCCTCCCTCCTTCTCTCTTGCCGAAGGAGAACAGGGCTCCGGATTTTCTTCGTTCACGCTCCCGTCCGCAAGTCCCTCTTGCGATACACCCCGAATATGCGTATACTTTTCAGCAATATTCACGATGGGAGCGCCGTTCACCGGCTGGACTCCTTTCAGCCGGAAGGTATGCCGGACCCTGCACAAGGGAATGACATGCGCGTTCCGTTCGCGCGGAAACCCCGCCCGAAGGAGGATGAGCCGTCCGTTTCGTGAACAGTACTTTGAATTTTCGTCAACCCGAAAGATCATTCATTCACACGACTGAAAGAGGTGTACTATGCTCAATCTGCTTGCTACCCTGATCGCCTTCATCCCTCTCATCTACGGAGCGGACATGCTCGTCGACGGCGCGTCGTCGCTTGCGAAACGCTACAACATACCGAACATCGTCATCGGCCTTACGATCGTCGCCTTCGGCACGTCCGCGCCGGAGTTCATCGTCAACTTCTTCGCCTCGCTGGCGGGGAACACCGATATCGTGCTCGGGAACGTCCTCGGCAGCAACATCGTCAACATCATGGGAATACTCGGCATCTCGGCCGTCATCTACCCCCTGGCCGTCAAGCCGAACACCACATGGATCGAGATCCCTCTCTCCCTGCTCGCCGCCGTCGCCATCCTCGCGATGGGAAACGACATCTTCATCGACAACGCCTCCTGGTCCGGTTTTTCGAGGATCGACGGAATCATCCTCCTTCTCTTCATGGCCGTCTTTCTTTCCTATAACGTGACGCTCGCCATGTCGGGAAACACGGAGGAAGACGCGGAGATAAAGGAGTACCCGGCGAAGAAGGCGCTTCTGATGCTCCTCGCGGGGCTGCTTCTCCTGAGCGGAGGAGGCAGGGCGATCGTCTTCTTCGCCACGCGCTTCGCGCGCGACCTCGGCATCTCCGAACGCGTCATCGCCCTCACGATCATCTCCATAGGGACGTCGCTGCCGGAACTCGCCACGTCGGTCGTCGCCGCGATGAAGAAGCGGGTCGACATCGCGATCGGCAACGTGGTGGGGTCCAACATCTTCAACACCTTCTTCGTGCTGGGCTCTTCGGCGGTCATCGCCCCCGTGACGGTTCCCGCCCTGACGAACCTCGACATGGGGCTCAACATCGCGGCGAGCGCGCTGCTCTTCACCTTCGTCTTCACCGGAAAGGGCAGGGCCATCGAACGATGGGAGGGCGCGATCTTCTGCGCCCTCTACGTCGCCTATCTTGCGTCGCTGGTGTTCTGGGGGTAGCGGGAAACCTGAACACCTCTTACGAAGCGAGCGCCCCGAAGAGCATGCCCGCCGTGGTCGAAAGCAGCACCACAAGCACGACGTATGTCGCGGTCTTCTTCGGACCGAGAATGCTGTTGATGACCAGCATGCTCGGCAGCGAGAGCGCGGGCCCCGCAAGCAGCAGGGCGAGCGCGGGACCTTTTCCCATGCCCGCGCCGAGCAGCCCCTGCAGAATGGGAACCTCGGTCAGCGTGGCGAAGTACATGAACGCGCCGGAGACCGACGCGAAGAAGTTCGCCGCCAAAGAGTTGCCGCCCACCAGCATGGCGACGTACCGGCTCGGAATGAGCGCCTCGTGTCCCGGCCGTCCCAGGAGGAACCCCGCGACGAGCACGCCGCCGAAGAGCAGCGGCATCACCTGGAGCGCGTACCCCCATGTCGACGCGTACCAGTCCTGTCGTTCGTCGCGGGTGAACCACAGCCACGAGGTGAGAAGCGTGACGGCGAACCCCGCCCCGGCGAGGATCCACTTCAGGTTGTAGACACCTTCCCAGAAGGCGTTCGACGTCTTCGGCGCGGCCCAGTTGGCGAAGACGAGAAAGACGACCATGCTCGCCATGTAGACGACGGTCTTCCACAGAGGACGGCCGCCGTCGTCCTCGGGAATCTGCGCGAACCCCTCCTGCCGGGCCTTCTCCTCCTTGCCGAAGATCGCGGCCATCAACAGGCCGATGATCACGCTGAAGAGCACCGCCCCCACCGCGCGCGCAACGCCGAGTTCAAGCCCGAGCACCCGCGCCGTGAGCACGATGGCGAGCACATTGATCGCCGGGCCGGAGTAGAGAAAGGCCGTCGCGGGCCCGAGTCCCGCCCCCCGCATGTAGATACCCGCGAAGAGGGGGAGCACCGTGCACGAGCAGACCGCGAGCACCGTGCCGGAGACCGAGGCCACGGAGTAGGCGATCCACTTTTTCGCTTTCGCCCCCAGATACTTCATCACCGACTGCTGACTCACGAAGACCGAGATAGCCCCCGCGATGAAGAACGCGGGGATCAGGCAGAGCAGCACGTGCTCCCGCGCGTAGTCGGCCATCATGGCCACGGACTCCGCAAGCCCCGCAAGAACTCGCTCGTTTCCCTCGGGGATGAAATAGAACGTCAGAAAAAACGCGGCTATCCAAAAGAACTTTTTACGATCGCTCATTGTCTCTCTCTCCATTTCATAGAGTAGTCATTATGTGGCATTTTATGCACGTAAACAGTAAAGGAAAGCCCCCGCCTCGGCGGGGGCGTGGTGTGTCGGTTTACCCCTTCGCCTTCAGAAGCAGCTCCTTCACCTTCTCGTAGGAAGGGAGATGCCCGGCGGAGAGCACCTTGCCGTCCACGGCGAGCGCGGGGGTGGTCATGACGCCGAACTCCATGATCTCGGCGATGCCCGTCACTTTCTCGATTTCATACTCCAGGCCCATTTCCTTCGCTGCCTGGTCGGCCAGCTCCGTGAGCTTCTTGCACTTGGGGCACCCCGTGCCCAGAATCTGAATTTTCATACGTTACCCCTCCCGATCGATAGTTTTATCGGAATTTCCGCATCCGCAGAGCGGAAAGAACACATTGTGATCGCCGCCCGACGCGACCCGCTCGACGCACGAAAGAAGCGGTATCAGGCAGCGCATCCGCAAACCGTAGTAGACATTCAGCCCCTCTTTTCGGTCCTCAAGGATGCCGAAGCTCTTCATCAGCGCAAGATGCTTGCTGATCGTCGTCCGGTCGAAGTCGAACATCTCCGCGATCTCGCACACGCACATCTCCTTTTTCGACAACGCCTCGACGATGCGGAGGCGAACCGGATGGGCGAGACCCTTCAGTATATCGACCTTCTTGAGATGCACACCTTCTTTTCCGTTCACATGCCCGCCCCCTTATGTGGCAATAATACCACATAAGGGGGCGCTGTCAAGGGGAGCGACGGGAACTACTCCGCGCCAAGCTTTTTGAGAACTTTGATGAGCATGTCCCTCCTGAGCCCGGAGTAGAAGGTGATCTTTCCGTTGATCACCGTCAAGGGGAGCAGGTCCTGATGGCCCTCGAAAAGCTCCTTCATCTTCGGGTCGCACTCGTTGTCCTCGGGATCGGCAAGATACACCGAGACATTTTTGAACCCCTCGGCGTTCAAAAATACAGCCAGGTTCTCCACGGCCTCCCCCAGCGTTTCGGAAGGCTCGCAGGAAGCGCCTCCGCACGAGCACCCCGGATTCAGCAGGTCGTTCCGTTTTCCTACAAGGTTGATGATGGTCTCGTTCATAACACCGCTCCTCTCTCGTTTTGCTTTCTCATTATGGCATTTCGTCCCGAAGCTCGTTCTCGAGCAGATCGCACAGATGTCCCGGAACCGCCTTGCGTATTTCCGCAGCGAGCGCTCTGTCGGTTTTCGCCGCAGGATCGTTCTCGGAAGCCCGCACAAGAAGAGCGAACAATTCCTCTCCCCAAGGGGGCGGATCTTCCCTGTTTATCGAGTACGTGTTCCATCTTCCGTTCTTTTTCGACTGGAGCACTCCCGCCTTCTTCAGAATCATCAGATGGCGCGACACTGCGGGGAAAGGCAGTTCGAGCAACTCCACAAGATGACAGACGCACATCGGCCCGTCGAGCAGCGCGAAGAGAATACGGAGCCGGGCCTCGTCGGCGAGCGTTTTCACAAGAGGAACAATGGAGAAGCGCGCCTTCTTCATTCCGCTGCGAGAAGCTTCCTTCCCTCGGCAGCGGCCCGTTCGATATTCTCCTCGTTCGGAGGGCACGCGCCTTTCTTCATGTCGTGGTCGGTCAGCCTAAGATGAGAAAACTTCGTGATCTCCGCCTTTTCGAGCATTTTCCTGGCGCAGTCCAGCGGGCATCCGTCCACGGCGAGCACCTTCGCTGCGCCCTGCGCAGAGAGAATCAAACCTTCCGATCCCGCTCCGACAAGAGAAAGACACGCAAGAGTTCCTTGGCCTTCTCCGTACAGCTTCCTGGCGGCGCCGTAGGCGACTGCCCCTATGTCCGCGGCTCCGGCGCAACAGAATATAAGCTTCGGACCTCCGTTTTCACAACCGCATCCGCACCGAGCCGACATGGTACCCCTCCTGTTATTTTTACTTTTTTAGAAATGACACGATAAAGATATCACGTACTTCCCGTTCTTTCAAGACGCGGGGAAAAGACTGTGAAAAGAAGACAATATGAGGAATACCTCTTATTACGGAAATGGGGGGCTAACAGCCACTCTCGATCTGCCGGCGTTACTTACGGCTAACTCTTCTTCGCACGCGGTCTCAAACTACCGGAAGATGGGCTTCATGGAAGCTGGCCATTCCGGGGAATTCACCGGCATCATCTTCGTGCCTATGGTCTGCGCGCTCGACGAACCGCTTCCGTCGCTCCCGACGTCTCCATAAGGTGAAAAAAGACCGTTACCGCCAGCAGATCGGCCGCGCCTCCCGGGCTGAGACGTCGTGAAGGAAACAAGGCTTCCATATCACGGACGGCACGCCGCCCCTCCTCCGTGCGCATGCCTCCCAGGGCGAGCGCGTTGCGGGCCGCTTCGCGGACGCTTCGCTCCCCCTCCCGCCCTCCGCGCGCGAGGATGTTCGTGTCCTCCGCCGTCGTCATCAGGAGAAGCAGCGTCTCCGCAAGCGCGTCGTTGAGCGCTGCGCCGCCCGAGAGCAGCTTTTTCAGGCATGGGAGAGCGGTCGTGACGACCGCGGGAAATCCCCGTTCCGCCTCGCCGCGTATTCCGGTCACGCCCTCGGCGAGGTAGAGCCTCTCTCCCGCCGTTCGCTCCGAATGTTTTTTCTTCCCCGCATCGGCAAAATCCCGCTCCACGATGCCGCGAACTATTTCCGCACCTCTTCCGGCGCTGGCTTCGGAGGAGAAATTCGCCCCTTCCGAAAACAACGTTCCGCATGCGGCGGAGAGCACGCCGAGGGAGAAGATCAGTCCTTTATGGGTGTTCACGCCCCCCGTGGCGGAGAGCATCGCCCGTTCCGCGCGCACCCCCTCTTCGCGGAGCAGGGGGAAGAGCGCGGACGCATCGGGTGGAGGGCACTCCGCGCTTCCTCGCTCCTTCGCACGAGCCCCCGGAGCGAAAGAAACGCCGAGCCGGACGAAGCGCTCCCAGAAGGGGGCGAGCGCCGCGGCGCTGGCAAGGAAGGTGAAGTAGTCCATATCGGTGTGCGCTCCGTTCGAGATGGGGGTCACCAGTCCGGGCTTCGGCGCGACGGCCGCCTCGAAGAGCACCGCTGCCCTCGCGCAGCGACCGATGTACGCGCAAAGAGGCTCCGTTTCGTCAAGGGGCTTCGTTCCGTCGCAGGGGTCGGGACCGCCAGCGCTTTCAGGATCCGGGACGTTTCGTCCCGAAGCGAGACGCGGAATCGCCCCTTCGTTCGCGTCCTTGCAGCGCGCCCGCCACCGCCCCGCAAGGCGTTCCACCGCGTCTCGCAACTCCTCCGCCGCGTGCGCGCGTCCCCTCACGCACGGCACGGCCTCGCCGCCGCAGACGACGCAACGCCGAGGCGGAAGCTCCAGCTCCCGCCTCCCCGGCGCCGAGCCGTCCGGAAACGTGACGTCGACGTCGACGAGCGCGCCGCACGGATGCGTCTCCTCGAAGGCAACCGCGCGGCGCTTCACATCATTCCCCTCGCCCCGGACGGCGCAGAACCCCTCCGGCCCGTCGGCGGAGACGCGGAATTCGTACGAGAGCACAAGAAGCCCCTTCCGCGCCAGAAACCCGCGAAGCTCGTCGAACCACTCTCCGGCCGCCCGGTCGTACCCGCCGCCGAGTCGCAGCGGCGCGGGCATCCTGAGGGTGAAGGAGAGCAGCGAACAGTCGGGCGGAAGCGCGGCGGCAAGTTCGAGCCGACGGCGCCACCGCGTCTCCCGCGCGGCGAGAGGCGACTCCATCACGCCTTGATCGCCCGTTCCAGAGCCGTCTCCAGGCGAGCCCGGAGCGTGCACTCCAGCGCACCTCTATCCTGAATACGCACCGCGGCGCCCTTGACGCCCGAGGCGGCGACGACCTCCTCGGCGACGGAGCGGATACGCGCCCCGAACTGCTTGAAGACGATGCTCTCCACATCGAGTTTGTTCTCCTCCCCCTCCGCGGGGCCTACCGTCACGAGCACGTCGCTCGATTCAAGCGATCCCGCGACGCTGTTTTTCACACTGGTCATACAACTCTCTCCTTTCCGCAGACGCGAAGCGTCCTCATTCAATGTCTCGACTCGCTGTTCCTGATTTTTTCGATCACCGGACGCGCTTCTTCCGAGACGAGCCACTTCCACGTGGACTCGGGAACGAGCGGCCGGACGTTTTCCAAACCGCCCTCGCGGATCAAGGCGCGCACGCGCGACGCGCTCACGGGCAGACCCTCCATCTCGAAGCGCGGCATCTCGCGGACGCGCACGGGCGACCACCCCTCGCCGCCTTTCGGCAGGCGCTCCTTCATCATTCTATTGTAGATGGAGGTCACGGGACAATACGGCTCCGTCCCCACGAACCGGTCCGTTACGCGGAGCGTCGGGGCGACGTACCGTCCGAAGAGTTCGATGTCGAGCGCGGCGTAGAGTTCGGTCATCCGCTCCTCCTCGCCGGATTCGATCCGCGTGAAGTACGTCGGGAAGGTGGCCGACGAGATGACGTACGGTCCTCCGCGAAGGACAACGACGTTCTTCAGCCCGGACGCTCCCTCTTCGACAAGTCGGAAGCGCACTTCGAAGGGGAAGAGCGACCGGTCCTCCTCGACGACGAGGACGTAGAGCTTCGGGACATGTGCGGCGGCGTACTCCAGCAGGCGATAGTGGCCCAGCGTGAACGGGTTGCAGTTCACCACCGCGACGCCGGCCCCCTCCGGGCCGCCCTCCGCCTTCGCGGCCATCGCCGTCCTCCACATGTCGATACCTTCCGCTCCCCACTCCAGCAGCGACGCCCCCAACCCCGTCCGCTCCACGGTCGCGGTCGCCAGCAACGTAAAGCCGAGCGCCTCGAAGCGTTTCGCCTCGTCCGGCTTCGAGTACAGGAAGAGCTGCCGACGCCCCGTCTCCATCGCCTTTTTCAAAAGGGCGGAGGTCACCGTCGCAGCGACTCCCTCTCCCTCCAACTCCCGATCCACGGCGATCCCCTGCAGGATGTTCCCCACCAGGGAGCCGGTCGCGACGAGACGCTCTTCCTCGAAAAATCCCAGGATCACGGATTCGTTTCCCGGAACCGCGAGCCCCCTCGACCCCAGCAACCGTGCGCGCTCTACCATCTCCCTCGGCGAGACAAGCGCCCGCTCCTCCAGTCCGAACATGCGCGCTCCCCCTTTCGTTGCTTATGCGTTCTTCATCAGCGTTGCGCGTTCCGGGCGGCGTTGAGCGCGCCTCCCGCGAGCAGGATCTCCCGCTGTCTCCGCGAAAGCCCGTGGCGCGTTCTCAGAACCGCTCCCGTCGTCGCGTTCCGCACTTCCACAAACTCGCCTGCGAGGGCGGAGCGTAGATTCCGCAGCTCCAACCGATCCCCCTGCGCGATCTTCTCAAGATCGGCCCCGTCCTCGAAGAGAAGCGGCAGAATCCCGGCGTTCACCAGATTCTGCCGGTGAATCCTCGCGTACGAGACGGCGATGATCGCCTTGACGCCGAGAAAGAGCGGCGAGAGGGCCGCATGCTCCCGGCTCGACCCCTGCCCGTAGTTCTCCCCCGCGACGAGAAGCCCGCCTCCGGCGTTGCGCGCGCGCTCCGGGAAGGAGGGGTCGACGATGTTGAAGCAGTACTCCGAGATGGCGGGAAGGTTCGAGCGCAGCGACATGATGCGGCTGCCCGCGGGAAGGATGTGGTCCGTCGTGATGTTGTCCCCCATCTTCAGCAGCGCCTCGCCCTGTATTTCATCGGCCATCGGACGAAACTCCGGAAGCGGCTTGATGTTCGGTCCCCTGCGTATCTCGACGGAGGCGCCGTCATCTGGGGGAAGAAGCACCATCGTATCGTCGACGATATATTTCTCGGGCAGCCGGACCTCGACGGCCTCGCCGAGCGTCCTCGGATCGACGATCACACCGCGAAGGGCCGAAACTGCGGCCGTCTCCGCGCTCACCAGATGCACCAGCGCGTCCTTCGTGCCGGAACGCCCTTCGAAGTTCCGATTGGACGTCCGCAGCGACACGCCGCCGCTGCACGGCGCCTGGCCGATGCCGATGCACGGGCCGCATGCGCTCTCAAGGATGCGCGCCCCGGAGGTAATGAAATCGGAGAGAATGCCGTTCCGCACGATCATCAGGAACGTCTGGCGCGAACCGGGAGCGATGCAGAGACTGGTCCGCTCCGCGACGCGCCGTCCGCGCAGAATCTCCGCCGTCCGCGCAAGGTCGAGGTAGGAAGAGTTCGTGCAGCTTCCGATGAAGCACTGGTCGACGGGCATACCCGAAACCTCGCGCACCGGAACCACCTTGTCGGGCGAGTGCGGCAGCGCGATGAGCGGTTCGAGCGTCGACAGGTCGATGACGAGCGTTTCGTCGTACTCCGCGTCGTCGTCCGCGGCAAGGGGCCTGAAGTCGCCGCCTCTCCCCTGCGCCTCCAGGAAACGCCGAGTTTGCTCGTCGCTCGGAAAGATCGACGTGGTCGCGCCGAGTTCCGCGCCCATGTTCGTGATCGTCCCCCGCTCCGGGACCGTGAGCGTCGCCGCGCCTTCGCCGCGGTACTCCAGAATCTTCCCCACGCCCCCTTTGACGGTGAGGACGCGGAGCACCTCCAGGACGACGTCCTTCGCCGCGACCCACGGGCGGAGACTCCCCTTCAGCTCCACCTTCACCACCTTCGGCATGGGGATTGAGAACGGCACGCCCGCCATCGCAAGCGCCACGTCCAGCCCCCCCGCGCCCATCGCGAGCATCCCCAGGGCGCCTCCCGTCGGCGTATGGCTGTCGGAGCCGAGGAGCGTCTTGCCGGGCACGCCGAACCGCTCCAGATGCACCTGATGACAGATGCCGTTCCCCGGCCGGGAGAAGAGAAGCCCGTATTTCGCCGCGATGTCCTGCAGGTAGTTATGGTCGTCGGCGTTCTCGAACGTCGTCTGCAGCGTGTTGTGGTCCACGTAGCTCACCGAACGCTCGGCCCGCGTGCGCGGCGCCCCTATGGCCTCGAACTGGAGATACGCCATGGTCCCCGTCGTATCCTGCGTCAGCGTGTGGTCGATACGCAGCGACACCTCTCCGCCTTCCGACGCGCCGTCCGCCAGGTGCTCTCGGAGTATCTTCCAGACAAGATTTGTTCCCACTCTTTCCGCCCCCTCGTGTAAATATACAAAATACAGTGTCTTGACCCACTTTACAGTTCCCTTCTCGAGGGATATTATACGACATGGATGCTGGATATTGGATAGTGGATCCATCTTTTTTCGGAAAAAATAAAAAATCATTTCAGGGAGATGATCGCGTGCCGCTCTTGAAGAACGTTCCGGAACTGCGTACGAAGCCGATGCGCGATATCATCTACGAGCACCTTCGCAAGGCGATCGTCCGCGGGGAGCTGAAAGCCGACTCCACCTTCACCGACGGCGAAATCGCCGACGAGTACGGCGTGAGCCGGACTCCCGTCCGGGAGGCGGTGCAGAAACTCGAGGCCGAGGGGTACATCGAGCGGGTTCCGATGAAGGGGAACCGCGTCTGTTCGGTGTCCCCGTACGAGCTGGCAAACTCCTTCGCCATCCGCAAGGCCCTCGAAACGCTCGCTGTGCGCTACGCCGCACTCCGCATAACCGACGAGGAGCTGGACGCGATGCGCGAACTCCTCATGGAAGCCGACGCCGTTTTCGCCGGCTTCAGCGGCGACGAGCTGCTCGACCGCTTCTTCCCCATCGTCAAAAAGTTCAACAAGATCGCCTTCGAGGCGTGCGGGTCCGACCGGCTGACGGAACTCGTCTGGGCCCAGCGGGAACTCTTCGACCGCTACATGGTCATGCGGATCATCCTTCCCAACAGGATCAACAAGAGCCTCTCCCGGCGGAAACTGCTCTACGAGGCGCTTGCCTCCCACGACCCGGAAAGAGCGGCCGCAGTATGGACCGAACACCTCGACGAATCGTTCGTCATCTGGCGCGAGAAGTCGGGGTACGCGAAGGAACTCGAGGAATTTCGGTTTTTCTAAGGGCTGGTACCGCGCACCGGCGCGGAGAAGCAAAAATCCTAAGTACAGAGGGGGAAACACAGGAATGAAGAGATTGTTTGCAGTTGCGTTGCTCGTCGCGTTGTTCGCCGTCGCGGGAACCGCCTCCGCCGAATGGAAGCCCACCCGCACCATCGAACTCATCGCCCCGGCCAACCCCGGCGGAGGATGGGACATGCTGTGCCGCACCGTTCAGAAGGCCCTTGTCGACGAGAAGCTCGTCGACAAGAACGTCATCGTCGTCAACAAGCCGGGCGGCGGCGGCGCCACCGGCTGGAACTACCTGAAGGGGAAGAAGGGGCAGGGAGAGTACCTCGCCGCCACGTCCACGCTGATCATGCTCAACAACCTTCTGGGCAAGAGCGAGATCACCTACAAGGACGTCACCCCCGTCGCCGCCCTCCAGACGGAGTGGATCTCCATCGCGGTCGAGCAGGACTCCCCCTGGAAGACCGCGAAGGATCTCTTCGAGGCCATCAAGGCCGACCCCTCCGCAGTACCCGTCGGCGTCGGCCCCACCCTCGGCAACAACGACCACCTGATGTTCCTTGAACTTGCCCAGATATTCGGCGTCGATCCCGCAACGATCAAGTTCATCGTCTACCCCGGCGCGGGCGGCGAGATCGTCCCGGCCGTTCTCGGCGGACATGTGAAAGCCACCAGCATCGGGCTGGCCGAAGTGCTCGAGCAGCACAAGGCGGGCAAAATGCGGATCATCGGCGTCAGCTCCGACCAGAAACTCGACTTCCTGCCGGATGTCGCTTCTTTCAAGGAGCAGGGAGTCGATATGGTCTTCCCGCACTGGAGAGGGATCATCGGCGCTCCCGATCTGACTCCGGAGCAAGTAAAGTACTGGGACGACGTCTTCGCGAAGATGGTGCAGACCGAGACCTGGAAGACCCTCATCGGGAACCTCGGATGGAGCAACTTCTACCAGAACTCCGCCGAACACACTGCGTTCCTCGAGGAGAGCACCAAGGAATTCGATTCGTTGCTGACGCAGGTCGGCCTGAAGTAACGACGACGCGGAGCACTTTCCGGCGGGGGGACGAGCCCACTCCTCCCGCCGCTTTTCGATTTTGAATCCATCCACCCGGAGACGGAGGTTGAACAATGAGCAAGAATTTTACGAGCGGTCTCATAGCGCTCATCCTCGGGGGAATCTATCTGGCGACCGCCATGCGGCTACCCGACGTCAAGGCGGGCGACGCGATCGGCCCCCGCCTGTTTCCCGTGATCGTGGCCTGCGCCGTCATGCTGGCGGGGGCCGCGCTGTGCATAGGCGATAAACTGACCTCTAAAAAGGAACCTGTGAACTGGAACTTCGTCCAGGACGCGGGCGTGTGGATCAAGATCGCCGCGACGATGGTCCTCGGCGTCGTCTACGGCATGGTGCTCGACTCGTGGGGCTATCTGCTGGCCACATCGCTCTTCATGCTCTGCGCCACGCTGATGATCAACAGAGGACGATTCGTCCAGAACGTACTCATCTCCCTTCTCTTTCCCGCAGTCACCTACGGAGCGTTCGCCATCGCCCTCCAGTTGAGCCTTCCCCGGGGCATTATCGAGAACATGCTCCCATTCTAAGGAGGACATTCCGATATGGATGCAATCTTCGCGAATCTCGCCATAGGTTTTTCCACGGCCATGACGGCCTACAACATCATGTGGGTCTTCATCGGCGGACTCCTCGGCACCATCATGGGCATGCTCCCCGGCCTCGGCCCGGCGACGGGGGTGGCCATCCTTATTCCCATCACGTTCGGCATGGATCCTGCCACCGCCCTCATCACCATGTGCGCGGTCTACTACGGCGCCATGTTCGGCGGCTCCCGCGCCTCCATCATGATCAACACTCCGGGCGACGCTTCCGCCATCGTCTCCTGCTTCGACGGCTACCCGATGACGAAGAACGGCCAGGCGGGCACGGCGCTCGCCATCTCGGCCATCGCCTCCTTCATCGGCGGCACCATCGGCATGCTCTTCCTTATCTTCCTTACCGGCCCCATCGCCGCTGCGGCGCTCCGCTTCGGTCCCGTGGAGATGTTCTCCCTGATGCTCTTCGCTCTCGTCGCCACGATCACCCTGGCCGAAGGGAGTCTGCTGAAGGGCGTCGTCGCCATGGGCATCGGTTTCATGCTCTCCACCGTGGGTATCGACGCGTTGACCGGCCAGATGCGCTTCACCTACGGCGTGGAGCACCTTCAGGACGGCATCGACTTCCTTGTCGTGATGATCGGCGTCTACGCCATCTGCGAAGTCTTCAAGAACTACAAGGCGCTCGACATGCAGCACAAGCTCGACGCCAAGAGCATCGGCAAGGTGTGGGTCAGCTGGCCCGATTTCAAAAAGTGCGTCATGCCCATGCTCCGCAGCTCGCCCCTCGGCTTCTTCGTCGGCGTCCTTCCCGGCATGGGGGCGAGCATCGCCACCTTCATGTCGTACGCGATGGAGAAAAATATCAGCAAGACACCGGAAAAGTTCGGCAAGGGCGCCATCGAAGGGCTCGCCGCGCCCGAGGCGGCCAACAACTCCTGCGCCGCGGGCGCGATGGTGCCGCTGCTCACGCTCGGCATCCCGGGCTCCGGGACCACCGCGGTCATGCTCGGCGCCCTGATGATGCTCGGCGTCAAGCCCGGGCCGATCCTCTTCTCCCAGTATCCGGAGATCGCGTGGGGCGTCATCGCGTCGATGCTCGTCGGCAACATCATCCTCGTCATCATCAACCTGCCGCTGGCCATCCCGCTGGTTCAGCTCCTGAAGATCCCTCAGAGGATCATGCTCCCCCTGATTCTGGGCATGGGTTTCATGGGAACCTACTTCCTGAACTACAGCGCTTTCGACTTCATCCTCGTGATGGGGTGCGCCCTTGGAGGCTACATCTTCTCGAAACTCGAAATTCCGCTGCCGCCGATGGTGCTCGCGCTCATCCTGGGAGGCACCACGGAACAGTCGTTCCGCAACGCGATGACGCTCTCGGACGGCTCCATCGGCATCTTCTTCTCGAAACCCATCTCCGCGACGCTCATCGCACTGGCGGGCGTTTCGCTCGTCTACTCTCTGCTGAAAAGAAGGAAGCATGCCCGATGAAGACACTTATGGACTGTCCCCGGCGGTCCCTGCTCTATATTCCGGGGAACAATCCCGGCATGATCCAGAACTGCGCAATCTACGGTTCGGATGGAGTCCTCCTCGACCTGGAGGACTCCATCTCCATATCCGAAAAAGACTCGGCCCGCAAACTGGTGAAGCACGCGCTGCGGACGCTCGACTTCGGCGCGGTGGAGCGCGTGGTGCGCATCAACGGGCTCGACACTCCCTTCTTCAAGGACGACCTGGAAGAAATCGTACCGGCCCGCCCCGACGCCGTACGCATTCCGAAGATCGACTCCCCGGACGACGTCAGGACCGCCGACGCAATCATCACCCGGCTGGAGCAAGAACACGGCATGGAACCCGGATCGGTCCGCATCCATGCGATGCTCGAAACGGCGCGCGCGATCATGAACGCGAACCCGATCGCGGCGTCCTCTCCTCGCATCCTGGGACTCACCATCGGCGGGCAGGATCTCGCCGCCGACCTCGGCATCAGGATAACCCGCGAAGGGTTCGAACTGCTCTACGCGCGGAGCGCCGTCGTCCTCGCGGCGAAGGCCAACGGACTGCTGGCGTTCGACACCGTCTACACCGACATCAACAACCTCGACGGACTCCGCGAACAGGCGGCTATGTCGGTCGCGCTGGGCTTCTCCGGCAAGGCGGCCATTCATCCCTCGCAGATCGCCGTCATCCACGAGGCGTTCACCCCGGAGGAGAAAGAGGTCAGGAAGGCGGAGCGCATCGTCCGCGGAGCGAAAGAGGCCGAGGAGCGCGGACTGGGCGTCGTGGCCGTCGACGGTCGAATGGTGGACGCTCCCGTGGTCGCGCAGGCCATGCGGACGCTCGAACTTGCCCGCCTCGCCGGAATGGAGGTCGAAAGCCTATGAAACCTGAACACTTGGAAAAAAACTCCATCGGGAGAGAGGTTCCGACGCTCGTTCCCGGGCTCGGCGAGTTCGCCCCGTACGCGGGACCGCGCGCACGGCTCGACGGAAAGCACGTCTGGACGCCGACGCAGTACCCGCGAAAAATCGCCGCGCCGACGACGAACAAGGTGGCGCGAAACCTCAAGGAAGCGATCGAAAAGTCAGGACTTCGCGACGGTATGACGATCTCCTTCCACCATCATCTCAGGAACGGCGACGCGCTTGTAGAAATCGTGCTCTCGCTGCTCGGCGAGATGGGCCTGCGGAACATCACGCTCGCCCCGAGTTCGCTGGGCGACTCGCACGACTGCGTCGCCGACGCGGTGCGCAAGGGCGTCGTCGCGCGTCTGAACACCTCGGGCGTCCGCGGCGAGGTCGGCAAGGCCATCTCCCGAGGGGAGTTCGAAGTGCCCGTCATGATCCGCAGCCACGGCGGACGGGCGCGCGCGATCGAGGAGGGAAGCCTCCATATCGACGTGGCCTTCCTCGCCGCCCCTGCATGCGACAGGCTCGGCAACTTCACCGGGTCCGCGGGCAAGACGGCCTGCGGCGCGATGGGGTACGCGATGATCGACGCGCGCTACGCGGATCACGTGATCGCGGTGACCGACAATCTCGTGGAGTACCCGCTCGCGCCGCGCATCTCGGTTCCGCAGTATCTGGTGGATCAGGTGGCCGTGATCGACTCCGTCGGCGATCCGTCGAAGATCGCCACCGGGGCGACCCGCGTAACCCGCGACCCCGTACAGCTCCGGATCGCGGAGCTGGCGTTCGGCCTCCTCAAGGCCTCGGGGATGCTGAAGAACGGCTGTTCGTTCCAGACGGGCGGCGGCGGTCCCAGCCTCGCCGTGGCGCGCTACGTCAAGGAGTACATGAAATCGCACGCAATCAGGGGGAGCTACTGCATCGGCGGCATCACCGGCTATATGGCGTCCATGCTGGAGGAGGGGCTCTTCGACGCTCTCTTCGACGTACAGAGCTTCGACGCGGCCGTCACCTCGTCGATCGCGAACAACTCGCGGCACATCGAGGTGGATGCCTCTTGCTACGCCAATCCGTTCAACAAGGGGTGCCTCGTGAACGACCTCGACGTGGTCATTCTCGCCGCGCTCGACGTGGACGTCGACTTCAACGTCGACGTGCTCACCGGACACGACGGCGTCCTCAGAGGCGCGTCCGGCGGGCACTCCGACACGGCCGCCGGGGCGAAGCTCACCGTCATCACCATCCCCTCGATGCGCAACGGCGTACCCTCGATACGGAACCGCGTGCAGACGGTCGTCACGCCGGGAGAGACCGTGGACGTCATCGTCACCGAACGCGGAATGGCCATCAACCCGCTCCGGGAGGACCTTCGGGCCATCGCCTCCGACGCGGGGCTCCCCGTGAAGGACATTCTGCAGCTCAAGGCGGAGATCGAGAAGGTCACGGGCATTCCCGAAGAGGTCCGCTTCGGCGACGAGATCGTGGGTCTCGTGGAGTACCGAGACGGCACGATCATCGACACGATACGGAAAGTGCTGTAATATACATGCCGGTCTCCCCTTCCTAATGAGGAGAGACCGGCATTCTTCGCATAATGGAGGGCCTTTGCATGAGAGATCAGGGCATCGTCGTGGCGGCAATTCTTCTGGGAGCGTGGGCTGGACACCACTTCAAACTCCCTTCGGGCATCCTCACCGGAGGCATGATCGCCGGGCTGGTGGCCAAGGGCGTCGTCCTCGCCGATATACCGAGCGGGAACCTGCTGTCGACCATTTCGCAGCTCCTCGTGGCCTACGTCGTCGTCTCCAATTCGGACGTCGCCTCCATCCGCAGGCACCCGGAGGCAGTCCCGGTCGCCGTCGGCTACATCCTCGTGCTCATCGTCTTCTGTATGATCGCCGCATGGGGGATCAGCCGCTGGTTCGATCTGGACCTGCAGACGGCGATCTATGCCACAGCGCCCGGAGGGCTCGCCGGAATGGCGCTCTCCGCCACGGACGCAGGCGCCGAGACCCCGGTCTCGATGATGTTCCATCTCCTCCGGCTGACCATCATCCTGATCGTCACGCCGTATCTGGCGGCATTCTTCACGCGCTGACCCTACGGCACCGCCCTCGTCATGCCGCCGTCGGCGAGAACCGTCTGCCCGGTGATGTAGGTATTCGCCCCCGACCCGAGGAAGACGGCGAGCCGTCCGTACTCTTCGGGATCGCCGTACCGTCCGAGCGGGATGCGACCGAGCGCCGCCGCGCTTACCTGCTCCACGGAAAGCCCCTTCTTCTCGGCAAGCGAGCGGTCGAGCGACCGGATGCGCTCCGTGTCGAACCTTCCGGGGCCGATGGCGTTCACGAGAATGCCGTAGGGCGCGAACTCGACGGCCAGACTTTTCGTCAGACCGATCACTCCGAGACGGAAGGTATTGGAAAGGATGAGGTTCTCTATGACTTCTCGGACCGACGACGATGTCGAGTTCACGATACGCCCCCACCCGCGCTTCTTCATATGCGGAAGGACCTCGCGAATCGCCCGTACGTAGCTCAACAGCGTCAGCTCGAAGGCCCCGGTCCACACGGTATCGTCGAACGACTCGAACGTCCCGGCGGGTGGTCCTCCGGCGTTGTTCACCAGCACGTCCACGCCGCCTTCCGGCTCCGCAGCGAAGGCTACGAGCCTCTTGAGATCCTCGGCCTTCGTAATATCGCACACCCGGAAACGGGGAATCCGGCCCGTCGCCTTCTCCAGGTCCGCGACAGCGGCCTCCAGCTTCTCCGCCCCTCTGCCTGAGAGCACCACGTCCGCCCCCTCTTTCAAAAACTCCCCGGCCGCGGCCTTTCCCAGTCCGGAGCCGGAGGCGAGCACCAGCACAGTTTTTCCGCCAAGTCCATAATCCATTGTCACCCCTCCTTGGAAAAAATCTGTCACCTTTCGAATATTGTACACCCTCTCCGTTCCTGGATACACTCGCCGCATACCGGACTATTCAAAGCACATACGAAGGTGTAGAATACAGAAATGATTCTCCCGAGGCATAGGAGAAAAACGATCTCGCTCTAATAGGAAGGGGTTGGTCACCATGAAGGCATTGACATTGAGAACAAGATTATGGATCCTCGCGCTTATTCCAGTCTTAGGAATTCTGCTCGTTACAGGATTCTCGATGTACTCCGCCAATGCGATCTATAACGACCTGCTGGCCCGCATTCACCAGGAGGCGTTCGTGGCGCAAAGCCTCGTACTCAACGGCGATCGGGATCTGTACCAGGCTCTTGTGGCGAAACAGGCCATACTGAACCACGGAACGGGGAAGGACTTCGAGAAAAACCTCAAAGATTTTCGGGAGAACGTGAAACAGGTCACGGATCGTCTCGGCCAGGCCGAAACGATCCTCGCCCGCGACAGGAACGCCTGGAGCCCCTTCCGCCTGAAGGGCAAGCCCGAATCGATCTTCGACGAATTCGACGCTCTGAAAAAGGACTTTCCCGTATGGGCAAAAGAGTCGGAACAGCAGATCGAGGACATCCGCGCGGGAAAGCTCGCTCCCGGCTCAGTCCAGCAGATCGAAGACACCATGTTTAAAGCAGTGCGCGGAAACATCAACGATATCGGCGAAATCCTGGACGTCGGCGCGGAGGAGGCCGCGCTGGAGAACAAGGAGCGGATGACGACCGCGAACATCGTCATGGGGACGGTCGCCGCGTTCGTCGCGCTCATGGCCCTGGGCATCGCCTTCACCACCATTCGTTCGATACGTCGTTCGGTCGCCTCCATTCTGGCGACCTCCAAAGCCGGAAAGGAGGGCGATTTGACCGTCCGAACCACCATGACCGGCAAAGACGAACTGTCGACAGTGGGGCACTCGCTCGACGGCATGCTCGACAGCCTCCGCGACGTCGTCTCCGAACTTCAGAAGAAGGCGGTCATCCTTTCCACGCTCTCGGAAAACACCGCCGCCTCTTGCGAGGAGGTCACCAGCACCACCAACGAAGTCGCCGAGAGCAACGGCCGCCTCGCCGAAGAGGTGGGGCTCGGCCGGAAGAGCGCCGTCGACGCTTCGCAGAACATCCTCGAGATGAACAGCGCCATTCAGTCCGCCAAGTCGATCGCCTCCAGAGCCGACCAAAACTCTCGGGAAATGGCCGAGGCGGCTGCGAAGGGGAGAGAGACCGTCGCCTCCTCCATCGGCCACATGGAGGGGATCCGGAACGCCGTCGCCGAGACCGAAAAGATGATATCCCAGCTCAATCAATACTCTCAACGCATCGGCGTCGTGGGAACCACTATTACGTCGCTTGCCGATCAAACCAACCTCCTCGCGCTGAACGCCGCCATCGAGGCGGCCCGGGCGGGGGAGGCGGGGCGAGGATTCGCGGTGGTGGCGGACGAGGTCCGCAAGCTCGCGGAACAGTCGCAGCAGGGGGCGCGCGAAGTCGCGGAGCTGGTCGAACGCATCCTCCAGGGAACCTCCGAGGCAGTCTCTTCGATGGGGAAGAGCCTTCACGACGTGGAGGAAGGCGTGGCTATCGCGCATGTCGCCGGAGAGGCGCTCGACAAGATCATGGCCGCCACGAAAAGCTCGGTGGACGACATTCGTCTGATCATCGAGGCCACCGAACAGGAGGCGGAAAAAGCCGAGGACGTCGTCGCATTGATCGACAAAACCGCCTCGGTGATGGAGAACGCCGATACGCAGGTGCAGAGCGTCGCGGCCTCCATGGAGGAGACCGCCGCGGCCATGGAGAACGTCGCGAGCAGCGCCACCGAGGTAAGCGGCACTGCGGAGGATCTGCGCAGACTGACCGAGCGCTTCATCGTCGACGCTTCGCCGGAGAGCGGACTCGCTCTTACGAGAAGATAACACTGGCGGCGCGCCGCCGGTACGAAGACGCGCCGTTTTTTCGCGGACGCACGGACGTCCGGAAAACGCCCCCTCGAACGAGGGGGCGTTTTCGTCGCGTTTCGAACGATCTACTTGAGAAGCGGGGGGATCGCCGCTCTCAGTCCAGCTCCGCGATGGCGTCGATCTCCACCAGCATGCCGAAAAGCTGGCTCTGGACGGTGATCCGCACAGGGTACGGCTCGGTGAAGAACTCCTTGTACACTTCGTTGTACCCCTGGAAGTCGCGGTCGAGGTTCGTCAGGTGCGCCGTCACCTTGACCACATGATCCATCGTCGCGCCGCCGGCTTCGAGGATCGCCTTGATATTCTTCAAAACCTGCCGGGTCTGCTCTCGAATTCCTTCGGGGTTCGTCCCGGTCTCTGGATTCCTCGGCCCCTGGCCGGAGACGTAGACGCGGTTGCCGCAGACCAACCCTTGCGAGTACGGACCGATGGGCTCCGGCGCTTTGTCGGTTCGGATAACTTTTTTCATAGTGATTTCCTCCTTTGATTGGACTTGAGCTGCAATTGTACCTCATTAAGGTGTTTTTTATGAGTACAAATGGCAAACAACAAAATGCCCTTCCCTCTCGCAAGATTCGGGCGCATCGCTCCGACAGCGTTGTATGGCTCGGAAACATCTCGGATGGAACGGACACCCCGACGGAGGATTCAAGGGGCTAGGGACGTCGCCTCCGAGGATAAGTCGTTTTCCTTTCTTCCCCGGCATGGGGACCGGTGCAGCGGAGAGCAACGCCTGCGTATACGGATGCAGCGGGTTCGCGAAGAGTTCGTCCGTCCTCGCCATCTCCACGATCCGCCCCAAGTACATTACCGCCACACGGTCGCTGATGTGCTTTACCACGCTGAGGTCGTGCGCAATGAAGAGATACGTCAGATCCAGTTTTTCCCGCAGTTCCGCCAAAAGGTTGATCACCTGCGCCTGTATGGAGACGTCGAGCGCCGAGACGGGTTCGTCGGCCACCACCAGAGACGGGTTCAATACAAGCGCCCTGGCGATACCGATCCGTTGACGCTGTCCTCCGCTGAACTCGAATGCATAGCGATTTAGGACTGCGGCATCCAATCCCACATCTTCTAGAATACCGGCCACTCGTTCCTTCCGTTCTTTGCCCGAGGAGAGAAGTCTATGCGCCGCAAGAGGTTCTCCGACAATCTGTGCTACGGTCATACGGGGATCGAGGGATGCGAACGGATCCTGGAAGATCATCTGGAATTCGCGTCGTGCGCGACGAAGCTCCTCGCCGGAGATCGCCAGTAGGTTCCGTCCCCTGAAGAGCACCTCTCCCGAAGTTGCGGAGAGAAGGCGAAGCACCACTCTTCCAGTAGTCGACTTACCGCAGCCGGACTCCCCCACTAGGCCGAGAGTCTCCCTCCGTTTCATCGAAAAGGAGACACCGTCCACAGCCTTGACGTAGCCCGATACTTTCTGCAAGAGTCCGGAGCGGATCGGGAAGTGCTTTTTGATGTTTCGGACCTCCAACAGAACCTCGCTCATCGCTTCGCCCCTCTTTCCGAAACCGAAAGCGCCTCTTCCCACCGAAGACAGCGAGTATAATGCCCCGGCGCGACTTCCAAAAGCTCCGGCTCCTTCGTGCGACATGCATCGCACGCCATAGTACAGCGGTTGCCGAATTTACACCCGGAGGGAAGAGAATCAAGCGCCGGAACCATACCAGGGATGGCCCTGAGATGCCCTACTCTTCCCTCCAAAGGGGGAATGGAGTCCATAAGACCTCGCGTGTAGGGGTGGAGGGGCGAGCGGAACAACTCCTCGGTAGACGCCATTTCGACAAGTCTCCCCGCGTACATCACGGCCACACGCTGAGCCGACTCGGCGACTATCCCAAGATTATGGGTAATCAAGAGCACCGACATTGTACGCTCTCTTTTCAGCGTTTCCAAAAGGTCCAGTATCTGCGCCTGGATCGTAACGTCGAGGGCGGTCGTCGGTTCGTCCGCTATGAGCAACTCCGGGTCCAGCGCCAGCGCCATCGCGATCATCACCCGCTGGCGCATACCGCCGCTGAGCAGATGGGGGTATGCGTCCACCCTCTTCTCCGGACTCGGTATCCCCACTTTGCGAAGCATCTCCACCGCCCGATCACGGGCGTCTTTTCCGGACATGCATCCGTGAGCCAGGATCCCCTCCATGATCTGCCGGCCGACAGTATAGACGGGGTTGAGAGAGGTCATCGGCTCCTGAAAAATCATAGAGATATCCTTTCCGCGAAGCTTCATCATTTCTTCGTTATTCAGAGAAACAAGATCCTTGCCCTTGAAGAAGATACCCCCTGAGACGATTTTTCCGTGAGGACGGGGAACGAGGCCGAGGATTGCCAACGATGTCATGGATTTGCCGCTCCCCGACTCTCCCACGAGGCCGAGAGTCTCGCCTTTTTCTATGTGAAGGCTCACCCCATCGACAGGGTAGATATACCCCGAGGACGGAGAGGGGAAACTCACCTTCAGATTCCGAATCTCGATGAGACGCGCTTCCTGTTGTTCCGTCATGCCTACACCCCCTCGATATCTCGCCGGAAGTGCGGATCAAGCCGGTCGCGAAGCACATCGCCCACCAAGTTGAACGAGAGCACCGTAAGAACTATAGCCGCGCCGGGGAAGATGAGCAGCCAAGGAGCTCGCGTGAGGTACATTCTCCCCTCGCTGAGCATATTGCCCCAACTTGGAATCGACGGCGGAATGCCGAGTCCGAGGAAATCGAGCGCCGCCATATCCAACAGAGAGAAGGCGAAGGTGAAGGTAGCCTGTACGATCAGAGGAGACATCATGTTGGGAAGCACGTGTCTGAGTATGATCCACTTTTGTTTCACTCCGGAGGAGATAGCCGACTCGATATACGGTTCCTCCCGGATCTTCAGCGTCAGACCGTAAACGATGCGGGTAGTCCGAGTAAGATACGTTGCGCCGACGGCGATAATCACATTCACCATGCCCCGTCCGAGAATCGAGACGAAGACGAGAGCGAGAAGAAGCGGGGGAAAGGCCATGAGCACATCGATCAGGCGCATAAGATATGGTTCGATCTTCCTGAAATAACCCGATGAGACACCGATCAGAACGCCGATCGACATGGAAAAAAGAATCACTCCCGCCGACCCGATAAGGCTGGTCCTGGCGCCGTGAACGGCCCTGCTGAAAATATCGCGCCCGAAGTTATCCGTACCGAAAAAATGAGCGCTATCCGGCCCTTTGAGTTTTTCAATGGGGTTCATCGCCTGCGGATCAAACGGAGCAATACGATCTGCAAAGAGGGCGAAAACACACAGCGCCGATATAAAAAGCAGCCCGGCAAACGCTATTTTTCGCTTGTAAAGTATCGTTAGAATTTTCATACGCAGCATCCTAACTGTAGCGAATGCGAGGATCAAGAATCGCATACGTCAGATCGACGATCAAATTGACCAGCATATACACCAACGCAACGATCAAAATAACCCCTTGTATCGTTGGATAGTCTCTCCGCAAGACCGATTCCACAACAAGGCGACCTATCCCGGGCAGGGAAAAAACAGTTTCGGTCACAACGGTTTTCGACACAAGCCCTACAAAAGTGAACCCCAGAGCCGAAACAACTGAAATGAGGGAGTTTCGGAAGATATGGCGAACATTCACAGCGCCCTCGGACAGGCCTTTCGCCCTCGCCGTTTTGACATAATCCGCATTTGCGACATCCAGCATACTCGATCGAGTCAGGCGGATGATAAGCGCCGAGTTCGGCGCCGCCAGCGTAAGACAAGGGAGAATAAGATATCGCAAGTTACTCCAATCTCCGGACTGAATAACCGATGGAAATCCTGACGAAGGCAACCATCGTAATACGACGGCAAAAAAAATCATAAGATTGAGCCCCAACCAAAATGTAGGTACCGAAGCGAAAAACATAGCCAAGCCCGAAAATAACTGGTCTAACCAGCTATTGTACCGAATCGCCGATAAAACTCCTATTGGAACGCCTATACAAATAATAAGGGCCATTGAAAGAAGCGCTATGAAAATACTCGTTTCCGCCCGGTCGATAATGATCTCCAGCACCGGTTTGTGAAAAAAGATCGATGTCCCGAAATCCCCTTTCAAGATACCGCCCAACCATCGAAAATATTGAAGGTAGAGAGGGCGGTTCAGTCCCATCGATTCACGAAGAGTCTCCACCTGCTCGGGCGTGGCCTGATCGCCCAGCATCACTCTCACAGGATCGCCGGGGATGAAATGAATAAAAGAAAAGACTATGATGGATGCAAGCAAGAGAGACGGTATCATGCTTCCTATCCGCCGTACAATGTACGCAAACAAACAACCCTCTCCTTTCCTGCGACGTACCGGGAGAGAATTCGTCTCTCCCGGTACATCCTCTTCCGAGGATACGCCTCCTAATTCGGATTATTTAAAACTAATTCCCCAGAAACGAGGCCAGATCAATGACGTATCCTCAAGTCCCTTCAATTTTGGGGAGTAGACGTCGTATATAAAGTTAACGCCAGTTTTCATGATCGGGACTTGTTCATAGACGAGCTTCTGAATCCGATCCCAAATGTCCTTGCGTTCGGCCGCATCAAGCGTCATTGCGAACTTGGAGGCGAGTTCACGCTTTTCCGAAGTCGTCCACCATCCAGGATACGCCTCGCTCATAAATGTAAAAAGAACCGGATCGGGGACGAAACCGTGATAGGTAAAGAACATATCCCACTGCGTCGAGTCTGCTCGTTTCGACACGAGCGTCGCCCAGTCGTAAATCTGGAAGTCGATATTGAATCCCGCCTTTTTCAGCTGTTCGGTAATGACAAGCGAGCTGTCGTAATGTACTTTGTAGGAGGTAGTAGCCAGATACAAAATTTTCTCGCCTTTATATCCAGCCTCTTTGGCAAGCGCCATGGCCTTTTCCGCATTCCCCTGACTGTATCGATCCGTCCCGACCGATGTATGCCAGAGCGTGCCTTCCGGCATAATCGAACCGTCTTTCTTCCAAAGCGCTTCCGGACCGATGGCCGCTTTCAGTACAGCTTCCATGTCGATCGCGGTCAGCAGAGCCTGCCTAAGTTTGAAGTTGTCTTTCAGAATGCCATTCTTGGAATTCAGGAAGACCAAACCTTGGCTCCCTCCCTGCTGAACGCTTATAACAAGCTCCGGATCATCTTTCAGCGTATCGTAAAGATCTCCCGCTATTCTCTCTCCATAATCATAATCCCCGGCCTTGACTCCGGTCACGCGGGTCGAATCATCGGGAACAGGAATAAATTGAATCTCGTCGAAGAGAGCTTCTTTCTTTCCTGCGTAACCATCCGAAGGTTCCATTCGGGAAACGTATCCATCGAAGCGCGCAAGCTTGATATACCGACTCGGATTACGTTCGACGAACTTGTACGGACCGGTGCCTATGTACTCCGTCTCCGGAATGGGAGCCTTCTCCGCTTTCGAAGCGACTTCCTTCGGATAAATCGCCGGACCGCCGTTCATGAAAGCCATCAAGTTTTTCCACGGGGCGAAAGGCTGTTTGAAATGGAGAGTGATCTCGTATTTCCCGCTTACTTCCATTTTTTCGATATTGTTGAATAATACGGGACCCCGCGTACCGAATTTACTCCATCGTTCAAGCGACGCGAAAACATCGTCTGCGGTGAGTTCTTTTCCATTGTGGAATTTAACACCCTCTCTCAAACCGAGAACGACGAGCTTTCCTCCCTCTTTGACCTGTTCGTCCTGCACCAGCATTGGAACGGGAGAATATTTAGAATCGAACGTGTAGAGCCCCTCGAAAATATGCATCGCAATCATTGTCGTAAGGTCCGCAGTGATCACCTGCTGATCCAGCGACGGAGCTTCATCGATAACCGCTACCCGCAAAATACCTCCGGAAGCGGAAGCGCTTCCCGAGCCGCCGAACAGCATACAGATCGTCAGGGAAAGCACGAAGAACAGCTTTGCGTATTTCATTGTCCCAAACACTCCTTTCCATTTTCCAACACTCGTAGGCCGTTTATGCAAACACGATCCTTTTGCTTCGACCCATCAAAATCCCGAATTCACCCGGCGCAATCCGCGTAGTTATATCGATCACTCCACCCCCCTTATCCTTCGCAGCACCACCGTTTATAGTCTGACGCTTTTCCCGAGCGGGGGCCCGGCCAGAAGTCCGTCACGCGCAACTATTCGCCCGTTTTTCAACACCATCTCGATACCGGTGGATACTTGCCTCGAATGTCGATATTCGGCATTGTCCTTGATCGTCTCCGGATCGAAGACAACAAGGTCCGCCCGCATACCTTCGCGGATAACGCCGCGATCGAACATACGAAATCGCGACGCCGGCATTCCGGTACACTTTCGTATCGCCTCTTCCATAGAAACAAGCTTCTTCTCCCTTGAGTACACCCCGAGAAACCTCGGATAACACCCGAAGCACCGCGGATGAGGATTTCCCTCCGCCAGCGGTCCGGAGAACGCCGTCGGGAGAGAATCGGAACCTATCATCGTCAAAGGATGACGGAGTATATGCTCCATATCTTCTTCGGAGTGCGAGAGAATAACGATGGTGGCGCCGGCTTCCTCCGAGAGAATAATATCCAGGTACGTCTCCTCCGGGCTCTTTCCACGCTCGTCGGCGATTTCCGCGAACGTCCGTCCAACAAGGGATGTCTCGTTGTGCGCGGAACCGATAAGAATGCGGTCCCAACCGGTATCCTTCGCATGGTTATCCCATCCGGGCAGATCCACCAGGAAATCGGCTTTTATCTTCTCCCTGATTCGAACGTCTCTCAGTCGCTCCATAAGAGCGGAAACTCCGCCCGCGTTCGCCCATGGTGGAAGAAGCGACGTCCCGTTATTGGATCCGGCGGCATAAGGATAGGCGTCGCAAGAGACGTCCATTCCCTTTTCTCTCGCGCGCTCCATCATACCGAACGTTTTTTCCGACCACCCTCGGAAGCGACGCATCACTTTGTGATGTGAAATTTGAAGAGAACATCCGCTTTGTTCCGAGATGTCCAATGCCTCCGCAAAAGCGTCTAGGAGCGAACCGGCCTCCCCCCGTATATGGGCGCAATAGATTCCGCCGTATCGCGATACTACCTTGCAGAGTTCTACGATCTCCTCTTTTTCGGCATAACAACCCGGCGGGAAAATAAGCCCCGTCGAGATCCCCGCGCAGCCGCTTTCCATGGCTTCCGCAACATGAATTTTCATCCGCTCGAGTTCCGTCTTCGTACAAGGACGCGCCTCCGCGCCCATCACCGCCGTACGGACCGTCCCATGTCCGACGAGACATGCAAGATCAGTCGTGTGTCCTTGAGCATCCAGCCTGTCGAGCATCTGGCCCGTAGAATTCCAGTTCCAGACTATAGGTACGGATTTTGGTAGATAGGGAGCGAGATATCGCTTCAGGTGATCGAGATACTTCTCCGAGAGCGGCGCCACCGATTGCCCGCAGTTTCCCGCTATTTCCGTAGTAACGCCTTGTAGAATTTTCGCATCCGGAGCGTTCACGAACAGCGCAGTTCTGTCCGAGTGCGTGTGCGCATCGACGAATCCGGGCGACAGGGCTTTTCCGGATACATCGATAATTCGCGCTGCGCTTTCTTCAGGTATTTTCCCGACAGCGGCGATTTTTTCATCCTTGACGGCCAAATCGCCGTAAAAAAAAGGACTACCCAACCCATCGAAAATCTTAGCGTTTTTCAGCAGCAGATCGAACATAGCAATACCCCCAGCTCTCTTCAACACAGTCTACTTCGGTTTTAATCAGCTGTTTTTTCGGGCGGGATTCTGTACTCGCCCTCCCTGATGCCCGCGCCCGCAGGAATGTCTTCGTAATCCGCAGCGTCGCGCGCATTCAGATCCCACATCGTCTCCCCGCCTTTGAGGGTCATCTCGCACTCCAGCCGGACGCTGCCGAGAAGACGCCCTCCCACCGTGTCCTTGAATCCGAACGCCCCCTCGCGGAGCGTCCAGAGCGCGACGTCCGCGGGCGCCCCCTTCGAGAGATGCCCAAGCTCCGGATGGCCGATCATCCTCGCCGGAATGAACGTGGAGCGCGCGATTACCTCCTGAAGCGGCATCCCCATGGCAAGGCACTTCGACATCGTCGTCGGCATGTCCATCATCGCGCCGTTCATGCTGAAGACGTGAAGATCCGACGAGATCGAGTCGGGGTAGAACCCGCCCCTGATCGCGGGAACCGCGTTGCGGAAGAGAAAGCTCCCTCCCCCGTGCCCCAGATCGAAGAGAACGCCGCGCTTCCTGGCCTCGAAGAGGTACGGATAGACGCGCCCCTCCTCGTCGGCCACCGGTACCGGTCCCCGGAAACAGTGCGTGCTGATATCCCCGCTGCGGAGCTTCTCCGTGACCAGCCGCCAGTAGGGGCGCTCCTTCATGAAGAAGCCGAAGTCGACCATGGCCGGCAGACCGGACAGCTCTCCCGCTTCCACCGCGCGGTCAACCGACTCCCATCCGGGGTTCCAGTAGTGCGCGCTCTTAATCCCGACCACGACGTCGGCGTGCCGCTTCGCCTTGCTCGCCGTCGCAACGGGATCGAAGTCCGGGGCGTGCTGTTCGATGAGGTCGCTCACCATTCCGTAGCTCGCAATGTTCAGGAACGAGAGGACGCGCGTCTTCGCCCTGTCGATCACGGAAACTCTGAAGAGGTCGAAGTTGCGCCACCCCGCGCTTCCCGCGTCCACCATCGTGGCGACGCCGCCGCGGAAGCTGAATCCGTCGGGGAAGACGCTGTTCTCGCCCGCCCAGGCGTCGGGGTTGCCGCCGGTCGCGAAGAGATGCGTGTGCATGTCCACGACGGCGGGAGTCACCAAAAGGCCGGATGCGTCGATCACCTTGCCCGCTCCCGTTTCGGGAAGATCGCGCCCCGTTCCGGCGACGACGCCGTCGGCGAGCGCAAGGTCGAGCGCTTCGTCCACTCCGTTCGCCGGATCAAGCACCCTGCCGCCTTTGACGAGGACGAAGCCCTCCGGAAATGAGAGACTTCTCGTCCGGCCGCTGCTGTTTTCAACCATCATTCCCGTACTCCTTTCTCCGCAAGAACCCGTCCGATCTCCCGCATGCGCGACAACACAACGCCGATCTCGTCGTCCCGGAGGGTCATCGGGTTGACGAATACCGACTGCCCGTCGGCAGCCATTGTGAAGATCGAGGGGTCCCCCTCCCGCAACAGACGAAGCGCCTCCTCGGCGCACCCCGGAACCACGAACCTAAAGAGCATCTGCGGGAACGGCTGCCCCGCTTCATTGGGGTAGACTCGCTGGACGGAGACGTTCCCATTCCCTTCGAACTCCCGCACGGCGCCTGCGATGCGTTCTTCAGCCCAGCGCAGGCGGGCTTCCGAATCCATCGCGACGTACTGCTCCACCGCCGACAGCAGGCCGACGATCTCTTCCCTGCCGACCTTGAACATCCTGCCGACGCCGTACGTCGGGAAGGCCGTCCGCGCGATCCACTCGAAGATCTCCTTCTTCCCCACCATCAGGCCGCTCGCCTGCGGCCCCCGAAGATCCTTACCCCCGCTGAAAACGCAGATATCCGCTCCCTCTCCGGTGATCCGCCATAGATTCTCCGTCGGCGGAAGCTGCGCGGCAGCGTCAACCACCACAGGAATCCCCCTGCGCGCGGCGACGCGCAGCGTGGCTTCGAGCGAGAGGGCGCCCTTGGCGACCCACCCCCCGGGGGGCATGAAGAAGTAAAAAATAGCGGCGGTGTTCTCCGTAACGGCGTACTCGAGGTCGTCCTCGACGGTAGGGAGAATCGTGTTGGGGAAGCCTATCTCGACGATGCGGGCGTTCAGCAGACGAACGGCCCAATCGTAGGGGTTGCGGTGGGCTCTGTGGATGATGATCTCGCTGCGGGCGATCTGCTCCGGCGAGAGCGAAGCGAAGGGGCGTCCGTATCGGCGGGCGATGCAGGACGCTCCCGCGATGTGCAGGGCAGCCGCCGCCCCGTTCGTCACGAAGGCGGCCTCGTTGCGCGTAATGGAGGCCAGACGTTCGTGGACCTTCGACTGCAGCTCCTTGAGCACCACGTGGCTCCGCGCCGCTTCGGCCATGGCCGCGAGGGTCTCCTCGCTCATCCTGGAACCTCCGACCATCGTGTAGGTTCCCGCCGCGTTGATCACTGTACGAACTCCGAGTTCCCGGTAATACTCTCTGGACACTGCGTATCGCCGCCTTATTTTGAGGATTGACCATACTCATGCAACCATATATACGTTCCTTTGTTCCTTTACAGAGCGCTTCTACAGCGTCAATTCGCTCTTGAAGCTTTTTACATACAAACTTTTTTAAGTTTCTGTCCGTAAAAAAACATGGGCAGCGATGTTTTCGATGTGCTCGGGTATCCCTGCCGAGCCGTACCGCGCTTCTCAAGCACATCGCACGGGAAGCGCCTGAATAGATTTCTCTACGATAGATTTCTCTACGATAGATTTCCCACTATGGCATCAACAATACTCTTCAATTCACTTTCATTCAAACATTGCGGGTTGATAACTATCTCCCCGCCGCGAATATCGGTATAGATCTGCGGATCGAGCGACAGAAGGCGGTCATACACCTCTTGAGCAGTTTTTTCTTTGGGTTGTATATAGACACGCAAGATATTCGCGGGCTGTATCCCCGCCTCATGGGGAAAGCCTGTCCGAACGAAGGCTTTTCCGCATTTATCTATTTCCGTCGCCATGAAATTCGACATTTTCGTCCATGTTTCATAAATTTTCTCATAATCTTTTTCGAGGAAAAGCTCCACTGCACGTGTTATACCGGCGATCGTCTCCTTGTCGATTTTCATAGAACGCGCGATACTGTAGTTGGGGCTGCTGCTTGCCTGGCACGCTTCGACCAGATCCTTTCGCCCAAGTATCAATCCGGAAGACTGCGGCCCCCTCAGTTCCTTGCCTCCGCTGAAGAGCACCAGATCGGCTCCCATTTTTTGATATTTTGATATATTGGATCGCGGCGGCAACTCCGCAGCAGCATCGACAACCACCGGAACATCTCTTTTCTTCAGTATAGGGATCAGCCTCGGCAGTTCTATGGACCCTCTCATACTCTCATTCTCTGATACGTAGAAGAACATTGCCGTCTTCTCGTTGATCGCCGCTTCAACCTGCTCCGGCATGGCGAACGACGTCGCTCCGATTTCCACGACTTTTGCGCCGGATAAAAGTAACGCCTGATCGTATAAAATGCGATGGCATTTGAGCATGAGGACTTCATTTTTCATACCTTCGACGTTCGGCAGTTGAAGGCGTTTGACCGGGTCATTTCGTGCAATGCACGCCGCGGTCGCAAGGGCGATCCCCGCAGCCGCGCCGCATGTGATGCAACAGGCTTCGCTCTCCAGCAATTCCGCGATGTATTTCCCGGCGGCTCTGTGCAATGTGTTGATCTCGACGTAATGCTTCGAGGCTTCGGTCATCGCCTGCAAAACTTCCGGGGCCATCACGGAACCGCCAATCTTCGACACCGTTCCGAATCCGTTGATTATCGTTTTTACTCCAAGCTGCTTGTAAATATTCATTCATCATACCTTCTGTCGTTAAAAGTCAGAACTTCGTCGGAGCGATATAATGAAATTTTTCATAGTGCAGAAGCCCGTCATACGGTTCCTGTTCCCGTTCCGTAAAAAAAAGCCGGACGAACTCTTCGTATGAAACTCGCTCCTCCTCACCGCAATGCTCCAAAAAGACCTTCCACATGTTATCGAGCGGCGTGGCATGCAGGCGTATCGCTTTTCGTTTGATCTCAAGATAGGGACTGATATCGATCACACAATTTGTCGCCTGCGGTCCGCGTGCAAAATAATACTTCTCGCGCACGAAATGGGGCATGAGCCCCATATCCTTCGTCTCGGGAAGGTCAAGCTGCCTTCCCGCCATCCAACAGGCCTGTTCCACCGCTTTGCCGGTAATTTCGTGATCGGGATTTTCTTCGTAATGTCCGTAAGGATCGAATGATACGACAGCATCAACCCGCAAAAAGCGGAAAATCATCATCAGCCTATGACGCATCTCCACGAGCTGTTCGTGGCACATATAATGGTTGTTGTAATTGAAATGGTATACTTTTTTGATGCCCAGCAGATTCGCCACGTCTTCTGTCTCTTTCTCTATGCGAAGGGCGGTTTCTCCGTACGAAAGACCGTAACTATCCATACAGTCGTCGGTCATTCGGACAAAATATCCCGTGCATCCTTCTTCGATGAGCTTCAACATCAGCCCGCAGGCGTTGAAAGTGAAATCGTCGGAATGAGGAAAAACAGCCGCAAATACCTTTCCGTTCCCCTGTCTATCCATCGTATCCCCTCTCTCGAAGAACACCGGCGCAACGGCGCGAACTCTTCGAACGTCTTATGCCGAAGATCCCGCAATGTCCGCATTGAACGTGGCGAGAAACTCACGCAGTCGCGGATGGTCTTTTTCGATAAAGATTTCTTTCGGCGTTCCCACACGCGCTATTTTTCCGTCATCCATAAACACGGTTTTATCCGAAAGTTCATACGCGAAACGCATTTCGTGCGTTACAACAATCATCGTCGTGCCATCCCGCGCAAGTTCCTTGATGACGTTCAGCACCTCCCCCACAAGTTCGGGGTCGAGAGCGCTGGTCGCCTCGTCGAAAAGCATGATCAAAGGATTCATTGCGATTGCGCGTGCGATGGCAACCCTTTGCTGCTGCCCCCCTGAAAGCTGCGAAGGGTAGCTGTTGATTTTTTCCGCAAGTCCGACCCGTGTCAGCCACTTTTTAGCTTCCGCTTCGGCCGATTGCCTGTCCATTCCCTTCACCTTGACAAGACCAAGCGTGACATTTTTCATCACCGTCATATGCGGGAAAAGATTGAACTGCTGAAAAACCATACCGGTATGGATGCGCTGATTCGCAATATGGGCTTCCGACAAACGGCGCCGGTGATACCCGCTTGTTGTATACCCCAATTCCTCGCCGTTGAGGTGTATGGTCCCCTCTTGAAACGTCTCGAGCAGGTTGATGCAGCGAAGCAACGTTGTTTTTCCCGACCCCGAAGAGCCTATTATCGTGACGACTTCCCCTTGATCGATGTCCAGGTTCACACCGGAAAAGACTTTATGCGGACCGAACCACTTCCCAAGCCCGCGGATCTGCAGTAAAGAATCGCTCATGCGTTCAGCCCCCTGCTCATTTTCTTTTCTGCGAATCTGCCTATCTGTTCGACAGTGATGTTTATAAGAAAATACACGAATCCGGCGAATGCATAATACTGCAGCGCATCATTGTATCTGGCGATGAGCTGCTGCGTTGTAAGCATCAGTTCGGCCACTCCGATGAGAGAAAGAAGCGTCGAACCCTTTATAATCTCCGTCATGATATTGATCCACGGAGGGAGCATGCGGACAAATGCCTGAGGCAGAAGGATATAGAGCAGTATTTGCCGAAACTTCATCCCGATAGCTCTGCCCGCGTCTATCTGGCCCCTTGAGATCGTCTCCAGAGCCCCTCGTGTATTTTCTGCAACATGTGCTCCGGCATTCAGCGAGAGCGCAATGAAACCTGCCGTAAAGGGGGGCAAATTGACATTCCACGCCCGCAGCCAAAAATCAACGTAATAATAAACGGCAAAGACAATGAGCAAGGCAGGTATTCCGCGTATTATGTCGACATAAAGCCTAAATGGCAGCTTAACATATTTATTGCCATATGTTAATATTATTCCAAATAAAATGCCGAATATAGTGCTTATGGCAATAGCCAACAGCGAAGCGGAGAGCGTGTTGGAAATACCGGCGAGAATAGCATTTTGAGAACGGAGGATATTTTCAATAAACCCGGCGCCCATGTGCTTCACCTCGTTTCATTGTATGCGAAATCTGCGCTCCACGCGGCGCAAAAAGAATGCGATAAGGTAACATGCCACAACATACATGGCCCCGACAATCAGCCATACTTCGATCACACGGAATGTAATCGTATTCACTTTGCGAGCCAGATACGTCAACTCCGCCACGGCGATCGACGAGGCGAGGGAAGTATCCTTGAAAAGCGAGATAAAGTTGTTGGAGAGTGCAGGAAGGACGTTTTTGAACATGATCGGCATCTGGATGTATAATAAAATCTGAAATCTGCGAAGACCTATGGCCGCTCCCGCTTCGATGATTCCGACGGGAATGGCCAACAGTCCCGCGCGAAAGACCTCTGTCAGATACGCTCCTGAGTAGAGGGACAGGGCAAAGATGAACGATGCGTGCTTGTTCAGCATTAATCCCCAGTCAGGCAAACCAAAATAGCAAAAAAAAGTAATAACAAGCAATGGTATATTCCGCAAAAGCATCACATACCCCGATGCAAACATCCTGAGAGGACGGTTCTTTGACACGGCGCAATAGGCGAGCGCTAAACCGATAATCATTCCAAAGAACAGAGAAGAGACGGCCAACCATATCCCGAGTCCCAATCCTGCGAAGAATTCAGGAAAATATGAAAATACTAAGCTAAAATTAAAAATATATGCCATTTGTTCGCTCCTTAGAAAGGGAGTCGCCAGAACTTCCCAAGGGATAATCTGGCTTTCCGTTCTTGTTGACAGTCACAACCGGCATATCTTGACGATTTCTTCTTTCCAGCTTATCTCCTGCATTCGGAGTCTTCTTTCCGGAGCCAGAAATTCCTTGCTACGAGCGAAGAACTACAGGCTCCGGCATAAACGATCCGTCCTCCGCTTCTAAGAAAAACGGAGGACGGCGCCAAAAAAATCTTACCTAGCTCGGTAAATAGAAGGCATTCCGATCAGCGGAGGCTCTAACTCCTCACCAAACCACTTTTTATACGCTTCAAAGTAGCGAGGGTATGTGGTTCCGGTCATTGCGTCAAGCAACACCTGATTGACGTAATTAATCCACACTTGATCATTGGGGTTCATCGCGGCGCCGTAGTTCTGCGGATTGAAGCCGAATCCGGAATCTGTATACTTCTCAGGTTGTTTGGAGGCAAGCCACTTGATCGAAGAAAGGTCGACAGCACCGGCGTCCGCGCGTCCGGAATCGACGGCCTGATAGACAAGCCCCTGACTTTCGTATTGATCGTCTTTCGCGCCTTTTACCATGCGCTGGACGTTAGTTGCCGCATCGGCATTCTGAAGAATCGCGATAGTGACGGTTTTCCCTGCTGCCACCGCCTCGACGAGTTCTTTATGCGATTTGTACTTTCCGCCGGTCTTGAGGATCAGCCCTATGCCTTCTGTATAGTATGGAATTGAAAACGCAACCTGTTGTGCACGGGTAGGATTGATGGTCATAAATTGAAACGTGATGTCGACCTTGTTGGCAAGTGTATTCGGGATACGCTGATCACTTGCCTGCTCCACGAATTTCACTTTCTTGGGATCGTTGAAAAGCCCCATTGCCAGGATACGCCCCATTTCGATGTCAAAACCCTCATATTCACCGTCGGCATTGATAGAATGCCAAGGAACGTTGGTCGAGCCTGTGCCTACAATCAAATGCCCCCGCTCGAGCACCTCTTGAAGTTTACTTTTTCCGGACGCTGCTGCAGTTCCCGTTATCACAAAGCACAGCAGCAAAGCTACCGCCAGCATCTTCTTCATTCTCAAATTCCTCCTTATTAAAAAGTTTTTTCCGATTACGCAACTGCAAATCTTCCAAACTCAAAGAGTGTAATTTGAATATTCATTTTATGACCAGCAGGTATCACGGACAGCTTCAAAGAGTCATTCCGACGCAACGCGAACTTCCGAATTAAAAAAAATCATCTAAACATGAATCCCCCCTTCCTTTCGATACCTGATTGCGGCGCTTAGAGCTGATACGAACCTTTGATTTTCTATTCCGCGGCGATGGACTAGGTTTCAAAATTCTCGTCTTTCCCGCCCGATTTCAGAGAAGGTGTATCATAACTGATTGCATGTCTTCCATGAGTCTTCGGATCCGTTACCCAACTTTATTTTGAGGATTGACTTTCTGAATGAACCTCGTCAAGATAGGAGTACAGGGTGAATTTCGAGATGTCGAGGAACTGGCAGATCCTGTTCCCCGCCTTCGTGATCAGGAAGGCGCCCTTCTGGTCGAGAAAGCGGACGACCTTGACCTTCTCCTCCCTGCTCATGTAGGAGACGGGTTTGCCGACTTCCTCCCGCGCCTTCCGGAGCAGAGCGTCGAGGAGCTGGTTTACGTCGTTGACGAAAAACTCCTCCTCCTTCTCCCCCTCGCCGTTGGAGATCAGGGAGCGGATGGTCTTGTCGGCCACCATCAGATTGGAGACGTCGAAGTTGACGCAAAGGCATCCGACCACCTTGCCGTCGTCGTTGCGGATGTAGATCGAAGACGAGCGGAGCACTCTCCCGTCGCGGGTATTGGTGAAATAACCGTACTTGTCGCCGTCGACCACCGTTCCGCGCAGCACTTCGAGTCCGAGATTGCTCCCGCAGTCGCCCACACGCCTGTCGGTCACGTGGCCGTTCTCGATCATCACCACGGTGCTCTCGTACCCTTCGGTGAGGTCGTGAAGCACCACTTCGCAGTTGGTCCCGAAGATGGCGGTAAGTCCCTTCATCAGGGATTGAAACATCCTGAACTCATCCTGTACTCGATTCACTGCGCTTCCTCCAAAAAAATATTTAGGTTGTCTGATTTTATGTTATTATACTGTCTGAAAAATGCGGCGTCAAGCACGTGCTACTCAAGGAGGGGTCTTTATGAACATTCGAAAATACGAAGTGCTGCGGCGGATATCCGACCTCGGCGTGGTGGGGATCATCCGAACCCCGAACATCGAGAACGGGGTGGCGTCCGCGGAGGCGGTCTTCGAGGGGGGAATCGACGTGCTCGAGGTCTCCACGACCTTCCCGGGCGCGCTCGATATCATGAAGGAGATCATCGAGCGAGGCCGCTGCAAGGGGTTGATTCTCGGCGCGGGAACCGTGGCCGACGCTGTCACCGCAAGGCTCTGCATCGACGCGGGCGCGGAGTTCATCGTCTCGCACTGCTTCAGCCCGGAGGTGGCGGCGATGTGCAACCGCTCCGGCATCGCCTATATGCCCGGCGTGGGAACGGTCACCGAGATCGTCCGCGCGATGGAGCACGGGGTCGACGTCGTGAAGGCGTTCCCCGGCGAGGTGCTGGGACCGAAGTTCATCCAGGCGGTCCGCGGACCGCTGCCCGGCGCGCAGATCATGCCCATCGGCGGCGTCGCTCCGAGCAACCTCGACGACTGGTTCCAGGCGGGGGCATTCGCCGTGGGGCTGGGGAGCGCGCTCGTCAAACCGGCGGGAATCGAAGGCGACTTCCACGCCATCAGCGAGATCGCCGAACGGATCGTCACCCAGATCGCGCAAATTCGCGCCCACATGAAGTAGCCATGGCAAGAATCGAACGGCTGGAGCTGTTCAAGGTCCCGCCCCGCTGGCTCTTTCTGAAGGTCGTGACCGACGAAGGCGTCGAAGGGTGGGGGGAGCCCGTCGTCGAGGGACGGGCCGATACCGTAGCCGCGGCCGTCCGCGAGATGAGCGAATACGTGATCGGCGCGGACCCGACGAAGATCGAAGATATGTGGCAGGTGCTCTACCGGGGAGGTTTTTACCGGGGCGGACCTGTCCTGATGAGCGCGATCTCCGGCATCGAGCAGGCGATGTGGGACATCACCGGGAAGATGTTCGGTCTCCCCGTCCACAGGATGCTCGGCGGCGCGGTGCGGGAAAAGATGCGCGTCTACTCGTGGATAGGGGGCGACCGTCCGTCCGAAGTGGTCGAGGCGGCCCGCGGGAAGATGGACGCGGGAATGAACGCCGTGAAAATGAACGGTACTGCGGAGATGGCGTGGATCGATAACTTCTCGAAGATCGAGGAGGTGCTCTCGCGCGTGCAGGCGCTCCGGGACGCCTTCGGCCACTCGCTCGACATCGCCGTCGACTTTCACGGCAGGATGCGCACGCCTATGGCTCGGGTACTGATGAAAGAGCTGGAGCCGTACCATCTCATGTTCATCGAGGAACCTGTCCTCGTGGAAAACCGAGAGGCGTTCATCGAGCTTCGCCGCCACACCTCGACGCCTATCGCCACGGGAGAGCGCAATTTCGGGCGATGGGACTTCAAGGAACTGATCACGTGCGGCGCCGTGGATATTCTCCAACCCGACCTCAGCCACGCCGGAGGAATTTGGGAGGTGCGGAAGATCGCGGCCATGGCGGAGGCCTACGACATCGCCGTGGCGCCGCACTGTCCGCTCGGCCCGATAGCACTCGCGGCCTGCCTTCAACTCGACTTCTGCGCTCCGAACGCCTTCATCCAGGAACAGAGCCTCGGCATCCACTACAACCAGGAGACAGATCTGCTGGACTACCTGAAGGATCCGTCGGTCTTCCACTACAAGGACGGCTTCGTCGCACTCCCGGAAGGACCGGGGCTGGGCGTCGAGGTCCGCGAGGAGACCGTCCGCGAGAAAGCGCGCATCGGTCACGACTGGCGGAATCCGATCTGGAGAAACGCCGACGGCAGCGTGACCGAGTGGTGAGCGAGAAACGCTATCGAAAACGGCAGGCCTGTGCAGACAGGTGTATGTACAGTATTTCGAATACCTCCGATGAACACGTTCGCCTTCGGAGCATGAAAACGCCGGGATAGGGGAGCGCCGCCCGTCCCGGCGTTTCTTGTTCATAGACCGAAGTCCGCCCTATGACCTGAAAGGAAGGACCTTTTCCCTATACTCCGCGATCGCTTTTTCTCGAAGTTCCGAATCGGAAAAAACATCCCACGCCGTCATCGCGAGCGCTTTCGCACCGATCAGAACTGCCTCGTCTCCTCGGGGAGAGACGGCCGCTTCTCGGAAACGATCCGAATGGCTCGTCGTGGAATCGTCCGCGATGGCGATATATTCGTGGATCGTAGGAAGTTCAAGCGAGACGTTCCCTATGTCCGAAGATCCGAGAGGAATCCGGGCATCGGCGAACACCGCGGTTTCTCCCAGTTGTACCATATTGTCCCGGAAGCGTTCGCCCAAAACGATATTAGGGTGACGCTCCGCGTAGACAACGTCGTACTTCATAGTATATTCGGCTCCCGTGAGCATCGCGGCGGATCGTGCGGCGCGCTCCATGTCTTCCAGAATCAGAAGCAACCCCTGCTTCGTCGGGCTTCTTGGAACGAAACTGGCGGACGTATAGTCGGGGACGACGTTCGGAGCCTTGCCTCCGTTCGTGATGATGCCGGTGAGGACATGCCCTTTGTCCCACGTCTGGCGCAATCCGTTGAGGGAGTTGAAATACTCGATCATGGAGGTCAGCGCATTGATCCCCTTCCGAGGTTCAACCGCGTGAGATGCTCTTCCGAAAAACTCGACGTCGACGTGCGTCGCCGCGATACCGCCTCTTCCGTACAGATTCTCCGTTCCGGGGTGGATCATCATCGCGAAATCGACGTTGCGAAACGCGCCGCGTTCGACAAGAAGAACCTTTCCGCCTCCGGATTCTTCCGCAGGGCTTCCTATGACCAAAATTTCGCCCGGCAGCTCCGCGACCGCCTTCGAGAGGGCGATGGCGGCTCCCGCCGCAACGGAGGCGATGATGTTGTGCCCGCAGGCGTGCCCTATGTCCCGCAAAGCGTCGTACTCCGCGATGAAGGCGACGACGGGCCCCTCTTTCTTCCTCGGGAAAGACGCCCTGTAGGCCGTGGGAAGATCGCAGAGCGGCGTCTCCACTTTAAAACCATGTTTTTCGAGGAGTTCCTTCTGGAAAGCGACGGCTTTATGCTCTTCGAAAGCCGTTTCCGGATCGGCATGAATGCTATGGCTCAATCCGAGCAGTTCGGAACGCAGTTCCTCGACGATTTTTCGTATTTGCGAATGCATCTTCTCATTCCCACGCGTAGGTTTCCGGACGCCTGTTCGGGAAGCTGGGAAGCTGCCGCCGCACACTCTCCACCCGGTCCATATCGATCTCCGCGACAAAAACTCCCTCTCCGTCCGAAGCCTGCGCGATCACCGTCCCCCAGGGATCGACGACCATCGACCTTCCGTACGCCTGGAAATAGGGTTTCATACCCACCTGTCCCGCGGCGACGATGAAACACTGGTTCTCGATAGCCCGAGTTCGGAGCACCACCTCCCAGTGGTCCTTGCCGGTGAAGAGCGTGTAGTTGGCGGGCACGAACATCAGTTTAGCCCCTTTCAGCGCAAGAATCCTGTAGAGTTCGGGGAAGCGCATGTCGTAGCAGATGGAGAGCCCCATACGCCCATATTCCGAGTCGAAGGCGACAATCTCTCTTCCCGGAATTTTCGCGTCGGACTCTCTTACGCTGGGTCCGTCGGCGATATCCACATCGTACAGGTGAATTTTCCTGTAGGAGGCAACGATCGCTCCGGCCGGATCGACGACTATGGAGGTGTTGTACACCTTCTTCTCCCCGGGGACATACTCCGCGTAGCTCCCGCAGTGAATCCAAACGGAATTCTTTGCGGCGAGGCCCGAGAAGAAGGCGGACGTCTCCCCCGGGATGGGTTCCGCGCTTGCGATACTCTCCTCCAGCTTCCCGATGAAATTGATGTTTTCGGGCATGGAGATGAACTGCGCGCCTTTCGCGACGGCTTTTTCGATGTAGCTCTCGATCTTCCGAAGATTTTCCCTTTTGTTGTTCCCGACGTCCACCTGAAGAACGCCCATCAGAAACCGACTCATTCATATTCCCCCTTCGATGTCGAATGCTCAATAGGGCAGAAGCAGCGACGGCAGCCACAGCGAAAGCTGCGGAATAAAGGTCAGCAGCAGCAGCATCAGGATAAGAGTGGGCAAAAACGGAGCGACGCCCCGTACGACATCCTCCACGCGTTGTTTCGTGATGTCCGAAAGAATGAAAAGACCGATACCCACGGGAGGCGTCGCGATGCCTATGGTCAGGGCGAAGGCCATAAGAACCCCCAATTGAACAGGATCGACGCCGACGCGCTGCATCAGCGGCACGAGGATCGGCGTGAGCAGAATCATGATGCTCGCCGCGGATGTAATGGTGCCGAGGAGAAGAAGCAGTATGTTGACGAGAACAAGGATGATCCATTTGTTCTGCGTCAGACCGAGGACGAATTCCGCCATGATCACCGGCGTTCTTTCCAACGTGAGGATATACGACATCGTAGAGGCTATCCCGAAAAGAATCAGACTGTTCGCGGCGGTGAACATGGAAGAGACGATCACGGTCCAAAGATTTTTCATGGTGAGCGTGCGGTAGCACACTCCCAGGACCAGAGAGTACAGCACGGCGACGACTCCGGCTTCGGTCGGGCTGACATACCCCGATGTCATGCCGTAGAGGATGATAACGGGAGCCAGCAGCGCCCAGACCGCCGTCTTGAAAATCCCCAGCCGCCGCTTCATCGGCATTCGTTCCTCGCGGGGGAATTTAGCGGGAAGCCTGTGCGCAATCCGTGCGCTCGTGAGCATAAGTCCCAGTCCGATAATGACGCCGGGGATTATGCCGGCAAGGAAAAGCTTTGCGATGGAGACGTTCGCCATGACGCCGTACAGAATGAACGAGACGCTGGGCGGTATGATGGGGCCGATCATGGATGAAGCCAGCGTGATTCCGGTGCTGTATTTCAAATCATACCCCGAATCGGTCATCGATTTGATCTCGATGGGCCCGAGCGCGGCGCAGTCGGCCGCGGCCGATCCAGATATCCCGGCGAAGATCATCGAGCAGAGGACGTTGACGTGAGCGAGTCCGCCTTTCCAATGGCCGACGCAAGCGCGCGCGAAGGCGAAAATCCGCTCCGCGATGCCGCAGCTGTTCATGATGTTGCCGGCCATGATGAAGAAGAAGATGGAGAGAAGGCTCCACGTCATGGAACCGTCGACGATTCCCTGGGCGAGTATATAGACCGGAAATCCTCCAAGCCAGCATCCCACGAGCACCGCGATTCCCATAGCCAGAGGAATCGGCATCTTGAGGAAAAGAAGGACGATGAGCGTTCCGAGCAATCCTATAGAAACCATGATCACACCACTTTCCGGATATCCGGCTTCTCGACTCCGGAGAAGCGGAAGGCAGCGATCAGTTTTTCCGTCATTCTCCAGAGGATGCACAATCCCAGCAGATAGAGGGGCCACGTGTTGACTTCAAGGGGAAACGGAAGATATTGTTCGGGCTTGCCGAGGCTCACCAGCCCCCTATAATCGAGGTTGGCGTAAATCAGAATCGCTCCGAACACCGCCCCGAGAAACGCCATGATCCGTGAAATCCAAAGAGCCGGAAACTTCGGAAGGCAGTCCACGAAAAAACTCACTTCCACCTCTTCGCCCTTCAGAAAAACGATCGCCGCTCCGGGGATGATGGAGTACAACCCCAGGAAGAGGAGCACTTCCACGGTCCACGCCACGGGGCGCCCGAATGCCCTGGAAACTATCTGGAGCGTCGCGACGACGATCATAAGAAATCCGTTGATACCCAGGAGAACAGAGAAACAGCCTATGAGACCCCGTTTTATGAGCGCGAGATAGTTGCGCATTTTTTCACCTCTTTGTAAGCAGGGGAACTCTCAAGCGAGTCCCCTGCATGGTGTCCCGTTCCGCTTCGGAGAAGAATCGGTTATCTTACCGCGTCCTGCGCTTTTTTAACGAATCCGGCGGGAATAACCCTCTGTTGTTCCAGATCGGCGACAAGTCCGCTCATTTTTTCCTGCCACGGTTTAAGATCTATTTCGATCATTTCGACGCCGTACTTGTCTTTCATCTCCCGCACGAGTTTTTCACCGCTCTCCAGCGCCATTCGGGTGCAGATCTCCCCGCCCTGGCGGAGTCCCTCGTGAATAATCTCCCTCTGCTCCGGAGTAAGGCTCTGATAACGCCTTTCGTTCATGACGACCGCCACTTGCTGAGCGTACTCATGGGTCACGGTGAGATACGGCGCGACCTCGCAAAATTTCTGGTACAGGGCGTCCGTCACAGGGCACGTCACGGCGTCCACAGTCCCCTGTTTCAGAGCGAGATACGTCTCGGAATACGGAATAACCGTAACCGCCGCTCCGAGAAATTCCCACGATTTGACGGAGAGCGGGGCCGAGGCCATTCTCAACTTGAGCCCCTTCACATCGTCGAGACTCCTGACGGGGTGTTTGGAAGCGAGGACGCGGTAAGGCCCTCGAAGCCAGTTCTTGTCTCTGCTCACTATTCGCAAGCCCGCTTTCTCGATCAGACGCTTTTCCAACTCCTGCTGCACATCGCTCAGAAGGTACTTTCGAAACTGCTCGTTGCTCTCGAACACATAAGGGATGCCGCCTCCGACAACCCGGAACTCCGGAACGTACGGGTCGTAAAAGGAATAGCCTTCGGCGTAGAAGTCCTGCAGACCGTTGATCATGTTCTCTATCTGCTTCTTCGAGTCGCCGAGGGCCTCCGCGTAGAAAATATCGATAACGATCTCGCCCTTCGTCTGTTCTTTTACATAGTCGGCGAAATGGCGCAACGCGACCGATTCATGATGCGACTCCGTCATCTTCATGCCGAGCTTCATTCGTACGACCGCCTCGGAGGCGCCGGAAAAAGCGCCGCACAGGAACAGAACCGCCATTGCTGTACACAAAAATCTTTTCACCACGATGCAACACTCCCTTCAGGTTGTGATCCCGTCTCTTATCGCAACGCTTTGATCTTCTCTACGTAGCCGGCCGGGATGTAGTTCTCCTTTTCCAGTTGGGCGATGAACTCCGCCATCTTCTCTCTCCACGGGTCCAGATCGATTTCGAGCATGGTGACGCCGTATTTTTCGACCATCTCCTTGACAAGGATCTCTCCGTTTTCAATGGCCATCTTCGTGCACATGTCGCCGGCTTCCCGGAGAGTTTCGAAAAGTATATCCTGTTGCTCCTTCGTCAGGCTCTGAAAACGCCGCTCGTTCATCACGATCGCGACCTGCTGAGGGTATTCGTGAGAAATCGTAAGAAACGGAGCGACTTCGCAGAACTTCTGAAAGAGAGCGTCGGTGACGGGGCAGGTCACGGCGTCGACCGTCCCCTGCTTCAGCGCGAGATATGTTTCGGAATACGGAATGACCGTGACGGCGCAACCAAGAGTTTCCCATGCCCGAACACTTGTCGGATTGGACGGCTGTCTGATTTTGAGCCCTTTGAGGTCGTCCAGAGTTTCGATGGGCGTCTTCGCCGCGACTACGCGATAGGGCCCCCTCAGCCAGTTCTTGTCGCGATTGACGATGCGAAGCCCCGCCTTTTCGAGAAGTTTCCTTTCGATCTCCTGCTGCATGTCGCTGAGGAGATACTTGCGGTAGTGATCGTTGTCGCGAAAGATATAGGGAACGGCGCTCACATTGATCTCCGGGACATACGGCGCGTAGAACCCGTATCCGTCGGCGTAAAAATCCTGCATTCCGTGGATCATGTTCTCGATCTGTTTCTTCGCGTCTCCCAGGACTTCTCCGAAATAGAGGTCGATGACGATTTCGCCGTTCGTACGCTCTTTCACCTTCTCCGCAAAGTACTTCAAGGCAATGCTTTCCTGATGCGATTCAACCTGTTTCGACCCAAGTTTCATCCGAATCGCCGCTTCGGAACTCTCCGCAAATCCTCCGAACACAAACATCAGCGCGAGAAGCAAAAGACACGTCCGTTTCAGCACACCCATCGCCCTCCTTTGTTTTTTCGGCATCGATTACTGCCCGAGTTTTGCTTGTATAAGTTCATTCGCCTTGGATATGTCGGCGAGTTTTTTTCCCGAGCGCATCATTGCCTGCTTGTCCGGCTCCGTCGCCTGACGCTCGAGAGCTGCCCGAAGAATGCTCTCCGCCTCCTCCGGGGGAAGCGCGACGAACCCGTTCTCGTCGGCGACGATAATGTCTCCCGGGTTGACGACCGCTCCGCCGCAATTCACCGTGGTGTTCAGTTCCCCGTCGTTCCCCAGAACACGGGTTGTGATGGCAGAGAGGCGGCGGTAGAAGACGAGCAATCCCATTTCTCGAATCTCCTGAATGTCCGTGGCCGCTCCGTCGAGAATAACCGCCTCCACCCCCGTCAATTTCATCGCGTAGGCGACCATGCCCCCAAGGCAGGCGTAGTTCATCTCTCCGGCGCGATCTATAACAAGGATATCCCCCTTGCCTATAAATTCCGGTGCTTTATGACAAAGCGTTGAATCCATGGAAGGAATTCGCAGCGTCACAGCCCGCCCGATCGCTTTGGCTCCGGGAATGGACGTTTTGAACTCCGCGCAGGAAAAACCGAAATGGCGCGTATGCCCGATAGTGGCAGGATCTACGGCGGCATACTTTTGAAGAACCTCGTTGGAAAGCGTCCTTACCGATTCATTGATAATCACAATATTGCTCCTCTCCGATTTGAGATTGAAATTTCATCGATTCTACTCGCGCGCGAGAAAATCCATCGCGAAACGACACAGGACGGCGACTCCCGTTTTGAAGGACGATTCGTCCGGGTCGAACGCCGCGGAGTGAAGAGGGCGCATGAGTTCCCCCTGTCTTGCGACGCCTATGCGAAAGAAAAAACCCGGGACGCGTTCTAGATAGTACGCGAAATCTTCGCTGCCCATCGAAGGGGCGACAAGGTGAACAACGCGATCCGCTCCGAGGAGTTCCTTCGCCGAGTTCTCGAAGAGCGCGAGCAGCTCCGTAGACGAAGCGAGCGGCGGAACGCCGCGGGATATCGTCACCGAGGCCTCTCCGCGCATTCCCTGAGCGGCGCTCGACGCAAAGCGTTCCAGTGCGGCGGCCATGCGCTCCCGAGTTTCCGGCAGAAGCGTCCTTATGGATCCTTCGAGAAGTACTTTATCCGGTATGATGTTCCCTACCGTTCCCCCCGAGATCTTGCCGAAGGAGAGAACGGCGGAATCCGCAGGAGCGATCTCGCGCGACACGATCGCTTGGACGTTGACAAGAAATTGCCCCGCCATAAGGAGGGGATCGACGCATTCATGCGGGTGCGCCGCATGCCCCTGCGAACCTCTGAACTCTATCTTGACCGAGTCGGCGGCAGCCATGGAGGCGCCGTAGCGCAGACCCACTGTTCCAGCGGGAAGGGCGGGCCACAGATGAAGACCCGCGATGCAATCGACTTCCGGCGAATCCAGTACCCCTCCCCGTATCATCAGCTTCGCGCCGGTAAGATTTTCTTCCGCCGGTTGGAATACGAGGCGCACATTCCCTGAGAATTTCTCTTTTAGAGAATGCAAAATCTGCGCGACGCCGAGCAAAATAGCGGTGTGCGCATCATGACCGCAGAGATGAGCCGCTTCAGGGTTTTTCGAAGAAAACGGCAGTCCCGTCTTCTCTTCTCCTGGAAGCGCATCCATGTCGGCTCGAAGAGCGAGCGTTTTTCCGGCGCAGCCGCCCCGAATAAGCGCCGCCACGCCCGTCTCTCCGACAATATCCACTTCGTCTACGCCGAAGCTCTTCAATACGTTCGAGACAAATTTCGCCGTTTCTTTCTCCCGTCCGCTCAATTCCGGATTCCGATGCAGATGCCGTCTCCACTCGATAACGTTTTGTTCATGCTCCGCAGCTAGTTGCAGAAAATCCACCACGACCACGCTCCCGAAAGACAGATGATAAGACAACGAACTCCTTCAGCATGCGCCGTCCGTACCGTAGGACGAGCGATAGCAGCAAATGTCGGAACGACAGAAATACCGGCTGAAATGCACCATATTACCCGAATCGTCGTGATTGGTGCGTTCTATTTGCAGCACGGGGGAGCCAACGGCGATTTTCAAACAACGGGCGGTATCGTCGTCCGCTTTCACCGCCGTAATAAATTCCTTGGCGCTCTTTAAATTGATAGAAAAATACTTCTTGAGCACATTGCTTATATTAAAAAAATCTCCAGCTTTTCTAAAGGTCTCCACGTTCATCGTATCGGGAAGGTATGCATGGATGGAAAAAACCGGGATATCCGTCCAAGATCGCAGGCGGTGAATATGAATGACGTGACTATCGTCGCGTAAACGCAGAATCTGCTTTGTTTTTTCGTCGGGAAGGATGGTTTCGACCATGAGAGTCTTACAGTAGAGTTCCTCGAAATGTTCTTCATAAAATTCTCGAAATCCGCCGAATACAAGCCAGCGGAGTTGCTCTGTCCTGTCGGCGACAAAAGTTCCCTTTCCCTGCCTGCGCACAATCAAAGCCTCTGTTTCGAGCTTGCCCATAGCTTGGCGCACCGGCGCTCTGCTTACTCCGTACATCCGCTCCAGATCGACCTCTTTCGGCAGCATATCACCCGGTTTCAATTCTCCGTCCATTATTTTATGCCGAATATCAGAATATATACTATAATAGAGTGGTGGATTTATTCCCATTGCCACGGCTCCCTCGTAGACTTTTCGCCATTTTTACGATAAGATAAACATCGTAATTTTTATAACATTATAATCTTAGAGGGCGTACGTGTCAAATCTTTTTACAGTCTTTTTAAAATACGGATGCATCTTATAGGAGGAACGTGAAAAAATGTCAATGCATTGGGCGGGGGTTCTCGCCGCGCTGGTTACCGGCGTTTCCTGGGGAGTAGTCAGTCCTCTCGGCCGTATCCTTGCTCTTCGGGGAGTCGATATGGCGACTGTCGTCGTTATACGGACGTTCCTGGTAGCGATCCTGCTTTTCCTTTGGCTTTTTCTAAAGAACCGGATTTCGCTTCGTATCTCCCTCCGGGACGGACTCGTCCTTCTGGCATACTCCATCCTCGTTATCCCGCTCACCGCGACGGGATTCATGTTTTCGCTGAAATACCTCACGGTGCCCGCGGCGCTCATCATTCACTACACCTTCCCCCTTGTCACGTTGCTTGGGGGGCTGTGGATAACCGGGGAACGACCGACGCCCCCGCAGTATCTAGCGGCGGTCCTCGTCATCGCGGGCGTGTGGATCGGGGTCTTCGCGTCCGGAACATCGAGCGGGAGTTTTTCTCTTCTCGGAGTCTTCTGGGGCGTGGTGGCCGTGATCGGCCTTTCCGGGCAGTTCCTGATGGGGAGGGTGCTCCTGTCGACGAAACGTTTTTCCAGCGCGCCGATGATCTTCTACGGGCATCTCTTCGGGGGCCTGATCCTGGCGGCGTTCAAGCACGCGTTCTCCGGGTGGGGCGATCTTGCGGCGATGAACGCCTTCGACTGGGGCGCCATCGCGGTCATGGCGATCATCGGCAGCGTACTGGGGCACGGCGCGTACTGTCTCTCCCTCAGGTACGTCTCCGCCGCTACGGCAAGCCATGTCTGCACAATGGAAATACCCTCCGGGATACTTCTCGCCGGAATCATGAGCAGCGAGATTCCGACGCTCCAGGAGATCAACGGAAGCCTGCTGATCATCCTCGCGATCTTTCTCGCGGCGCTGCCTGACGACTTCATTCGCCGGTTCCGGAGAGAGAACGTCGCCTTGAAATAACCTTTGCGGGCCTCTCGGCTCGCAAGGAAGCCGCAAGAGGGAGCGGCCCCGTGCCGCCCCCTTTTTCGCGCGTGTTCAACGAAAACGCGCTCAGTCAAGATAGGCGATGCGCTTATTCTTCTCCTCGATGAACCGTTCCCTGAAGAGGTGCTCGATGAGCAGGTCGGCGTCCTCTTTGGAGACCTGCCCCTGGAAGAGCGTTTCGATGCTCGACGCCAGTGTCTTGCGAATCTTCGGGCGGCGGGTCTTGTCCTGTTTTTTAAGGATCTCCACCACCTTCGCGTACTTCTGCGCCAGCTCCGCGGCGAGAACGGGCTTCTCCTTGATCTCCTCGAGCGTGATGATGCGCTTGACCCTCTGCCCGAACTTGGCGACGTGCTTGATCAGCGGATCGTACCCGGCGTCCTTGGAGAGGATGTAGTGGGTCACGGCGTTGTTCGTGTGATACTTCGCAAGATAATAGGCGATATGGAAATCCAACGCATTGCGCCCGACCCCGCTGATGCTGATCCACTCCACCCGTTCGCCGAGCGGCTGCATCCGGACGATGGTCTCCGTGGGGATCTTCTTCTGGTTCTCCCCGATGAAGATGAGGAATTTCGTCCCTTCGACATCCTCTATGTGGACTCCCGGTAAGTTCTCGTAATCGATGTAGACGACTTTTCTCATCGGCGCCCCCTTCGGCTGGTCAAGAATTCGATCGTTGCGCGTACGAACTCGCTCCCCCGCTCCATGTGTATGGAGTGGGCCGCCCCTTCGACGATCTCAATGGTCGCGCCCGGTATGCGTCGGGCGAACTCCCGGCTCTCGGCGGGGGTGAACAGGATATCTTCCGCCCCTGCGAGCACCAGGGTCGGCGCGATGATTCCCGAAAGGTCCGCCGTTCCGTCGAACGCGCGGACCGCCTCGACCTGGTTGCGGAAGGAGACGGTCTCCTGGGGCCAAGGGTAGGTCAGCGCATAATTGACAGCGGCGTCGAGCATGCCGGGCTGTTCGAAAAACGCGGGGGTGAACAACCAGTAGAAGAAGTTTCGGAACCAGAGGACGGGGTCGGCCCCGCGTTCCAGCGTCTCCACGGCGTCGGAGAAAAGCGCGTTGTTCCTGGCCGAGAACGTCGAACCGGTTCCGGCGAGAACAAGACGGTCCACCAGCGAAGGCCGGCGCGCCGCCAGCCTTTGGGCGACGCACCCTCCCATCGAATGTCCGAGCACGTGCACGCGCTCGTACCCCAGGCTGCGTACCAGCTCGGCGCAGTCGTCGGCCATCAGATCCATCGAGGTCGGTGCAGCGGCAGGCTTGGAACGCCCTACGCCCCGGTTGTCGGGACAGATCAGGCGAAAACGCTCCGCAAGAGGAGAGCGAACCGAACCCCAGCTCTGCGAGTCCGAGGCCAGCCCCGCTATCAGCAGCAGCGGGGGGCCGTCTCCGTGCTCCTCGTAGTACAGCTCGACATCGTTCAGCACGAGCTTCGCCATCGAAAAACCCCTTTCAGAGAAATATAACAGAATCAGCGCGTACCCCGAAGCGAACTCGCCGTATAGAGACGATTCCTCGAAAGTACGCACACGGTAATACTATAGCACGTGCCTCCCGCTTGCAGAAGAATCTTTGCCGGGTCGATCTTCCTCGAAGAGCGACTAAAAAGAGGGGGTCTCCATGATGCATAGAGGCAAATAAGGATGCGATCATGTCGTCGTGCGAAGTCGAACTCCGCATCTCCATCCTCTAAGCCTCCGTGGGAAAACGAAATTCGCCGTTGACGAAACGTCCGCTCTATCCTACCATGCTGAAGAGTTGAAATTTTCCGGAGGAGGGCCGCTCATGACGAATAAATGGAGAAGCTCGGAGGTATTCGCGGGAGCGCCGAACGCGGGAGCGCGGGCGCTGTGGAAGTCGATGGGGTACTGCGACGGGGATTTCGCGGAGCGGCCGGTCATCGGCATCGCGAACTCGTGGAACACGCTGGTTCCGGGGCACTTCAACCTGAACCAGGTCGCCGAGCAGGTGAAGAAGGGAATTCACCGCGCCGGAGGGGTGGCGGCGGAGTTCGGCGTCATCGCGTCGTGCGACGGCGTCTGCGAGGGACACAGAGGAATGCACTTCATCCTCCCGCAGCGCGAGGTCATCGCCGACTCGGTCGAACTCGTCGTCGAGGCGCATCATCTGGACGCGATCGTCCTGCTGGCCTCGTGCGACAAGATCGTGCCCGGAATGCTGATGGCGGCTGCCCGGCTCGACATCCCCGCGATCATGATCACCGGCGGACCGATGCTCGGCGGCGTGGAGTTCGACGGACGCAAGACCGACGAGACGTCGCTCCACGAGGCGCTGGGCATGCTGACGGCGGGGCGCATCTCCGAGGAAGAGTTCCGTTCGCTCGAAAACCTCTGCGCGCCCACCTGCGGCTCCTGCTCCTTCTTCGGCACCGCGAACACGATGTGCTGCCTCGCCGAGGTCCTCGGGATGACGCTCCCGGGGAGCGCGCTGGCGCCCGCGGTCCACGCCGAACGGCTGCGACTGGCCTGCGCGACGGGCGAACGTATCTGCGAGATGGCCCGCGAGGGACTGACGGCACGGAAGATTCTGAACGCGCCCTCGATCGTGAACGGCGTGCGGGCGACGCTCGCCATGAGCGGCTCGACCAACGCGGTGATGCACCTCGCCGCCATCGCAGCGGAAGCGGAGGCGGGGGTCGACGTGATGGAACTGTTCTCGCGCCTTGGCCCCGAGACGCCGCAGATCGTCCGGGTGAACCCGGCGTCGAAGTGGAACACCGAGGACTTCTGGATGGCGGGAGGCATCCCCCGGATGCTGAAGAACATGCTCCCGATCATCGAAAAGGACGCCCTGACCTGTACGGGACGCACCGTGGAGGAAAACGTAAAGGCATTCCGCTTCCCTTTCCCCAAAAACGACGAGGTGATGAAGACGCTGGAGTCCCCCTTTTCGAAACGCGGAGGAATCGCCGTCCTGCGAGGCAATCTCGCGCCGGATACCGGCGTGACGAAGCCCGGCGCGATCGACCCGACGCTCCACGTCTTCACCGGGGAGGCCCGCGTCTTCGACAGCGAGGACGACGCGAACGCGGCCATCCTCGCCGGGAAGATTCACAAGGGAGACGTCGTGGTCATCCGCTACGAGGGGCCGAAGGGCGGGCCCGGAATGCGCGAGATGTACCGCGCGATGAAGTACCTCTACGGCATGGGGCTGAACAAGTGCACCGCGCTGGTGACGGACGGCCGATTCTCCGGGACGAACAACGGCTGCTTCGTCGGCCACGTCTCCCCCGAGGCCGCGGAGGGAGGCCCGATCGCCATCGTGCGCGACGGGGACAGGATCACCATCGACGTGATCGAGGGGAAACTGCACCTTCACGTCGACGCCGACGAAATCCGCGAACGCTTCGAATCGTGGACGAAACCGGCCCCCAAGGTCACGAGAGGACACCTCGCGCTCTACTCGAAGCTCGCCTCCTCCGCAGCGAAGGGCGCGATCGTCAGCGCGGAGTGAGCGATCATGCAGACCGGGCGGATTTTTTCGCCCGATATTTCGCATCATGGCGAAAAAGGGGGCGGTTCTCCCGCCCCCTTCGTTCATACATCCGCACATACATCCGCAGCGTTTCGCCTTCCCGCCTACCTGATGAAGCCCAGCAACCTCGGCAGGAAGAGCGAGATCGGGGCGACGTAGGTCACCAGCACGAGCACCGCGATCTGCGCTATAACGAAGCGCATCACGGCAGCGGAGACCTTTTCCAGACTCAGCCCCGTAATGCCGCAGCTCACGAAGAGGCAAACCCCCACAGGCGGCGTCGCCATCCCGATGGCGAGGTTGAGCACCATCATAAAACCGAAGTGCAGCGGATGGACGCCGAGCTGCGTCGCTATGGGCGCGAGGATCGGCGCCAGCAGAATGATGGCCGCGCCGGTCTCCATGAACATCCCGACGATGAGCAGCAGAATATTGACGATCAGAAGAAAGACGTACGGATTCGACGTCGCCGAGAGGAACATGGACGAGAGCTTCACCGGGATCTGGTTCGCAGCGATCACCCACGCGAAGACGTTGGCCAGCGAGATGATCAGCAGAATCGCGCCCGTGGTGATACCGCTCTGGAAGAGAATGCCCGGCAGGTCCTTCCACGTAATCTCCCTGAAGACGAACTTCCCGACGAAGAAGGAGTAGACCACCGCGACCGCTGCGGCCTCCGTCGGCGTGAAGACGCCGCCGAGAATACCGCCGAGGATGATCACCGGCGCCATCAGCGCCCAGACGGACGATTTCAGCTCTTTTTTTACCCTCGCCCCTGAAAAACCTTCCGACATCGCGTAGTTCTTTTTCTTCGAGACGCGCGAGACGACCACCATCAGCGCGAGACCGAGCATGATGCCCGGTATGAACCCGGCGGCGAAGAGTCCTCCCACGGAAACGTTCACCGAGACGCCGTAGATGACCATGATGATGCTCGGGGGAATGATCGGACCGATCGTCGCGGCGGCGCTGTTGAGCGCCGCGCTGAAGTCCAGATCGTAGCCGTTCTTCTCCATCGAGGGGATCATGATTGAGCCGATGGCGGAGGCGTCGGCGACGGCGGAGCCGCTGATGCCGGCGAAGATCATGTTCGCCACGACGCAGGCATGGGCCAGCCCGCTGCGGATATGGCCCACGAGGCTGTTGGCGAAACCGATGATGCGGACCGTCGTGCCGCCGCGGTTCATCAGGTCGCCCGCGAGAATGAAAAAGGGCACCGCCATGAGCGGGAACGAGTCGATCCCTGTGAACATCCGCTGCGCAACGAGCTGCAGAGGAACGCCCATCGCAAGGATGACGGCGAATCCCGTAATCCCCATCACGAGCGCAAGGGGGATCCCCATCACGAAACAGACGACGAAGGAGAGCGTCATGAGCGCGATCATCTGTCCTCCTCCTTTCTCATCAGGGCCGCTTCCAGCTCGATGTCGGCGGTGGCGAGCGCCTGACCCGACCGGGAGAGCATCAGCCGCAGAAGATGAAGAAACATGTACACCGTCCCCACGGGGATCGCCAGGTACGGCAGCCACATGGGAAGATCCATGGCGGGCGACGTCTGCACTTTGAGGCTGATTATAAGCTTCACGCCCTGCACTGTCACCGCGGCGAGGAAGATCGTAACGACGACCTCCGCCACGAAGATCGCCTTACGGCGCGCTCCCTCCGGAAGTTTTTCCACGAACATCGTCACGCCTATGTGCTTCCCCTTCCCCATCGCGTATCCGGCTCCCAGGAAGGTCACCCAGACCATCATGTACCGCGCCGCCTCCTCCGACCACGTTATAGGGTCGTGAAGGACGAAGCGGTAGAAGACCGCGACGAAGGCGACGACGCCCATGCTTCCCATCAGGAGAGCGACGACGGCGAAAGCGGCCTTGTCGAAGAACGCCAGTATTCCCTCCAGTAACCTCATTGCTCCACCTCTCCTTCACATCGAAAAGGGGACGGGGCGACGAAGCGCCCCTTCCCCGATTTTCTCACCCGACGCCTCTCCGAGCGCGGGCATCCGTACGAAAAACGAAACAGCTTGCGGTTACTTCAGCATCTCCGCCATCTTCGCCTCTGCTGCGGCGACGGCTTCGAGCGCCTCGTTCACCCACTGCTCTCCCGCCTGCGCCTTGACGTAGTCGAGCACTGCGGGCTGCGCCGCGGCGCGGAACTCGTTCAGCTCGGCGGCCGTGGGAACGTAGACGGTCATCCCGTTTTTCTGCACGTTCAGCAGACCGCTCTGCACCTGGCGCTCGGAGATGGCCCGCTGCGCGATGTTGAAGAGCTGCGCCCCTTCGTAGAGCGCGGCTTTCTGATCTTGCGAGAGCTTCTCCCATATCTTGTCGTTGACGAACATGATGAGCGGGTTGTAGAGGTGTCCGTTAAGAATCACGTACTTCTGCACCTCGTAGTACTTGCCGTTGTTGATCAGCGTCACGGGCAGTTCGCATCCGTCCACCACGCCCTGCTGGAGCGCCATGTACAGCTCGCCGAAGGCGATGGGCGTCGGCGCGCCGCCGAGGGCCTCGACCATCTTCATGTGCGCGGGGTTCTCCATCGTGCGGATCTTGAGCCCCTTCATGTCGGCCATGCTCTTGACCTGCTTGTTGCCGGTCACGAAGTGACGGTAGCCGTTCTCGCTGATCGCCAGCGTCCGAATCCCGGTGCTCTTTCTCATCTCCTCCATCAGCTTGCGGCCGAATGGGCCGTCGAGCACTTCCCATGCAACCACCTGGCTGGGGAAGAGGAACGGGATGTCGAAGACCATGATGGGCTTGAAGAGCGTCGGCACAGGCCCGGTAGTGATGGTCCCGAGTTCGATGGTCCCCATCGCCAGTCCTTCGAGAATCTCCTTCTCGTTCCCGAGCTGCGAAGCGTGGAAGACCTCGACCTTGACCGATCCGCCGGTCTTCGTTTCGACGTGGTTCTTGAAGATCTCCACCGCGATGACCGTTCTGTCCGCAGGGTCGGCGGGCCCCGCGTTCGCCAGCTTCAGTGTGAAATCCGCCGCGAAGGCGCTCCCCGCGAGAAGTCCCGCAAGAATAACAACGCATACTGCACCGAACAGCTTTTTCATAGAAATTTCCCCACCCTTTCTCTTAAACCTTTGGAAATTAGTGTTGACATTATAAACCAAGGTTTGTTTTTTGCAAGTCCCGAATCGTTTTCCGGGCGTTCGATCACCCCCGCTCCTCGTAGAACAACTCCCCCGGCGTAAGCTGTATCGTCACCCTCCCCACGGCGCCCGACGAAGCCGTGAGCGCGAGCGGAAGAACCCGGTAGACCGCGGTAGGAACGTTCAGAGTGATCGTACTCTTCGCCCTGTCGAACGAATACGAATCCTTGCCGCCGATCGCGCACCCCCGCATCTCCTCGGGAAGCTTCTCGGCGCACCAGTTGACCGTCGCGATCTCCGCGAGCAGGTTCAGGCAGAAATCGACGATTTCGATCTGCCCGTCGTGGAGCATGCAGACGTTCAGGAAAACGTTGACCGGGTAGTCCAGATACCGATGGTTCCGTCCGAGGACCCTGGTGTGTCTTCCGCGGATCATGTATTCGGCGGTGAAGTCGACGTCGTTCGGCTTCCGCAGCGCCTTCTCCGCAACATCCATGTTCCAAAGAACCTCCGCCCCCATGGTCGAGCCGCAGAACCTGGGGTAGCCGCCCAGCTCCTTGGTGTATGCAAGTGCGCCGGGGAGCTTGGGAAGAGGCGCCCCCGACCGAACTTCCACAGGACGGAAAACTTTACGAATCTTTTCGAGCAGTTCCGGCATGAGACTGTCGCTCATAACGATACCTCCTGCATGATGAGAAGATCATGGCGTGTTTTATTATTCTAGCAGCTTGGAGAAAGATTAACCAGATACGCGATAAAAATGACGTGCAGCTTTTCGACCGGAGTGCATACAAAAAATCTCCCTGTTCGCCGAAAAAAGCGAGACAGCTTTTCCATGCCTGCGGAACAAACGGCATCCCTATACACTGCCCGATGGAGAGAAAGAAAATTTTCGCACATCAAGGGGCGGGTAAGGGTATAATGTGCCTGATGTTTCACCCCGGACAGGGGTATCCTGCGATGCAGCAAGGAGGACGGAATGAAGAAAGCCTATGTTGTGGGAACGTGCGACACGAAGTTCGAGGAGCTGAAGTTCGTGGCCGATCTCATTCGGCAATCGGGCGTCGAGGCGCTCCTCGTGGACGTGGGGACGAAGCCCCACGATCATCCTGTAGACATCGCCGGCCGCGAAGTGGCCGCCTGCCACCCGTCGAACCCCTCTTTCCTCGACACCGTGAAGGAGCGGGGAGAGGCCGTGGGCGCGATGGGAGAGGCGCTCGCCGCATTCCTCCCGGGCCGGGGCGACCTCGGCGGGGTCGTCGGCCTCGGCGGATCGGGCGGGACCTCCATCGTCACCTCTGGCATGCGGACGCTGCCGCTGGGGACGCCGAAGATCATGGTCTCCACCATGGCATCGGGGAACGTGGCCCCGTACGTGGGCCCCAACGACATCGCCATGATGTACTCCGTCACCGACGTCGCGGGGATCAACCGGGTCTCGCGCGTCGTTCTGGCGAACGCCGCCAACGCCCTCGCCGGAATGGTGAAGGGGACGGTTCCGGCGGGCGAGGACAGGCCGCTCCTCGGTATGACGATGTTCGGGGTCACCACGCCGTGCGTGGACATGGTCCGGCATGCGCTCGAAAGCGAGTTCGACTGCCTCGTCTTCCATGCGACCGGCGCGGGCGGACAGTCCTTCGAGAAGCTGGTGGACTCGGGGATGATGAAGTGCGCCATCGACGTCACCACCACCGAAGTCTGCGACCACCTGATGGGCGGCGTCCTCAGCGCCGGGGAGGATCGACTCGGGGCATTCGCCCGGACCCGCATTCCCTACGTCGGCTCGGTCGGCGCGCTCGATATGGTGAACTTCGGCGCGATGGAAACCGTGCCGGAGAAGTACAAAAACCGCAAACTCTACGTCCACAATCCGCAGGTTACGCTGATGCGCACCACCCCCGAAGAGAATACGCTGATGGGCGAGTGGATAGGAAAGAAGCTGAACGCCATGACCGGCCCCGTCCGTTTCCTGCTCCCGTTGAAGGGCGTGTCCATGATCGACGCGCCGGGGCAGGCGTTCTCCTGGCCGGAGGCGGACGAGGCGCTCTTCGCGGCGCTGGAACGTACGGTAGAGCAGACCGGAACGCGGCGCCTCGTGAAGCTTCCTCTGCACGTCAACGATCCGGAGTTCGCCGCGGCGCTCGTGGAGAACTTCCGGGAGATCAATCCGTAACGAAAGGAAGGATTCACTGATGAAACGACCGACACGTTCGGAGCTAATGGCGAAGTTCCACGACATGGCGAAGCGGCGCGAGCCGATCATCGGCGGCGGCGCGGGAACCGGCATCTCCGCGAAGTGGGAGGAAGCGGGGGGCATCGACCTCATCGTCATCTACAACTCGGGGCGCTACCGCATGGCCGGGCGCGGCTCGCTCGCCGGACTCCTCGCCTACGGCAACGCGAACGACATCGTCAAGGAGATGGCGTACGAAGTCCTCCCCGTGGTGAAGAAGACGCCGGTGCTCGCCGGAGTCAACGGCACCGACCCCTTCACCATCTGGGACAAGTACTTCGACGAGCTGATCTCCCTCGGATTCGCCGGGGTGCAGAACTTCCCGACGGTCGGGCTCATCGACGGCGTCTTCCGCGCCAATCTGGAGGAGACCGGCATGGGGTACGGCCTCGAAGTGGAAGCCATGCGGGCCGCGCACGAGCGCGATCTCCTCGTCACCCCGTACGTCTTCAGCGAGGAGGACGCAGTCGCCATGGCCGGAGCGGGGGCCGACATCCTCGTCTGCCACATGGGGCTGACCACGAAGGGCTCGATCGGCGCGAAAACCGCTAAAACGCTTGAAGAGTGCGCCGCGCTCATCGACGCCTGGGCGGAGGCCGCGAAGAAGGTCCGTCCGGACATTCTCGTCCTCTGCCACGGCGGCCCGATCGCCATGCCCGAGGACGCCTCGTACATTCTGAAGCACTGCAAGCACGTCCACGGCTTCTACGGCGCCAGCTCCATGGAGCGGCTGCCGACCGAGACGGCCATCAAGGCCCAAACGGAAGATTTCAAAAAAATCACTTTCTAGGAGGAAACGAACATGCCGCGAGTGTACTACAGCACTATTCTCTCCGCCCCCGTGGAGGAGGCGTGGGAGGTCGTCCGCGACTTCAACGGCCTGCCGAACTGGCATCCGGGCATCACGGCGAGCGAACTCGAGGACGCGTGCAGCCCCGACTGCGAAGCGTGCGTCGGGAGCGTCCGCCACTTCCAGCTCGCGAACGGCGAGTGGATGCGCGAACAGCTTTTGTCTCTTTCGGATCTCGACTTCTCGGTCACCTACACGATTTTGGAGACCGGAATGAAGTTGAAGAACTACGTCGCCACCCTGAAGCTCACGCCGGTTACCGCCACCGACGAGACCTTCGCCGAATGGGAGGCCGTCTTCGACGCCACCGACTCGGCGAGCGAGGAAGAAACGGCGGAGATCGTCCACGGCGTGTTCAGCGAGGGGCTTGAAAATCTCGACGATATGCTCCTTGAAGCCTACGCGGAGGATTCGGAGTGCGGGTGCGGCGAAGGCTGCTGCGGCAGCGGGTGCGGATGCGGCGGGGAAGAGGACGAGTAATAGCAGATGACGTCCGGATCGGTACGCTTCCGCTTGACAATACCACGCCGATCCGGAAGATGGAATTGTTGCTTTCCCGTCGCGAGATTCATCACGCTGCATGCGAATAGACAGAGAAAATGTCAACAAAAAATAAGTCCGAAATGGGACAGGGAAAATGTCGTTCCCTGTCCTTTCGTCTTATGAAACTCCGACACAGGAGCGCTTGCGAACGTCCGTTACTCAACAATTCCCATCGAATTAATTCTCTTCAATGCATCGCTGTTCGATTGTTCTGCTCCGCGCGTCCTTCCAAGGATGTTTCGCCGAAGAGAGGAGGGGCTCGTTTCATCGTTTTCACAAATGCTCGATTTCTCGCGGCTCTTGCTCTTGCTTCTTTTCTTGCTTCCCGTCTCGTCCACAAGTGAAAATTATCCAAGATCACGTCGGCCGAGTTTCCGTATGGGCGAAGAAACGGTGTAGAATAAGATCATCTTGACGTAGCGAAGGGGGGAGGAGATGAAGGGTTCATCGTATGTTGATCGCCTTAAGGAATGCGTTGCGGGGAAAGCGATCCCGGACGATATGTTGCGTCTTCTCGTCGAGCGCTTCGGACGCGACGAGCGCGTGCTCGCGGTCTATCTGCTCGGCAGCGCCGCTCGGCGGACGATGCGCCACGACATCGACATCGGCGTTCTTACCGCCCCCGGAGAGATCTTTTCCGCTCTTTAACTCAAGGAAGAATACGCCGCCGACCCGTCTCCGAAAAGCTGCACGCACGTCGACGCAATTGACGCTGAACATCGAACGCTCCTGCCACCAGGCGGCCATCGACGCGGCGATACGCATCGCGGCGCGGGATCGCCCCGGCATACCCGCAACAGCGCCATTCACGAATACCGCGAACCGGATATGTCGGGGCTTCGCGTCATCGCTGCCGGCCGGTGGACATTCTTTGTGGACTTCTGCCGGGAGATCGGCCTGACCATCCGCCCTTGAGGAGCTGAACCCGTGAACGCACTGCAAATCTTGATGTTCGACGGAAAACCGGTCGTTTTGTGCGAAGACAGAAGGCTTTCCGCACGAAAAACGCGATTGCGGGTACAATAGTAGATGCGGACGAAAACTGACCGAAGGGACTCTCCGACGGGCAAATCAGCGACCTGCGCCCACTGGAGAATGATGCTGCCGTGGTAGAAGCGATTGGCGGCACAGCGACTGCACGACCGCGAGAACATGTTCGATGCGCGGTGAAATCAAGTCGTGGAACAAAGAGCACGAGAACCGAACCCCTACGTAATGTCGGTCGCACTTGGGACCCTATTCTTGACGCAGGGGAGGCGCAAGAATCCGTAACCGGCGTTGACGGAGGAGATGACGGCTCTCATTTTCGAAAACGGCGGCGTGCAGGGCGGAAGAGAGCTATCACACACTTTGAAGAAAACGGAGGTATGAGATGAGGAACATTTTCGATGAAATCGAGGAGCTGTATGAAAAGACGCGGCGAAGGGACAAAAAATCGGACGGGGGCGACTACGGGGGCGGCGAGGAGCAGCCGAGGCGGCGCTTCTCCTTCAGCTTCGGCTTCCTGAAACTGCTGCTTCCGGCGCTTCTGCTGGTCGTCATCGCCTGGCAGGGGTTCTACATCGTGCCCGCAGGTTCGCGGGGCGTGGTCTTCCGCCTCGGGAAGGTCGCGCACGTGGCGAACCAGGGGATGAACTTCAAGCTGCCCCTCTTCGATCAGGTGACGATATTGAACACGGAACAGATCCAGCGTTTCGAGTACGGCTACCGGACCGTGCAACCGGGACCGCCCCCGACCTATGCGGACAGGCCGGAGGAGTCGAAGATGCTCACCGGCGACAACAAGATCGTCGAGATCGACTGGGTGCTTCAGTACCAGGCCGGGACGCCCGAGGAGTACGTGGTCAACCTGCCCGCCGACCAGTGGGCGAGGGAGAAGCTGATCCGCGACGTCGCCGAGTCCACCCTGCGTGAAGTCATCGCCTCCCGGGAGCTGGACGACGTGCTCACCACGGAGAAAGAGGCCTCGCAGACGGAGGCAAAGATGCTCATCCAGGAGAAGCTGAACGCCCTGAAGACAGGAGTCTTCATCGTCGCGGTGCAGTTTCAGGACGTCAATCCCCCGAAGGCCGTTCAGGCCGCGTTCAGCGAGATCAACACGGCGCGGGCCGAGCGGGAGCGGCTGATCCTGGAAGCGGATAAGTACTCCAACGAGATTCTCTCGAAAGCGCAGGGAGAATCCGAGCGCATCCTCAACGAGGCGGAGGCGTACAAGTTCCGCCGGATATCGCTGGCGGAAGGCGAAGCGGCGCGCATCCGTTCGCTGAACGCCGCGTACAGGGAGAATCCCGACCTCGTGCTGAACAACCTCTGGCTGGAGAACATGGAGAAGGTCTGGCCGAAACTGAAGGTGTTCATCGTGGACGTCGGAGAGAACGCGGTGCAGCTCCTTCCTCTGGAGGAGTTCTTCAAATCGGCGGGGGCCGGCGCTCCCGAAAACGGTAAATAGGAGGCCGGGACGATGAAAAAATATCTTGCGGCGCTTGGCATCCTGTTCGTCTTCCTGCTGTTCAGCGGTTCGTTCTACCTGCTCCGGGCCGACGAACAGGGAGTGGTGCTCCGCCTGGGAAAGGTCGTCGCCTCCCGGACGGAGCCGGGGCTATATTTCAAGCTTCCCTTCCTCGATCAGCTCACGCGGTACTCGAAAAAACTCATCGAGTACGACGCGGATCTCGTCGCCGTCGTCACCAGCGATAAGAAAAACCTCGTCTTCGACACGTTCGCCATCTTCACGATCTCCGACCCGGAACTCTTCTACCGACGGGTTCGCACGGTCGCCTCGGTGCAGCAGCGGCTCGACGACACCATCTACTCCGCGGTCCGCGTTATCTCCGGCCGTCTGACGCTCGACGAACTAGTGAAGGACAAGCGGCAGCAGGCCGTGGAGCAGTCGCTCTCCATCGCCCGCGAGCAGGCGAAGGAGTACGGCGTGCATATCCACTCGCTGGCCTACAAACGCGTCTTCCTTCCTCAGGATAACGAACAGGCCGTCTACCGATCGATGCAGGCGGAACGCAACCGCGTCGCGGGACAGCTCCGGGCGGAGGGACAGGCCGAGGCCATCACGCGCCGCTCGCTCGCGGACAGGAAAGAAGTCGAGATGATCGCCGAGGCGCGGAGAAAGGCCGAGGAGATCAAAGGGCAGGGGGACAGCACTGCGCAGGAGACGCTGGCGAAGGCCATCAGCGACGCGAAGGAACTCTATCTCTTCATAAAGACGATGGACTTCTACCGCGAGGTGCTGCCGGGAACGCCGATTCTTCTCCGCCCCGGCGAGGGGATTCTGCGCTATCTGACCGGACCGCGGAGCAAGTAGAGAAAGCTGCGGGAGTCTTCGGAAGGGCCCCCTTCCGAAGACTCTTCGTTCTTTGCACGATAGACTGAAGATACAGAAGGAGGCTGGACTATGACTGAATTCACACCCTGGCACAACGAAACGGTAGGCGGCGCAGTCGTCGAGACGCTGAAGAAGAACGGCTTCGAGGCGGAGTACTGCGCGACCGGCGCGGAAGCGGCGAAGCGGCTTCTGGAACTTATCCCGGAATCGGCGTCGGTAGGGTTCGGCGGTTCGTGGACCCTCAAAGCGCTCGGAATCTCGGAGAAGCTTGCCGCGCGCGGCAACACGATTCTCGACCACGGCGCGCCCGGTCTGACCAACGAGCAGAAAGCCGATATCCGCAGGAAGCAGCAGGTCTGCGACGTGTTCCTCTCCGGCACGAACGCGCTCACTATGGACGGCAAGCTCGTCAACGTGGACGGCTCCGGCAACCGTGTTTCCGCGATGATCTTCGGCCCCGGCAAGGTGATCGTCGTCGCGGGGACCAACAAGATCGTCAAGGACGTTGCCGCCGCCGAGGAGCGCATCCAGACGAAGGCCGCCCCGATCAACAACAAGCGCCTGGGAACCCCGAACCCCTGTACCCGGACCGGCGTCTGCATGGACTGCCAGGGCCCGACCAGGATATGCAACGTCACGACGATCATCGGAAGGCGTCCCCTCGGGACGAACTTCCACGTACTCGTCATCGGCGAAGAGCTGGGCTTCTAGGAAACGCCGTACAGAAATGCGACAGGGGAGACGATGCGCTCCGCTCGTCTCCCCTGTCGCATTTCTGTACGGAATCATTATGACTGAGAAGGATTCCCCTTTTTTGCCGCGATTTCGCTTTCGTCCCCCCAGAGGAGGAGCGCGTTCTCCGAGACGATCCGCTCCTTGAGGCGCAGGAACTCCTCCCGCGTGAGGAAGAGCGGGCGTATCTTCCGCTGCATGATCCCTTCGATCTTCTCCGAGAGGCTCTCGAAATACGATTTGTCTATCCTGCCTACGAGCACGAGGTCGATAAGTCCGGAATCTATCCCCTTGGCGTAGTCTCCCGTGACGAGGGCGAGTTCCACGTTGCCGAGACGAGCGACGACGTGCTCGACGACCTGATCGATCCCGAGCGTCTTGGCCGCGATGCGCTGCAGCTCCGGAAAGAGGGGGTGCCTCGTATTCGCGCGGTAGACCTTGGTCCGCCCCTCGTCGGCGCACTCGAGCAGCCCCGCCTCGGAGAGGCGGTTCAGCTCGACGCGGACACCGTTCGTCGACTCGCCGAACTCCTCGGCAAGCCCTCTGAGATATGCGCTTGTGTTCGGATTCAGAAAGAATTTAAGAAGCAGCCTGGCGCGGGTCTTTGACGTCACAAGAGATTCGAGCATGTTTTATCCTTTTCACGATGGGTTTAGAGTAATTTTATTGCTCGAAAGGGTGATTGTCAAACGCCGAAGGGCAGATTCCCTGAAGTGGAGCAATTCCGTCTCGCCCGAAACACGGGACAAAACAAAATCTTAATAGCATACGGAGAAAGCGCGCGAACGCGACGAAGCCGTCTCGGGGATATGTTCCCCGGACGGCTTCGTCGCGTTTTTCAAAAAGGATTTCCGGCGGCGACCTGCTCTCCCACGGATAGCCTCCGCAGTACCATCGGCGCTGGAGGGCTTGACTGCCGGGTTCGGCATGGAACCGGGTATGACACCTCCGCAAAGACCA